>Ga0190269_10000142_pt1 | contig 36006 bp, 25 predicted proteins | sample Popmic249IS_FD_133749 | JGI IMG/M metagenome (GOLD analysis project Ga0190269, IMG submission 133749) | Populus adjacent soil microbial communities from riparian zone of Blue River, Arizona, USA - 249 IS | ecosystem: Environmental > Terrestrial > Soil > Riparian zone | place: USA: Arizona... | reverse complement strand
TACCGCGGTGGCGCACCGCTGTGGCTGAGCCAGGGCGTGATCGGCGGCATCATCCAGGTGGTCCCGCGCAGCGTGCAGGGCACCGCGTTCGACAGCAGCGTGAGCGTGGGGTCGTTCGGCACGTACGCGCTGCGCAGCGAGGCCGCGCTGGCGCCGGGCGAGTCGAGCGGGACGCGCGTGCGCATGCTGGCCGGTGGGCTGGGATCGAGCGGCGACTTCCCGATCGCGTTCGACAACAAGACCAGCTTCGACACGCGCGACGACTACGAAGTGCGCCGTAAAAACGCGGACTTCGCGCAGGCGCACGGGCTCGTATCCGTGTCGCAGACGCTCGGCCCGGGCAACCTGGAGCTGCTACTACTGGGCTTCGAGCGCAGCGGCGGCGAGCCAGGCGCGCCCGCCGACCCGGTGCTGAAGGCCCGCCGCCAGGAGCTGCGAGGCCTGTCCGGTCTTTCCTACACCGTGGAGCGGCGCGGCAGCGCAGGCCGGCCGGACTTGCGGCTGTCCGCGTTGGGCTCGCTCGGCGTGAGTCGGAGCCGTTTCAGCGACCTGGCCTCCGAGGTGGGCACGGGCGGCGGCTCCCTGACCGACAATCGCAGCCTGCGCGCGTTCGGCCGCCTCGCAGCGAGCGTGGGGCTGACCCGCTTCCTGCAGGCGACGGCGCTCGCCACGCTCAGCTACGACGGCCACAGTCCGCGCGACGCCCTCGCGCGCGTTCCGCTGCCCGACTCGGGGCGCACTGGCATCGCCGCGGGGGCCGAGGCCGAGCTGCACGCCAAGCTGCTCGGCCGCCGCTTCCAGCTGCGGCCCTCGCTGCGCGTCGAGCACAGCACGGCGAGCCTGCACAGCGAGCGCTTCGGCGCCGTGGTCGAGACTGACAGTCAGAGCACCCTGGCGACCTATCGCCTGGGCGCCGCGCTCGAGCTGCTGCCGGACTTGACCTTGAGCGCCTCTGCGTCGAGCGGCGCGCGCACGCCCAGCATGCTCGAGCTGTTCGGCGACGGCGCGCTGCTGCGCGGCAACAGCGCGCTGCGTCCGGAGCACAGTCGCAGCTTCGACCTCGGCTTGAGCGACGTGACCTGCATCGGCGACTTCGCTGGCAGCTTCGAGCTGCGTGTGTTCGACCTGCGCATCGAAGATCAGGTGCTGTTCGTGCGAAACTCGTTCTCGCAGCTCTTGCCGCTCAACCTGGCGCACAGCCACGTGCGCGGCCTCGAGGCCGGCGCGCGCACGCAGCTCGGGCCGTGGTTCCTGAACGCCGCTCTCAGCCTGCTCGACACGGAGGGCAAGCCGGGCAAGCGCTTGCCGAACCGCCCGCGCGCGACGCTCTTCGTGCAGCCTGGCCTCGAGGTGCGAGCGCTCGGGGCGGTGGAGCGGCTGCGCCTTTTCACCGAGCTCAGCTACATCGCGTCGAGCTTCGACGATCCTGACAATCAGACCGCACCGAAGCCGCCCGCACTTTTTCTCGATGCGGGCGCGGCGTTGTGGGTCTGGCGCGAGCGCTTCGCGCTGCGCCTGACTGTGACTGACGTGTTCGACCACGGCGGACGAGACCTGCGGCACTTCCCGCTGCCAGGCCGCACCGCCATGGTCTCTCTGACATATCACGAGGAGCCACGATGAACCGACCGTCTTCCATCTTTCGCTATCTTGCGCTGCCCGCCTGCGCGCTACTCTCGGCCTGTAACGACGACACTTCGGGGACGGGTCTGTCCGCGGGCGCAGGCCAGTTTGCAGTCGTGTCCAGTAACTACATGGGCGCGACCAGCATCTCGCTGCTCGGACCGGACGGTGAGGTGACACATCCGGAGTGGGTGGGCTCGAAGACCGAGAACCCCAAGCTGCGCTCACCGCTCAGCGAAGACGTGGTGCTGACGAGCGTGTCGAGCGACGGTCGCACGCTGACGACGATCGAGCGCACCCTCGGCGTGATCACGCGCTTCGACGTGAAAGACGGCGCCGTGCTGGGTCAGCTGCGCGCAGACGATTCGCCCGAGGACGACGAGGCGGCGTTCCACAGTAATCCGCAGGATGTGCTGTACGTCAGCGAGACGAGCGCCTGGGTCAGTCGCTGGCAACAGAACCCGGATGACGCGGCCGAGGAGCGCGAGCGCGGCAACGATCTCATCGAGTGGAACCCCACGACGTTCGAGCGCACGGGTCGTCGCATCGATCTGCGCGACCTGAACGAGAGCATCGAGGAGGAGCAGTTCGACAAGGACGGCAACTCGCAAGGCAAGCGGCAGGCCGTCGCCTACGCGAGCCCGAATGCGATCGTGCCGGTGGGAGGCTTTGCCGCCGTGGGCATCACCGGTATCAGCGAGAGCTACAACTACGGTCCGGGCAAGCTCGCGATCGTGGATCTCGCGCGGGCCAAGCTGCTGCACGTGCTGGAGCTGGATGGCGTGGCCAACTGCGGCGAGGTCAAGCCGGTCCCGGGTGACGACAGGAGCGTGATCGTCGGCTGCATCGGCGCATACGGCGATGAGGGCGCGGGCGCGGGCATTCTGAAAGTGACCGTCGACGCGGCGGGGCTGCCGAAGGTGACGCGCGCGTTCCGCGTGGCGCAGCACGAGGGCGCGGCCAACACCGCGAGCAATCTCGCCGCCCTGGGCGGCGACACCGTGATCGCGGTGGCCGCTGGTCGCATCGATCCCAAGACCATGCAGGCCGATCTGAAGGATCGCCTGTTCAAGGTCGACCTCGAGACCGGCGACCAGACCGAGCTGCACGAGAGCGCGGGCGCATTCTCACTCGGCGTGCCCGCATTCGATCGCGCGTCCGGCGTGCTGCTGGTCCCGGACGCGGGCAGCAGCGACCGCCCCGAATACGGCGTGCAACGCTTCGAGGTCAGCGCCGACCACGACGTGAAGCACGACGCCTTCATCGAGGTCGCACCGAACACCACCTTGGCTGCGCGCCAGGTGCTTGCACTCTGAGCTGAGCCGTCAGAGCGCTTCGTGAGCCAGGTCGCGGTAGTGGTGAGACAGGAGCGGGTCCAGGTCGAAGCGTGCGCGCCCGACGACCTCCGACTCGAGCGCGAGCACGGTGGAGACGAGGGTCTCCGCCGGCGACAGCCGCTCCAGGCTTGCCACGCCGCGGAAGCTCATGCTTGCGCGCAGCGGAGCGGCGCCGCGGCGCAGCACGACCACGTCGCAAGGCAGACCATCCAGCGGCTGACCCGCGACGACGCGCTGGGGCACGTACTCCATGTGTTTCGGCGTGAGCTCCGCGAGCACCTCCTCCACCCGCGCGAGCTGCGCCGCGGACAGCGGCTGCTCGAGCTTGGCCATGTGCGCGCGCGTCTCCGGATGGCGCTGCAGATCGCCGAGGAAAGGTGTGGTGTAGACGGCGATGCGCGGCGTGGGGCCGAGCTCGATACGGATGAAGCGGTGTCCACCGTGCGGCAGGGCCCAGGCCCTGAACAACAGCACACCCTCGAGCTGCGGCTCCTCCGCGAGCTGGCCCACGGCCAGAGTCTCGTCCACCGATAGTGAGCCGATGTGATAGCGCGCGCAGAACTCGCGCTTGGCCAGGAGGCCGCGCTGCCGCGCGTTCGAGCGCTCGTACAACGAAGCGGCCAGCTTACAGATGGCGACGGCGAGCACACCCGCTATCACGGCGGCGACCGCGCCGAGCGTCAGCCCTGCAGTGACGGTAGCGAGCGGCACGATCAACCAGATGTAGCCGAGGAAGCTGCGGCGCAGTGCGCTCGTCAGATCGATCAGCTCGGCATCCGACAGCAACCGAATCTCGAGCGGCACTGAATCTGCCGGGCTTTGGCTCAAGATGCTCAGCCGGTCGCCATCGGCAGAGGTACGAGGACCCATGTCGGACAGGAAGGAGTCGCGATGCATTCCAGCTCCCGTGCGTTGAGTGATTGGACGCCGAGAGAGACTAGGTCTCGACGCAAGCCGACTACGAATAGCACATCTTTGCGGCTGTCCGCGTCGCAGATGCAAGCGCCTTGCCGTAAGCCCTGCCCTGCAGCGCAAAGCCGCTGCGAAGGCCCTCCGATCGCCGATCGGCCCCCCCACAATCTACCAACGCGCCACGCCGGCGACCAAAGCTTTGGACGGTTTATTCAGCGCTGCACACAGATCACGTGCTGCTGATCTGCGCCATCGACACACACGGCCCCACGTGCCGTCGAGCGACGACGGCGAGCGCCTGCGATCGCAGTGATCACGCGGTACACGCGCGCGTGCTGCAGCTGATGGCGGCAGAGCGCGCGGCACATGAACAGGCTGCGCGCGATCCGTCGCCGCGCCGACATGATCGCCTCACCGAGCGCGATCTTGCTTCAAAGCTGCCTCGCCCGACGTACACACGGTTGGTCGGACGTACGAGCCAACTTCGCGAACCGGCGCTCGAAGCGGCTGTGCGCGGCCGAAAACCGGATGGGGCAACAAACATGCCCCGACAGGACACATGGCACGCAATCCGCAACGGCTGCCGCGCATGTCCAGGCCAGGCTTTTTGGCGCGTTCCACCTATCGCATTCAGGCGAACGCGGCATTCGGATTCGAGCGCATCGCAGAGCTCGCGAGCTATCTGAGCGAGCTCGGCATCAGCCATGTATACCTCTCGCCCGTGCTGACGGCGGCGCCCGGCAGCCAGCACGGCTATGACGTGATCGACCACGAGCACGTGAACCCGGAGCTCGGCGGGGACGAGGCGCACCAGCGCATGTGTCGCGCGCTCGGCGAGCACGGCCTCGGGCAGCTACTCGACATCGTGCCGAACCACATGGCCATCGTGGCGCAGAACCGGCTGTGGTGGGACGTGCTGGAGAACGGGCAGAGCAGTCAATACGCGGCGTTCTTCGACGTGGACTGGAGCAGCGGCGACGACAGCCGGATGCTGTTGCCGATCCTCGGCGAGCACTATGTCGACGCGCTGCGCAACGGCCTCGTGCGCATCACGCGCGACGAGGAGCACTTCGTCGTCGAGTACTACGACAAACGCCTGCCCGCAGCGCCGCGTTCGATCGGTGGCATCTTGCGCGCGGCCGCGCCCGAGCACAACGAGCTCTGCTTCCTGGCAGATTCGTTCGAAGAGCTGAGCGCACCGGACGCGACGGAGCAGGCCGCGACCCAGCGCCGCCAGCGCGACAAGGCGTTGCTCTTCAGCTATCTGTCGCGGCTGCTGACGCGCGAGCCGGAGCTGGGGCCGCGGATCGACGCGCAGCTCGCGCAGCTGAACGCGAACGTCGAGGCGCTCGACGCCTGGCTCGAGCGGCAGAACTGGCGCCTGGCGCACTGGCGCAACGCGACGACCGAGCTCGGCTACCGGCGCTTCTTCGACGTCAACACCCTGGCCGGACTGCGCGTGGAAGATCAGCGCGTGTTCGATCGCACGCACAAGCTCGTCCTCGACTGGCTCGCGCGAGGTGTGCTGGACGGCGTGCGCGTGGATCACGTGGACGGCTTGCGCGATCCGGCTGCGTACCTCGATCAGCTGCGCCGCGCGGCGCCGCAGGCGTGGATCGTGGTGGAGAAGATCCTCGCAGTGGATGAGCCGCTGCGCGGTCAATGGCCGATCGACGGCACCACGGGCTACGAGTTCATCCGCCTGTGCGACCAGCTGTTCGTGGATGCGCGCGGCGAGAGCGCGCTCAACGCGCTCGACGTGCGCTGGAGCGGTGCGGACGCGGGGGAGAGCTGGGAAACGCGCGCGCGGGATGCCAAGCAGCAGATCCTCAAAGAAGTGCTGACGAGCGAGCGCGAGCGGCTGACCGACCTCGCGCTGCGCGTGCTCACCCGCAGCATCGAGCTGCGCGATTGCACGCGTCGCACCTTGTCTCACGCGATCACCGCCCTTCTGGTGAGCTACCCCGTGTACCGCACGTACGCGCGCGTGGGAGAGGTCTCGGAGTGGGACCGCAACATGATCGCCAAGGTCATCGACTGCGCGAAGCAGCTGCGTCCGGAGATCGATCCGCGCGTGTTCGACGCGTTCGGCCGCGTGCTCTCGCTCGAGGACAAGGGCGAGCTCGAGACGGAGCTCGCGCTGCGCGTGCAGCAGCTGACGGGCGCGGTCACGGCCAAGTCCATCGAGGACACGTTGTTCTACCGGCACACGCGTCTCGTCGCTTTGAACGAGGTCGGCGGCTCACCGGAGACGTTCGGTCTCAGCGTGGAGGAATTTCATGCGGCGGTCGCCGCGTCTCAGCGCCCACGCGCACTGCTCGCGAGCGCGACCCACGACACCAAGCGCGGCGAGGACACGCGCGCCCGACTGCTCGTGCTGAGTGAAGTGCCCGATCTGTGGGCCCAGGCCACCGAGCGTTGGGCCGCGCGCGCCGGGCGCTTGCGCCCGCCTCAGCTGGATGGCGCGACCGAATACTTCTTGTACCAGACCCTGGTCGGCACCTATCCCATCTCGGTCGACCGTTTGCTCGCGTACATGCAGAAGGCCACGCGCGAGGCCAAGCGTGGCACCAGCTGGATCGAGCCGAACCCCGAGTTCGAAGCCGCCGTCGAACAGTTCGTGCGCGCAGTGCTCGATGACCGTGAGCTGATGCAGGACATCGAACAGTTCGTTCAGCGCATCGCTCCCGGGGGTTATGTCACGTCCCTCGCGCGCACGTTGATCAAGCTCACGGCCCCCGGGGTGCCCGACGTGTATCAGGGCACCGAGCTCTGGGACTTCAGTCTAGTCGACCCCGACAACCGGGCGCCTGTGGACTACGCGGAGCGCCGCGCGATCCTGCAGCGCGTCAAGGACGCAGCGCCCGAGGACGTGCTGGCGGAGATGGAGCGCGGCACTCCAAAGCTATGGCTGATCTGGAAAACGCTGCAGCTGCGCAAGCAGCAACCGGAGCTGTGGCGCGGACCGTATCAGAAGGTCGAGGTCGACGGCCCCGACGCCGATCACGTGGTCGCGTTTAGCCGCGGCGATGCGCTGTTCAGCATCGTACCGCGCTTGAACGCGCACTTGGAGCCCAAGAAACGCAGCGCCAGCGTGTGCCTGCCGCAGGGCCGCTATCGCAATGTGCTCACGAACGAGCGCATCGAACGCGTGCCCGCCACCGCCTCCGAGCTATTTGCCCGCTTCCCCGTTGCTCTGCTGGTCAAGGAATCATGACACAACCTCCCAAGTTTCGCGTCTGGGCACCCAATGCCAAGGAAGTCTCGATCGCCATCGGCGAGCACCTGCGCAGCGCGCACAAGGAACCCAACGGCTGGCACAGCACGGAGCTGCTGCCGGACGGGGCGGACTATTTCATTCGGCTCGACGGCCGCGATCTGCCGGACCCGCGCTCGCGCTTCCAGCCGTCCGGGGTGTCCGGCCCCTCGCGCTTCGTGGTGGATCGCTTCGCCTGGCAAGACCAGAGCTTCCGCGCTCCGCCGCTGTCAGCTGCCGTGATATACGAGCTGCACCTCGGCACGTTCACGCGCGAGGGCACATTGGCCGCGGCCGCGCACAAGCTGCAGTACCTCGTGGACCTCGGCGTCACGCACGTGGAGCTCATGCCGCTCGCCACGTACCCGGGGCGCTGGGGCTGGGGCTACGACGGCGTCGCGCTGTGGGCGCCCCACCCCGCGTACGGCACGCCCGAAGACGTGAAGCGCTTCGTCGCCAGCTGCCACGCACACGGCCTCGCGGTGCTGCTGGACGTGGTCTACAACCACCTCGGTCCGGATGGGAACTACCTCGGCGAGTTCGGGCCGTTCTTCACGAAGCGCTACGCCACACCCTGGGGCGCGGCCGTGAACCTCGATGATGCCGGCAGCGACGAGGTGCGACAGTTCATCATCGAGAACGCGTGCATGTGGCTGCGCGAGTACCACTTCGACGGCCTGCGCCTCGACGCGGTGCACGCGCTGTTCGACGAGTCCGCGCGCCACTTGCTGCAGGAGCTCGCAGAGGCGGTGCACGCGCTGCAAGCCGAACTCGGCAAGCCGCTGTGCGTGATCGCGGAGAGCGATCAGAACGACCCGCGCGTCACGCGCGCGCCCGAGCTCGGAGGCTATGGCCTCGACGCGCAGTGGAGCGACGACTTGCACCACGCGCTGCACTCCGCGCTCACGGGCGAGACCAGCGGCTACTACGCGGACTTCGGCCGCATCGAGCACATCGCGCGCGCGCTGACGGATGGCTTCGTGTACGCCGGACACTACTCGGAATTTCGTCAGCGCCGGCACGGTCAGCCGCTCGGCAACGCGTCGGGTCACCGTCTGCTCGGCTACCTGCAGAATCACGATCAGATCGGCAACCGCGCGCGCGGCGAGCGCATCGGCCACATGGTATCGGAGGGTCGCGCGCGCATCGGCGCCGCGCTCGTGCTGCTCTCGCCGTACGTGCCCATGCTGTTTCAGGGCGAAGAATGGGGCGCGAGCGCGCCATTCCAGTACTTCACCGATCACCAAAACCCGGAGCTCGCGGACGCGGTGCGCCGCGGCCGGCGCGAGGAGTTCGCGGCGTTTGGCTGGGATCCGAAGGAGGTCCCCGACCCACAGGCCGAGAGCACGTTCCGCGCGTCGCAGCTCGACTGGACCGAGCTCAACCGCTCCCCGTTCAAGGAGCGGCTCGCGTTCTACCGCGCGCTGCTCGAGCTGCGCCGCAGCACGCCCGATCTGCTCGACGGCCGCCGCGACCGCGTGCAGGTGAGCTTCGACGAGGACGCGCGCTGGCTGCGCATGCAACGCGGCTCCGTGACCTTGCTCGCCAATCTGGGCGAACGCCGCCTCGAGCTGCCGCGACCGGAAGGCGATCTGCGCATCACCTCGCCGGAACGCAGCGAGCAAGCGGGGGCGCGCGCGCGCAGCCCGTTCGTGCTCGAGCCCGAGAGCTGCTACATCTTCGTGGCCGGTGCGCTCAGGGCGGCCGACGCATGAAGATTGATGCACTCCGAGGTGACAGCCCCAGCCGCGCGGCCCCCGATGATCCGCCTCGAGCGCGTGGTCAAGCGTTACGGCGAGCGGCCGGTGCTGCGCGAGATCTCGTTCAGCATCGGCAGAGGTGAGCTGGTCGCGCTCGTGGGAGGCTCCGGCTCCGGCAAGACCACGACGCTGAAATGCATCAACCGCTTGATCGAGCCGGACGGCGGCGAGATCTTCATCGACGGCAAGCCAGTGCGGGCCGAGCCCGGGCCCGCGCTGCGCCGTCGCATCGGTTACGTGTTTCAGGGCATCGGACTGTTCCCGCACCTCAGCGTGGGCGAGAACATCGCGATCACGCCGCAGCTGCTCGGTTGGCCGCGCGAGCGCATCGAGCCGCGCGTGGATGAGCTGCTCGATCTCGTCGAGCTGGAGCGGAGCTACAAGACGCGCGCACCCGCCGCGCTGTCGGGCGGGCAACGCCAACGCGTGGGCGTGGCGCGTGCGCTCGCCGCGGAGCCGCAGATCGTGCTGATGGACGAGCCGTTCGGCGCACTGGATCCCGTGACCCGCGACAGCCTGGGCCGCGCTTACCGCGCGCTCCACGAGCGGCTGCAGCTGACGAGCGTGCTCGTGACGCACGACATGCTGGAGGCGCTGCTGCTCGCGGATCGCATCCTCGTGCTGCAGAACGGCGAGCTGCTCGCGGACGATACGCCGCAGCGACTCATGCAAGACCACGGCGAGCCGGTCGTGCGCGAGCTGCTCGATATGCCGCGCAAGCAGGCCGCGCGCTTGCACGACCTGACCGCGGGCACGCCAGTCCAACCCGTGCCGGCGGGCACGGCAGATAGCAATGGATGAACGCATCGGCGCCGCGTTCGGGCTCTTGCCCGACTACCTCAGCGCGCACGTGCTGCTGAGCGCGGCCGCGCTCGGCCTCGGCCTCGCCATCGGCATGCCGCTCGCGATCCTGGCGCTCCGCCGCCCGCGGCTGCGGTGGTCGATCCTGATGTTCGCGAGCCTGGTGCAGACGATCCCGAGCCTCGCGCTGCTGGCGCTGTTCTACCCGCTGCTGCTCGTGCTGTCCGCACTCTGCGAGCGGCTGTTCGGCGCGCGCTTTTCGGCGCTCGGCTTCTGGCCCTCGCTTGCGGCGCTCACGCTGTATTCGATGCTGCCGATCATCCGCAACGCGGTCACCGGCGTCAGCAGCGTGGACCGCGATCTTCTCGAAGCCGCGGACGGCGTCGGCATGACCGCGCGCCAGCGCCTGTGGCGCGTGGAGCTACCGCTCGCCGCGCCGGTGATCATGGCCGGCGTGCGCACCGCCGCCGTGTGGGTGATCGGCGCGGCCACGCTCTCGACGCCCGTGGGGCAGACCAGCCTCGGCAACTACATCTTCGCCGGGCTGCAGGTCGAGAACTGGGTGCTCGTGCTGTTCGGCTGCGTGGCCGCGGCGGCGCTCGCGCTGTTCACCGACCAGCTGCTCGGTGCGGTGGAGGGCGGCGTCGCGCAGCGCAGCAAGGCGCGCGTGCTGTGGCCGCTCTCAGTGCTCGCGCTCGGCGTGGGTCTCGCTGCGTATCAGCCGCTCATGGCGGCGCGGCTCGGCAGTAGTTACGTCATTGGCGCCAAGAACTTCTCGGAGCAGTACATCCTGTCGAGCCTGATCGAGGAGCGGCTGCAGCAGCGCGGTGCGCGCGTCACGCGCAAGGTGGGACTGGGATCGGTCGTGGCGTTTCGCGCGCTGAGCCAGGGCGAGCTCGACGTGTACGTGGACTACTCGGGCACGCTCTGGGCGAACATCATGAAGCGGAGCGACAACCCACCGCGCGCGCAGCTCTTGCAGGAACTGAAGGAGTGGCTCGCGCGCGAGCGCCACGTGCTCCTGCTCGGCGAGCTCGGCTTCGAGAACGCGTACGCGCTCGCCATGCGCCGCGATCGCGCCGCAGAGCTGGGCATCCGCAGCATCGCGGACCTCGCAGCGCACGCGCCGCGGCTCGCGATCGGCGGCGACTTCGAGTTCTTCGCGCGGCCGGAGTGGGAGGCGCTGCGCGCGCAGTATGGGCTCGGCTTCGCGACGAGCAAGCAGTACCAGTCGACGTTCATGTACAAGGCCGTGGTGGATCGGCAGGTCGACGTGATCTCCGCGTTCTCGAGCGACGGACGCATCGCGGCGGACGACCTCGTGGTCCTGGAAGATCCGCGGCAGGCCATTCCCCCGTACGACGCCGTGCTGCTCGTGCCGGAGCAGCGCAAGGGCGACGCGCTGCTCGTCCCCGCGCTCACGCCGCTGCTCGGCGCGATCGACATCGAGCACATGCGTCGCGCCAACCTGTTGGTCGATCGCAGCGAAGACAAGTGGAGCCCGGCAGCCGCAGCCAGCTGGCTCGCGCAGCAGACGCTCCGCTGAGGTGACGCGGCCACGTCTGATCCGCGGAGCTACACGCGCGCCCGTGTGCGTGCGCCTCCTGCCAATGCAGCGTGAGCACAGCGATTTTCGTTGAATGGCCCATGCGGGGACGGGACGCTTATACATGGCGCGGGCAAGGCGCTGCGCGAGCGTGCGCAGTCCGCCGGCCGGTCGGCGCCCGAGAGTGCCCTTCATGCTCAAGAAGTCCGCGGCTTGCCTGGCTCTCAGCTTCGTACTCCTGGCGTGTGCAGACGACGATGCGTCCCGCGGACCTGGCCCGGGCACGCTCTCCGAGAATCGCAACGATTGCGGAGGTCGGGAGCGCGACGGCCGCTGTGATGAACGCACCCTGACCGAGCGCGCGACGCTCGAGCCCGAGCTGCGCTTCGGGCAGGCCGGGGCGTCGCCCGTCGCTGGCAGCGGCGGCGCGGCAGCAGCTGATAGCGGCGGACGCTCGGGCGCCGGCGGCAGCGCTGGCTCTGGGCCCGTGAGCTCCGAGGGCTGCGGCGACGGCGCGTCGGACTCGGGCGAGGAGTGCGACGACGGCAACGCCTCGGACCGCGACGCCTGCACCACGAGCTGCAAGCGCGCGCGCTGCGGCGACGGCTTCCTGCACATCGGCGTGGAGAGCTGCGACGACGGCAACGCGGCGGACGACGATGCGTGCCTCACCACATGCCAGCCGGCGCGCTGCGGCGACGGGCGCGTGCAGGAGGGTCTCGAGGCCTGCGACGACGGCAACACCAGCGACGACGACGCTTGCCGCAACGACTGCACCGCGGCGCGCTGCGGCGATGGCGTGCTCGCGATCGGCAGCGAGCAATGCGACGACGGCAATGCAGACGACGGCGACGCTTGCCTGAACGACTGCAAGCTCGCGCGCTGCGGCGACGGCCTGTTGCGCGCGGACGTGGAAGAGTGCGACGACGGCAACGGCGCGAGCGACGATGACTGCACCGCGAGCTGCCGCAAGGCCAGCTGCGGCGACGGCGTGGTGCATGCCGGCGTGGAAGCTTGCGACGACGGCAACACCGAGCAAGACGACGCCTGCCTGAACGACTGCACGGCGGCGCGCTGCGGCGACGGCGTGGTGCAGCGCTACATGGAAGAGTGCGACGACGGCAACGCGGATGACAGCGACGGCTGCCTGTCGCGCTGTGCAGCCGCAAGCTGCGGCGACGGCTTCGTCCACGCGGGCGTGGAGCAGTGCGACGATGCGAACCAGTCGGACAGCGATGCGTGCCTGCGCACGTGCCAGAGCGCGCGCTGCGGCGACGGCGTGGTGCAGTCGGGTGTAGAAGACTGCGACGACGCGAACGCGAGCGAGAGCGACGCCTGCCTCACCACCTGCAAGGCCGCGCGCTGCGGCGACGGCTACGTGCGCGCGGGCGCGGAGGCGTGCGACGACGGCAACCAGAGCAACAGCGACGCCTGCCTCGCGAGCTGTCAGCCCGCGCGCTGCGGCGATGGCTACGTGCAGAATGCCGTCGAGGCGTGCGATGACGGCAACGGCAGCAACACGGATGCGTGCCTGAACGACTGCGCCGCTGCGCGCTGCGGGGACGGCTACCTGCAGCAAAACGTCGAGGTCTGCGACGACGCCAATGACAGCGACGAAGACGCTTGCAACGCGAGCTGCGAGCCCGAGGAGCGGTTGGTCGCGGGGACGGGCTCGCTCTGCGTGCTGCGCAGCGACGGCAGCGTGCGCTGCTGGGGCTACAACGGCTCCGGCCAGCTCGGCGTCGGCAACACCAATAGCCTCGGCGATGATCCGAGCGAGCTCGGGCCGAACCTGCGCCCCGTGGCGCTCGGGGGCGGGCGGCGCGCGGTGGACATCGCGGCGGGCGCGCTGTTCTTCTGCGCTTTGCTGGACGACGGCTCGGTCAAGTGCTGGGGCGCGAACGGCAGTGGGCAGCTCGGCGTTGGCAACACGGCGGCGCGCGGCGATCAGCCGGGCGAGATGGGCGACAGCTTGCGCTCCGTGAGCCTCGGCGCGGGCCGACGCGCGATCGCCATCGCGGCCGGCGACAACCACGCGTGCGCCATCCTGGACGATCGCAGCCTCAAGTGCTGGGGCGCGAACGGCAACGGCCAGCTCGGCCTCGGTGACACCGCAGCGCGCGGCGATCAGGCGGGCGAGCTGGGGTCGCTCTTGCCTGCGGTGGCGCTGGGCCAGCGCCGCTATGCGCGGCAGGTGGCGCTCGGTGCCGCTCACAGCTGCGCGCTCCTCGACGACAGCAGCGTGAAGTGCTGGGGCCTGAACAACGGCGGCCAGCTCGGCCAAGGTGACCTCAGCGCGCGCGGCGGTCGCGCCGGTGAGATGGGCGACGCGCTGCCGACCGTACAGCTCGGCAGCGGCCGTTACGCGCGGCAGCTGTACGTGCGCGGCAACAACAGCTGCGCGCGCCTCGACGACGGCACGCTCAAATGTTGGGGCCGCAATCAATACGGGCACGCGCTCACCGGCAGCTCGACCTCGATCGGCAGCGCGCCCGGACAGATGGGTGACGCGCTCGCCGCGGCCAACCTCGGCAGCGGGCGCACGCTCCGCGCGCTGAGCCTCGGCACCAATCACGCCTGCGCGCTGCTAGATGACAGCACGACGAAGTGCTGGGGCAATAACCAGTTCGGCGAGCTCGGCTACGGCGACGTGCTCACGCGCGGCACCACCCCACAGACGATCGGCGACAATCTGCCGATCGTGCTGCTCGGCAACAACGTGGTCGTGTCACGGCTCGCAGTCAGCCACTACACGTCGTGTGCGCTGCTCGCAGACGAGCGCATCAAGTGCTGGGGCTACAACGCCAGCGGCGAGACCGCGCAAGGCAACGTGCGTCAGACCGGCGATGTGCCGCAGGAGATGGGGGATAACTTGGCGTTCTCCAACGTGCCGTGACGGCGTTTCGGGCTTCAGGCTTCAGGCTTCGGGGCGGAGCGAGAGGCTTTGAGCTTCTCTCGCCCGCAGCCCGAAGCCCCGAGCCCCTCAAAGTCCCTGACGCAGGCGCATGTTGACCGCCGCTACGATCTCCTGGTTCACCTTGCGCACTACGCGCTGCCAGTCTGCGCGACCGGTGGCGGTGCCGGGTGAGCCGCTCACGTAGCTCTGGCCGTTTGGGCCGACCAGCTCGAAGTGGGTGTCCAGTCGCGCTGCACCCGCGCCGAAGCCCACGAACATGCGCGCGGCCTTGCTGCCGCCGCTGTAGTTCAGGATCTGCACGCGCAGCGTGTAGCGACCCGGCGCACCGGCTCCCGCGGCGTCCATGGTCATGATCCCCGCGGCGTCATAGCCGGCGTTGCGGAGCAGCGCGAGCAAGTCGGGCTCCATCCAGTCCTGGACCTGCTGGAGCTGCTGCACTTTTTCGGGTGGCGTCTCCGGCGCCACGCTGCGATCCAGGAAGACCATGATCGACAGGCGCTGGCCATTGGGCAGCGTCGGCGCGCCCTGGCGGCCTCCGCACGCGCTCGAGCTGAACAAAAGCGCCGCGCAGGCGACGAAGAAGAGGTAGGTGAAGCTGAACCGATGTGATGTGTTACGCATCTTGACCCCGTGTGAACGGCGGCGAGCCTAACCGATGTGCGACGCTGGCCGCCACCAGCTGCGACGCGCTTTGTGTATCCTGTTGCGGCTGCACGGAAACGCGACGTGTTTTGGGCCGAGCCGCGCACATGTCTTACATTTGTATGCCAGGCGTGTTCCGTCAAGCGGTGTTAGGCTTGCGTGGGATCGGTTACGGTTACGGTCAGGGTTACGGTTACGTGGCTTTTCCGTAGCTGGGTCAGGTCGGTATGCGCGGGAACATTGGGATTATCGAGCTCTCCTCCCCCCTGCTGCGCGATCTGCTGCGCGAGGCCTGCGCGCCCATCGGTCGCGTGACGACCTTCACCTCGCTCGACGAAGCGCGGGCGGCCTTTGCGCAGCAGCCGCCGAAGATCATGATCGTGGGCGGAGCGCCGCTGGATCAGGAGCTGCTCGATCTGCTCGCGCGCGCCGTGTCCACACACGGCGTGATCGGGCTCGCGCTCGCCGATGCGCACGATCTGCAGCGCGCTGAGCGCGCCGGTGCCCTCGAGGGCTATCCGCGCACGCCCGAGGGCTTGCGCGCGCTCTCGTTGCGGCTGCGGCCATTGCTCGCCCCGAGCCTTCGCCCGCCGGCCGACGAGATCAAGCGCTGGTCGTCCCGGCCGAGCTATCCCGCCGTCACCCCGACCAACAGCAAGCCCGGCTCGATCGCGCCGACTGCGTTCAGCGGGCGCTGCGCGATGATCGCCATCGGCTCGTTCGCACCGAACAGCGACGCCGTGACCTACCTGCTTTCGCGGCTGCCGACGAGCTTGCCCGGCATCGTGTTGGTGCAGGTCTCGTTGCAGACCACGGCCGCCGATCTCGCGAGCGCGCTAGCAGACGAGTGCCCGTGGCGCGTCGCCGAGGCCGAGTCCGAGCAGCGCATCCAGCCCGGCGGGCTGTGGGTCGCGGACGGCAGCGTCCCGCTGTCGGTGCGCGTCGGCGCGCAAGGGCCAGAGCTCGTGCGCGGCAGTGCGCTTCACCTGGCGCGCGGCGTGAGCGCGGTCGACGCGCTGTTCGAGTCCGCAGCGCGCAGCCTCGGGCCGAGCGCGCTGGGCGTGCTGCTCGCTGCGAGCGGTGACGAGGGCGCTCGCGGTCTCGAAGCCCTACGTCGCGCGGGCAGTTACACGTTCGCGCAGCGCGAAGCCACCTCCGTGCATCCGCAGAGCTCGCCGCCAAGAGCTGCAGACGGCGGCGCGCACGAGGTGCTCGGGCTCGATCGCCTGCCGCAAGCCATCACGGCCTTCTGCAGCGGGGCCGGCGCGTACCGCAGCCTACGCCCGAACACGCGCTGAGCGAGCAGTCGACACTGCGAAAACCGCGATCTAGGCTGCGCGCATGGCCCCACTCAGTGAAAGCCCGAGCGGCAGCCTGCGCAGCGCCGTCCGTGAAGATCACGAGCGTCTCGACACGAGTGACTACGCCGTGGCGATCGAGCGCGGCACGTTGCCAATCGCCCGCTACGCCAGCTATCTGCGCGCCGTGTACGTGCTGCACGACGGTCTCGAGCAGCTCGTGGAGCTATCCGGCTCCTCCGTCTTGCGCGCAGCGTTCGCGGCCGGCCCCACGCAGCGCGAGCGGCTCGAGCGCGACCTCGCCCACCTGAACGTCGACAAACACGGCGTCGATGTCGCAGCGCTGCACGCACTCGTGCTCGTGCAGCGCCTGCGACTCGCGGCGGGCCCGTCGCACTGGCTCGGCGCGATCTACGTGCTCGAGGGCTCTCAGCTCGGGGGCCTGGTGCAAGCGCGCGCGCTCGCGTCGCGACCCGAGCTGCAGCACGGTGGCCTCGCATATCTGAGCGGTTCGGGCCCCGACACACGCGCGGCGCTGCGCGATCTGTTTGCGCTCCTCGACGAGCAGCTGCGCGATCCTGCGGCGCTCGCGGCTGCCATCGCCGGTGCCAAGGAGATGTTCGCGGGCTTCGAGGCCATCTTGAGCGCGGTGATGGCCGGAGGTGAGCGGCCCGCGGAGGCCCTCAATGCAGACGCAGGCGCCCATCCCCTGCCGCGCGATGCGCGCGAGGTGAGCGCCGCGCTGATCGCGGGTGAGCGCACGCGCCGCGATGTCTCGTACTACGAGGCGCGCTACGGCGAGCGTGGCGCGCGCTTCACCCGCAGCGACAGCGCCTGGCTCGTAACGTTGACGCACCTGCCGCGGCCCGAAGCGCTGCGCCAGGTCCGATGGCTCGCGCGGGTGCTGGCTGCGCGCGGCATGCCGCGGCTGCTGCTCGAGCGGCACCTCGAGCAGCTGCACTCGCAGCTCTGCGCGGAGCTGCCCGAAAACCGCGCCGACTACGCCGTGCTGCTGGAAGCGGCCGCGTCCCTGGCGCAGGAACGGCGCGCCCACGTGAGCGACGCGCAGCTCGAGCAGCTCGTGGGCGAGTTGGAAAATTCGTATCGACTGCAGCCGGGCGGCACACCGCCCCTGCCGTTGCGCGAAGCCGGCTTCTTGCTCCTTGCGGCGGTGCTGGATGAAGCCTGCGGTGTTCCGCACGCGGTCGAGAGTCTGTGCCGCTGGCTCACCGACACGAGCCGTGCGTCCCAGGGCTTCCGCGTCGCGGTCGAGCACACGCTGCGCAGCGCACGCGACGCCGTTGCGGGCGCGTGATCGTTCCCCTTGCGTCCAGTGCCGGATCGAAACTACTACGACCGGGTGGCGCGGGGGATCGGCATGCGGAGATCGGCCAGCCGGAGGGCTCGGTTCAGTCGGATCGCGGGGGCAGCAGCGCTGTGCGCGGGCTGCGGCCTGTACGATCACTCGCTCATCGAAGGCGCGCCGCGCGCGAACACGGCGGGCGAGCCCGGCCGGAGCGACGAAGCTCGCGCCCGCAAGCGCACGAACAGCTATACCGCGGCCGGGCAGGCGACGCCCGTAGCGACGAACGCAGGCGCTGGTGGCGCGGCCGAAGACGGCGAGTCGCCCGACAGCGAGGCAGCAGCGAGTGGAGCGGGTGGCTCGGCCGGCACGGGCGGAACGAAGAGCGAGCCGATGCGCTCCGAGTCCTCCGCCCAGGACGCTGGCGATGCCAGCGAGCCGGCCGCCCCGGAGCTGAGAGAGAGCGCTGCGTGCGGCGATCGCCCGGGGTACGTCTCGCCGGACAGGCACTGCTATATCCCGATCGCGGAGCCGGTCACGTGGTACATGGCGCGCGACCTGTGCAGACAGCGCAGGTCTCACCTCGCGACCATCACCAGCCGTGAGGAGCAGGCGTTTTTGGCTCGCATCGAGTGGCCGCAAGCCACCTGGATCGGGCTCTCGAGGTTCGGCGCGCCCAGCTACAGCTGGGTCACGGAAGAGTCGCTGGGCTTCACGGCCTGGCAGCCCGGCGCACCGAGCGAGCGCAGGGAGTCTGCGGGCCTGCTGGCCCAAGATAGCGCTGCCTGGCTCGACGCTCCGCCTTCGGAGCTGCACGCGGCGCTGTGTGAGCGCGACAACGATCGATAGACTGCGCTGATTTTCGGAGGAATGCGGATGAGCTTCGAGACCACCCTTGCGATCTGCGGCCCGCTGCGCCGCCCCCGTCAGATGCTGGCCGACCAGGAGTACGACGGTCACACCTCGATCCACGACGACGCCATGGCTGAGAAGCTCGGCTTCCGCGCCGGACCGATCGAGGGGCCCACGCACTTCAGTCAATTCGTTCCGCTGCTCGCGCACGTGTTCGGACGTGCGTGGTTCGAGCGCGGCTGCATCTCGGCGCACTACCAGAACATGGTGGTGGAAGGCGAAGAGGTGCGGGCATTCGTGGAGCTGCCCGCGGCCGGCGCCACGCGGACTCGCGCCTGGGCGCAGAAGGCGGACGGCACGCTCGTGCTCGAGGCCAGCGCGAGCGTCGGCCCGGACCACGGCACGACGTTGCTCGAGGAGCGCCTCTCTCAGCTGCGGCCGCACGGCAAGCTCGTGATCCTCGAGAAGCTGCGCGTGGGCATGACCGGCGCCGCCGACGAGCGCGTGCGCATGGACCTCGATCAGCACATGGGCGCGCTCTACCCGTTCAGCTTGCGCCAGAAGCTCACGCGCATCACCGAGAGCTCGCCCTGGTACGCGGAGCCTGCGAGCACGCCGTGGGGTCGCGCGATCATCCCGCTCGAGATGGTGAGCGTCCTCGCGGAGTACAGCAGCAAGCAGGCGCAGCTCCCGGTCAAGGGGCCGGCGGTGGGGCTGTTCGCGGATCAAGAGATCCGCATGATCGATGGACCGCTCTTCGTGGGCGAGGACTACCTGCTGCGCCGCGAGATCGTCGCCCTCTCGGAGAGCAAGCGCACCGAGTCGTACTGGGTCAAGGCACGCATCTACGACGCCACAGGCAAGCAGCTCAAGGCCGAGATGCTGTTGAACCACGCCAGCCTGAAGCACTCGTACGCGGGCTACGAGCAGGAGCTGGCCACTCTCTAAGCCTCACAGGGTCTGCAGGTACACGACCAGATCGTCGATCTGCTGACTCGTGAGGTGACTCACGTTGCCGTGCGCGCTTCCACCGCACGCCGGATCGAAGCGCTGTCGCAAGGTCTGCGCGCAGCCGTTGTGCATGAACGGCGCGCGATAGGCGAGCGCGCGCAGCGAGGGCACCTGCAGCTTGGCGCCGGTGCCCACGTCCACGCTGCGATTGTCCGTGAGCTTGTCGCCGGCGTGGCAGTTGCGGCAGCCGACGTCCGCCGAGGCGAACAGCTTCTCGCCGCGCTCGGCGGCGCTGACGTCGAGCGGCTGCGCTGCCGCTGGTGGCTGCAGCGAGAACAGCCACCGGCTCAGCGACGACAGCCGCGATTCGCTCTGGTGCACGCCGCCCATGCGCCGCACGAACACGTCTTCCATCAGGTGGTCGATGTCGCGCTCCTCGCCATTCCAGTGGAACGGCGCCGTGCCCTCGAGCCCCACGTGCAACGCCTGCGTGCGACGCGCGCCGACCGTGTTGAAGAGCCAGGTGTGACCATCCTCCGCGCCTTCGGGATGACAGGATGCACACGCGATGCCTCCACCCGCGTTGCGGTGAAAGATCTCGTGACCGGTGTCGAACGCGCTCTCGCCGCCGAGGTCGATCACGGTCAGCTCTTCCTGCCCGGCCTGCGTCTGCGCGACCGACAAGAGCGCAGGCTCGCGGCTCTGCACGATCACGTCTTCCTGGCCATTCGGCAGACGGCGCACGGCCACCGCCGTGCTCTGCCCGGGGACCGACCACTTGCGACCGACCTGACAGCTGACGTCCGACGACCAGCGGGTGCTGAGCAAGCTCAGCGTGCTCTGGCGAGACGGCTGCAGGACCATGCCCCCAGGCACGACCTTGAGGCGCGGGCCGAAGCTCGAGGGCGGCGCGAAGTCCGTGATCGGAGTGGACGCGGACGAAAACTCGTCGAACACGATCTGGGGCCGCGGCGCTTCCCCGTCCGCCCCGCCCGCGTCCACCACCGCGAGCTCTTCGCCACCGCGAAGCACGGCCATGTCCACCGGCAACACGCCGAAGTCCACGGGCACGGTGCTGACTTTGTCTCGGCCGTACAGCATCGTGACCCCGCGCGACACGATGCCGGAGCACGGCAGGCCACCGCCGCCGTACGCGGAGCTGTTGTTCGGATCGGGCTCGGTCGACTCGGGGTCGATCGCGACCTCGGCCGTGGTGGCCGTCTGATGCAGCATGAACACGCGCCCGCCCGGATCGACGACGGTGCGGTAGGCGAGGTGCGGCTGCATGATCTCGTTCACGAATTCTGCGCTCAGGGGCACGGACGCGCCCGAGCCCGCGCGCGACGGCCGCAGCCGGAGCTGCTCGGTCGCCGCCGCAGCCCAGCGCTCGCGCAGCGCGCCGTTCGCGTCGACGCGCAGGAGCGAAGCGCTCTTGAACGTGCTCACGTACAGCTCCTCGCCTTGCACCAGCACGTCGCGCAGGTCTGCGTCGAGCTGCAGCTCGCGCTGCCTTTGCAGCGCGCCAGCAGCGATCCGCAGGCTCACGAGGCGGCCCTCGGCGCACGCCACGTGCAAGAGGTCCGTGCCGGGCTGAAGCGCGAGGCCTCGCGGAGCGGCGCACACTCGCTCGCGTGCGACGAGCGTGCCGCTGTCGAGATCGATGACCGCCAGCTCGCCTGCGCGGCGCAGCGCGACGTAGGCTCTGCCGCCATCAGCGGCGAGGACGCGACCTGGCTCGTCGCCGCGGGTCAGCTCGACGTGACGGACCGTCAAGGCGTCGAGCGCCACCAGCGAGACGCGATCGCGATCCGGATCGGCCGCGACGGCGATCCTTCCATCGGGCGTGACGGCAAGTGTTCCGCCGCTGATGGCGGGGGGCGCATGCAACGCAGCAGTGGCCGGCCGCACATCCACGGGGATCACGACCGCGGAGTCGCCCTCGGGACCCGGAGCATCGAGCGAGTTGCACGCCCAGGACGACGACACGAGCATGAGCACGAGCGCGGACACGACTAGGATGCGCAGCATGTTCGACCCCCTTTGTCGCGGACTCACTGGACTTAGCACGCGTCGGTCTGGCACACAAACTGCCCACCGCCAATAGATTACACGCGTATGCTGCGGCTCTCCTACATGGCCCTCGATCGACGACTCTCCCAAGCCGGTGCTCACGTTTCGCGCGTCAGCGCGGCGCTGCTGCTGCTCTCAGCGGCGAGCGTGCGCGCCCAGCCCGCGCCGTCCGACGCGCCCGCATTGCAGGACGCGGTGCGCGAGGCGCCGCTCGACGCGCTGCTGCGCGCGCACACGGATGCGCTGGGCCGCCCCTGTGATTTCAAACAGCTGGCCTCGCAAGGTGAGCTGCGCTTCGCCGCGTGCGGCGCAGCCGGGCTGTGGACGGTGCGCGTGCGCGACAACGTCGAAGCAACCCTGCTCTCGATGCAAGATCTGGGCGGCGCAGTCACGGGCTTCTTCAGCGCCGAGGGGCGCGTATGGGTGAAGATCAGCAGCGAGCGCGCGCAACCGCTCGAGTCTCCGCAGCTGCAGCCAGGGGCTGCAGGCATGGCCGTGAGCGCTGCGCCCAGCCCGAGTGAGCCAGCAGCGAGCCCGCCTGCGCGCAGGGCCGGCGTGCTGCGGCGCGCGCCCGAGCCGGTCCCTGCGGCGCGCGGCCGCGCGCTCGGCAGCGAAGACGAGGATGTGACCGTGGAGCTGGAGGACGCCGCGCTACCGGTCGGCACGCGCATCGCCTTCGCGAGCCCTGCGCGCGATGAGCGCGCGCCGATCGTCGGCCAGGTGGTGAGTAGCCGTGCGGGACGCGCCCGCGTGGCCATCGGCACCAACGAGTACGTGAGCAGCGGCTCGCTCGCAATGGCCACCAGCGCGCCGGTCACGGCCAGCCTGATCGCGCCGCCGAGAGCTGCCGGATATTGGGAGCTCGGCCTGGTCGCGCGGCCGTTTCTGGTCCTGGACGACCTCGGCTTCGGCGCGGTGCTCGACGCACAAGTGGGCTACCGCATGCACGCGCCGTTTCACTTCCGCGCCGCGCTCGCGCCGCTCGCGTTCGCCACCGCACGCAGCGGGGCGACGCTGCCGTTCGCAGCCGTGCTCTCGGCCGCGTACGACGCGCGCCTGTTCGAGGCCGGGCTCGGCATCGGCGCGCAGAGCGTGAATGATCCAGGCTTCGGCCTGGATCGCGGGAGCGGCACGACCATCGCGCAGTACCTGCGGATCGGCGCGGTGGATGGCCTGCAGCTCGAGCTGGAAACGTACGTGGTGCTGTTCCACAGCCGCTTCGAGTTTTCCACGTTGCGCGTCCGCGCGCAGGTCCCGCTCGGCACGCGCACCTGGCTGCATGCAGCTGGTGGCGGCGGTAATCTGAGCATCGCCACCGGCGAGGTCGGGTTGCGCGTGCTGACCTCTGGCAACGGCGGCGCGGGCTCACTGTTCCTGACCAGCCTCGTCGGCTGGGCAGGCGTGCTGCGCGGTTGCAACGCGCTGGTACTCGATGGCAGCTGCCGCGAGATCAGCTATGCAGGTCCCATGCTCGGCGTCGGCGCGGAGCTGCGGCGCTGACCACTCAGTCGTTCGTTTCATTGTACGGAGGAACCATGCGTAAGCTCGTCTATCACATCGCCACCAGCGTGGATGGCACGATCGCTCGAGACGATGGCAGCGTCGACTACTTTCCCACCGAGGGCGATCACATCGCGGACTATCTCGCGCACCTACAGAGCTACGGCGCGGTGATCATGGGCAAGAAGACCTACGATCAAGGGCTCTCACAGGGCGTCACCGATCCGTACCCGTGGCTCGACACTTACGTGGTCTCGAAGACGCTGGGGCCGAGCCCGAATCCACGCGTGAAGGTGTGGGATCGCAGCCCGGAGGCGCTCGCGCGCGAGCTCAGGGCCCAGCGGGGCAAGCCCGTGTACCTGTGCGGCGGCGCGCAACTGGCAGCGGCGATGTTCGAGCACGGCCAGGTGGACGAGCTGATCGTGAAGCTCAATCCCGTGCTGCTCGGGGGCGGCATCCCGGTCGTGGGCCGTTTGCCCGCGCACGTCACACTGCGGCTCACGGGCGAGAAGCGTTATAAGAGCGGCGTCGTGCTGCTCAGCTACGACGTGGTGCGCTGAGCCTGGCGACCTAGTGCGGTGGCGAAACGGGGCTATGCTGTAGGCATGGCCTCCGTCGTCACCCGCACCTTTCCTCTCGGCTTTCCTTGGCAGACCGTGGACCCGTTCCTGTTCTGCGTGCATCACGACGATGCGTACCCTCGCGGCAACGCTCAGCTCGGGCCGGACGCATCGCTCGAGGGGCGCGACCTGGGGCAGGATTTCGCCGGCAAAGATGGCTGGCGCATGTACCACGGCAAGCAGGTGCCTGGCTTTCCGCCGCATCCGCACCGCGGCTTCGAGACCGTGACCATCGTGCGGCGCGGTTTCATCGATCACGCCGACTCGCTGGGCGCCGCCGCGCGCTTCGGCGAGGGCGACGTGCAGTGGCTCACGGCGGGCGCGGGCATCGTGCACTCCGAGATGTTCCCGCTCCTTTCGCGCACGCAGCCGAATCCCGTGGAGCTGTTTCAGATCTGGCTCAACTTGCCACGCGCGGACAAGCTAGCGCCGCCGCACTTCGCGATGCTGTGGCACGAGCAGATCCCGGAGCTCGTGACGCAAGATGCCGCGGGTCGCGAGGCGCGCGTGTGTGTGATCGCGGGTGAGCTGGCCGGGAAGCGCGCGCTGCCACCGCCGCCGCGATCCTGGGCGGCGCGGCCCGAGTCGGGGCTGTGCATCTGGACGATCCGGCTGCAAGCCGGCGCGAGCTGGGAGCTGCCGCCATCAGCGGCAGGCGTGAAGCGCACGCTCTATTTCTTCCGCGGCTCGGAGCTGCAGGTCGGCGGCGCCTCGCTGGCGCCACAGCACGCCGCGGAGCTCGCAGCGGCGGAGCCGGTGGCGCTGCGCGCGGGCGCGAGTGAGTGTGAGCTGCTGCTGCTCGCGGGCAAGCCCATCGCGGAGCCCGTGGTGCAATACGGCCCGTTCGTGATGAACCAACGCGCCGAGATCCAGCAGGCGATGGAGGACTACCAGCGCACGCGATTTGGAGGCTGGCCGTGGCCTTCCGAAGATCCCGTTCACGGCCGTGAAGCTGGTCGCTTCGCACGCCACGGCGATGGCCGGCGCGAGACGCCGGGCGAGCGCTGAGCGCGCTGCTGCGCTGGAGAGATGTTGAAACCGACTTGCCAACGCGGATACGCGCGCGTAGAACATGCAGTGACGCGTTCGCGCGCGTCGACTATGCGCAACCATCACTGAACATCCCCCGCGCTGATGACCTCGCCTGAATGGGCCGGGTCGGTGAGCGGCACCGTTCCGTGCCACGCCAGAAACGGCTGCATCGTCAGCCAGTTCGAGCGCGTGCACCCATGACGGCGCCCGTGAGCCAGGGGCGCGTGTCGGGATGAGCCCCTTGTGCCGCGCACGCTCGCACGGCACGGCGGTGTGGTTGCGCGTTGCCGCGCGATGACTTCCACGCCCCGCCCGACGCGAGCGTGACCTCGACAGGTCCTGCAGCGCGCTGCGCGCGCACGGCCTACAGCGCGAGTGTGCGTCGCCGCCTCCAGCGGCGGCGCGCACAAAGCGCCTCGCCGCCATGAGCGGCAATGGCGTCAAACATCGAGTCCAGCTGCAGCGATCGCCGCGGCCGCGGCGAGGTGCGCCCTGCGTCTCCCGCCGCCGTGAGCGACACACGTAATTTTCAACCTCAGGAGGTCATCGTGCAAACCACCCATCCCGCCCAAGATCCGCAGTCGAAGCAGGAGGCCAACATGCAAACCACCAACCCACCGCGCGCTCAATCAACGCCCCCCGCCCAAGATCAGCACGCACAGCACGAGGCCAATATGCAAACCGTACATCTACCGCGCATCCCTTCAGCCCACCCCGCCCAAGATCAGCACGCACAGCGCGAGGCCAGTATGCAAACCATCAACGCACCACGCGTCAAACCCGCTCATCCGCCCAAGAAGAGCCCACACAGCAGCTGGCAGGCGCAGCAGCAGAAGCTGCGCAGCCAAGGCCGACGCATGCAGCGCCGCCTCGCCGGCAAGCGCTGACCGCAGAGCGCCCTGCGCCGAGCTCAGAGCCGCCGCCGTGAGCGGCGGCTGCAACCTCCACCCTGTCCGAGAGGTCATATGCGTACGATCCATCCACCACGCGTGAAGGTGGCTCATCCACCCACTCACCGGCCGCGCAGCGGCTGGCTCATGCTGCAGCCACGGCTGCGTAGTCCACCCGTGCGCATGCAGCGCCGACTCTGTTGTTAGGCGCTGAGCAGAGCGGCGCCCTGCTCTCTGCAGCCGTGCAGAGAGCAGGGCCACCTCAGCGGCGGAGCGCTTCGATCGCCAGCGCTCTTGCCTCGTCGCTGAGCGTTCGCAGCCTTGCTGGCGGCATGGCGTAGGGGCTATGCGATGGCAACATGAGACGCGCGATCGCTGCGTCCTTCTCGGCGCGACTGACGCCGACCAGGTCCGCGCGGAAGCGGGCGCGCGACAGCTTTGGATCGAGGCGATCGTTGTGACACATGCCGCAAGCTGACATCAGGACCTGCTCACCCGTGAGGCCCGGCTCGGTCATCAAGCCCATCGCAGCCAAACGCTGCGGGTCGTCCGGTAACACGTCGCGCAGATCGGGCAGCGCGCTGCGCTCCAGGGTGCCGGCACGGTAGGCCTGGTACGCCGCGGTCATGCGCGCGAGCTTCGCCGGATCGGTCACCTTCACATCGTGGTACGGCACGGGGATCGACTCGCCGCGCTGCGCACGCTCGAAGGCCATGCGCCAGGTCGGGCTGTGACCCGCGACCGCGTTGTCGAACGGCTGGTTGCCTCCCTGCAGCGCCGCGCTGTCACGCACTTCGCGCTCGATGATCTCGGAGTGGAACATGTTGCTCTTGTCGTGATGGCGTGCGCTCACGAACAACTGCAACCCACCCGGCGACGACGCCGCAATCTGTTCGTACGTCAGACCCCCGACGCTCTCATCGCCCTTCGCTGCGGTGTAGTCGTCCAGGAGCGCCTTGCCGCCTTCGGTCACGTCGAAGAACCAGTGCGTCCACGGCGAGTCGAACTCGTGCATGCGCAGCAGCTTCGGCGTATCCGGGCCGCCCGGCTGATGACACGGCGCGCAGTCGACCACGGTGTTCGCCAGCAGGGGTTCGTCGTACAGCGAGAGGTTCTGCCAGTCCGTCTCCGCAGCTTCCGTGAGCAGATCCCCGGGACGGCAACCTTGCGGCGCATGATTGCACGGCTGCTCGAAACGAAGCAGGTAGAACGAAAACTCGCCCGCCTTGCGGTCGAGGGTCACGAGCTCGGCGATCTGATCCCCTCGATTGAAGCTGAGCGCGACGGCCTCCGGATGGATCCCAGCAGCAAGGCGCGTCTTGCTGATGTCCATGCGGTACATGATCACGCGCGGATTGATCGCGCTCACGGAGCGCGCGCTCAGCGAGGTGGAGTGTCCGGCCAGGGCAGTGCCGCTGATGCCCGCAGGACCCGCGGGTCCGACCAGCAGCGCGCGCTCCAGATCCACGAGACTGCGGATGTCCGGCGGCGTCGGCCCACAAAAGACATCGCGCACGACGTCGTCGCCTCCGCGCGCGCACACCTGCTCGAGCAGCGAGGCGCCGCGCGGCGCAGCTGCCAGCGGATCTCCCCACTCGTAGGGACTGATGAGAGGACTGACCGGCGCGCCCGCACCGGCGGCAGTCGCGGGCTCCTCGGGGACGTCGCTCTTGCACGCGAGCAGTCCAGCGCCAAGCGCCAGAACCAGTGCGCCAGCGCGAAGCGGTGCGATGAGCCCACGACCTGTTCGGAAAAGCAGCGCCAGGCTCGGCTGCCGCTGACCACGTCGCCACCCTGTGTACGAGCGCTGGTTCATCGGGGTGCTGCGCTCCGTCCTGGCGTAGCGCGCCCGTCCATCTTCCCGATCGCTTGCTGCAGCCTTAGCCCGACACATCCCGCTGCCTCTAAGAGGCCACGAGCGCGTAATTCGGCTCGTCCGCAGGCAGACATCTAGCGCGCCGGCAGCGGGCGCCTGGCGCGGCGCGCGCCGGGTCCGGGCACGGCTCGTGTGTCGTACGCCGTCAGCTCGCGATCGGTGTGCGCTTCACAGCGCAACACGGCCCGCACGCCGCCACCGCAGCCGCGGTGCTGCACGTGCACCACGGGACCTCTGGGATCACCGTGGTGCGCCTCTCCCCACTGCTTGAGCGCGATGACGACGGGCAACAGATCACGGCCCTTCGGCGTGAGGCGGTATTCGAAGCGCTCGCGGCTCCCCGCATCCTGATACGGCTGCGTGATCAGCACACCGGCGTCGACGAGCTTGCGCAAGCGATTGGAGAGCACGGCCTCCGACAACCCGACGTGCTGCCGAAAGTCGTCGAAGCGGCGCACGCCATTCAGCGCGTCGCGCACGATGAGCAGCGTCCACTTCTCGCCTAGCAGCTCGAGCGCGCGGCCGATCGGACAGTTCTCGGTGCTGGCCTCGCGCCACTCCATGAACCCAGCATAGCCGCGCTGACTTTGGTTTGCAAAGCCAGAACTGCTCTGCTAGCTTCGAAAAACAAAGTTAGCTCTCGACCACCGAAAAACAGGAGCCCGCGCATGACCACCAGCCCCGCCAAGCCCAGCCTCGACCCCAACTTCGTGAGCGCAGGCGCGTTCGTGCAGGCCGCCGGCCTCGTGGTGGACGAAGTGACGGGCAGTCAGGTGCTCGGCCACATCGATCTCAGCACGGAGCACCACACGCCGTGGGGCATCGTGCACGGTGGCGTGTACGCGACGGCGATCGAGAGCGCGGCCAGCATTGGCGCGAGCACGGCCGTGCGCGACCAGGACATGGTCGCGGTGGGCCTGACCAACACCACACACTTTCTACGCAGCGCGACGGGCGGCCGCGTGAAGGTGCAAGCCGTGGCGCTGAATCAGGGCCGCACGCAGCAGCTGTGGCAAGTGAACATCTCGGATGCACAGGGTCGCTTGCTCGCGCACGGCGAGGTGCGGCTGCAAAACCTCGCAGCCGCACAGTGATCCGCGCGCCTCAGCCCGCCTTCGGCTCGTACTCGTCGTGCCTGCGCCACCACTGGTAGGGCTCGCCCTGCGGCCGTCCCGCGGGTGAGTCCTCCCATTTTTCCTGGCGCCCGAATGGTGTCAGATCGAGCAGCATCCACACGGGGCCGAGCGACTCCACGCCGCGGCGGCCCACGAAGTACGTGCGGTAGATGCGCTCGCCGTCGCGCACGAACACGCTCAGACCATGACTTTCACCCTCGGACGTGGTGACGCCGAAGTCCGCGTTGAACGTGTTTTTGGCCGAAGACAGCCACGGCACGTTCCAGCCCATGCGCCGCTGGTAGGCTTGGATGTTCTCGAGCGGCGCGCGCGAGATCACGGCGAACGAGGTGTCGCGCGCAGCCAGGTGCGTGGTCGTGAACTGGCCGAGATTGTCGAGGTACATGGAACAGCCCGGGCAACCCGCGGAGGGCCAGCCGTGCACGCCGGGCGCGAACATGAAGTGGTAGACCAGCAGCTGAGAGCGGCGATCGAACAGCTCCAGCAAGCTCCTCGGACCTTGCGGCCCCTCGAAGGTGTACGACTTGTCGACCTCGACCATCGGCATGCGCCGACGCGCGGCGGCCAGCGCGTCCCGCGCGTGGGTGAGCTCTTTTTCTTTGGCGAGCATGGCCTCGTGCGCGGCACTCCACTCCGCGGCGGAGACGACCTTGGGGAGAGCAGGATTGGGCTTCGACATGGGTTTCCTCCTTCTGGAAACTGTACGCGCGCCGAGCGGTGTGCCCAACGCACCTCTACCAAGGACGCGGCTCGACCTGCGGAATCGACATGCCGCAATGTTTTTTTCGCGATGTACAGCGTGGCAGTTTGGCTCCCCGATGCGCCGTCAGCGGACGAGCTCCAGGGAGCCAGCCACGGTCGGCAAGAGCTCGCTCACCGTGGGATGCGTGTGCACCGCGTGACTGAGCACCGTGTACGGTGCGCGGGCGTACATCAGGTCCGCGATGCAGTGGATGGCCTCGTCCCCTTCCACGCCGAAGATCGTGGCACCGAGGAATAGCTTCGATTCGGGATCCGCCAGCAGCTTGATGAAGCCGCGCGTCTCGCCTCGCTCGCGCGCGCGTCCGACGCGGGTCATGGGCCGCACCCCGCGTAGATACGGGCGACCGCGCGTACGCAGCTCGCGCTCGCTCGCGCCGACGCGGCCGAGCGGCGGATCGATGAACACTGCGTAGATCGGGATACGATCCTCGACCTTGCGGGGCTCGCCGTCCAGCAGGTTGGCTGCGACGATCTCGAAGTCGTTGTACGAGGTGTGCGTGAACGCGCCCCGGCGGTTCACGTCGCCCAGTGCCCAGACATGCGGCGCGCTGCTGCTGCGCAGCTGCGAGTCCACCGGAATGTAGCCCTGCTCATCGACCTTCACGCCCGCGGCTTCGAGGTTCAAGTTGTCGGTGTTCGGCACGCGTCCGATCGCCAGGAGCAGGTGCGTGCCGCGGATGGCGGCGCCGCCCGCGAGCTGCACGCTCACGTTCGCGCCGTCCTTGTGCACGGACTCCACTTGCGCGGAGAGGCGCACGTCGATCCCGTCCGCGCGCAGCAGCTCCGTGATGCCTTCGCACACCTCGTCGTCCTCGCGCGAGACGAGCCGCGTCGAGCGCTCGAGCACAGTGACCTGGCTGCCGAAGCGGCGATACATCTGCGCGAACTCGAGCCCCACGTAGCTCCCGCCCACGATGATCAAGTGCTCAGGAACCACCTCGAGATCCATCATCGTGACGTTCGTGAGGTACGGCACCTCGGAGAGCCCGGGCAGCTGCGGCACCACGGGCCGGCCGCCACAGTCGATGAAGAAACGTGCGGCGCGCAGCTCACGCCCGTCCACCTGGACGCTGTGCGGCGACGTGAAACGCGCCTCGCCGCGCACCAGCTGCAACCCAGGCGTGCCGCCGAGCCAGTCCTGCAGCGAGCTGCGAGACTCGGCCACGATCGCATCTTTGCGCGCCTTGACTGCGCGCATGTCCACGCTCACGGCGCCCTCGATGCGCACGCCCCACTGTGACGCATTGCGCGCAACCCACGCAGCGCGAGCACTGGCCACGAGGGTCTTCGTGGGGATGCAGCCGTTGTTCACGCACGTGCCACCGAGCTGGCTCTTTTCGATCAGCGCCACGCGTTGACCGGCTTGCGCGAGGCGCACGGCGAGGGGCGGACCGGACTGACCTGCACCGATCACGATCGCATCGAGGTCGCTCATGTTCGTCTCCATTCTTCGCGTTACGCCGTTGGGGCGCGGCGCGCGTTACTTGATGATCGACCACACACTAGCGCGCGCGTCGGTCCACAGCACAGCGGGTCGTGTGGCGACGCGCAGCTCGTGGCCTTCCAGCAGCCGGGCGAGCTGCGCCGCATCGCGCGTCAGCACGGCCCAACGCACGCTCGAAACAAAGCGCGTCGCGTCCGCGCCGGTGTCCACCACGGCACAGGCCAGGCCGTGCAGCTTCGCGGCCGCGCGCACCACCCTGTCCACAGCGAGGTGCCTGTTCGATACATTCGCGAGCAGCACGCCGTCGGGTGCGAGTTGGCGCAGGTATTCGGCGAACGCCTCGGCCGTCAGCAGGTGCACGGGCACTGCATCGCTCGCGAAGGCATCGAGCACCAGGATGTCCAGGGCGCGGCCCGGTGCGCGCGCGAGTGACAGCCGCCCGTCGCCCACTTCGATCTGCGCCGCCGCCGGCGTGCGAGCCAGATACGTGAAACGCTGTCGCGCGAGCTGCACGACCGCAGGGTCGAGCTCGAAGAAGCTGAGCTGGTCGCCGGCCTTGCCGAACGCAGCCAGCGTGCCGACCCCGAGCCCCACGATGCCCATGCGGCGCGGCGTCGTGGCGCGGTGCCGAGACAGCACGGTGGCGAGCGCCGTGCCCGGCCCGTAGTACATCGTGGGCTGCGCGGAGCGCGCGGGATCGATCAGCTGCATGCCGTGTCGGATGCGGCCGTGCGTCAGCATGCGCGCCACCCGATCTTCGCTGACCTTGAGCGCGCCGAGGAAGCTGCGGCGCCGCTCCAGCACGCGCACCTCGCGCGAGCCGAAGTAACCCGCCCGCAGCAGACAACCTGCAGCCATCAGCGGCAGAACCAGCAGCGCTCCGAGCACCAACCAGCGCCGCTCGGCGCTCGCACGTAGCGCCGACTGCTCGCGCGCGCGGCCCGCGTACCAAAGCAGCGCGTAGCAGAGCGCAGAGCCCAGCTCGAGCTCGTAGTAGTCGCGGAAGAGCCACGGCGCGAGGAAGGTCGCGCTCACCCCGCCGAGCGCACCGCCGATCGACAGCCAGACGTAGAAGCTCGTCAGCTGCGCTGGCGCCGGACGAGCGCCGACCAGGGTGTCGTGACACAGGAGGCCGGCGCACGCCAGACTGCCCAACGCCGCTGTCAGCTGCAACCACAGCTGAGCCGTACCGGCAGCAAAGCCGCTGTGAGCGAGCAGCGCGCTGAACAGCACCCACGCACCCGCGAGCGCGCCGCGCGCCCGCGACACCCAGCCGGCGAAAGCAGCGATGAAGCTGAGCAGGTACACGGCGAGTGGCACGATCCACAACACGGGGGTGGGCGCGAGGTCGACGCTGATGTGAGTGCTCACGGCGACGAGCAGCAAGCTCGGCACGAACGCGCAGCTCGACCAGCCGAGGCGCGCACGCCACGTGACGGGAGCGGCCGCGCGTTCGGGGCGCGTCTGCGTGCGCAGGGTTTGCAGCAGGCATGTGAGCGACAACACGGCGGCGAGCAGCACCGCGCGGCAATAGAGCGTGTACTGCTCCGACAACGACCAACTCGGCTCGACCCAGGCCGGGTACGCCGCGAGCGCGAGCAATGATCCCAGGTTCGACACCGCGTACAGCCGGTGCGGCACTGCCGCCCGCAGCTGCGCGGCCCAGTCCGAGAGCAGCGGCGCCGTGCACGCGGTCAGCAGGTATGGCAGCCCAGCGCTGCACGCGAGTAGCCACACGATGCGCAGCCCGGGCGGCAGGTGCGGGGCCGCGTGCAGCGGCGGCAGCTCGGCCGTGCAAGAGAAGACAATGACGCCGAGACACAGGGCCGCGTGCAGCGCACGGTTCCAGCGCAGCGGGAGGCGGGATAGCAGCCAGGCGTGAGCGTAGCCGCCGAGCAGCATCACCTGAAAGAAGACCAGGCAGGCGGCCCAGGTCGAGGGACTGCCGCCGAAGGAGGGCAACAACCACTTCGCGAGCAGTGGTTGGACAACGAAAGAGAGGAACGCCGAGCAGAAGGCGGAGGCGCACCACAGAACGGCGAGGCTACGCGTCACGGGCGGGTCCCTCGCGAGTGCGCGACCGCTGCGCCATCGATCGCGTGCGCTCGGCGCGAGCAGCGAGGCTTGGTGAGGCGCGGGAGCATGGTGGCCGCATCGTATAGCAGACGATCGCTGCTGCTCTCGCTTCGAGTCGCGCGGCCGGGGCCGTCCCCCCGGCTACAACATGGGCGGTACGGAGTGCAAGCCGCTGGCCAAGTACACCCCGGACCGAAAGCGCGAACGGGGCCCACGATCACCGCCGCGACGACGCCGAGCCCCACGACGCGAAGTACTGGATCCGAGAGTTTCACTTCAACGGCCTCTGACGACGGGATGCAGACTGCGAGGGTGCTGCATGCGGCGCAGTCCGGCGCACGCCGCCTCGTCCCCAATCTCGGCGTGCGTGAGCTCAACGGCGTGAGCTGCCGCTCATGGCTGCGGCGCGTGAGAGGCTGGCGTTCCTTCCGGGACACAGTGTTGCCGGTTTGCAACAATCAACTTTGCTCGCTGCGGCTCGTGCTGCGGGATGCTTCGTGTTTATCGGTGGCACGGGTGCTGCAAAGTGCGGCGGGACCATGTCCATTCAGACTGCCATGCAGCTCATGGCGGCACGCGCACAGCTGCGTCGCGTGCCGTTGATCCTCGAATACGAGCTCACGCACCTTTGCAATCTACGCTGTTCGTATTGCGATCGTCATACACCGCAGCCCGGCGAGCTGACGGAGGCGCAGATCTTCCAGGTGCTGGAGGAGTTTCACGCGCTCGGCACGCGTTACGTGAGTCTCGACGGCGGGGAGCCGCTGGCGCATCCTGCCTTCGACGCGATCGTGGCGTGGCTCGATGAGCGCGGGATGCGAATCCACGTGAACAGTAACGGCAGCCTCGTGCGCCGGCATCTCGACGCGCTGCGCCGCGTACGGCTGCTCAAGATCAGCCTCGATGGCCCACCATCCGCGCACGACGAAATGCGCGGCGACGGCGCTTTCGAGCGCGCGAGGCGCGGCATCTTCGCTGCACGCGAGGCGGGCATCGCCGTCGAGCTGCGCTGCGTGATCGGCGCTCACAACCACCGGCAGGTCGACGCGCTCCTCGATCTGATCGAGTCCTGGAAGCTCGGGCTCGGCATCATGTTCCAGCCGGCGCGCAGCAGCCTGTTTTCAGGCGCGGAGGGCTCTCAGCCCTGGCTCTTGCAGCGCAGCGATGTCGCTCGAGCGCTCCAGCGTATCGAAGCTCGCAAGCGCGCGGGCAGCCCGGTCGCGAATCGCTGGGGCAGCCTGCGCCACTTCCGCAGCTTTCCCCGAGACACGGAGCTGCCTTGCGCCGCTGGCTGGATCAAAGCCACGCTCGACCCGAGCGGGAACCTCTACCACTGCGGCATGATCGCGCGCGTGCCAGACCCGCGGCGCAACGTGATCCAGGTCGGCGCGCGCGCGGCGTTCGCAGCGCTCGTGCCCGAGGGCTGCGGCCAGTGCTGGTGCGCGCGCGCCGTCGAAGGCAACCAGGCCTGGGGCGGCAAGCTCATCAGCTTGCTGCGCCCGCCGCCGTCAGCGGCGACCGAGCACTGATGGCTCAGTTGCCTCGGAGCATCGAGACCCGCCCTGTGCGCGTGAGCTCGACGACTCCGTAGTCCTTCAGCAGGCGCACCAAGGAATCGATCGTTTGCTCCTGACCGGTGACCTCGATGATCATCGAGTTGGGCGCCACGTCGAGGATGCTGGCGTGAAAGATGTCCACGATCTCCATGAGGCGCTTGCGCATCTCCTTGCCGCCCTGGACGCGCACGATCGCGAGCTCCCGGCTCACGAACTCGCGCGCGGAGATGTCCTGGATCTCCTTGACGTCCTCGAGCTTCTGCAGCTCGCCGACCATCTCGAGCGCGTCCGTGCTGGCGTCGACGACGAACGTCATGCGCGACATGCCCGGCTGCTCGGATGAGCCGACTGCGAGGGAGCGGATGTTCCAGCCCTGCTCCGCGCAGCACGTTGCCACACGTTGTAAGACGCCGGGACGGTCGGCCACGAGTGCGATGATGGTGTGGGGAAGGCTTCGGGTGGATGGCGACACGGCCCGCTTTATTTCGCCCTTCGGGGGCTTTGTCGAGAGCACATCGCAGCGGGATGTGGTCGCACGTGCGGGCGTCCGGGCCTGCACAGGTCGCGTACGCGTGCGCGAAGGGCCCCTGTCTTGAGCTATTCTTGTAATCGTGCAGCGCAAGCACGCATCCGGTCCTCGGCGCGCCCTCTGGCCCATGGCCTGGCTGGCTGTCTCGTGTCTGTTCGCCTGCCGGAGCAGCTCGCCGAGCGGGCTGGTTTGCGATGAAGGCAGCGCGTGTCGCGATACGGACTGCGACACGATCTGTGACGTGGACGAGGGCGACGCCAAGCGCCGCGACACGGATCGCGACGGTATGCCCGACTTTCTAGATTCCGATTCGGACGGCGACGGCATCACCGACCGCGAAGAGGCCGGCGACGAGGATCCGCGCACGCCACCGTTCGATCGCGATCAGAACGGCGTGGCCGACTACCTGGACGTCAAATACCCGCTGCACCCGCGCTATCGGCCGGACGCCGGCATGGACGCGAGCGTCCTGCCGCAGCCGCCGGACGCCGCGACCGCCGATGCCGCTGTCAGCAGCGACGCCGGCCGGGTCGAGCCGGTGAGCTGCGCGCCCATCCTGACGCAGGACGGCTGCAGCGACGGCGAGACGGGCGAGGCGGCGTGCGACGGCGTGGACAACGACTGCGACGGTCTCGTGGATGACGACAACTTCTGCCCCTGTGCGCGCGGTGCCGCTCGCAGCTGCTTCGCGGGCCCCGCCGTGAGCCGCAACGTCGGCGCGTGCCGCGATGGGCTGCAGCGCTGCGTCGGCGAGGAGTTTTCACACTGGGGCCCGTGCGAGAGCGGAGTGGGTCCGAGCCGGGAGCTGTGCGACGGGCTGGACAACGACTGCAACGGCTGCAGCGACGAGCTGAGCGGCTGCCAGGCGCGGCTGAGCTGTCCGTCCGCGAACGATCCGCGCGTGCCGGACGCCTCACCGTTCATGCCGTATTTGCTGGACGCGCGCCGCTTCTACACCGGCAAGGACGCGCTCGGCTTCCACTTCCAGATCCGCGGCACGCCTTGTGATCGCATGTTCCGCGCGCTCGATCCCACCGCGCGCGAGAACAGCGGCAAACAAAGCTTCGTGCTGCTCGATCCGGACGCGGCGCAGACGCAGGTGCTCTTCACGCTCAGCGGCTCGTACGCGGTCACGTTGATCATCGACACGCCGGCCGGTCCGATGCGCTGCGACTTCGAAGTCCGCGTGCGAGCGCCAGGCCTGCGCGTGGAGCTGTGTTGGGACAAGACAGGTCCGAGCGCGCATGCGCACGGCGATGCAGTCGATCTCGACCTGCACCTGGGCAAAGAAGGTCAGACTCCAACGTTCCTCGGCGC
>Ga0190269_10000141_pt1 | contig 36050 bp, 25 predicted proteins | sample Popmic249IS_FD_133749 | JGI IMG/M metagenome (GOLD analysis project Ga0190269, IMG submission 133749) | Populus adjacent soil microbial communities from riparian zone of Blue River, Arizona, USA - 249 IS | ecosystem: Environmental > Terrestrial > Soil > Riparian zone | place: USA: Arizona... | reverse complement strand
CGCGGCGGGCGACGCGCAGCAGACCTCGGTAGTGCATCTTCTCTAACAGGTGCGTGGTCGCGCTCGAGGTGCCGCCCCAATAGTTCGTGACTTGGCCCAAGCCAAAGTGCGCTTCGACCTCACGCGGGTGCACGCTGCCGCGCGCGTGTACGAAGCGCAGGAGCTGGGCCGCTCTGCGCCGCGCGGTGGGGTCCCATGCGCGCCGCTTACCGCCCCTGCGCGGATGCATGAGCCCGTGCAGCTCGCGGCTGACGAAGCCGTAGTTGACGAAGAAGTCCTCTTCGATCGCGAGGCGTGGATAGAGGCGCTCCAGATCGCCCGCGTGGTAGTTCTTGACGCGGTGGCGCAGCATCAGATCTTGTGCGCGGGCGGGGGCGCGGATGGGATCTGCTTGCACGTAGCCGAGCTTTGCGAGCGCGCCGGGCAGGGTGGTGGGCGCAAACAGGGTGCGCGCGATGGTGTAGCTCCGGAGTTGTTCGAGTGTAAGCGCGGGCATGCGAGCCGCGCATTCTAGCGCGTTGCGCTCGTGCGTGATGATGTGGAAATCGACACCTGCTCCGGTTTCGTCGTCTCCGACTGGGCATCGGGCCGAAGCCGACGCTCGATAGGCACGTCGCGGTCAGGCGATGGCCCTGCGCTGGGTACGCCCGGCCGGTGCACTGATGATAGAGATCTTTCGAAGCACATTCGTTTCCTGGCACTGCATGTTCTTTAACGGAACGAAGTCGTAGGGTGCTGATCTCAGCTGCGGATGGTCGTCTAGCGCCGTGTGCTGCAGCTGGCAGCTTCAACCATCAGCGCGCGCGAACGCACGCGGTGTTGTCATGAGATGCCGAACCTTTCGCTGCCACGCTGTTTCTGCGCCCTCTGCGAGAGCGTTCGACACAAGCACATGCTGCTCAGCGAGCGCGCGCACAACGCTGATGCAACGAGCCGGCACGAGCTTCGCATCGCGCGTGCCAGCTCATTTCGCCTCGGCGCACTACGCTGTTAGGTTGTAGGCGACCTTGATCGCGCGCGGCATCAGCACTGATGACACATTGTGATCGGTTCGGTTCAAGCCGTGGGGCAAACGTGGTTTGCCACGGAACGGCCTTGCGTTGCCTCGCACCTTCACGTACGAAGCGCCATATTGGTGTTGGCAGATAAAGGCAACTAGTCTGCCGTTCAAGTAACTAACTGGTGTGAGAGCGAGGGTGCGGAGAGTGAGAGTCTCGGCAAAACCGTGTTGTCGTGGACATGAGCGCGCGCGAGCCGTGGCTTGCTCGAGCGCGTACATCCGCCTACCTCGAGCTCTCGCGCTGACGTTGCTGCTCGGTCTCACACGCTGCACGTTGGACAGCACGCCCGCTTTGCCCATGTCAGGTACGAGCGCTGACAGCTCTGGTGCACAGCCGGATTCTGCTGCAGGTGGTCGGAACGCGCTGGCACCGATCGGCGGAGCCGACGCAAGCGCGCCGCGCGCCGGGGATGCAGCTCGCATCAACACCGGGCAGGAAGCGCAGCAGCCGCCCAGCGACGCGGAGGACGACGCGGGCAAGCAAGACACTCCAGGCACGACTGGCATGCCGCGCGCGGCACAGGATGCAGGCGCGAGCACAGAACCTAGCGACCCCACAGAGCCAACAGATCCCACAGAGCCAACCGCGCCCGACACCACGGCTCCTGCTGCGACGAATGTTCCTCCCGAATGCACGCGCGACGCGCTGCGCACGAACGCAGACGCGTACATGCAGGCGATGTCTGCAGGTAATCCGAGCAGACTGCGACTGCATGCCGCTGTGCGCTACACCGAAAACGGCCAAGAACAGCAGCTCGGCGAAGGCGTGTGGTTGCGCGGCACGCAGATAGATTTTGCGCGACACATTTTCGATGAGGCTCGCTGCAGCTCGGTGACTCAAGCCGTGCTCAGCTCGTTGACCGGCGCTGTCGTGTTCGGTGTCCGGCTGCTCTACCGCGACGGCGAGCTGCTCGAGGTCGAGGCCCACGTCGTTCCCGATACGCTCGCGCGCATCGACGTCGACATGATCATCCCGATCGGAAACGATCGCTTTGTCGAGACGGTGGTCGAAGAGCGGCGCATGTCGCGCGAGCAGCTCCAAGCGTATGCCGACCGCTACTTCGATGCAGCCGTGAACGGCGGCGAGGTGCCGCCTGCCGCACCGGACTGTCGGCGCCGGCAGAACGGCGTGCCGCTGGGCAATGGCTTGTGCAATACACCGCCCGGAACGATGCGCTTCGAGCAGCGCCGCTATCCCGTGGTGGATGTGGAGAGCGGCATCATCACAGTCTCGGTGATCTATGATGGTTACCTCGGCCTCTATCTGATGAAGATGGCCGGCGACACCGTGCAGAGCATCGAGATCGTAGGCGGCGCCAACACACCAAGCTCGGGTTGGTAGGGCGGCTCATGGACGCGCTGCCTTTGTTCGGCACGACCCAAGCGATGCATGCACTTCTCAGCACACTGTGACAAAAAATCGGGGTGGGGCGCTAGCGTGATTTGGCGCGGCGCGCAGCTCACGGCAGCAAGCATACGCGCGCGTGTTCGGCCTGGCAGTGGACACAAATCCGGCTCACTGTTCGGTGTCGCTCGACACGGGACTTTTGTGTAAGGATCGACCGCGCTGCTGGCGCAGCTGACGCTTGCGGTGATCGAGCGAGCGAGATAAGCCGCAAACATGCGATCGGGATCGAGGAGTACAGCGCGTGTCCGATACGCCGTTGCTGGAACGTGCAAGTCGTGGTCAGTGGCTGGCCTGGCGCTGCTTTGTGCCTGCGACTCGTACCGAGCGCCGCAGAGCGAGACTGAGCCCCTAGAGCCGGACGGTCGCAGTGTGTTGCGCGCTGAGTTGCGCGAACGGCCCAAAGATTTTCCTGACGATCACGTGCGAGCTGCGCTGGCGTGGGTCGATGGTCGTCCGTTGGACGCGCCAGAGACCTCCAGCTCGGACGACTTGCGCGAGCTGCGCTTCCAGCAGAACTCGGACGTCGCGGTGGACGTCAGCTTCCCGCTGCAAGTTCGCGTTCCGGTCGAGCCCGTCGAGCCGATGCATTACGCGTGGCTGACTGCGTTCGTGGTGCCGAGCAGCGTGCGCGACCTCGGCGAAGTCAACGATGACCGCAACGTGCACTCGATGCCGCACGCCGAGCTGGTCGTATACCACGACGCCAACAAGAACGGCCGACTCGACTTGCTCGAGCCCGGTGAGCCCGGACCTGGGCCCGACCGCGTGCTCGCTCTCACGTCCGGCAGCGATGCGAGCGGAACTGCAGTCCGTCATGTGGTGGTGAACAAGCAATCGCCGTTCGCGCCGCCGCTCGAGCTGTTCGTTCCGGAGTGGGGTGAGTACAAGGACCGCGATGGCTTGTACGTGGTGCACATCTCGGTGCCGAAGAGGCTCCCTCTCGCGCAAAAAGCGCTGTTAGAGACGCACGGCATCACGATGTCCAACACCTTCGACAAGTACTGGGCGCGTAGCATGGCCGAGCGCGACTTCGTGTACAGCGTCGAGTTGTTCGACAGCGCCGCGCCAGTTCCATTGTTCGCTGTCGATCCAGCGCAGAAGTCGTGGCTCGCGCGAGGTTGTGTCCCTTATCCAACAGGTTACCTGGGCTACGCAAAGGCGCCGCCGGCCGGCGCGGCTGTTCATTGCGGTGCCGACAGGCTCAGCTACGCATCCAACCCTGACGACTATTGTGGTCAGACTGACACGTTGATGCGGCTGGAGTGGCAAGGCGATCCTGATCTGTCGTGGTGGCCATGCGACGAGCGCGGCTTGGATCCGGACTCTCCGTACACTGCTGCGCACGAGCCGCTCAGCACGAGCCCACTGTCACTACGTACCGGCAAGGCTTATACCGGCGTCGCGTTCTATGAGCCGCCGACCGAGTTTCATTGTCGAGCTGACATCATCTACGACTTCGACGATGATCCGCAGACACATCTGCCAGCGCTGCCGCCTCCACCGGGCAGTCAGATCATGTGCTACGGGCACGATGCGCTGTCGTTCATTCCGAACGATCCCGAGTGCAAGCGCAAGTTTACGTATGATCTGACATCAGACAATATTCCTGGTTATGTCCACCTCGACAATGCAGACAGCGATGCCGCAACCGCGCCGCAGCGTTGGGACATGCGGGAAGATCCGCCATCGTGGTGGCCGTGCGACAAGCAGGGCAAGCTGATCGCTGGCACGTCGTACAAGTCCCCTGCGAAGATGAAGGACGACGATCCGTGTCCGGACGCACCCACGGTGGCTCCTCCCGGCGGACTGTACGCGCCGCCACCTCACAGTAAGATCCGCTGTACCTCGGCGGAGAGCTTGATCGCAGTGCCACTCTGGACTGACCACTGCGACGGTCGCACCGAGACCACGCTGAACGGCACTCCGCAGACCGAGCCGGTCGAAACAGGGGGTTGGTCTTTTGCGCGACCGCAAGGTTGGCCTTGCGACAAGGACGGCAACTTCGTGCCGGCGCCGGGTTACGAGTCACTCTGAGCAGCCGCTGACGGCGGCTGCCCCACATGTAACCCTCCCAGCTTGCGATTCGTTGTGCCCGTGCGGGCGACCCGTTTGGGTCAGGTGTGGTCGAGACCGCCGCTGATGGCTGCGATAAAACAGATCGGACGTGAGCTATCTCGCACGCTTGCAGATGAAAGGGGGCTTGAAGAACGCAAAAGAGGGAGTAGATCAATGTCAAGCGGGAGTTGTAATCATGCCGCCGATTGCGTCCATCTCGTCGGTTCCACCGGACGTTGCGCGTCCGGAGCCGCGTGTTCGCGATCGTCAAAGGTTGGGCTCTGAGTTGGTCGATCGGCTTCAGCGAAGCCTGGCATCCTTGCCTTCTCAGCCGCCGCCAATGGCTGCAGCGCGAACCGTGCTCTCTCGGGCGTCACAGCCGCCGAGGCTGCAGCCCCCACTCGATCTGGTGCAGCGCTTCTTCAGCGAGCGTCAAGCCGTGCTGCGCGAAGCGGCGCTGCAGCGCGATGAGATTCTTCAGCAGCAAGACAACGAGCAACAGCTGCGACCCATCGCGCAAGCGCAGCGCGAGGCGGACCGCTTGCAGGTGTTGCGCGACGCGCAGTTGCTGGAGACGCAGCGGCTCGCAGCGCAGCGCATCGCACCGGCGCAAGACACGGAACGCCTGCTGGCGCAGCGCGAGACGCTGCGTCTGGAAGAGCGACGCTTGGAAGAGCAGCGACTCTCCCAGCGTGTGCTCGGTCGAGAGGATCTCGCGCGCATCGAGGAGCAGCGCTTGGAAGAAGAGGGCGAGGCCGAGCGTCTCGAAGAGGAAGAAGAAGCGGAGCGTGCCGAGGCGCGACGTCTCGAGGCGCAGCGCGAGGCTGCAACGATCGAGGAGCAGCGAGAAGCGGCGCGTACGGCGGAGCTCCAGGAGGCCGAGCGCCTCGAAGCACAGCGCGAGAGCGCGGGCCGGGGCGCAGAGCAAAGCGATGGAGAGCGTGCCTCCGCGGAGCGCGCCGCCTTGGCTTATCGCAGTGAGTCGGAGCGCGCGATCGCCGAAGCCAGCGCTGCACGTTACGAGACGGAGCAGCCACTGAGTGAACAGTTCCGGTTGGCACGCGAGCGACTCGATGCGCTCGAAGCAATGCGCATCGATCGCGTGGACGTCTCGGCTGCCGCTCTCAGCCGCCTGGCGTTCTAGTGGCTGTTAGTCAGTACGGGAAGCCTGGGATGTTGAGCTCGACGCGGAACACACCGCGCTGCTCGCCGCCGCCCATGCTGGTGATGAACAGCGTCTTGCGCTCCGGTCCTCCGAAGGCGACGTTGGTCACGCTCTCGGCGCCTGGCACGGCGATCGCACCGATTTCGGTGCCTGCTTTCGAGAGCACGACGACACGCTGGCCTGCTGTGATGTAGAGGTTGCCGGCGCAGTCCATGCCCATGCCATCGGCGCCGCCGTTGAATGCATGGATACGCGCGCCGGAGCCCAGCATGACACTGCCGTCTGACATCACGGGATAGCTAAACACCCCGTCCGCGCCCGCGACGTATAGTGTGCTCTCGTCTGCTGATAGTGTCACACCGTTCGGTTGTGAGCGCGTGTCGTCGATGACCACTGGTTCTGTGGCGCCAGGCGCCAAGCGATAGACACGCGTCTTTGGCTGCGGCTTCATGCTCGGCGCCTGATAGTCAGGATCTGAGAAATAGAGTGTCCCATCGGAACGTAGCGCCAGGTCATTGGGTGAGTTGAAGCGTTTGCCCTCGAACGTCCCTGTGATCACCTGCGCCGCGCCGAGTGGGAAGGTCATGCGCACGACCGCACCTTGCTTGTGATCGGTCGCGATCAGCGCGCCATCGCTGTCGACTGCGAGCCCGTTGGAGCCTGCGCTCGCCAAGGCGATCGCAACCGTTCCGCTCACAGGATCGAGCGCGAGGATGCGCGCGTCGGGCGCCGGCATGAACGCGAACTCCGAGACGTAAAGCTTGTCGCCGATCCAGACGGGACCTTCGACGTTGGTGCGCGTGTTGCCATCGCCGTTGAAGGCGTCGAGCGGCGGGAAGCCTGCGACGCGGGTCGCGCTCGCACCGGCGGCGAAGGGCTCGCCGAACGGGCCAGCGGGACACTGAAAGCCTTTGTTCGTCGTGCTCGCTGGTTCGCCGGCTTGTCCCGCGGTACCACGACCTGCTTCGCCCGCAGCCCCTGCGGTGCTCGTGCCGGCTTGTGCGCTTGTGTTGCCTGCGCTGCCGGCTCCTCCCGCGGCAGTTCCGCGATTACCCGCTCGACCTGCCACCGCGACCGGGGCGCTCGGGGCTTTTCCCCCTGCGCTGGAAGGCGGCGCAACGGACGATTCCACGCGCTCATCGGTGGTTTGACTAGGCTCCGCTGCTTGTGCCGCGGAGGTACCTGCAGTCGGTCCGGCTGCGCTCGGAGCGCTGTTGCAGCCCGCGCACGCGAACGCTGCGGCGAGCACGAGGGACAGCCCCTGGGAAAAACAATGAGTCGAGGATCGCACGTACACCCTTCCTGTTTTCCAAGGTGGCCCGCTGCGGCGGCTCCGGGTCACGGGCAAGCACCCGCGCACCCCGTGGTATCGTGCCATGATGAGCCGCGCCAGCGTCGCCTGTGCATGCCTCTTGAGCTTCGCTTGTGGTGGAGGTGCGGCGGATCCTGTCGCGCCCTCCAGCGCGTCATCGACGGGCGCAGAATCGGGGCCTCCGCCGCTGCCAGCAGCACGCGAAGCGACGTTCGTGCAGTCGATCCATGTGCCGCTCGCGCTCTTGCAGTCGAGCTTGCAGGCGCAGATTCCCGAGCACGAGAACCAGCCGCGCAAGCTGCTCACGCATCCCAACGCGAGTCCCGCGATCGAAGCCAGTATCGACGTTTGGCGCGACGACGTGAAGGTGCGCTTCAAAGGCGACACGTTGTTCGTGGATGTCCCGCTGCGTTACGCGGCGAAGTTCGATGCCAAGATCAAAAATCCCTTTGGAGGGAAATGGTTCAAGGTCGCGAAGGACGAAGATTGGGGCAGCGAGCGCGATCCGCAGCGGGTGACCTTGCACGTGAGGACGCGGGTAGAGATCACGCCGCAGTGGGAGCTGCAGCTGTCGACGGAGATGGACCGCCCTGAGCATGGGCCTCCACCTGACGGAAAGTTGTGTACCTCCGGTGCGTTCAAGCTGTGCATCACCAAAGACAGCTTCACCTCGGAGGTGCGGCGGCGCTTGGAAGCCGAGGTTGTCCCACGCGTGCGCAGCGAGCTCGAGAAGCTCGACCGTAAGATCGAACAGACGGTCGACCTGCGCGCGCGCGTCGAGCGTACGTGGCGCGGCCTCAGCGAGCCGCGGTCGCTCGGAAGCCACGATCAGTTCAGCGTGATCATGCCGCGCCTGGCTGCACTCCACCTGCAACCTGGCGATGCGGAGCTGGTGGTGGATGCCGCCGTACACGGCAAACTGACCTATTATCAGGGCAAGCCACCGGCGGTCGAAGCGCCGCCATTGGCTGACAAGGTGTCGATCGACGCGCTGCCAGGCGAGCGGATCCAAGATCCACGCTTGTTTTCCATCGATGCTGCGTTCTGACCCCGCGCTGTTAGTTGACTGTGCTGTGATCGTGCAATGGCGCGCGCAGCGTTCTGGATCACATTTCGTGGCTCCCTGTGACGTTTTTCACAAGTGCAGCGGCGAGCGGCGAGCTAAGTTTTGGGCGATTCATCGTACGGGAGTGAGTGTCATGGCGGAGATCACTGAATTGCTGCATGCGATGCGCGAGGGCGAAGGGCTCGCGAGCCAGCAGCTCTATGAGCGGGTCTATGCAGACTTGAAGCGCATGGCTCGTTCGCGGCTACAGAACAACCAGCTCGGCGCCGAGGTCGATACCACTGCGCTCGTGCATGACAGCTTGATTCGCTTGATGGAGCGCGGGGAGCTGCAGGTCAGTGATCGTCGTGCGTTCTTCGGTTACATCGGGCGCGTGATGCGAAGCGTGATCATCGATCACGTGCGCGAGCTGCGCGCGCAAAAGCGTGGCGGTGGTGCCCAGCGCGTTACGCTCGTCGATGGCATCGAGGGTGAGCGCGTCGTCGATGATCAGCTGCTCGCACTGAACGCCGCGCTCGATGTGCTCGCGCGCATCTCGCCCGAATTCCATGAGCTCGTGGAGCTGCGCTACTTCGCAGGTTTGTCCGTCGAAGCGATCGCCGAGCTGCGCGGGCAGTCGGTGCGCACCGTGGCGCGCGAGTGGCTGAAAGCGAAGAGCTTTCTGCGCCGCCTGATCCAAGAGGGCGAGACGCAGCCGTCGTGAGCCTCGCGCGACTGCAAGCGTTGAGTCCGGAGCAAGCGCGCGCAGTCTCCGCGCTATTGGACGAAGCGCTGAGCGTCGCGGCGGCCGATCGCGCGCGCTGGCAGCGTGAGCTCGCGGAGCGAGAGCCCCAGTGGTCGAAGCTGGTCGACGAGCTCTTGCGTGACATCCCGGCGTCGACTGTGGTCACGCGCGATGATTCGATCGCGCATGTCGTGAGCCGGGCGGTGAGTGACGACGGGTTGTGTCAGGGGCAGACGCTCGGGCCCTATCGCCTGCAGCGGTTGCTCGGACAGGGCGGCATGGGGACAGTCTGGCTCGCCGAGCGTGCGGACGGGCTGTTTCAGCGCCAGGTCGCGCTCAAGCTGCCGCATCGCGGGTTCCTGGACACAGCCGATGCTGCACGCGAGCGCTTTGCGCGCGAGCGCGACATCTTGGCGCGGCTCGAGCACCCGTGGATTGCGCGGCTCTTGGATGCAGGCTTTTCGCCGGACGGCCATCCATACTTGGCGCTCGAGTATGTGGAGGGGCAAACCCTCAGCACGCACTGCGATGCACGCCGCTTAGGGCTGCGGGAGCGACTCGAGCTGATGCTGCAAGTGCTCAGCGCGGTGCAGTACGCGCACCAGAACCTGGTGATCCATCGCGACATCAAGCCGGGCAATATTCTTGTGACCGAGAATGGGCAGGTGCGGCTGCTCGACTTCGGCATCTCGAAGCTGATGGCGGATGGTCAAAGCCCGGTCCATGACAGTGAGCTGACCGTAATCGCCGGTCGCGCGTTGACACCTGACTATGCGGCGCCGGAACAACTGTCAGGTCAGCCGGTCAGCACGGCGAGCGACGTCTACTCGCTCGGGGTGGTGTTATACGCGCTGCTGTGTGGGGCTCGGCCTTTCACGACTGCGCATGGTCAGCGTACATACGCCGCTGGTGCTGGGCCGTTGCCGCCCAGTATGCAACCCGTGGCTGCAGAGGTAGCGCTCGCGCGTGGGACCACGCCGAGGAAGCTCTCTCGCGCATTGCAGGGTGATCTGGATACGATCGTGCTAAAGGCGCTCCGCGAAGAGCCGGGTGAGCGCTATCCAACGGCAGAGGCGTTTCGCGAGGACATCGCGCGTTATCTCGCAGGTGAGCCGGTCAAGGCGCGGCCGGACAGCGTGGCGTATCGAGCCTGGAAGTTCGTGAAGCGCCGGAGGGTCGCTGTGAGCGCGACCGCGGTGGTCGTGGCGCTGCTGCTGTTTGCGACGCAGTTTTCGCTGAACCAGGCGCAGCGTGCGCGTGCCGCTGCGAGCGTCGCGACGCAAGAGGCCGAGCGTGCGCGTGCGGTGCAGGACTTTTTGCTTGGCGTGTTCATGAGCAACTCGGATCAACAGCTCGATCCGCTCACTGCGCGCCAGCGCACTGCGCGGGAGCTGCTGGACATCGGCAGTCAGCGCGTGGTCGAGCAGCTGTCTCGATCACCCGAGGTGCTCGCGAATCTTTGCGCGACGCTCGCGGACATGTACCACCAGATGGGCCTCGGGAGCGATGCTGCGCGTATGCGCGCGGAGGGCATCACCGCGCTGACGCGGGTGCACGGTCGCGATCACGAGCTGATCGCAGAAGCATGGCTGCTAAAGGCGCAGGATGAGCGCCAGGCGGGTGCACTGACTGCCGCGCTGGCGAGCCTCGATGCGGCCAAGGCCATGCTCGCGCGGCTCGGTGACCACGGCTCGCAGACGCTCGCGTTCGTGTGGCTGGAGGCCGCGCAGCTCGAGCAATACACCCACCTCGATCGCATGCGCGAGGACGCGGCGCGTGCGCGTGTGTACTTCAAAGAGCATACGGTCGAGCGGATGTGGTCGAACCGGTTTCAGAGCGTGAACATCGAGGCGCGCGCGCTGCAGCTGACCGGTGAGCTCGATCGGGCCGAGGTGCGCTTCGTGGAGGCGCTCCAGGAGTTGGAAGTGCTCGGGCTGCAGGCGACTGCTTGGTCCGTGACTCCGTTGGTGTGGCTCGCGGAGACGCAGTGGCAGGCTTCGCAGCTTACGGCGGCGGAGGACAATCTGCGCCAGGCGCTCGGGCTGTCACTGTTCTTCAATGGTGAAGACAACATGGCGACGGTGCAGACCCAGCTCAAGCTGGGCGCTTTGCTTCACCAGACCGGCCGGCGTGCCGAGGGATTGGCGCTGTTGCGCGCCGTCGAGCCGAAGGTGCCGGGCGCGGGTACGCACGCGCTCGCAAACTGGCGGAGCTTCTACGGTGCGTCGCTGCTCGTCGAAGGACGCGCAGCGGAGGCGGAGCAGCTGTTTTCGGACCTGGTCACCGAGCTGAGCGAGCGCTTGCCGCAGTCGCTGCTCATGGCGCGCGCGCTCTTGCAGCGGGCGGGCGCGCGGCGGTGGCTCGGGCAGCACGCGGAGAGTCTTGCGGACAGCACGCGCGCGCTGCAGCTGTGGACGGCGGGTGCGGGGAGCATGACTCGCCAGGCGATGTTTGCGCCGTTCCACGTGGGGCGGGCGCGCGCTCAGCTCGCGCTTGGGCAGCTGGCAGCGGCGGAGGAGAGCTTGCGGGCTGTAGTTTATGACGACCCTAAAGGCGTGGATGCGATCGAAGCGCTGATCGTGCGCGCGCAGGTGGGTCTGCGCGGGGGCAAGGCGGAAGAGGCCCGTCACGACGCAGCGCGCGCGCTCGGGTTGTTGCGTGCGCCGCGGCTCTTGGGCCGGTTGCCGCAGCTTGAAGCCGAGGCGCTGCAGCGGCTTGGTGAAGCGTATCTGAGCGCTGGCGATGAAGCCTCGGGCTGCGAGGCGCTCGCGCAATCGGCTGAGCTGCACGCACGCCTGGAGGTGACGACAAGCCCCCAGCGCGAAGAGCTGGCACGCAGCGCGGTGCGCTGTCCTGCAGGGAACCTCTCAGCGCAGCGATAAGTGCTCATCGTCTCGCGCGTGGAGCCGTGGGGACGCGCTGCGTCCGGCGAGCAAGCGCAGCGGGATCGGCGGCTGCGAGGTGCTCCGCGCGCAGCGCGTCCATGTCGCAGCTATGAGCGGCGAAGCTTCGAGCTTGCGGCGCCCTTTCTCTTGCGGCTAGGAGGCTGCGCTTCGCTGGGGCTCGGGCCACGTCGGGGGGTAAAGATCTTCGACGATGTATTCGCCGCTGGGGAGCTTGGTGGGCCGTAGCACGAACTCTTCGCCCGGCAGTGGTAGGTTACGCAGGAGCTCGTAGTACTCGAACAAGCCGGGTATGCCGGCTTTGTGCGCGTGGCCGCCGAGGTCCGATGCGCGAAAGATCAGCGCGAACGCCATTAGGTGATCGTAACGTAAGAGCGCGAACGCCCAGAGCTGCGTCTCCAAGCTCGAGCGCTCATAGCGCGCGACGATGGTCGCAGGCTGTTCGAGCATGGCGAGGTATGCATCGCGACCGTCCAGCACGACTTCGTGCAGCAGCTTGTGATAGCGATAGCAGCTGAGCGGCGGGAGGGCGGGCTGGGTGTCACCCCAGTGATGCGGCTCGGTACGCACCAGCAGCAGCCACGCAAAGCGCTCCAAGAGGCGCTCGAACGTATGGATCTCGTAGACGCTGTAGCGCGCGCCGAGCCTCGCGGCGTAGTCGTGCACTTGTGTCCAATCGCCACGCGCCGCAGCTAAGAGCGGCACGATCTCGGCCCAGAATCGTTGCACATCCGCGGCGCTGAGATCGCTGCCTTGGATGACTGCTTCATCGGGCGTCACGCCGCGCTGGTAAGCAGCCGTGATCGTGCGAATCGGCTGCGCGCTGCGCTTCCAGTCGACGAACTCCGGCATAAACAGCTCGGGCTCGGGCAGGAGGAGATCACTCGGCGCGTTGTCGAGACCACGCGCAGGCGCATAGGTTCCGAGTCGGCGGACCCTCCACAGATTGCCGGTCGCGCGCCGCTCGGCGGGTGACGTCGGCGTCAGCGCGATCAGGCCCACGCGCATCAGCTTCGGTGGCGCATCGGGAAATGGATTGTGCCCGAGCCCGCTCAGCATCTGCTGATCATTTCGCAAGATGCGTTGCGCGATCACTTCCATGAAGTTGAAGCGCATGCCCGCCCAATACGGGCTTCCGCCGGGAAACACGCCGCCAAATAGACTGCCACCATCGATGCCTTGGCCAACGTAGAACGACCATTGATCGAGCCGCGCATGGTACGGGGCGATGAAGCCCAGCTTCGAGCTCGGCAGACTAGGGATGTGCTTATAGCCGTACTGCTTCCAGGTCACGCCGTCGGCGCTGCCTTCGAGCACAGGCTGGAAACGCACTGGCGGCATCGAGTTTGGAGGGAACACGCCGTACGCGTTCACGACCCGAAATGGAGCGAGCCAGCGCAACGGCTCAAAGAGCTTGTGCGCGAGCTCGATGCGCTTGTGATATTTCTGAGGCGCAGGGAACACATCCTTTGGCCAAGCTGCCCACGCGCGCGACACCCAAGAATCGAGCAGCACGTACCAGAGGCTCGCGATGAACAACACCAGCATGACCGCGTGCACACCCACGTCGGGCCATTGCAACAAGCGCTCGCGCCACGGTGCAGCGAACAGATCGAACACCGATGCGTTCACGTCGAGCAGCGCAAAGCAGATGAAGCTGTATCCGTAGTTGAAGAAACCCCAGTTTCCGGTCGCGCCAATGCCGACCATCAGCCCCACGAGCGATGCGAACGACAAGAGGCGCAGCGGTCCGGTGAAGAAGCCGAGAAACGGTGCGATCACCTCGGCGAAGAACATCAGGTACAAGCTGACGCGTAAGAACCACGCTGGGCTGTGATGCATGAGCCAGCCGAGCGGCGAGGGCATCGGCATCCACACCATGAAGCCGCGCAAGTACAAGTTGTCGCTCTTGGTCGAGCCGATGAACTTGTCTTTTGCAAAACCTATCATCAAGCGAATCACGAGCCAGCGGAACGTGAACGCAACGTCAGGCAGGGGTAGCGCGCTGGTCGTGAGCTCGGGAAGAACGCGCGCCTCGGGCACGAACAGCACGAGAAAACCGGCCTCTTGCAGCAGCGTGTCCCACGGGAAGAAGAGCGCGCGCGACTCGAGCGACAACCAGAACACGTAACCGAACAGCAAACACCAGAACCCTACGGGTCCGCCATACACCGCGCCGAAGCCACACAGGACACCGAGATACGGGATGGCGCGCACGGCCGCGTCGCTGCTGTTGAGCCACAATACAGTCGGCAGCTGCACGAACCTGCGCAGCCCGGGGTAATCGCGACGCATGCGGGCCAGCTGCAGCTGCAGCGGCAGCATTTGGGTCGAGCCAGGCATCCAGTCGTGTTGAGGGATGAGGGCTCCGAAGCCGACGACGTAGAGCAGCCCGATAAAGCGCGGCATGAGTCCCCAGATCAGCCACGGGGACATCCCATCCATCCACATGCACTTCCTCCACGTCCCGAGCGCGGTTGCAACTCACCCGAGGAGCAACCGCTGCGGTGCAGCATCGATAGGCGAAGCACACGGCGTGCACAACTCTCAGTTGTGTCGATCTGACTGCCTTTCAGTATCGTGAAGCGGTGGGCTGCGGAAGCGTTCCCCTGTCAAGTCTCAAGCGCGAGCCGCTTTTATAGATTGTCCGAAACTCTGAGTGTGCAGTCCACTTTCTTTCGGGTGCGCGGACGCTTTCTGGACAGGTTCGAGCGCGCAAATTGCTGCGGCGCAGCGTCGGTGGTCACTTTGGGCAGCTTTCTCGCTCGTTACGCAAAAAAAGTTGGATGCGATCGGCGGCCGATCGGTTACGGGCGCGAAACCTCGCGGGTGACTCATGCGGAAACGTTGGCGTGCTCGACCGCCTGAAAGCGGCAGCACTGACGGCCGACACGCTCTCTTGTGTCATGTAGCGATCCGCCTCGAGTAACGGACTCGCTTCGTGTGTCGGATAGTCTTGCAGCTGATAGCTGCTAGCGAAATTTTTGAGCATCGACAACGGGGCGGCGCTTCGACTAAGCGTGAGGTTGTTCGTAAGGAGGTTCGCGTATGACGAAGAAGATGTTTGTGTCGCTGACGCTGTTGGCTGCTTTGGGCTTTGCGAGCGGTGCGGCGGCTGCGGATGAGTGCAAGTCGGACGGCGACTGCAAAGACGGCAAGGTCTGCATCTTGGCGCTGACACCACACGTCTGTAAGCCGCCGCAGCCAGCAGGCGCGCCCTGCAAGCGCGACGTGGTGTGCGCTTCGAAGAAGTGTGAGATTCCCTCCGGGAAAGACGTGGGAATGTGTAAGTAGCTCTAACCCTTGCCCGAGCCCGCTCCGTCTTTCGTATGGGTACTCGCGGCGTGCGCGGGCACGGGCACGTGACGGGCGGGCTTGATGCAGCGTTCGTTCGCAGCTATTACCCGCGGATGCGCCGTAACTGGAACAGGACCTGCTGCAGGCTGTGCGTGGCGATCGTCTGGCTCGCAGCTCATGGCGGCGCGGCGCTGGCTGAGCCCCCTCCCGAGCCGGATGCCGCGGGGGAAATCAAAGACCATCGCGGCGAGGCGTCCGAGCACGCCGCGCAGGCACGGGCGCATGCCGCGGAAGCCATGAAGCACTCGCGCGAAGATGTGCGGGCCAAATTCAAGGATCTGCGCGACACCGCCCGCGTCAAGCGCGAGGTGGTGCGCGCGGAGCTGAAACAAGCGCGCGCGAACGCACGCGAGCACTTCTCCGAGGCGCGCCAGCAGCTCCACGCTGCTGGCTCGTCGGCGCACGAGCAGCTAAAGGCGGCGCGTGACTCGCTGCGCAAAGGCCTCTTGGCCGGCAAGGCCGAGCTCAAAGTCACGGGTGAGCAGCTCAACCGCGAGTTTGCCGAGCTGCGCGCGCGCGCCGAAGAGACGCGCGCCAGCGTCTGGGCGCAGTGGCGTGCGAAGCTGCGCTCGCCCGAAGCGATCGACGCGCGCATGCAGCGCGAGCTCGAAAAGCACGCGCGCCGCGAGGCGAAGCTGCGACGCATTGAAGCTGTCGCGCGCGACTCCTCTGACACCGGTGCGCTCGATCGCGTGGCGCGGCTGCGCGCGCGCGAGACTGAACGCCACGAAACGCGCATGCAGCGGCTGACCGCCGATCGAGCCGCGAGTGGAAAGGCGCAGCCGTGAGCTTCGGTCGCGCGCTCGCGATTTGGGCGCTGGTGGCTGCGAGCGCTTGCAAAGAAAAGCCTGAAGCACGGTTGGCAGAGCCAGCGCAGCGTAGGGACGAGGAAACCAAAGAGGTCGAAGCCGAGCTCGCGCGTCAGCCCGAGAGCCCCTCTGGCGTGGCACCAGCCCCGGTCGCCGTACCCGAGGACAACGCGCTGCCGAGCGCCGCCCAGCTGCCGGTGCCGGAAGATTTCCAACCTGAAACAACGACCACCATCATGCGCGCGAACTACCTGAGCGAGCTCGATAGGCTCGAAAATGAGGTGCGTGCGGACGAAAACTGAGCCCTCCGCTGGCGGCCCTGTGTGTGCGCGCATGCGGCGCCAAGGTGTGCGTCGTGCGGCGAGAACGCCACATTTGCTGAACACGCTGCGGACACATCTATACTACGCCCTGTGACAGGGGAGCAGACACCATGCTGAGGCCGCTCCGCAACTTCGCCCACCTGCGGAGCCTGCGCAGCCGTCCGCTGTGGAAGCTGTTGGCTGCGGACAAAGCGGTGTTCGTGGTGGCCGTGCTGCAGGAGCTGCTGCTCGACACCGAGAAGGTGTTGCCCGCGTCCGTGTTGTACGAGCGACTTGGTCAGGCGCTCGCTGAGCTGCGTGCGGCGGGCGAGGACCTCCCGCAGACGCCCGAAGCCTACGTCTCGGATTGGCTGGGTCACGGCTACTTGACGCGCAGGTTGCCGCCGGGTGCCGACGAAGAAGTGTTCGAGCTGAGCGCGGACGCCGCCACCGCTATTCGCTTCATCGCGAGCCTGGCGCAGAAGCGTGCGCTCGCGACCGAGAGTCGCTTGGCGAGCGTGATCCACCAGGTGATCAAGCTGGCAGAAGCCACGGACGGTGATCCCGACTCGCGCGTGATCAGCTTGCTCGCCGAGCGCGAGCGGATCGATCGCGAGATCGACAGGATCCGCACGCATGGTGTGACAGCGCTCTCTGTGCAACGCGCGCTCGAGCGCTCGCGCGAGATCATCGCGCTCTCTGATGAGCTCGCCGCGGACTTTCGGCGCGTGCGCGACGACTTCGATCGCTTGAACCGCGGCTTGCGTCAGAGCCTCATCGAGCACGAAGGTAGCCGCGGTGAGGTGTTAGAGGCGCTGTTCGCCGGCGTCGATCTGATCGCCGAGAGCGAGCCGGGCAAGACGTTTGCTGCGTTTTGGCGGTTGCTCACCGATCCCGATCAGAGTGAAGCGCTGCGCGAGGCGCTCGACACAATCGTGGAGCGACCGTTTGCGCGTCAGCTCGAAGCGAAAGAGCGCAAGTTCCTCGTGAATCTAACGAACGTGCTGGCGGACGAAGGCAGCGCGGTGCACGACGTGCTCCAGAGCTTCGCGCGCAGCTTGAAGAGCTTTGTCCAGAGCCGCGAGTTCTTGGAGCAACGCCGGTTGCATACGTTGCTGAAGCAAGCGACGCACGCAGCATTAGAGCTTCGCAACTCGACGAGACCGACGCAGGAGCTCGACTATCAGCTGACGCTCACGAGCAGCCGCGTGCGCTCGAGCGCACAGTGGCTGTTGTACGATCCCTCGGGGCGCGTGACAGACACACACATGCCGGACGCGGATCCGTCCGAGCTCGATTTCACGCATCTCAGCGATCTCCTGCGAATGTCCGAGATCGACTTTCGCAGCTTGCGACAAAACGTGCGTGCCGTGCTCGACCGACACGCGCAGGCGAGCATCGCGCAGGTGCTCGAGCTGTATCCCGCCGAGCAGGGCCTCGGCAGCGTGGTCGGGTACATCGCGCTCGGGGTCAAGCACGGCGTGCGCGCGCATGCGAGTGAGCTCGTGAGCTGGCAGGGCCAAGACGCAGTGCAGCGCAGCGCGCGCGTGCCTACCTTGTACTTTGTGAGGGAGCGTTATGACGAGCTCGTCGACTGAACCCGCGTTCGGCGGAGACACGGGAGAGCTGCCGATCGATACGCGGCGCGTGCTCGTGCAGCTTCTGCTTGGGCCAGCGCTCGACGCGCAGCGCCAGAACAAGCTCTGGCCGGTGCTCCTGCGTGACGAGCGCGTGCTGCGCTCTCGGCTGCACGAGCTCTTTTTAGAGCTCGTGGTGGATCACGACCAGCAGGTCGCGTTTACGCGCCAGGTGGTGGATACCGAGATCGATGTGCCGGTGTTGCTGCGACGGGCCACCCTGACGTTCATACAGTCAGCACTGGTGTTGTTCCTGCGTGAGCAGCTGACTGTCGCCGATGCGCGCGGTGAGCGGGCGGTGCTGTCGCGCGCCGAGATGGTGGAGCACCTGCTCGCGTACGAGCGCGAGGACAACAGTGATCGCGCCAAGTTCGAGCGTCAGGCGCACAGCGCAGTCGATCGCTGCAAGGAGCTGAGCTTGCTGCGTCGGCTGAAGAGCGGCGAAGAACGCTACGAGGTCTCGCCTACGCTCAAGCTGCTGTTCCCCGCCGAAGAGATCCAAGCGCTCATGCGGACCTACGCTGCGTTGGCGGCGAGTGGTGCAGCGCTCGACGGCGAGCCGAGCGAGAGCCATGAGGACACATGACACCACGCTCTAATCCTCCTGCACAAGGCCAGCTGCGGCTCAGCTATGGCTCGGAAGATCAGTTTCGACTGACGCGTTTACAAACTTTCAATTGGGGCACGTTCAATGGACTGTTAGATCTGACGATTCCATACGCCGGCTACTTGTTTGTCGGACCTTCCGGATCGGGGAAGTCGACGTTGCTCGACGCGCACACTGCGCTGCTCACGCCGCCCAAGTGGGTGGACTTCAACGTCGCCGCGCGTGAGGCGGAGCGCCAGGGCCGAGATCGCAGCGCGCTCAGCTACGTGCGCGGCGCGTGGGCGCGGCAGACCGGCGATGCGGGTGAGTACGTCACGCAGTATCTTCGCAGTGGCACGACGTGGTCAGCGATCGCCGAGACCTATCGCGATGGCCGCGGCCGCAGCGTGGTGCTCGCGCAGGTGTTGTGGGTGCGCGGTCAAGCTTCGAGCGCGAGTGACGTAAAGCGCTTGTACATGGTGCTGCCGCGCGAGCTCAGCTTGCGCGAGCTAGAGTTCTTTGCGGCCTCAGACTTCGACGTGCGGCGGTTCAAGCAAGCATTGCCGGACGCCTTTGTTAAGGATGAGTTTAGCGCGTACCAGGAGCGCTTTCGCGGCTTGCTGGGCATCGAGAACGAGCGCGCGCTGCGACTCTTGCACAAGACGCAGTCGGCCAAGAACCTGGGCGATCTCAACTTGTTTTTGCGCGACTTCATGCTCGATCCGCCAGAGACGTTTGCGGTCGCGGAGCGGCTGGTCAACGAGTTCGGCGAGCTCAACGCGGCGCACCAGGCTGTCGTTGCGGCGCGCTATCAGATCGAGACGCTCAAGCCTGCACAGACCGCGTACCAGGCGCTCGAGCGCGCGCGCAACGATCGCTCGATACTGGCCGAGCTGCTGGTAGGCCTCGATGCATACCGGGAGCAGCGCCGCGCGGAGCTGCTCGAGCGTCGCGGCTCAGAGCTGCGGGTCGAGGCACAAGGCGTGATGCTGGAAGTGGAGCGGCTCAAATCGGAGGCGCTGGAGCGACACCGTGTCCTCCTGGAGCTGAAGGAGAAACGCCACGGGCTCGGCGGCGGTCTGCTCGAGCAGCTGTCGAGGGAGATGCAGCAAGCAGAGGCCGAGCGCCCGGGGCGCGTGGGGCGGCGCGAGCGACTGCGCGCGGCTTGTCTGAGCCTGGGGTGGGACGAGCCGCAGACAGGTCCTGAGTTCGTGCAGCTGGTGGCGGCGGCGAAAGAACGTGTCCTGCAAGCAGGTCGGCAGGCCGCCGAGCTCGAGGAGCGCAAAGATCAGGTGAAAGCCAAGCGTCGCGAGCAAGAGGCCGAGTTTCAGAGCCTGCGCGACGAGATCGGCGCGATGGAGCGCCAGCGCTCGAACATCCCCGCGCGCATGCTGGCGCTGCGAGGCGCGATGGCAAATGCGCTCGGTTTGAGCGAAGAGGACCTGCCTTTTGCGGGTGAGCTCTTGCAAGTGCGTAAAGACGCGGCGGCCTGGGAAGGCGCGATCGAGCGCGTGCTGCATGGCTTCGCGCAGTCGCTGCTGGTGGACGATCGTTATTATGCAGCGGTGTCGGGCTATCTGAACGAGCGCAGCATCGGTGAGCGCTTGGTGTACTTTCGCACGCTCGCGCACGCGGAAGAGCGGCGCACGCCAGGCCCGAATTCGCTCGTGCGCAAGCTCGATTATGCCCCCGGGCCTCTCAGCGATTGGCTGCGGACCGAGCTGTCGCTGCGCTTCGATTACGAGTGCACCGAGAGTATGCAGGCGTTTCGCGAGTCCCCCAAAGCTGTGACGCGCGAGGGCCTTGTGCGGCACGGCTATGCGCGGCATGAAAAAGACGACAGGCGCCGCATCGACGATCGCTCGCGCTGGGTGCTCGGCTTCGACAACCACGAGAAGCTGCAGCTGTTCAAGCACAACGCGGCCGAGCGCGCGGCAGAGATCTCTCGGCTCGCGCAGCAGCTGGAGGGTCTGGCGGAAGAGTCGGACCGCCAGCGCGAGCACTTGCTTGACTGTCAGACGATCTCGAACCTGAGCTGGGCCGAGGTCGACGTCGCTGCGCTGCTCACGCAGATCGATAACCTGCGAGAACGCATCTTCGACGAGTCGCGCTCGCGGCCCGAGCTTTCGGAGCTCGATCTGCAGGTACAGCGGGAAGGCGAGGCGCACCGGCGCGCGGAGGAAGCGCGCATGAAGGAAGAGAGTCGGTACACGTACTTGATGGACCAGGTCGCGCGCTACGAGCGGACGCGCGCGGCGCTCTCGCCGGAGCAGCTCTCGCTGCGGCTTACACCCACGCAAGAGATCGGGCTGAAGGCGCGCTTCGAGCAGCTGGGGCGCACGCTCAACCTGGACAGCTTGTCGGACTTGCATGCGTCGGTGCAGCGCAGCATCAGCGATGAGCAGAGCGAGCTCGCGGTGCGCGTGACCGAGCTGCGCCACGCGATCGAGCGCAGCTTTGCCGAGTTCAACCGCGAGTGGCCTGCGGACAGTGACGGGCTCGATCCGAGCTTGGAGAGCGCACACGACTACTTCGCCAAGCTCGCGCGGCTCGAGACCGATGGCCTGCCGCGCTACGAAGAGCGATTTTTCCAGCTGCTGCGCGAGCAGAGCGATCAGAATCTAACACTTTTGAACAGTCGCTTGGAGCAGGAACGCAGCGCGATCCGCGCGCGCCTGGACCTGGTGAACGAGAGCTTGAGCACGGCGCCGTTCAACCCTGGCACGCACCTGTTGATCGAGACGCAGGACCGTCCCAACGAGGACGTTCGACAATTCAAGCAAACAATCAAGCTGGCATTGAGTCAGTCCAGTCAGAGCAGTCCACCTAACACCGCACCAGGCAGCGACGCAGAGGTCGCTGAGCGGCGCTTCGAAGGCTTACGTTCGCTCGTCACGCGCTTGTCAAGTCAGGAGACCGCAGACAAGAACTGGCGAAACCTCGTGCTCGACGTACGCCAGCACGTGGAGTTCGTTGTGCGCGAGCTCGACGAAGAAGAGCGCGAGGTCGAGGTGTATGCGAGCGGCGCAGGCAAGTCGGGCGGCCAGCGCCAGAAGCTCGCAGCGACCTGCTTGGCCGCTGCCCTGCGCTACCAGCTCGGGGGCCAGGACCGCGGGATGCCGACCTTCTCCACGGTCGCCCTCGACGAAGCATTCGACAAGGCCGACGCGGAGTTCACCACCATGGCGATGAACATCTTCAAGACCTTCGGCTTCCAGATGGTCGTGGCCACGCCGCTCAAGTCAGTCATGACGTTGGAGCCGTTCATCGGGGGAGCCTGCTTCGTCCATATCAAAGATCGCAAGACCTCTGCGATCGTGCCGATCGAATACGACGAAGAACAAAAGCGCCTGAAGCTACCTGCAACGAGCTCAGAGCCGCCCAGAGCGTAGGCTCAGTCTTTGGGCGGGGGTGGAGCGCCGTACTCGGGAATGGGAGCGCCATACACAGGCGTTGCTATGTTGCCGCCAACCGGGGCAGAGCTTCTGCCCGCTTGCGTGCCCCCCGTGCCTCCATTCCCGCCGCTACCAGCTGCAGCGCTGCCGGCTTCCGGAACGCCCGCGTCCTCGTCACTTGGGGGCGCACCAGCTACGGGTGCGCCGTAGACAGGAACGTTGAAGCTCCCATCGCCGGCCGCCGGTTGGGCTGTGCGTCCCGCTTGTCCCTGGGGCGGTGGTTTGCCTGGGACGGGTGCGCCGTAGATGGGTGTGTCTATGCCTGGCCCGGGTGCGCTGGTGCCTGCCGTGGAGCTGTTCTGCATGGACTGGGTGCTGTCGGTGTCCGGCGCGCAGCCCAGAAGCGAACTGCCGCTGATGGCGGCGGCGAGCGCCAGGCGTTGGGCGCGGCTCGCGCCAGCGGGGATGGTCGGAAGCGCGGGCTCGGCCGCAGCTGCCAGCTGCACAAGACAGAACGGGCAAGTGGGCTCGCTCGCAAATACATGGCGGGCACAAGCGTCGCAAACTCGAAGGTGTGTCATCGTGATGCCTCGTTGGCGTTGGAGGTGCTTTCCACTTGCAGCTCGAAGCGGCCGTGATCGAAGGGTTGGCCAGGTGGCGCGTCCACGCGCACCAGGCGCTCGCGCTCGCCTCGGGCGGCGAATTCGAGCGCGCGATGATGGCAGTAGGGGTTGTTGCCGGGCTTGCCGAAGAACACATCGCTGGTCCAGGTGCAGCCCGCGCGGCAGACGTCGGCGTAGTAGCAGGTTCTGCAGTAGCCCCAGAGATCGTCGACGGTGCGATCGCGCGTGTAGCGCAGCGGTGCGGCGCGCTCCCAGATGTCTTGCAGCGACGCATCGCGCACGTTGCCGCCGGCCCATGCCGCTGTTGGCAGCGAAGGGCAACCTTTGATCGTGCCGTCCGCTTCGATGCCGAGCGTGTGTTGGCCGGCGCTGCAGGAGCTCGCATGGCCTGCCGGATTGTAGCCGCGCAGCGTGCTCTCATGGGGACCGAAGTAGCCGACGTTATTGCCCGGCAAAAGGCGCACGCGCAGCTCACGGCAGCGCTCCGCGAGCGAACGCAGGAGCGGAAACAGGTCGAGTAAATCGTACGGTTGCAGCAGGACTTCAGGCTCGTCTGCGGCGCGACCCATCGGCACAGTCAGCTGCGTCTGCCAGCTGTGTGCGCCGTGCGCTGCGATAAGCTCGAGCAGCGCAGGTAGCTCGGGCATGCTCAAGCGATTGATCTGGGTGTTGACAGTCACCGGGATGGCTGCCGCTCTGAGATGCGTGAGCGCTGCGCGCGCATGCGCGTGCGAGCCCGTCACCCCGCGCAAGCGATCGTGCGTGGGTTCGAGCCCATCGAGCGAGATGCTTACGCCCGCGAGCCCAGCCGTTTTGGCAGCTCGCGCGAGCGCAGCATCGATGCCGCGTCCGCCGCTCGTCATCGTCGGTGTCATCCCGCGAGCCACGATCGCGCGCACGATCTCCAGCCAATCTTCGCGCAAGTACGCTTCGCCCCCGATCAGCGTGACCTCGCGGACGCCGAGCTCGGCCATCTGGCGTACGAGGTCGAGGCACTGCTCTGTGGAGAGCTCATCCGGGCGCGCGCGGCCGGCGCGCGAGCCGCAGTGACGGCACGCGAGGTCGCAGGCCAGCGTGATCTCCCAAACGGCGTAGATCGGCCGCACGCTGTCTGCGGGCCGCGCGGAAGCTGCGAGCGGCAGGTGCCGGCGCGCAGGGCCCGCGTGCGGCGCGAGCGGCAAGCCTCGCGGCCGCGCTCTGCCCATCAGCTCGGTTCGTTGATCGCTCGTGAGAGGGTCGTGTGGCATCGGCTCCGCCCGCATGCGTGCCAGCTTGTGCCAGCGCGGGACGGGTAGGGCGAGATGAGCAAGGCCTATGCCAGCCCTCGGTATGGTTGAGCTAGCGGCGCGCTGCGGCTTGTTTCCTGGTTACTTTGCTCGTGCCGGTCTTGCCGCCGCTGGCTGCAGGTTCCCGCGTGGATAGCCAGCGCTGCAGGCGCAGCACTGCAAGCTCCTTCTGTTTCGCTTCCACATCGACCGTCGCGCGGATGCCCAACCATTCGCGCGGCACATCGCTGGGCTTGATGTACTCGGCGTGCGGGCGCGGATCGCCGTTCGACCATCCGAGCGCAGGGCTCGAAATGTGCAGCCACGGCTCGCGTCCCTGCCAGGTCAGCGCAGCCTCGCGCGTGGCTTCTGCGATGCTCAAGCCGTCCGGATTGCAGCGATGATGGTGCACGTCATACACGAGCGGGATGCTCTCCGCTTGGCAGACCGGAAGTAAGTCAGCCACGGTGTACACGCGATCATCGTTCTCCAGTACGACGCGCGAGCGTGCACGCGGCGACAAGCGCGAGAGGCCAGCCTTGAAGCGCTCGAGCGCCTCGGGTTTACCACCCGCTGCCCCACCGCCGTGCACCGTGAGCTGCTCCGCCTGCAAGAGCTCGGCGCACTCGGCCTGATATTCGAGCTCCGCGACCGAGTTCGCCACCGCGCTCTCCGAGGTGGAACCGAGCACGACGAACTGATCGGGATGGAAGCTGAGCCGAACATCGAGCGCGCGCGCCTCGCCGCCGATCGCCCGCAGCTTTCTACGCAGGCTCGCCCCTCTGCGACTCCCAGTGAGGCGCCAGCCGACGACAGGATGGGTGTACAGTGGCAGCAGCCCACTGACGATGCGAAATGCCTGGATGCCGCGCTCGGCGCAGAAGCGCACCGCTTGGCTCAGCGCGTCGAGGTTGTGGTCAGCGAGATCGTGCAGAAAGTTGCTGCGCGCTGCCGCTGGCAGCGTCGACGCGTAGCGCACGGTCGTGGTGCGAAAGCGCGGCGCATCCTCGGATACAAATCCACAGCACAGACCTAGACGGAGCATGCCCGAATGCGGTGCATAGGCCGTACCAACGTTTTTCGCTGATCCGGTGAACGCTGGGGATCCGGGCGGGCATAGAGGGTATGGCCCTGGACGACTCCGAGCACCGCCTGCAGCGCGGTCGGTTCTATGTGATGTTGGCGTGCACGATCGCGCTGTTTGCATTCGCGCCCACCACTGTGAGCCATGACCCTGTGCTGCCACAGCGCACACCCTCTGCCGCACCCAACCCATTCGTAGAGCACACGCTGCCGACGCGCGAGCGGCGCTGGTTGCACGGCACGGTGGACGAGCGGCTGGCTGCGGGCCCCTACGTGTATCTGCGGTTGCGCGAGTCGGACGGCTCCGAAGCGTGGCTCGTCTCACTGAAAGCGACGACGCCCAAACAAGCTCGCGTGCGCGCGCTGGTGCTGGGCCAGGCGGATCACTTTCACTCAGCGCGTCTGCAGCGCGACTTCGAACCGCTGCTCTTCGCCGCTGTGCGCGGCGAGCCGCAGTAGGAAGCGCACCCGTGCTGTGTGGCGCGACGACAGCGTCTTCCGTCGGGGCCAGCGCTGAGCTGAGCCGCGGCGGCGCGTGGTCATGCACCGCAATGGTGACAAGGGATGAGCCAACTGGTCGAGCGCCATGAACTGCTTGGCTGAAGCCGAGGGCCCGTTTCCACGGATTGTTGCATGGATCGGGTGAGGTGCCTGCACTCACGGGTTGCTGGACACCTTCATGCCAAAACGCACTACGACCCTTTGGTTGCTTCTCGGACTTCTGACCGCTTGCGCAGAGCAGCCTGCAGCTACAGGTGCGAATGCCGCTGCGCTCGTGCTCGATGAGCCGCTGCAGGCGCGCGATCGCACCTGGACTTACGTCGAGTTCCCGGAGACACGCTGCCGTGACGGCTCGAAAGCAGGCATCTCGCTCAGCTTGAACCACGCTTCGCAGAAGCTGCTGATCTATCTCGAAGGCGGCGTCTACTGCTTGGACGGGCTGACCTGTGCAGTGAATCCGGCCAACGTCGATGATCTCTTGTTCAACTCGGCGAAGATCGAGCCGCGCGTCGGCATCTTCGACCGCAGCAACCCCAAAAATCCCGTGCGCGATTGGAACATCGTGTACGTGCCATACTGCTCCGGTGACGCCATGGGCGGCACGCGTGAGGAACCGGTGGATGTGCCAGGTGGACCCGCGCGTCAGTACTTTAGCGGGCAGCTCAACATGCAGCGCTTTTTGGAGCGCATCGTGCCAACCTTTCCTGATGTGACCGACGTGGTGCTCACGGGCATGAGCGCGGGTGGGTCGTCTGCGCTCTTGAACATGACACAAGTGCAGCGCGCGTTCCCGCAGCTGAAGGTCCGCCCGGTGTTCGATTCGAGCCTGCCGCCGCTGACAGCGGCGAACCTCGCGCCCTGCTTGCAGGATCGGATGCGCGAGCTGTGGGCGCTCGACGATGGCCCGCTCGCAGAGTGCGGCGCGAGCTGTCCCGATCCGCACGACTACTGGCGCGCATACAACTTGTTCATCGCACGAACCTTCGCGGACCGACCGGCAGGTTTCATCGACGCGATCGAAGACGGCATGATGCGCTCGTTCTGCGGGATCGGTCTGCGCGAATGCACCGGCAGCCTATTGTTCGACTCGATTCCCGCGCGCGCGTTTCGGAGCGATCTGCTTTCATTTCGCGAGGCGGTGGAGACCTTGCCGAGCTACGGTACGTTCTATCCCGAAGGCACGCAGCACACCTGGCTCAAGAGCGACAGCTTCTACAGCGGCAGAGCGGGCGGAGAGCTGCTCGTGGACTGGTTCGCTCGGATCGTAAACGGCAGCACGCCCGGCCACTTCGGTCCGTGACGAGCGGGTTCATCCGATGGATGGCGAGAGCGACACGCGATTGCGGCCGGCTTCTTTGGCCGCGTAGAGCGCGCGGTCAGCTGTCTCGAGCAATGTCTGGACATCACTGTCGTCGCCGTCCTCGCTGTGCGCGACGCCCACGCTCACGGTGAACGTGAGCAGACCGCTCGGGACGGCGAGGCGCTGGCTCTCCACGCCGCGCCGGATGCGCTCCGCAAAGGCCATCGTTCCTTCGCGGTCGATGCCGCGCGCGATCAGCGCGAACTCCTCGCCTCCGTAGCGCGCGAGCACGTCTTCCTGCCGCGTGAGCTGCAGCAACGTGCTCGCCAACGTACGCAGCGCGTCGTCGCCGACGCTGTGGCCATACATATCGTTGATGCGCTTGAAGTGATCGATGTCGAGCAGGATCAAAGACAGCGGGGTGCCGTGCCTGCGACAATAAGCCGCTTCGGACCACAAGCGATCTTGCAGATAGCGACGGTTGTACACACCTGTCAGAGGATCACGAACAGTCAGCGCGTAGGTCTCGCAGGCGGCAGCGAGCTCGACGGAGTCATACAGTCGAAAGTGCAGCACGGTGCGGGTTCCAAGGTGCACGCGGCAGCCGTCCTCGAGCGGATGAATGCCCGTGATGCGCACGCCATCCACGAACGTGCCGTTGGTGCTCTTGAGATCTTCGATCGAATACATATGACCCGCGCGCCGCACGCACGCGTGCTGACGCGACAGGCTGTGCTCTGGCAGCGCAATCGCCACGTCGGGATCGCGACCGATGATGGTCTCCTCGGCGTGCAGCGGAAAGAGCGCGCCCGGCAGCTCACCTCGCAACACAGTCATGGCCGCTTTGCAGCGCGGCCCGCGCCCCACTGACTCCGTAAGGTGCTCGTTTTCGTCGCGGTGCGTATCTAGCTGAGAGGTCAAGGCTTACACCAGCTAGAAGGATCGCGCCTGGCGCCGCACCGATCAAGAGCGCTGTGACGAAAGTCTCTCTTGCATCGCGGCATAACCAACTCACCTACAGCTCCTGATTGTTCGGCCATTACAGCGCGTGACAGTGAGCTGGATCCCGGCCCTAACCATGCGTTGTAATGGTTGTGTCAGATCTGCCGCTGGCGGCGGCACAAAGGAGTCACTGGATGGCAAAGGCGTGGGACGAGCAAAGGCTGGCCGAGATGCGAAAGGTCGGCGATCAGCTCGCTGATTCGGTGGTAGGCAGCCTGTTCGAGAGCGGAGGGATCGAAGTCGTCAATGATCTCATGCGCAAGCTGGTTACAAACGATGGCATACCGTCGGCGCAGTTGCCGCAGATTGTCCGAGACTATCTCGAAAGCACGGGTCGAGTGAGCGCGCCGGACCGCGACGCTGTAGCGCAGGGCGAGCAGCTGTTCGCGCGGCTCGGCCCGGAGATGCTCGCTGTGCTCGGTTTCTATGGTCTGCCCATGGACTACGCCGCGGGCAAGGGCGTTCAAGTCCTGTATCGCACGGCGTTTCTAGCGCGCCGCCCGATGCGACGTGTCCTAGAGACCACCCAGATGGTCGTGGATGTTCTGTCACCCGGCGGGCTCGAACCAGCCGGACGCGGTGTGCGCGCTGCTCAAAAGGTTCGTCTGATGCATGCCGCAGTGCGCCACCTGATCCGCCACGACCCCTCGGCGCCCTGGGACAGCGCGCTGCTCGGCGTACCTGTCAACCAAGAGGATCTCGCGGGCACGCTCATGACGTTCGCGTACATCGTCCTGGCAGGTCTGGAGCGGCTGGGCTTGCCGGTGAGCGCTGCTGAGCGCGAGGCGTACTTTCACTGCTGGATGGCGATCGGTCGCATGATGGGCGTGCGCGAAGATCTCATCCCCGCCAACGTGTCCGAGGGTCGCGAGCTCGCCTGGCAGATCTTCAACACGCAAGGTCAGTCGACGCCACAGGGCAAAGAGCTCGCGAAGGATCTGATCGTCGGTTATCAGCAGCTCTTGCCGCGTTTTCTCGACGGCATGCCCGCCAGCATGATGCACTTCTTCCTCGAGAAGGAGCTGCTGACAGGTCGCAACATCGCAGCGATGCTCGATGTTCCGCCTCCCGATTGGACGCTCAGCGTGACGCGCTTGGCCGTCTCGCTGGATGATTTTCTGAGCAAGCACGGCATCGACAATCCGCTATCGAGCAGCGTGGCAGGCTTCATCGGCCGCGAGCTGATCAAGGGCTTCTTGCGCGCCGAGCGGATGCCCGGTCGCGCCACGTTCTCGATTCCCGTCGACTTGCACGAGCAGTGGTCGACCGTCGTGCAAACTGTCTGAAGTCGTACAAAGGATGTTAGCTCATGCACTTACGAGCAGTGTTTGCGATCTTGTTAGGTGAGCAGACCGTCGATGAGGTCTGGTTGGGTGCGCTCATCGCGGGCGTCATCGGCTGCGCGCTCTGGGCCGCGGCTTACTACTTTGTGATCGCGACCGGCTTCAAGCAGAAGACGTACGGCATCCCGCTCGCGGCCATCTGCATGAACATCACTTGGGAGATCCTGTCAGTGTTCTTTTGGATCGCCGTGCGCCAAGAACCGGCGTTCCACTACTCTGACATCGTCTGGCTGTGCATGGACCTGGTGATCATCTCGCAGCTCCTCTACTTCGGAAGAGAGCAGCAGACGATCCCACAGATCCGTCAGTATTTTTACCTGGTGGTAGCTGGCACGTTCATTCTTGCGTTCTTGGGCCAGTACACCTTTCCCAAGACCTACCACGACGAGGACGGTTTCGTGCTCGCGTTCATCATCAACATGGGCATGAGCATCTTGTTTGTGTTCATGTTCTTCGCGCGCCCTGACCTGCGCGGCCTCTCGTATCCGGTCGCCTGGCTCAAGATGTTAGGCACCGCGTGCGAGTCGATCATGTGCGTATGGTGGATGCCCGCCAAGCACCCCGAGATCAGCAACTTCAGCTTCTTCTACTTCTTGTACATCACGACATTCTTGTTCGACTGCATCTACATCGCTCAGCTCTCGGCTGCGCGTCGCGCGCTCGCGCCATCAATAGGTCGTGCGTAGTCGCTGATGCCGCACGCCACGAGCAGCTCCTCGGCGCGTCGCAGGTGCTCTGCACGCGCCGGGGAGTCTGCCGCAGCAGCGCGCCCAAGCTCGAGCTGCGCGAGCCCCTCGCAGTGGCGCATGCCGAGCGCGCTCGCGATCTCCGCGGCGCGCGCCCAAGCCCGCTGTGCACCAGCCGTATCGCCGCGCAGCGCGCGCATGTGACCTTCGTAATACGGCGCCATGGCCGAACCGGGCCGGCACACCCGTCCGTACGCGCGCAAGTGACGCAAGAGCGAGCGCGCGGTTTGGTCGTATTCTTCGACACGGGAATGATCGCGAGCGCTCAGCGCATCGGACCAGCAGCGCAGAGTCGCCACCATCGGGCCTGTCAGGATCACACTACAAGAAGCCGGGACGAGCTCGCCTGCAATCCCGAGGTCCAAGCACTCGCGCGCAGCAGCCCAGGCCTCTGGCAGTGCGCTGCGGCGCGCTTGCGCCAGCGCGACCACGCCGAGCACCGTCGCGCGGGCCACACGCAGCTGCGACCTCTGATCGCCGGCGGCGCGCGCTTGCAGCGCTTGCAGCGCTTCGTCCGGCTGGCCGAGCTCACACAAGGCGATCGCCAGCGAGCATGCGCGCAGCACGCGATGCTCGCCGCTGCAATACGCTTCGTTGCTTTGTGAGCGGCTCAGCATCTGCGGGAGTTTGCCCCGCAGACAGTCGCAGATCGACGCGATGTTGAGGCCAACGGACGCAGACATGCGATCGCCGAGGCGCTCAGCGACAGCCATGCTCTCGAGCGCCACGCGCTCTGCTTCATCGAGCTGACCCACCGAGATCAAGTAGGACGCTTGCAAGTGCAGCACATCGGCGAGCGCGCGCTGGTTGTCAGGCGAGTTGCTCGCGGCCCAGCGCGCGCGACGAAAGTAGCTGCCACTGGCCTTGAGCTTGACGCTGGCAGCGGCATAGCCGAGCACGCCCAAACCAAACGGATTCTCTTGCGCACCGCGTCGCACTTGATTGACTGACACGAGGCTCAGCGCCAGCGAGCGCACCACGTCCATGTCGTAGCTGTAGATGTAGGCTGCGCGCGCTGCAGCCCACGAGGCTTCGTTGGCGTGCTGTGCATCGGAGTTGCTAGCAGACTTCGATCGTACGAGACCCATGTAGATCGCGACCTGCAACAGTGCCTGCCCTAACAGCAAGAGCAGCCACTGCCAGCGCGAGCTCGGCGCGCGGATACCGAGCTGCGCCAGCGCTTTTTCGAGCTGAGCGAGCGCCTCGTCGAAGCGTCCATCGTAGTAGTGCGCTTCGCCTAGTAGACGATGCAGGCGCGCGCGTATGATGGCTGTTTCGCTGGTCTCCGGCGTCAGCACCAGTGCGCGGGAGAGCAGCGCACTGCCCTCCGCGATCGCGAAGCTGCGGATTGCTTGCTCGCCGCTGAGAGCGGCATAGCGGCCTTCCTTCGCGCGATCCTCTGCCTTGCCATAGTGGTAGGCCAAGAGCGCGTAGTGCTCCGCGCCGCCATCGGCTGCGCGTTCGACCGCCTCCGCCACAACCCGCGACAGCCTGCGCTGCTCCGAGGCGGGGAGCTCAGCGAGTAGCCCCTCCCGCAGCTTGTCGTGCGCGAAGCGAATGCTCTCACTCGTGCGTTCGAGCACCGATGAGTCCACGCACAACGCGCACCAGCGCTCGAGCTCGACCTCTGGGGCGATCGCGGCGAGCAGCACGAGGTCGAGCGTTCTGCCGATGACCGCTGCGATCCGTAACAGGGGGCGCGCCTCCTCGGGCACGCGCTGCAGTCGGCGCTCCACCGCGCGCCGGATTCCGCCCGCGAACACTTTGTCCGGCAGCGCGCCCGCGCCGATGCGTGCCAACCCGCCTGATTCCTCGGCCAGCGCGCGCACCACTTCGACCAGGAAAAACGCGTTGCCTTCAGTCTCGCGCCACAGCAAACGCACCACTTCGGGGTTGCGTCCCGCATCGCCGATCATCGCACCAAGCAGCTTTTCCACGGCGTCCTGCGAGAGACGCTGCAGCTCCAGCGACTGCATCCCCGGCAGCGCCGCATGTAAGCTCGGCAGTTCATCATCGCGATCGGTAGCCACGATCAAGAGCGGGATCTCGGCGGTGACCGGGATCACATGCTTCAGCAGATCCAGGCTGTCACTGCGCGACCACTGCACGTCCTCGAGCAACAGCACCACGGGCTGCTTCTGACGACGCAAGATGCTGGTCACGACCTCGCAAGTGCGTGCGTGCATCGCAGCCGGGTCGAGCTCGGGCGCGGGCGCGACCACGCGACCAAGGATGCGCGAGAGATCCGGGACGATCGGCAAGAGCACGCCCGCTTCGAGCTCATCGAGGTCGGTGAGCAGCGCGAGCCAGCGCAGCGCGTCGCGGAACAAGCGATACGGGCTCGCGCCTTCGCTCTCTTCTTGACCGCGCAGCACGAGCGCGCCCTGCACGACGCCGAGCGTCCGCACTTCGTCGAGGAGGCGCGACTTGCCGACGCCGCTCTCACCGCTGATCAGCCACGCGCCCCCTGAGCCGCTGCACACCGCGCTCACGGCGTTGCTCAAGCGTTCGACCTCGTTCTCGCGACCCATCAGCGGCGCGGCGCGCAGCCGGCTCTCGCGCGTTTGGAAGGTCTCGGTCGCGAGCGATCGGCCGAGCGCTTGGGCCAACGCATCGACGACCGCATCCGCGCTCGTGAAGCGCGCGCTCGGCTCGGGGTCGAGTAGGCGATGAAGGACCGGTTTGATCTTCGGGTCGACCTCGGCGTGATTGGCGAGCGCCAACACCTCCGTCGCCAAGCGCCCCATCGCATACAGATCTGCAGCCACCTCTGCGGCGTTGTCGTTCGCAGCCAAGGGCTGCAGCGCGACACGCAGCGGCAGGAGCTTGACCTGATGCTCGATCACGAACACATCTTCCAGCGCGTTCGCGCCGATCAACATGCGATGGCGATGCAGGTGGCTGAGCGCGCGTAGGAGCTGAACGAGATAGTCGAGCACCGGCGGCTCCCGCTCGCGCATCGCCGCCCGCAGATCCACGCCGACCTCGCGCAGGTCGAGCACGAAATAGGCTCCGTGCGGATCCTCGAAGCCGAAGTCGAGCACAGAGACCAGGTTCGGGTGGCGCAGCGCAGCGAGATCCCGGTAGGCGCGCGCGAGCTTGACGCGCGCAGCGGTCGAACTGCTGCTGCTCTCGGCGGCAACGCGGTGGATCGTGACGACGGTCCCGGTAAGGCGATCCAACGCGCGCTCTACCGAGCTCGCCTCATCATGCGCCCGTTGGATCGGCTCGTAGCGCCGTCCGATCAAGCGAGCTGCTGCGGCTTCGCGTGCGAGCCCAGCCTCGATGGCTGCGATCAGCGCTTCCATCGAAGCGTGTCGCGCGCTGAGCTTGCCTGACAGGCCTCGTACCATCAGGCGGTGCAACCAAGCCGGTGCCAGGCTCGCCGGTGCTTCGGCAGCCTTTGTGGCTGCGAGGCCCTGGATCCGTTCGCTGAGCAGTGCGCCCTGGAAAGGCCGCTCGCCGTACATCGCTTCCCACAGCACCACGCAGAAGCTGAACTGATCTGCGCGTTCGTCGATCGCGTGCTCAGTCAGCTGCTCCGGCGCCATGTACGCAGGGGTTCCGGTGATGCTGCTGCTCAGCGTTGCTTGCTGAGAGTCGAAGCCAGGAGCGGCCAGCGCTCGCTCGCTCGGTGGTGTGCTCGCGCTACGTGCAGCCACGGCGCTGACGATCCCGAAGTCGAGCACACGCACTCGGCCATCGCGACCTACCATCACGTTTTCCGGCTTGAAGTCGCGGTGCACCAGCCCGGCTGCATGCGCGGCGGCGAGCCCGCGACCTGCTGCCATGAGCACATCCAAGATCTCACGGTAGCTGCGCTGCTGCTGTGCGAGCCAATCACGGAACGTCGTCCCGTCTATCAGCTCCATGGCGATGAACGTTCGACTGTCTACCTCACCGACGTCGTAGATCGTGACAACGTTCGGATGGGAGAGCCGCGCGAGCGCACGCGCCTCTCGGACCAGCTGCACTTTATCGAAGCGCGCGTGCAATAGCTTGATCGCAACCTTGCGATCGAGCTCCGGATCGAGCGCCTCGAACACCACACCCATGCCGCCTGTACCGAGCTCTTTCAGCAAACGGTAGCGCCCGACGCGCGAACCGACCGTAGGCACGGTGGTGCCAAGCGACGCGTCGATGATGACCTGCGCGCCTCCACCTGTGTCTTGCACGGTGGCCGGGGCTTCGGAGCCCCTGTAGCCTCGCCGCGTCAGGTCAGTCTTGTTCGTCACCTAGGCGATTTTACACGGGAAAGCACGCTGCGATCGACCCTCGCGCAGCGCCTCCCAGCAGTCGTTGGCTCGATCTCCGCGGCGCAGCGGCTCGCCGCGCACAGCTGCATGCCTTGCCGCCTATGTGCGTTCGGCATATTTGACAATAGAGAGGGCGGTTAGCCTGTTAGACGTCTGCGGCGCTCGCGCCGCTGGTTGCTAAGCTCTCCCGCATGCGGCCCGATGTGATCGTAGTGGGCGCTGGCGCATGCGGTTGTGTGATGGCTCGCCGGCTGACCGAGCAGCGTAATCGCCAGACGTTACTGCTCGAGGCCGGACCTGACTATCACGGTCGCGCGCTGCCTGCCGACCTGCTCGATGGGGGACGCAACTCGATGATCACGCACGATTGGGGCTACACACACAAGCCCAACACAAGGCAGCTGCGCTTTCCGTATCCACGCGGGCGTGTGGTCGGTGGATCGTCTGCGGTCAATACCTGCATCGCGTTGCGAGGGCAGCCTGAGGATTACGACGAATGGACGAGCTACGTGCCATCGTGGTCTTGGAGCAGCTGCTTGCCGGCGTTCAAGCGGCTCGAGCGCGATCTCGACTTCGACGATGACTATCACGGGCGCGATGGTCCACTGCCGCTGCGCCGTCACCCGCCGAGCGAGTGGAGCGCATGGCAAGCAGCGTTCGTCGAGGCGTGTCTCGGGCGTGGTTTTCCAGCCTGTGACGACACCAACCGTCCCGGCAGTCACGGTGTGGGACCGCACACCATGAACAAAGTGAACGGCCAGCGCGTGAGCGCGGCCGAGGCGTATCTGACGCCAGAAGTCCGTGCGCGCGAGAACCTGTTGCTGCGTGCGAACTGCGCGATCCGGCGTGTGCTGGTGAAGAACGCGTGCGTGCAAGGCGTGGAAGTCGAAGCCGCCGGCGTGGTCGAGCAGCTGCAGAGCGCGCGCGTGGTGCTGTGCGCCGGCGCGCTGAATACCCCGGGTATCTTGCTGCGGTCCGGCATCGGTGCCCCCCAGGATGTCGCGCGCATCGGGTGCGAGCTCGTGCATGCGTTGCCCGCTGTGGGACAGCGCTTGCTCGATCATCCAGGGACGGCGATCTTTCTCAGGCCGCGCATCGGTGGGCCGACGCGTCGCACGGATCCGCTGATCCAAACGGTGCTGCGCTATTCGAGCGGCTCGGGCCACCCGAGTGACATCCTCCTGCAGCCCGGCTCCAAGCTGCCGCTGCCGCGCGCGGACATCCCGCTCTTGAGCGTGATGGGTGCGATCGGTAAGCCGCGCGGAACGGGATCGTTGCATTTCGTGAGCGCAGAGCCGCATGCGAAGCCGCAGATCGTGTCTCGGCTCTTGGAGAACACGCACGACCGCGAGCTCGCGGTGGACGCGATGATGCTCGCGTACGAGCTCACGCAGAGCGCGGCGATGCACAAGCTGGCCGCGCCGCTGTGGCCGGGCCGACGCACGCTGCGTAACCGCGACAGCGTTCGCGAGTGGATTCCGCGCGCATGTGATTCCGGCTATCACCCATGTGGCACAGCGCCGATGGGCCGCGACCCTGCGAGCGCTGTGACTGATGAACGCGGGGAAGTGTTCGGCATCAAGGGTCTGTACATTGCGGATGCGAGCCTCATGCCCACGATCCCCTCGAGCAATACGCATGTGCCGAGCTTGATGGTCGCAGAGCGCATCGCTGCATGGTTGTGTACCGATCTCGTGTAGTGACTGCAGCGGACGGCGGCAAGGGGCTGGCGGCTGAAGTCAGCATTGTTTTGAGCGCGGCGGCCTTGATCGTCAAAAAGCTGTAGCAACAGCTGGCGCCCCGAGCGGCAGACTGTTGCCCCGGCGCGGACATGTCATGGGCACTGCGTTGACCTTCAAAGTGCAGCGTCCAATATCGATTTTCGAACGTCGGAATGCGCTCGCTCGCGAGCACGGCGTTTCAGCGGAAAGGAGCGGCGACTCATGGACGCGAGTACTGCGCAACCTATTTATTGGGACCCTTACAGGCCCGAGTTCTTCCACAATCCCTATCCGATCTTCCGCCGACTGCGGGAGGAAGCGCCGCTTTGGTACAACGAAGAGCATGGCTTCTATGCCATCAGCCGCTACGCCGAAGTGGAACGTGCGCTCCGAGATGCGGCGACTTTCAGCTCTGCGCGCGGCGGCATTCT
>Ga0190269_10000140_pt1 | contig 36159 bp, 32 predicted proteins | sample Popmic249IS_FD_133749 | JGI IMG/M metagenome (GOLD analysis project Ga0190269, IMG submission 133749) | Populus adjacent soil microbial communities from riparian zone of Blue River, Arizona, USA - 249 IS | ecosystem: Environmental > Terrestrial > Soil > Riparian zone | place: USA: Arizona... | reverse complement strand
GCTGCGTCCATCGGGCCAGCGGCCCGTCCGGATGAGCGCGCCAGCGCGGCGAAGGAGACTACCGCCGACAGCGTTCCGGACGAGCTCGTGATCGCGCCCCACCCCGCGCCGCCAGCCGCTGCGGGCCCGGAGCTGAGCGCAGCGCCGCCGTCCATCTCGCCGCCGTCAGCGGCAGCGAGCGCGCTGCCGTCCAAGGCGCCTCCCCCGCCCGGTCCGACGTCGCTCGCCCCCGGCATGTCGATCCGCGCGCGGCCCTCGGCCCGGGCCGCCGTGATGGGGCCGCCGAGCGCGGTCCCGCCCCCACCGCGCCTCATCTCGCGACGTGCGCTGCAGCTCGGCTCCGTCGCGGCGCTCGTGGCGCTCGGCGGGCTCCTGTACGCCCTGCGCCCGAGCGACAAGCTGGCGCCCGTCGGCGCCGTGTCGGCCGTGCCGGCTGCGCGCGAGGTCCCGGCCGAGCCGGTTGCGCCGCTCGCAGCTGCAGAGCCGCAGCCGCAGCCGAGCGCCCCGCAGCCAGCAGCGGCAGCACCACAAACCACACCGTTCTCTCCGCAGCCACAGGCGGCGAGCAGCACCACCCCCACGCCCTCACCCGAGCCAGCGCCCGCGGACGAGCAGGCGACGCTCGCGAGCGGTCAGAAGCTCGAAGAACAGGGCAAGGCCAAGCAGGCGATCGCCCTCTACGAAGCCGCCGTCGCGCGCGCCCCGGCGAGCTCTCCCCTGCTCAGCCGCCTGGCCTTCGCGCAGCTCAATCAGGGCCGAGCCAAAGAAGCGGCGACGTTCGCGCGCCGCGCCGTCGACAGCGATCCCACGAACTCCGAGGCCTGGATCGTGCTCGGCGCGGCCCAATTCCAGATCGGCGATCGCAAGGCAGCCCGCGAATCCTACCGCAACTGCGCTGAAAAAGGCCGCGGGGAGTACGTGGTGGAGTGCAAGCGCATGCTGCGCTGAGCGATCATTCGTGAGCGCGCAAAGTGCCGAGCGTGAGGACGACCGTGAGCACGGGCGTCCCGCCGCGTGAGCCTTGCGCGATGCCGATGCCGATGGCACCCGCCTGCGGCTCGAGCGCCGGCTCGAGCTGGGCGGCATCTGTCAGGCGAGGCAGCGTGACGATCAGCGCGTTGACCCGGCGATACGCGAGCGAGAACCGGTTCAGCTCTCGATCGGCATCGGCGAGCACGCTCTGCTCGGTGGCGCTCGCATCTTCGACGAAGCGGCGCGCAGCCTCGGACGCGACGTGGCTCAGGCCCGGGTCGAGCACGAGCGTGGGCGCCGCACGCTTGACGCGCGCTTCGTTGATCAGCGCGAGCAAGCGCGGCGTCGCGGTCGCGACGTCGATGCGCTCCGGGAGCTCCACGAACAGCTCGGTCGCGAGCAAGACCGGGCCGTGCGCGTCGTACTGCGCGGTGACGCCGATGCCAGCGTGCGTGATGTTGCGCGCCATGAGGTTGCGGAACTCGCCTGCCGGTGCCTTCGGCGAGGCCTCGAGCGCCTCCGGCGCGTTGCCGCGAGCGATCGTCTCGAGCACCAGGGTGGTGGGCAGCCCGGCCGCGGCGACGCGCTGCAGCGGGTCGCCGCTGCGCACGGAGTTGTGGCCCACGAACGCGTGATCGCGCATGTCCGTGCTGTGCGCCTGCGCGAGCGCGTCGAGGCGTGCGTCGCGGGCCAGCGCCGGCAGCCCGGCGCGCGCGCGCTCCCGGTTGATGCTGGCGAACACCTGCTGCGCCACCGCGCCGAAGTCGTAGTGCTGCTCGTGGTCGGCGACGCTCAGCCCGCTCGGGAACGAGGAGCCCACGTACACGGGCAGCTTCGCCAGGCACTCCGCGCCATGCGGGCCGTCCGCGAAGATCTCCACGCGATGCAGGCCGGGCTGCGCCGCTGGTAGCTGCAGCGACAGCGCGTTGCCCGCCCCCACCGGGACCACCGCGCGCGTGCCGCCCGCGAGCAGCTCCGCGCGCGCGTTCTGGTAGCCGGGCGCGAGCCGGCCGCGCAGCGCGATCGCGCCGCCGACCGGCAGCGAGTTGGGAACGGGCTCGAGCCACACACGCCGCGCGGCGAGCACCACGAACAGCTGGCGCACGCCGGCGCGCTGCGCGTACGCCGCGCCGAGGTGCGTGTAGCGCTGCGCGCGCAGCCCTTCGTCCAGCGCGACGGAGATCTGCGAGCTCTCCAGGCTGCCGGGCACCGGGCGCACGATCAGCACGAGCTGCGCGTCGTACACGCCGAGCTGGCGAGCGGCGAGCTCGAGCAGGCGCGTGGGCAGCGCCTCGCCGCGTACGGCGGCGAAGCTGGCCAACTGCTCGAGCCGCGGATCGACGGAAAGCGCGTGGCCACGCGCATCCGCGAGCTGCTTCAAGTACCGCGTGAGCGCCGTGTCCACCCCTGCCGCATTCGCAGGCGCGGAGTACGCCTGCGCCGGCGTAAACGGCTTCACCACCTGCGCCGAGCGCCCGGTGGCGCAGCCCGCGACGAGGGCGAGGAGGCAGAGGTTCACCGCCAAGACGCCAAGACGCCACGAGATTGGATTGGCTCCGCCGATGTCCGCGGCGCTCATCTCGGCTCTTGGCGACTTGGCGCCTTGGCGGTGTGATTCTCTTCTTGCGAGCGTGAGGCGCCGCCGTGCGCGGCAGGTATGTGGGTGAGGCGGGATTTTGGTGCGGACGTGCAAGCGATTCATCGCCATGGGTCCAGCGGCTCGTCGTTGGAGCTCGTCGTGGGCTTGCGCTGGGCGGGAGCTGGCGCTGGGCGCGCTGGCGCGGTTTCGGGGCGTGCGGTGGCGGCAGCGCTGCGCTCTGCCCTGGGCGCGGCGGACGCAGCCGGCGCGGTGGGGCGGGACTTGACTGGACGCGCGATCGCGGCCGCGCTGGAGCGTGCGGAGCCAGCTTGTGTCTGCGTTCCCGTGAGCGCTTTCTGCCCCTCGGAGGAGTCGTTCGCAGCTGGCGGCTGCAGGACTGCGGGCAGGTTCTGCGCCGCCGCGGGGTCAGGCGCAGGCACCGCGACGCCTGCATCGACGGCTCTCGTCTCGGCCGGCTGCACCTCGTGCGACGGCGCGCCCGTCGTGGACAGGAGCGCGATCGCTCCCAGCACGCCCGCGCCTGCCGCCCACAACCAGATCCTCCGGCGCTGCTTCGGCACGGCGATCGGCTCGTCGTCGTCGGCATAGCCCACGACGTCCGAGCGCGCGGCTTCCTCCAACGTCGAGCTGCCGACCACCGGCGCGAGGGAGCGCTCTCGCACGGGCGGCACACTCGGGACGCTGGGCTCGGGTACGGGCCGCAGCGACTTCGGCGCGGCCGGCGCGGGATCGGTGGTCGGCCGCAGCTGCACCTGCTGCAGCGCCTCTTGCAGCTCGCGCATGGTCTGGGGTCGATCTTCCGGCTTCTTTTGCAGACAGCGCATCACGTGCGCTTCGAGTGCGGACGGCAGGCTCACGTCGCTCGGGCACGCCTGACGCAGCGGCAGCGGCGGCTCGTACATGTGCTTCGTCACCAGATCCATGAACGACACGGCATCGAACGGCAGCTGGCCCGCGAGCACCTGATACATGATCACGCCCAACGAGTAGATGTCGCTGCGATGATCCACCGGCTGTCCCGCTGCTTGCTCCGGAGACATGTAATGCGGCGTACCGAAGACCATTCCGGTGCGCGTGATCTTTGCCGCCGCGTTCTTGACCTTGGCGATGCCGAAGTCGAGCACCTTCACGAAGTCCGGATGCGTGAGCTCGCGCTTCAGGAAGATGTTCTCCGGCTTCAGGTCGCGATGCACGATGCCGCGCTCGTGCGCAGCCTCGAGTGCCCCTGCGATCTGCACGAAGATGTCGAGCGCGCGGTCCTGCGCGATGGGCCCACTTTGCATGGCCTCGGCCAGGGTCTGTCCGGCCAGAAACTCCATCGCGAGATACACCGCTCCGTCCGCGGTGCTGCCGAAGTCATTGATGTTGACGATGTTGGGATGACCGATACCCGACGCCGCGCGCGCCTCCTGCACGAAGCGCTGCACGACCTCCGGGTCGTGCGCCTGCTCCCCGCGCATGATCTTGATGGCGAACGGCTTCTTCAACACCACGTGCGCGGCGCGGTAGACCACGCCCATGCCACCTTCGCCGATGCGCTCCTCGAGCCGGTACCTGCCGTCGATCACCACGCCGAGCAGTGAGTCGCGGTCCTCGCCGCGCTCCGCCGCGGGCACCACCGTGGGCGTGCCGTCGTTGGGGCAGAACGCGATGGGGTCCGCGTAGCTTGCACCGCATTTAGGACACTGACGCACGCGTGGAGTTAACCACGCACTCCCGCCCAGGTCACTTGCCGACTGCGCTTTGTCCGGCGTCTTCCTCGAAGGTCTGCGCGTCGGTCTGTGGGGGCCGCCTGGGGCTGGGCCGGCAGGACCCACCGGAACAAAACAAGCCGGCTGCACACTGATCGGTGCGCGTGCACGGCTCGCCGGATTGCTTGTCGTTCATGCCGTCGGCACAAGCAGCGCCCATACTCATCAGCACGGCGAGGCCCGCACTACCCAGCGCGAGATACATCCGGCTCATGCCCCGATGGCTCAACGCGTTCCACGCACAGCACAATGCTCGCATCGACCACCCATACGCCAATCGGATCCCAAGCCCCGCGCGGGAGCTTGTAGCAGAACGCGTGGAGCAACGTAACAACCCCGGATCCAGGTACGTCGATCGCGGAGCCATCCTGCGCAGCGCGCGCAGAGATGAGCTGCGAGCGTTGCGTCCGATGCAGCTACTGGTTCTGCTGTGCGCGCTGCTCTCGCAACGCGGAGTGTGGGCCCAAGCGGCCATCGAAGACAGTCTGCCTCTGAGTGACGACCCGAGCGACCCGATCGGCATCGATAGGGAGCCGCTTCCGGTCGCCGCTGAGAGCAGCAAGCCCGAAAAACCCGTGTCCCCCTCCCAGGCCAGGTATGGGCCGGAGCCCCCGCCGCTTAGCGCGCAGGTAGGTGAAGCACTGACTGCCACCGCCAGCGTCCGCGAGCGCACACACAAGGTGGCGGTCGAGCTGTCATCTGCGATGGCGCGCGTGCAGCTCGAGCTCGAGCTGGAAAACGCTGCCGACAAACCTGCCGAGGTCGCGTACCGCGTGCCCGTGCCGGCCGACGCGGCGCTGTTCGCCCTGGAGGTCTGCAACGCCAACGGCTGTCGCCCCGGCCTGCCGCACACATCGAGCGCGCGCCTGAACGCCTACGACGATGCGGTGCAGGCGCGGCCCGGCTCGACGCGCGGGCTGCCGGCGGGCGACGCGCGCATGATCTCCGACGCGCGCGGTCCGGCGCTCCTGCTGCGCGCTGCGCCGGTGAGCCGCAGCCAATGGCTGCGGATACGCGTCACGTACGCGGCCGCCGCGTCGGAGCACGCGGGCCACTTGCGCTTCAGCTTGCCCGCGCGCGGCATGGACCCGCGCATCGCGCCCGCCCAGCTCTCTGCTCAGGCGCCCGGCTTCGCGGAGCTGCGCGCAAACGACATGCCCCTCGGCCAGCCGCTCGAGCTCGAGCCGTGGAGCGCGGTGGAGCTGCACGCGTCGGGCGGCGGGCGCGCAGCGCGCAGCGAATTGTGGAAGGTGCCCTGTGGCGCGCACAGCTGCCTGCGCGCGTACGCGACCGCGCCGCCCGAGCCCACGGTGGCCACGGAGATATTCCTGGCCATCGACGCCTCGCCCTCCACCGAAGGCGAGGCGCGCAGCCGTTTTCTGGCGAGCGTGTCCGCGCTGCTCGCCGCTGCTCCGAGCGGCAGCCACGTGCGCGCGCTGCGCTTCGCGTCGCAGGCCGTGCCGCTGCTCGCGGAGCGCAAGCCGGCGCGCGAGCTCGCGCTGTCGGCGTTCGCGCCGGTCGCGTTCGAAGCCGAGCTCGGCTCCGCGACCCGCTTCGAGGCGGCGTGGCAGCTCATCGAGCGCTCCGCTTTCATGCAAGCGCGCGCCAAGAAGCTCGTGGTGATCCTGGGCGACGGCGGCCTGACCACCGGCCCCGCGCGCCCGTTCGAGGCCGCCCGGCGCAAAGGCGTCGAGGTGGCCGTGCTCAACGTATCGGACCGCGCCACGAGCGCTGCTCTCGCGCGGGGGGCCCAGCTCACGGGCGGCGCCGTGATCGATGCAGGAAAGGATGCCGATCGAGCCGCCCGCGGCGCGGATCTCGAGCGCCTCGAAGAGCGCGTGGCAGCGCTGTTCCAGCCGAGCCGCGGTCTGTTGCAGGTCGCGGGGCCACGCGGCTTTTCGCGCGAGCTGCGCGCGGGCGATAGCATCGTGTGGGAAGGCGCGGCAAAGGCGCTGCCCGGCGTGCGGCTGGGCAGTCGCAGCCTCAGCGCCCACGACGCTCCGCGCGCTCTTTCGCCCGCGATCGCCGCGCACGCGTGGCCGGCGCCGCGTCCGCTGTACCTCGCGGTGGACCGCAGCGATCTGCAGCTGCGGGCCGAGCGCCCCGAGGGACAGGACGCGCCGGCTCAGCGCGGTGTCGCCTGTGATCGTCGCGGGCCCGCGCAGCGTATCAGCGGCCTGAGCAGCGATGCGGCGCCCGTTCAGCTCGCGCAGGAGCGGGCGCGTTGCGCCGAGCCCGTGCCGAAGCCCCGACCTCAGTCCGACGCCGAGCCGGAGCTGGGTGCCGGCATGCCGGGCTCACCCTTACTGTCGATGCTGCGCCAACGCATCCTGCCGATGGCACGCGGCTGTTTTCGGCGCGATCGCGCAGGCCGCGCCGACTACCAGGTGCGCGCCGTGTTCGAGTTCGAGTTAGCGGACCGCGAGGTCGTGGCAGCGTCGGTGCAGGGCAAGATCGCCGAGGAGCTGCGGAGCTGCCTGCTGCGCGCGGTCGACGGGTTGCTCGTGCCGCGTTTCACGGGCAAGGTCGTCGTGCGCTACCCTCTTGTCACGGAGCGAGAGCCTCTGCCTAGCCAGGTCGAGCTGACGGCGGCGACGGCCGAGGAAGTCGACACACTGATCGGCAAACCTTGACGGCCGATCAGTGAAATTGCAGGTCCTTGCCTGCCTTGACGCGGGCCAGCGGGGTCTGCATACTCCGCCGTCCATTCAAAAGCCGAAAAGTAGTCGTCCAGCAATGACCATGGCGCTCTCCCAGCAGATCAAGTCCGAAGTCATCAAGAAGTACCAGACCCGCGAGGGTGACACTGGGTCACCCGAAGTGCAGATCGCGCTGCTGACGGAGCGCATCAAGCAACTGACGGAACACTTCAAGGTGCACGCGAAGGACTTTCACTCGCGGCGCGGCCTGTTGATGCTCGTCAGCCAGCGCCGTCGCCTGCTCGACTACCTCCGCTCGCGCGACGTGGGCCGCTACCGCTCGCTGATCGGCGAGCTCGGCATCCGCAAGTAAGCTTGCGACAAATTTTGTGCGTCACGGCCTGCAGTATCTTGAGTGAAGCTACACTCTAGGCCATGATCTCGTAGTTCAAACAGGGCCGCGTTCGCGTGGTCCTGTTGGTTCATGCAGCGTCGTGCATGTGCGGCGTTGCGTCGTGAAGGCCGCGGGAATGGTCCCGTCGAGCCATGCTCGTTGACAATGTGTCATCGGAGAGGTTGGCTTCTTCGATCTTCGCTTCGAACGCGCCACGAGCGGGTCTGTAGACCCGTTCGCGCTTTGGAACCGAGGACCGAGTCCACCCTCCGACGACGACGCTCGCCGCAGGCGAAGCGTGTGGAGCCGCCGCTGATGGCGGCAGCGACGCGACCCATGCTCCGTGTCCCGCAGGACGGCCCGCGAGCGGGCGCGTAACGCGGCCGCTCCATGCGCGCGGTGTTTCCGGAGGATGGGAATGATCATTAGAGAAACGATTCGCGTAGGGGATAAGAACATCACCCTGGAGACGGGCCGGATCGCCAAACAGGCGCAAGGCTCGGTGCTCGTAACCTGTGGCGAGACCATGGTGCTCGTCACGGTGTGTGGAACGACGGATCCGCGCCCTGGCATCGACTTTTTGCCGCTCAGCGTGGACTACGTCGAGAAGACCTATGCGGCTGGCCGCATCCCGGGCGGCTTCTTCAAGCGTGAAGGCAGGCTGCGCGACGACGAGATCCTCGTCTCGCGTCTGATCGACCGCCCGTGCCGCCCGCTCTTTCCGGACGGGTACCGGAACGAGGTCCAGGTCGTGGCGACGGTGCTCTCCGTCGACAAGGAGAACCCGTCGGACGTGCTCGGCATGATCGGCGCGTCGGCCGCTCTGCACATCTCGCCGATCCCCTGGGACGGCCCCATCGCGAGCGTGCGCGTCGGCCGCATCGATGGTCGGTACATCGCGAACCCGACCTACGACGAGATGGAAAAGGGCGACATGAACATCGTGGTCTCGGCCACGCGCGACGCCATCGTGATGGTCGAGGGCGAGTGCAGCGAGATCAGCGAGGCGGACTTCGCGGACGCGATCTTCTTCGGCAAGGACGCCGTGCAAGGCGTGCTCGAGCTGCAAAACCGCATGCGCGAGGCGATCGGCGTCACGAAGTGGGGCTTCAAGAAGGCCGAAGCGCCGGCGGGCCTCGCCGAGCGCGTGCGCAGCGTCGCGCTGACGGGCATCAAAGACGCCTGCAGCACGCGCGAGAAACACACGCGCTACACGAAGTTCAAAGAGATCAAGAAGACGACGGTCGGCGCGCTGCTCGCGGAGTTCCCCGAGCACGAGGGCTTCATCAAGGAGACCTACGAGGATCTGCGTTACGACACCATGCGCGAGCAGGTCGTGTACGAGGGTCAGCGCGTGGACGGCCGCGATCTCACGACCGTGCGCCCAATCACGATCGAGGTCGGCTTCCTGCCGCGCACGCACGGCTCCACCCTGTTCACTCGCGGTGAGACGCAGGCCATCTGCACGGTCACCCTGGGCACCTCGCGCGACGAGCAGCGCGTGGACGGCCTCGTCGAAGAGGAGTGGAAGCGTTTCTTGCTCCACTACAACTTCCCGCCCTTCTCTGTCGGTGAGGTGAAGCCGCTGCGCGGCCCGGGCCGCCGCGAGATTGGCCACGGCCACTTGGCGGAGCGCGCGCTCGCCCGCATGCTGCCGGACAAAGAGCAGTTCCCCTACACCATGCGCCTGGTCTCGGAGATCACGGAGTCGAACGGCTCGTCCTCCATGGCCACGGTCTGCGGCGGCACGCTCGCGATGATGGACGCGGGCATCCAGATCAAGGCTCCGGTCGCGGGCGTGGCGATGGGCTTGATCATGCTCAAGGACAAGTACGCCGTGCTGACGGACATCCTCGGCGACGAGGACCACCTCGGCGACATGGACTTCAAGGTCTGCGGCACCGAGCGCGGCATCACCGCGATCCAGATGGACATCAAGATCTCCGGCCTGACGCGTGAGGTGGTGGAGAAGGCGCTGTCGCAGGCGCGCGTCGCGCGGCTGCACGTGCTGTCGAAGATGAACGAGGCGCTCGCCACACCGCGCGCGGATCTGTCCGCGCACGCGCCGCGCATCACGCAGATCAAGGTCAAGCCCGACCAGATCCGCACGATCATCGGCCCGGGCGGCAAGATGATCAAAGCGATCGTCGACCAGACGGGCTGCGCGATCGACATCGAGGACGACGGCACGGTCGCCATCGCGTCGCCGGACAACGTCAGCGTCCAGAAGGCGATCGACATCATCAAGAGCCTCACCATGACGCCGGAGGTCGGTGAGACCTACAAGGCTAAGGTCACGCGCGTGGAGCCGTACGGCGCGTTCCTGGAGTTCGCTCCGGGCAAAGACGGTCTCTTGCACGTGTCCGAGATCGACTGGAACCGCGTGGAGTCCGTGGAGGACTACATGCGGCTCGGCGACGAGGTCGACGTCAAGATCATCGAGGTCGACCGCGACGGGCGCGTGCGCTTCTCGCGCAAGGCGCTGTTGCCGAAGCCGGAGGGCTACGTGGAGCGTGAAGCTTCGGGCGGCGGCGGCGGTGGTGGTGGCGGCCGACGCGAGGGCGGCGGCCGGCGCGAAGGTGGCGGCGGCGGTCCGCGTCGCGACCGCGGCGATCGTCCGCGCCGCTGATACGAGCTCGTAGAGAACGTAGGTCGGCCCTGCCGCTGTGAGCAGCAGGGCCGTTTGCCATTCGGAGATGCCATCGTGAGCGTGAGCCTCCAGATTCGTTTGTTGCGCGAAGGCGCCGTGCTGCCGAGCTACGCCACGGCGGGTGCGGCCGGGCTCGACCTGCATGCCGCCTTGGAGCGCCCTCAGGTGCTCGCTGCGGGCGAGCGCGCTGCGGTGGCCACGGGCATCGCGATCGCCCTACCCGCGGGCTACGAGGGGCAGGTGCGGCCTCGCTCAGGGCTGGCGGCGAAGCACGGCATCGGCATCGTGAACGCGCCGGGGACGATCGACGAGGACTACCGCGGCGAGGTGCACGTGCTGCTCGTCAACCTGGGCCGGCAGCCGTACACGATTCAGCCCGGGGACCGCATCGCGCAGCTCGTGGTCGCGCCGGTGACGCGGGTGCAGGTCGAGGCCGTCGCGAGCCTGGATGAGACCCAGCGCGGTCAGGGCGGCTTTGGGAGCACCGGGCGGTGACCGGGCTCGGGCTCGGGCTCGGGCTCGGGCTCGGGCTCGATAAGAATTTACGTTGGGGAGATTCGGCGGTTACGTGCCCTGCCTAGGTTCAGCTTCGTGAGCTCGGAAGCGCCGAGCTACGGGAGGAACCAACATGATGCCGCAGGTCACGTTTCGAGGCATTTCACCGTCTCCAACCATCGTAGACGTGGTCTGGAAGCGGGCCCGAAAGCTGAGCGAGGTCGCTCCTCAGCTGGAGGGATGTCACGTCGTGCTCGAAGCATCGTCGCACGGCAGCCAAAGGCGTGTCAGCTATCGCGTTGTGGTCCACTTGACCGGCGGGACCATCGCGGAGACCCGTACGACGCGCCAGGCTGAAAGCGACAACCTCTACGTAGCAATGCGTGATGCATTCGACGCTGCCCGCAGACAGCTCGCTGCACGGGGTAGAAGCCCGAGAGGAATTGGAGTCCCGGTGTACGGAGGACTCCACTAGGGCTGCACCAAGGCGGCGGCCGCCGCGCCCTCACCCAAGCTCGGCGGCCGCCGCAATCCCTGCACGCTACGCAGGCTCGCATCTCACGGTGCGGGCCTGTTTACTTTTTGGCAGCACCGCGCTGCCGGGCGCTGATGCACCCCCATCTTGTGATATCTCGACCGCCGTCCGAAGTGCGTCCGGGCTAGTCGCTCGCCAGAGCGTCTGCTAGAGCGGCGCAGGTCACACGCGTGCCAAACACGCCATACGGAGAGTCGGGTCGATGGACTTCAGCATCAGTGAAGATGACAGGCTGTTACAGAGCTCAGTGCGCGACTTCGTGGAAGAGCAAGTCAATTCGCGCTGGCGCGAGATCGAAGAGAAGCGCGAGATCCCGGATGCGGTCATCGACCAGGCCAAGGAGCTGGGTCTGCTCGGGCTGAGCATCCCGCAGGAGTACGGCGGGCTGGGCCTGTCCGTGGTGCAGAAGACGCTCGTGCACGAGATGCTCGGGCGCGGCCCGTGGGGTCTGTCCACGTACATCAGCGTGCACACCGGCATCGGCTGCGTGGGCATCGTCAAGTTCGGTAACGAAGAGCAGAAGAAGAAGTACCTGCCGAAGATGGCGAGCGGCGAGTGGATCGGCTCGTTCGCGCTCACCGAGCCGAACGCCGGCTCGGACGCAGGCGCGATGCAGGCGACGGCCGTGCGCAAGGGCGACGAGTGGATCTTGAACGGCACGAAGACGTTCATCACCAACGCGCCGAAGGCGCATCACTTCATGGTGTTCGCGAAGAGCGACAAGGGCATCTGCGCGTTCATCGTGGACCGCGAGACACCCGGCGTGCGCATCGGTCAGGTGTTCAACACCATCGGTCACTGGGGCTCGCGCCCGGCCGAGGTCGTGTTCGAGGACGCGCGCGTGCCGAACGCAAACCTGATCGGCGAAGAGGGCAAGGGCTTCGACTACGCCAAGCGCTGTCTGTCCGAGGGCCGCACCTGCCTCGGCGCGCGCTCGGTCGGCACCGCGCAGAAGGCGATGGAGCTGGCGATGGAGTACGCCGACCAGCGCAAGACGTTCGGCAAGCCGCTGCACGAGCACCAGGCGCTCGCGTTTCGCTTCGCGCAGATGAGCGCGCGCACCGAAGCCACGCGCCTGTGCTGCTACCGCGCCGCGTGGTTGCTCGATCAGGGCAAGCCGGCCGTGCGCGAGTCGTCGACGGCCAAGCTCACGGGCGGTGAGTGGAGCTGGCAGACCGTCGACGAGTGCATGCAGGTGTTCGGCGGCTACAGCTACATCAGCGGCGAATACATGATCGAGCGCATGTGGCGCGACCTACGCATCGCGCGCGTATACGACGGCTCGAGCGAAGTGCAGCAGATCGTGATCGCCCAGCAGATGCGCAAGGGTGATCTGCAGACGCCGTGGTGACAAGCCTTAGCGGGAGCTCCCCGTAAACGTGCGCGTGCCCGACCTCCGGTGAGAGATCGGGCACGTTTGCGGGATGGTGAGGCGAGGAGGTTTACTCCTCTTCCTCGTCGTCATCATCGTCGTCGTCGTCGTCGTCGTCGTTCAGCTGGGGCTCGCTGCCGCCGCTCGGATCCGCGAGCTTGCGAGTCCACAGGATCGCGTCGGAGCGCTTCTCGCCGATCAGCGCGCCCTTTGCGAGCAGGCCCGTCTTGCGGTAGCCGCACGCGAGGAAGATCGTGGCGAGCTCGAGGTTGTCCACCGGCGCGAAGGCGAACGCGGACACGATCTCCTTCGCCTTCAAGTAGTCGTTCAGCCACTGCAAGCCCGCCGCCGCCTGCTGCACCTCGGCCTCGTTGCGCGGCACCTTCAGGATCTCGATCAGCGAGTGACCGAAGCAGTCCTGGAACTCGGCGGACAGGTAGTTCGGCTTCACCTTCTTGCCCGTGACCTCGACGTAGATGCGCGCCGCATCGCGCCCGAACGCGTCGAAACAGCCGTAGGTGTCAGCGCGCTTGACCCAGAGCGCGTCGCGCGCCTCTTCCGCGGTCTCGCGATCGGTCTCCTGGACCGTCACGCCCTTGACCGGCTCCTCGATGCCGTCCGCCAGCTTCTTCGCAGCGTTGATGGTGCGCTCCGCGGTCTTCTGCGACTCCTCGCTGACCTCGATCGAGGCCGTGCGGTCGCCGATCACGCAGCCGACCAGGTGGCCGTCACTGCGCTTGTAGAAGCCGGGGACTTGGCCCTCGCGCACGAAGCCGACGCGCGTCCAGGACGACACTTCGTCCTTCTCTACCAGCAAGATCACCTTTTCCACGCCTTCGCGCTGCGCGACGGACTGGATGAACAGGCGCTTCGCGGGTAGCGCGCCCGCACGGAAGTCGATGACCCGGATCTGCTTGGTGCGCCGGTTCAGAAGGAGACACAAAAATGCGTTGTCGGACCGGAAGTGGAGCTCTTCTACGATGGGCAGCTCCGACTCTTTGACTGCTGCTGCGGCACGAGCCTTGGCCATGCGGACCTCTGTTGATGTTGCGCTAGCGACGACTGATACGAAACCATGACGACGCGGGCTCGGACTGGACCACCAAGTTGATTCTTTGCCGGGGGCCTGGCCGAAAACGCGCTCGCGTCATCTTGAGCTCGAGCCGCGAAAGTTAATCCGGCTCGAGGGGGGTGTCAAATGCAAGACTCCAATCGCCCTGGCACCCCACCGGATGGTGCCGGTGGGGGCTTGCTCCAGGGCGATCGGAGCCCGTTTCACGACGTGTACGTGCGCCTTATTTGGCTTCGGCGAGCGCCTTGTCGATCGCGGTCTTGAACGCGTCGAACGGCTGCGCGCCCTGCAGCAGCTTGCCGTTGATGAAGAACGACGGCGTGCCGATGCGCGCACCGGCCTTGTCGACCGCGTCCATTTCGGCCTGCACTGCGGCCTTGTTCTTGTTCGTGTCGAGAGCCGACTTGAACTTCGCCATGTTGATGCCGCCGACCTGCTCTGCGTACTTCTCGAGGTCCGCGCGCGACAGCGCCTGCTGATTGGCGAAGAGCAGCTCGTGGTACTTCCAGAACTTCTCGGGGCCAGCCTGCAGGAACACCTCGGTCGCAGCCTCGGCCGCGGGCATGGCGTTCTGGTGGAACGGCAGCGGATAGTTGCGCCACACGACCTTCACCTTGCTGCCGTAGGTGTCGACGATCTGCTTCACGGTCGGCTCGACGCGCGTGCAGAATGGGCACTGGAAATCGCTGAACTGCTGGATCACGACCTTCGCGTTGGCGTTGCCCTTGAAGGGATACTTACCCGCCGAGGCGATCTGATAGACCTTGTTCTCGTCCGGCTCGGCCGCAGCGGCCGGCGCCGACGGCGCATCGATCATTTTCTGCTCGGTGGCCGCGTTCTCGATGATCTTGGCGTACAGCTGGTTGCGCGACGTGCCCGCGGCGACCTGCGCCTTGGCCTTGCCGAGCTCCTCCTCGATCAGCGCCTTGAACGCGTCGAACGGCTGCGCGCCGCGAAGGCTGCGACCGTTGATGAAGAACGAAGGCGTGCCCGCGGCGCCGAGGCTCTGCGCCAGCTTCTGCTCCGCATCGATCTGCGCCTTGTGCTTGTTGCTGTCGAGCGAGGCCTTGAACTTGGCCTCGTTAAGGCCGAGCTCCTTGGCGTAGCCCTCGAGCTTGTCGCGCTCGAGCGCGGTCTGGTTCGCGAACAGCTTGGCGTGCATCTCCCAGAACTTGCCCTGGTCGTGCGCGGCGAGCGAAGCCTCGGCCGCGATGGCCGCGTTCTGGTGGAACGGCAGCGGGTTCTGCTTGAACACCACGCGCACGTCTTTGCCGTACGTCTCGTGCACCTGCTTGATCGTGTTCTCCACGCGCGAGCAGAACGGGCACTGGAAGTCGCTGAACTCGATGATGGTCACGAGCGCGTCCGCCGGGCCCTTCACCGGCGAGTCGCCGACGGGGACCTTGTACACAGCCTTCGGATCCGGCTGACGCTTCGGGGCTTGCGGGGCGGCCGCGGGCTCCTCGGCCTTCTGCGTGAGCGCGTTCTTGGTGAGCGCGGTGTAGACTTCCTTCTTCGACACGCCGCTCTTGATGAGCTTCTCGGCGCGCTTGAGCTCGTCGTCGACGATCTCCTTGAACTTGTCGATCGGCTGCGCACCCGACAGGAAGCGGCCGTTGATGAAGAACGCCGGCGTGCCGCGCGCGTCGAACTTCGCCGCCATCTGCTGGTCGGCGTCGATCAGCCCCTTGTGCGTGTGGTTGTCGAGCGCGTTCTTGTACTTGGTCAGGTCGAGACCGAGCTCCTGGGCATAGCTGTCCAGGTTCTCACGCGTGAGCGCCGTCTGGTTCTCGAACAGCTTGGCGTGCGCCTTCCAGAACTTGTCGTTGCCACCCTGCGCGTGCGCTTCCAGGGCGAGCTCGGCGGCGGGGCCGGCGTTCGCATGGAACGGCAACGGGTTGTTGCGCCACACGACGCGCAGCTTGCCTTTGTAGTCGTTGAGCAGCTGGGAGATCGTCGGCTCCACGCGCTTGCAGAACGGGCACTGGAAGTCACTGATCTCGACGATCGTGACCAGCGCGTCGTCTGCGCCCTTCGCGGGCTGCGCCGACGTGACCGGTACCTTGAAGCGCTGAACGCCGGCCTCATCGGGAGCAGCAGCGGCTGCACCGGTCTTGGTGCCACCTTCTTCACGGGCTTCGGCCGTCACCTCTTCACTGCCGGCGCCGCCGGACGAGTTCGAGACGATGTAGCCCATCACTACACCTGACAGAAACGCGAACAATATCGAGACGAGTGCAGATCCTTTACTCATGATGTCTCCTTCGTGTGCGGGAGCGACGAGCGCTCGTGCACAGGCGAACGGGTTGCAAACAGAACTTTCGACTCCGAGACAGCGCCGCGCGCGAGAGCACGTGGCGCTCGTCCTGCTGCGCGGCGCGTGGTTGCGCGACCTCACAGCGGGCGTGATCGGTAGTTGCGGGCTGACGCGGCTCGGGCTGAGCCGCATCGGGCAACGTTCGCGACGAGCGCGAATCAGGGCGTGACCGAGAGAGCCCGTGGTCCGACGCCATTAGCGGCAGACGCTGACGGCGGCGTTGCCGTGCTGCGGGCAGAGCCGTTTGCGACGAGGCCAGGCCGAGGGGGAGCTTGCCGCCGTGAGCGGCGGGTCATGCTTCCCGTGCTCCGAGGCCTGCGCAGGAGCCGAGCTCCCGCACGATCCACGGAGACGTAGTCTGTCCTCGAACGGACGGCAGAGCCGCAACGGCGGAGCTCCAGGCTCCGACCGCGGGCTGGAGATCAGCTTCGGGGTGGCCGCTCCACGCGCAGGCTGACGCCCGGACGCGGCGCGCCAAGGCGCGCGAGCAGCGCCACGGTCGGCGCTTCAGAGAACTCTGGTTGCGACGCGCGCACGCTGGCGACGTCACACAGCGGGGGCAAGCTGCGCTGCGGGTGCAGGGGCGTGCCGGCATCGCGCGGGGCGCAGCGCGGATCGTCCGGGGAGATGCACCAGGCCGTCTGCGCGTCGTTGCCCGGCGCGGGCGCGGGCGAGCCTTCATCCAGCGCGGACGCCATGGACGTTTGCCAGGCGGAACCGAGCGCGGGCGCGCTGAGCAGCACGGTCTGCGATGATTCGCCGCACATTGCGGGCAAGCCGCTGCTGGCGAGGGGTTCGCTGGACGCGCGCGCTTGAGCCGCTGCTGGCTGCACCAGCTGAGGGCTCAACAGGAACGCGATCGCGATCACCCACCGCATCATCAGGCCGGCAGTCTAGCGGTCGTGCTGCGGAGAGCAAGTCCTCTCCAAATTCCGGTCAATAGCGCGATGTAGGTAGCAGAACCTACACGTCTCAGCTTGGAAAGCCGGGCGTGATGCGACGCAACAAACCGGCGAGCGGCGCGAGCTCCGGGAGGTCCTGGAGCGCGCGCGCCACGTAGACCAGGCTGCCCGGGTAATACGGCAAAAAGCTGGGATTGCCGCGCACGCGGTCGATGAACACGAAGCGGCCGGCGTCCTTGAGCTTGCGCTGCACGGCGATCAGGCGAAAGCCGTGCACGAGCGCGGTGAGCTGCGCCGCCGTGAAGTCGCGCTCCTCTGCGTAGCGCAGCAGCATGGCGTCTTGCAGGCGCGCGTCGATGTCCACGTAGCTGTCACACAACAGCGCGACGAGGTCGTAAGGTGCCGGCCCGATGAACGCGTCTTGGAAATCGATCACGCACAGCCGGTCGTCCGGCGCCCACATCAAATTGCGCGACTGATAGTCGCGGTGCACGAAGCCGAGCGGCAGCGCTGCGATCGCGGCCGTCAGCGCGTCGAAGTGCGCGTCGAGCTCCGCGCGGTCTGCAGCTGCCAGCGGCCCGTGCAGGGCCTCGAGCCCCCACTCTCGGAAGTGATCGAGCTCCCAGCGCAGGAGCGCCGTGTCGAAGCGCTTGCGCAGCGCGATGCAGGCCTCGGGCGCGGCGCGCTGGCCGAGGCCGTGCAGCTGCGCCAGCAGCGCGATCGCGGTCGCGTAGGGCACGTCCCAGTCGCCGCGCGGCACGTCGCGCAGCTGGGCCTCGAACGTGACGTCACCGAGATCCTCGAGCAGCAGAAGGCCACGCTCGATGTCCTCGGTGTAGATGCGCGGCACCCGCACGCCGCCTTCGGACAGGAAGCGCTGCACCTCCACGAAGGCGCGAGCCTGCGCGCGAGCCGGCCCATCCGCGGCTTCGTCCGGCAAGCGCATGACGATGCAGCTGGTCGGCGCGGCAGGCGAACCGGCGAAGCGCGCGCGATAGTAGCGGCGCGTGGAGGCTTCGCCCTTCAGCGCTTGCAGCTCCTGCAGCGCGCGGCCGGGGAACGTCGCATCGAGCAGCTGCGCTAGGTGAGGTACCGTCTCGAGCATGGAGACAGCGTGCAGAAGCGCGAGCCTGCAAGCAATGGGCTTGGCACGCCTGGCGCACACACCCCTGCAGCGGTGCGCGGCATGAGTGGGCGCGCGCCCGACTTCGTCGCGAGCCCGAGATGCCATGCTGTGCGACGGGCTGTGCCCGGGCTGAAGCTGGGCGTCAGCGAGCACGGCTGGCCTGTTCTGCTCGCGAAACACGCGCGGGTGCGCGTACTGCCGCAGAGCAGCACGCGCTCAGACCAGCAGCGTCATGGCTGATGGGCTGCGCGCGCTCGAGCGCACGGCGCCTGGCCAGAAGCGCGGGCGCGCGTACTGCGGCACGCGGCACGTGCTCAGACGACCAGCGTCATGGCTAGTAGCTGCGCGGATGCTCGAGCGCACGGCGCCTGGCCAGAAGCGCGGGCGCGTGTGCTGCTGCAGAGCGGCACGCGCTCGGACGAGCAGCGTCATGGCTGATGGGCTGCGCGCGCGCTCGAGCGCACGGCGCCTGGCCAGAAGCGCGGGCAGTGGAAGGGGTACTTGGGTAGCGGCTGCGTGCGCCCATCCGGCAGCAGCTGCGACCAGTCGAGCGGCAGCGCGCGACCGCCATCCAGCGCGCTTGCGAGGCATGTGGCGCGCGGTATCGTGATGGCCTTGCCGAACACTGTCCGAGCCACGCGCACGCTGAGCCGATCGCGCAGGCCGTGCTCGAGCGACGCGCGACGAGCGCGCTTGGCTCGCGGTGGTTGCGGACGCCTTCGCCGCAAAAAACGTGTGCCCCAGAGCCCCGCGGCGAGCGACGCGCGCCGAGCGGACCCGGGCGTGCCGGCACTCGCCGCTCGGCGATCGCTCAAGACTCGCGCGGGCGACGCTGGCCAAACGCGCGGGCTGCCGGGTGCTGTGACGCCGCGCAGGCCATCCGCGGACGCCCGCGCCGCCCAGCAGCCCGACGCTGCACGCGAGCGGCGCTCCCGCGCGACGGCCAAGGACACGAGCGCGGGCGAGGCGAGCGCCCCGCGCGCTCGCAAAGCGGCCGCGCCGTCGTCCGATGGCGACGACGCGCGGTACTTCGTGATGGACGGCCGCCGATGGCGGCGAACGGATCCCGGCATTCCGGAGGCACTCCGGCGCGAGCTCGTGAGCGCGTTGATGGCGGCTCGACGCGCGGTCTACGAGGCGCAGCGCGCGGGCTCGAAGCAAGCGGAGGCCGCCGCGCGTGCCCGCGTGCACGATGCCAAGCTCGCGCTCGGCGAACGAGGCCGACCGTACTGGGACGCCGCAGAGCCAGCGGCGCAGCGGCTGCGCATCGAGGCCAGCTTGCGCGCGCTGCTGTCCGCGCGCGGCCGAGACAAGACGATCTGCCCCTCGGATGTGGCGCGCGCACTCGGAGGAGCGAGCTGGCGATCCCTCCTGCCGCTCGTGCGCGAAACGGCGCTCGAGCTCGAAGCACGCGGAGAGCTCGAAGTCCGCCAACGCGGGCAGCGCGTCGATCCGCGCAAGGCGCGAGGTCCCATCCGCTACGCGCAGCGCTGATCGCAAGCGCCGCACGCGAGGGCTCGCCCCCTGATCCGCGCCGCACCGCACGCAACGTCCACGAGCCGACGCGCGGTGCATGCACCGCGCCGTCGGGCGCACGCAGCTTGGGTTAGGCGTCAGGCCAGTTTCGCCCGCCGCTCATGGCGGCAGGCGCAGCGGGACTTCTTTCAGCGCCTCGGCTGGCGCTCTGGGCGCGCCTGGCGGGCCGGGATGATGCGAACGCGGCGCTCCGCGCCCTGGCCGTCCGAGCGCGTGCTGACGCCGGGGAACTTCGCGAGCGACAGGTGGATCACGCGCCGATCGCGCGGCGACATGGGCTCGAGCGTGATGATGCGGCTCTGCTGCACCGCGCGCTTGGCCTCGCGCCGGGCCATCGATGCCAGCCCGTTCTCGCGCCGCACCCGGTAATCACCCGAGTCGAGCACGATGTGGCGACGCCCATCCGGGAAGCGATTGACGATCTTGTTGATCAGGAACTGCAGCGCATCGAGCGTCTGTCCCTTTTTGCCAATCACACGTCCGGCGTCTTCACCAGCGACGTCCAGGATCACTTCCTCTGCGTCTTCGCGCACCCGAACCTCGACGGTCAGCCCCATGCGCTTGAGGATCTCCGTGAGCATCTCGGATGCGAGATCGGCCTTACCGTCCTCGCGAGGATCGTGATCGAGCGGTAGAGCCTTCGCCTCTGGAAGCTCGTCATCCAGCTCCTCGACCGCTTCATCGAGGATCAGAGCTCCATCCAGCTCAGGCGGTTTCCTACTTTCTGCCACGGCGCAACCTCCGTTGGGCGGGTTTATCTTTCGACCCGGCTTGCGCCTCGAGCTCGGCGTCAGCGGTAGCCTGTGGAACCGAGGCAATGGTAGCTGACGGTGCGGCGGGCACTTTGTTCTTGAGTCGGGCTTCGATGACGCGCTGTTGCACGATGCTCAGCGCAGAGTTGGTGAACATGTATAGGCACAAACCGGCAGGCAAGAAAAGCATGAAGCTCGTGATCATCGCGGGCATCATGTAGAGCATCATCTTGGCCTGCAGCGGGTCCGTGCCCGTCGGTGGCGCGAGCTTTTGCTGCACGAACATTAGGACACCGAGCGCTAGCGGTAGGACAAAGTAGGGATCGGGCGACGACAGATCCGTCCACCACAATGCAAACGGTGCATTCAAAAGCCGAATGTTCGACGACAGCGACGAGTACAGCGAAAACCAGATCGGCAGCTGGAGCAGCACCGGGAAGCAACCCGCCATCGGGTTGACGCCCTTCTTGCGGTACATCTCCATCACCGCGGCGCCCTTCTTCTCGCGATCATCGGCGTAGAGCTCGTTGATCCGATCCATCTCGGGCTTGAGCTCTTTCATCTTCGCCATCGACTCCATCTGCTTGTGCGTCAGCGGATAGAGCGCGAGCTTCACGAAGAACGTGAGCAGGATGATGGCGATGCCCCAGTTGCCGACCACGCCGTGGATCGACGCGAGCAGCGCGGTGAGGCCATCGGCGAGCGAGGTGAAGAAGCCCGTGTTGATGGCGCGGCGCAGGCCGTGCCCGGCGAGCGACAGCTCTTCGGGCGTCTTCGGCCCGAGATACGCCAGGACGCGCACCGTCTGCTTCTGTCCGGGCTGCAAGGTCTGCTCGGCGCGGCGCAGCGTGGCGCTGAACAGTGAGCCGAGCGCCTCCCCTTCGGCGTCACGTCCGCGGTCCTGCGCCTCGAGCTGGCACGCGAGCGCGCTCTTGTCGACGGACACCAGCGCGTTCAGGAAGTACACGTCCTCGAGCCCGACGAACTGCACGCCGTCTTTCCACTCGAGCGGCGTGCCGAGGCCACCGCGCTCCTCGCGCTCGAGGTCGGTGCCATGCGCGCACAGACCGCTCGACAGCTTGCTCGAGCGCGCAGGCAGGAGCGGCACGCCGCCGCTCTCAGCTGCACGCGGCACGTAGTGGAACGTGCTCTCGTACAGGCTCAGCTTGCGCGGCTCGCTGCCGCGATTGTGCACCGTGGTCGTGACCCACAGCTGGTATGGACCATTGCCGGCCTCGACCTTGCGCTCGATGGCCAGCCCATCGGCCTCGGCGTGCAAGCGCACGCCGCGGGGACCGAGCTCCTGCGCTTGCCAGGCGAGATAGTCCGGTGTGGTCACGCCAGAGATGCGGAAGCCGAGCGGGTAATACGCTGGCTTGTCCGTGGTGATGACGTTCGTCACGGCACCCGCGTGGGTGAACTGCGGGTCCTTCAGCACGAAGCTCTTGATGCCGCCGTTCAGGCTCGAGACCTTCGCGCTGTACTCCGCGGTGTCGATGCTGAACGTGCGCTCGGCGGGCGGCGGAGCCGTGGGCGTGCGACTTGCGCTCGCCTGCGGCGCCGCGGGCACGCTCGGTGCGGCGCTGCCCTGCGCGCGCGGCGCAGCTTTCTTGTCCTCGTCGCGCGGGGACATCTTCTGCAAGAGCAGCGGCACGGCGAGCGCGAACCCGATCACCGCGAGGTAGTAGAGCGAGGATTTCTTTCTCATGGACGTTGTTGGCAGCTCCCCGCGGGGAGCGAAGCGTGCTGTGCGCCCTTCACAGGCGACTCGGGCGGCAAGTCGATGCCCCCGGGATGAAACGGATGACAACGCGACAGCCGGCGCGTGCCCAGCCACACACCGCGTAGCGCACCGAAGCGCTGGATGCAGACGAGCATGTACTGCGAGCAACTCGGGCTGAAACGGCACACGTTACCGAGCAGCGGCGACAGAGTCCGCTGGTAGCCGCGAATGCAGAGCACGAGGAAGCGCGCGATCATACTGAGCCGTTGCCAGGTGGTCCTTCGGCCCGCAGCTGCTTGTGCGCACGCTCGATGGCAGCTTGTGCCCGCTCGAGCTCACCGAGGACCGAGGCGTAATCTAGGCGGTCCGCACCCGGTCGGGCCACGAGAACGACGGCACAATCGCGCGGAAAAAGCCGCTTGTTGCGCCGGAAGACCTCCCGGGCCAAGCGCTTGACGCGATTGCGCTGCACGGCGCTGCCCACGCGCTTGCCGACGGTGACCCCGAAGATGGGGCCCGGGCGCTGCGAGCGCAGCATGAGCAGCACGAAGTGAGCGGTGTGCACGCGCCGGCCCTGCTGCTGAACGCGCACGAACTCCCCGCGCCGGAGCAGACGCTGCGCTCGCGGAAAACGCGCGTCAGGCGATTCCGGAGAGCTGGCCAGCGGAGGCTCGGGCGGCGCGATTTCGGTCGGGACGGACATCTGACGCTCGGGAAGCGCGCCAGGAACTGTGGCGCCGCACTCGCTGTGCGCAACGCGCGCAGGAGGGAGTCCGATGACGGGTCTCCATTGTCGCCCTCCGCGCTGCGCAGCGCAGCCCGGCGCCGAGCGCTGGGCCGGACCGCGGGCTACTTCTTGTAGACGCTGACGGCCACGCGACGGCGGCCCTTGCGACGACGATTGTTCAGGACTTTCCGGCCATTTGCGGTCTTCATCCGAGCCCGAAAGCCGTGCGTGCGAAGCCGGCGCTTACGATGTGGCTGATAGGTACGCTTCACGAGAGCCCTCCTGAGAGGCAGAAAATGGGAGCGGGACGAAAGCACGCTGGCTTGCAGCTGTCAAGGCGTGCGGCCCGTACCGGTCAGGCCAGCGAGGATACCTGCGTCCGCGAAGCTGAAGTAGTCCGCGCCGCCCAGCACGACGTGGTCGAGGACGCCGATGCCCAGTAGCTCGCCCGCGCGACACAGCCGCTCCGTGATGGCGACGTCAGCCTCGCTGGGCGTGGGGTCGCCGCTCGGGTGATTGTGGACGAAGATCACGCTCACAGCCGCGGCCTGGATCACTGGCCGGAATACATCCGCCGGGAGCACCGCACAGGCCGTGAGCCCGCCGATGCCGATCGTGAGCTGACATAGCGGCTGGTTCTTCGCGTCGAGCGCCACGGCCAGGAAGTGCTCGCGCGGCTCATCCATGAAGCGCGGCGACAGGGCCGCCGCCACGTCCCGGCTGCTGGCGATCGCGCGACGCGGCTCGAGCGGACGGCTCTGCATGCGCACGGCCAGCTCGACGGCGGCCAGCACGCGGCAGGCCTTCGTCGCGCCGATGCCGCTCTGAGCTTCGAGCTCCGCAAGCGAAAGCTTGGCGAGCCCCTGCAGGCTGCCAGCCTGCGCGAGCAGGCGGCAGGCGACCTGAGCGACCGGCAGCGCCGCGGAGCCCGTGCCGAGCAACACGCACAGGAGCTCCGCATCGGAGAGCGCCGCGCGCCCGTACAGCGCGAGCCGCTCGCGCGGGCCGAGCTCGGGAGCATCGGAGATGACTTGCATGGCAGCGGGTCAGTGCACGGCCCAGGCCACGCGGCTGTGGGCCGGATATCGCGCGCTTGCAGCTGAACCAGGTGGCGAGCGCCGCGGGCCCGCCGGGCGGCCGCCTCAGCTGCGCTTCTTCTTCGTGCTCTTTTCGTCCTTGTCCCCACCGAGCAGCTTGCCGAGGAAGCCCGCCGCCGCTCCGCGCGCCACTGACTTCTCGCTCTTCTCCTCGCGCATGCTCGCGACGCGCACTTCGCGCGCCGCATCGACGTTGTTGGGGTTGAGGGAGACGACCTTCTTGTAGTGGCGCAGGGCCTCGGCGCTGCGGCCCTGACGCTGCAGCATTTTGGCCTTGTACGAGTGCGCCTTCTCGTGATCCTGGTGCAGCTCGAGCGCCCGGTCGAGCGCCTCCATGATCTTGCCGGCGGGCGCGTCGTTGCCGGGGAACTTGTTCATGAGCAGCCACGCATGCATCGCGTGGTAGTCCGGCTCGTCCTTCGTCACCGCGAGGATCTTTTGAATGACCTCGAGCGCCTCGTCGTACTGGCGCTTGCGCGCGAACACCTGCACGCGCTCGAACGCGATCGCGCTGTCGAGGATCTGCTGCATCAAGCGCTCGGCCGCGGGCGTGCCGCCGCCCTCGCGCACGCTGCGCAGGTACGCCGTGCGCTGCTCGTCATCCGCGAGCGTTTTGTGCGCCTCGTTGAGGTAGCCGAAGATCACCTCGACACATGGACGCAGCGGCGCGAGCTCGGGCGCCAAGCGGTCCGGGTGATAGTCCTTCGCGAGCTTGAAGAACTCGGCCTTGGCCTCCGCAGATTGCGCCTTCTTGTCGAGCCCGAGCATCTCGAAGTAGTTCTGGTTTTCGATCAGGCGCGCCTTCGCGACGATCTTCTGCCAGCGCTCACTCAGCTCCGTGCTGAGCCCCGGCGGCAGGGGGGGTAGATCGGCGAGGCGGTCGAGCCGCGCCGCCGGAGACTTGGACGTGCCCGCACCGGGTGGCAGAGATGCGTCCACAGGCGCCGCGGTGCCCGAGTTCGAAGGTGAGCGCGAGACCGAAGGCGCGGCCACGCCTGCCGTGGAGGGCGAGCGCGAGACCGAGGGCGCAGCCACGCCGGCCGTCGACGGCGCGCGCGGGGCCTGGGGATCCGTAGCCTCTGCAGCTGTGGGCGGCGCGGCGGCAGCGTCCTCGAAGGGCGCGATCGACTTGCTGATCAGGAGCAGGTACACGAGGCGTTTGCAGCGCGTCGCTGGCAGCGACGAGCCCTGCTGCAGCTGCTCGAGCGTGCTCGGCTCCGCGAGGAGCAGATCCACCACGGCGCGCTCCTCGGGCAGGAACTCGAAGCGGGCCAGATCGACCTTGGGCTGCATGCGCAGGCGCAGCTTGCCCACACGCCCGAGCACCTCGTCGACGACCTGCTCTCGCGCGGTCGCGCGCAGCGACTCCGTGATCAGCGCGAAGGGATCCACGCGCCCGTTCAGGCGCTCCTCGCCGCTGCCCAGCAGGTTCGTGTCGTAAAACGCGTACGGCGCCTCGCTGCGGTAGAACAGCTTCAGCAGGCCGTCGCGCAAGCTCTTGGCGGGCTCCATCAGCCGCCCTGCCACCGGCCGTCCCTTCAGGAACAGCACGCGGTCCTGCTTGCGGTCGACGTCGTTCACCACGTCGGGCCACACCGCGAGCGTGCCCGAGAGCTGCTTCTGCTCGAGGTAGATGAGCAGGTGGGCGAGCGGAGTCTTCGCCAGCGTACCGGTCGCGATGGGCTCATCGGCCATGCTGGGGACTCCGATGTCGGGAGACGTCGAGCGGCGGCACGCAGACCATTTCCGCAGCCGCAACGCGCGCGGACTGCGATTTACAAGGATATCCGCGTAGCCGGAGCGAGGCCACGACGATCTGCGTGTAGGCGCGCGCGCCACAGAGCGCGCTCGCGACCGACACGTCGTTGCCGCTCGCAGCGGCAGACCCGACTAGGCTACGCGCCAGCTCGTACGATCGCCCTCGTCCATCAGCTCGATCCCGAGCCCGAGCAGCTCGTCGCGGATGGCATCTGCGCGCTTGAAGTCGCGCGCCTTACGCGCTGCGATGCGCTGCGCGATCTTCTCCTCCACCTCGCTCTCACGCAGACCGAGGTTCTGCGCGCGACGCGCACGTACGCGGAGCTGGAAGGCAGCCGGGTCATCCAGACCGAGACCCAGCACGCGCCCCAGCGCAGCGAGCTGCTCGCGCATGCTGTCGCGCGTCGCGGCGCCGAGACGGTTCTGTTTGCGCGACGCCACGTCGATGGCTTCGTTGATGCGCTTCAGCAGGTCGGCGACCACGGACAACGCTTGCGGCATGTTCAGGTCGTCGTCCAGCACCGCCGCGAGCCGCTGTTGAAACGCGGCGAGCTCCGGATCGACCTGCGCGTTGGCCGGATCGATGCGTGCATCGGGGAAGCTCGCGAGGCGCTGCGCGGTGGCGTACAGGTACTCCACGCGCCGCTCGCACTCCTCGATCTGCGGAAAGCTCGTGACCGAGCCCTGCGCGTTCTCCACCCAGTCCAGGTTGAGCGGCGAGCGATAGTGCGTTGTCAGCATGAAGTAGCGCAGCGCCTCCGGCTCCACGACGCGGAAGCACTCCGCGATCGTGAAGAAGTTGCCGAGGCTCTTGCTCATCTTCTCCTTGTTGACCTCGATGAAGCCGTGGTGCAGCCACAGGCCTGCGAGCGGCTTTCCGGTCACCGCTTCGCTCTGCGCGATCTCGTTTTCGTGGTGCGGGAAGACCAGATCGAGGCCGCCGCCGTGCACGTCGCAGCTCTCGCCGAGGCACGCGAGGCACATCGCGGAGCACTCGATGTGCCAGCCGGGACGACCCGGTCCCCACGGGCTCGGCCAATTCGGCTCGGCGCTCGTGCCCTTCCACAGCGCGAAATCAGCGGGATGCTGCTTCTTCTTGGCCTCGTCGTCCGCGACGCGGCCGCTCGCACCGGCCTCGAGGTCATTCAGCTTGCGATGCGAGAGCTTGCCGTACGGCTCGAAGCTCGCGACCTTGTAGTAGACGTCGCCGCTCGCGACGTACGCCGCGCCGCGCTCGATCAAGCGCGCGATGAGGTCGTGCACCTGTGGCAAGTGCGCGGTCACCTTCGGCTCGTGCGTCGGCGCCACGCAGAACAGGCGCTGCGCGGCTTCGCGATAGGACGCCGTGTAGCGCGCGGTCAACGTGGCGATGTCCTCGCCGCGCTGGGCCGCGCGCTGCACGATCTTGTCGTCGATATCGGTGATGTTACGGACGTGCGTCACCCGCAGGCCCTGCTCGCGCAGATGGCGCACGAGGACGTCGTACACGATGCAGCTACGCATGTGACCGATATGCGGATGGTCGTAGACGGTCGGTCCGCAGACGTAGAGCCGAACGTGTCCGGGCTCGATGGGCGTGAGCGGAACGACGCTTTCGCGGAGCGTATCGTAGAAGCGGGGCGCCATGGTGGCGCAGGTGTACCCGTGAGCGTTGCCGCTCGCAACTGCCGTGGCCCGGCCGCCGCGCGCTCCGAGGGCGGCGATCGAGCGTGACGGTCAGCGCGGCGACGCGTGTGTGCGGGCCGGACCGAGCGGCGTCACTCGCAGAAGACGCGCACCTTCTCGGAGCCGTCGTCGACGTCGACCTGCAGCTCGCGCAGGTGTGCGACGAGGTCCTCGAGGTTCTCCGGTTTGATCTTGGAGATGTCCATGTCGAGCCCGTTCTCCTTGAGCGCGCGGTTCACGGGCTCGTACGCGACGACCGGGATGAGCGCCGCGAGACGCATGCCTGCACGGATGAGATCGAACGGTACGCGCACGTTGACCTTGCTCGGCTTGCCTTCCTCGTGCCCTTCCACGAGCACGCGCAGGTACTTGGGCTCGGCCGGGATCGCGGGCAGCGTGGGTGCTGCCACGGGCGCGAGCTGCGCGCGCGGCGGCGCGGTCATCGCATCGAGCAGCGCGTCCGCCTCGGACGCACTGATCTTGCCTTCGGCCAGCATGTTCAACACTCGTCGTCGTTCTTCGGTCATCGTGGCTCTCCTGTCTTTCTTGCGTGACGCCTCAGTGAAAGGAGACGTCGAAATCTTCGTCGTTCGAGCGGATCGAGACGCGCGTGCCGCGCAGCGCGCACAGGACGTGGAAGCTGTACCCGAGCGCGGCGAGCGCTTTGCCGCGGGGGGCAGGCCAGAGCAGCGCGACGGGGACCAGCAGGGCGAAGGCCAGCGCGATCAGCGGCCACAGCACGAAAAAAGGCAACCACAGCGCGGGCAGGTGCGGCAGGCGGAGGCGGACGAACACGGGTAAGACGCCGCTCATGAGCCGAGCTCCTTGAGCGCTTGCTGGACGTCGATCTCCCCGCGCTCGAGGCGGTCGAGCAGGCCGTTCCGATCGGCGGGCAGGGGCTGCGGCGGCGAGGAGACCTCCACCTCGACGGCGGGTCCGAGGCGCTCCCCGAGGCGGTTCAAGCGCGCTTTGATGGTGGGGTAGCTAACGCCGAACAGGCGCTCCATCTCCTTGATCGAGCCGTGGCTACGCACGAACGCGACCATGAACAGCTGGTCCTCGAGGGGCAGCTGGGCGAGGAGCGGAAGCTCGAAGCTACCCTCGATGGCGATCCCGCTCGCGAGCCGAACCCGCTCAATGACAAACGACGCCCCTGCAGTGAGGTCAGTGAGTTGTTTCCAGTCCATGATGGGTTTCTCTGAGGTGATCATGGAGCATGGATTGATTTAATCAATGTCGAAATTGATTAAATCAATTCGACGACGCGCACGCCCGTGAAGGCCGCCGCGACTGGCGGTCCGCCCGGGGCGGGTCGAAAAGCCAGGGGGACGGCCCGCGGACAGAATCCAGGCGCCCCGCGGGGGGCCGGGCGAGAGCTCGCCGAACCGGCGGGGAGTTAGCCGGGGGGCCACCCCGAAGATCCTGGGGCGGGACGCGCACCCCGGCCGGGCGCAACCGGTTGCGGGCGGCCCGGCGGGTGCAATCGGCGGCACCCCGCCCGGAGACGGCGGCCCGCCTGCAATCACATCACTGGCCGACTCGGCCAGAACAACGGGCCCGGCCAAGAGACGGTGGAGGGGGCCCGGCTGGGAAGACTGACGGGCTCCCCGTTCGGGACGCTGACGTGCTCACCGCGGCGGGGCCGTCGACCCGCGGGGAGACCGACCCATGACAGCGATGGCTGAAGCAGGCAGCGCAGAGCCCGATGTCGGAGCCGGCCGCGCTAGCGCTCGCGGCGCGTACCCCAATGGCGGAGCCGGCCGCCAGACCGCTCGCGCGCGCGGCGCGCAGGCCGATGCCGGGGCCCGCGGCGAGGTGACTCGGGCACCCGGCGGGGAGATTGATCGCGGAGCCAGCCGCGAGACGACCCGCGCAGAGCGGGTGCGGCGACGAGCCTCCTCGACTCCGCGCTGCTTGCGTTTGCAGGGAATGGTGGGACTCGGCGCGGCTGCGGGTTCGTGGCTGCCGCGTCGCTCGGGCGACCCTCTACTGGGCGTTGCGGAGGGTGGTGATTCTGGCGTTGACTTGGTCGCGGTCCGGGGCGTTTGGGACGGCGTCCAGGTAGGCTCGGTAGTGGTCGCAGGCGTCGGCGGATTCGCCGGCCTTTTCTGCTGCGACCGCCAGGTTGTAGTGGAGCTCGGGCGCCTCCGAGAGCTGCAGCGCCGCGGTGAACGCGGCCGCCGCCGCCTTGTAGTGCCCGGCGCTGTACAGCTTGGCGCCGCGGTCGAAGAACGTACGCGCTTCGGCGCCCAAGGCCGACTTCTGCTCGGGGCCGAGCTTCAGCACGGCGGCCTGGCGTTCGCCGAGGGCTTGCAGCGCGGCGATTCGCTTCTCGATGCCCCGGCGCTCCTTCGGCGTGAGTGTGGCGACGCGAAGGTAGTCGCGGAAGTGACGCACGCCGCGCTCCACGTCGCCCATCCGCTCGCTCACGCGCGCCAGGTTCCAGAGCAGCTCCGGCGACGGCAGCTGCGCGTACGCACACTCGAACGCTTGCCGGGCCTCGAGGAGACGCCCGGCAAAGTAGTCCGCCTGGCCCTTGTCGAAGCACTCGCGCGCGCTCGGGCGCGTCGCTGCGCTCGGCGGGGCTGCAGCGCTCGGCGGCGGCGCGCTCGGCGCCTTCGCTGCTTGCACGCTGCCGGGCGTTGCCGCCGTCGGCGGCGTTTGCGGTTGTGCGCCCACAGTCAGGCACACCAGCCATGCAGCGACGAGCGGCAGCATTCGTCCAACGTGGGCCGCGCGCGGCCGCCGGCACCGCAACCCACCCGAACGCGGACGCTCAGCGCAGGCCGACTCCGCCGCCGCATCTAGCTGCAGCGACCGCAGCGAGCCATGCACAGCGGAGCGCGGGCCCAGCGCCGCGGCAGTCGCGGACGGCCCGAGGCCGCGCGGGTACGGCGCTGGGCTGTCCGCATGAAGTCGCATGCGCCGATCGCAATCAGGAGAAGGAGCGGCCGTCCGGGGCGTCGCGACGCGTGCTGCGTGCGCGCTCCAGCTCGATCTCGAGGCGCGCGACGGCTCGCTGCAGCTCTTGCACCTCGTCCTCCGAGGCCAGGCGCAGACTCTTGGCCAGCTTCTTCGCCCGGTCCGTCAGCGAACGCTGCACGTCGGATCGAAGCTTCATCGCACCCATGATGCCGTTCATGACGCGCGGGTCTTGCAACAGCTTCCCCACCCGAGGGTCCTGCATCAACACAACGGCTTTGCTCAACAGCTGTTGCTTCCAGTCCACGCGCTGCTCCCAGGTGACGCGCGATCAGGCCGGCGGTCGTCGCACGTACCCGAGGCGCAATGTCGATTGAGGGATGTAGCCGTGGGGACGGGGCGCGTCAACGCTCGCCATCACCGGCGTCGTCTGCCAGGTAGCTGAGGATGACCTCGTCCAGCGATTTTCCACGCAGCGCATCGCCGCCAAAGATCGAGCGCGGGCTCGGCGCGCCCGGGCTCATCGACGCGCGCGCCGGCTTGGCTGGCACGGTCTGCTGATAGCGCCCCACCCCGCGACGTGCGCTCTCGCCGCGCGCGCGCCCGATGGCCGAGCCGAGCAGGCGCGCCTCGGCCGCGCGGTCCAGCTCGTCGGAATCGAGCGCCTGTCGGGTAGGCACGGCCATCGGCGGAGGTGTACCCACGAACTTCGGCGCAGGGATCGCGACGGCCGTGCGGGGCACGCTGCCCACGCCGCGCGCGACACTCGGGCTGCGTGGCGCTTCCACCGCCGCTGCCGCCATGACCGCTGGCTGCGGCGCCGGCAGCTCGGACGGGCTGCGCTGCACGGGCTCCGCCGCGAGCAGCGCCTGCTCTGCGGCGTCGATGCGGGCCGCCAGGCTCGAGGCCGACGGTGAGCGCGGTGCAGGCGCAAGCGAACGCGCAGGGATCGCAGCCGGCGGCTGCAACGATGGCGTCGCCAGTGGCTGCGACGTGTGCGGGTCGTCATCGTATACGCAGTCGCGTAGCTCGATGAACATCGCCTTGTGCTGATCCTGCATCAGCTTCTTGACGATGCCCCCGAGATCCTTCGAGCCCAGGTGCTCCGAGTAGCCCGTCTTGCGCGAGGCGATGATGCGCCCGCCGTCCGCAAACAAGTGCGTGATGACGTGCGGGTGATTCACCCCGGAGTCCTCCGTCTGAATGTGATACAACTTGCCCTTGTGTCGGACGTTGGTGTTGTATCCAACTAACGGAGACGGCCCTGGCATGATGGACGAAGACCTTAGGTTTTGTCCTAACAGAAAACCCCGCGCTGGTCACGCTGACGGTACCATTCGCTATGACGTCGTGAGCAAGCAGCGCGCGGTCTGGCTGACGCTGGCCGGTGCCGGCGTGGGCGTGTTGCTCACCGCGCGCGCGCTCACCCCTGATCCGCGCGGCTTCGGCACGCACACACAGCTCGGACTGCCGGACTGCCCGCTCCGATCTCTCACCGGCCTGCCCTGCCCCGCCTGCGGCCTCACCACGTGCTTCAGCTTGCTCGCGCACGGCGCGCTGCGTGCGGGGATCGAATGTCACCCGGTGGGTGCGCTGGGCTTTTTCGCGCTATGCGGCAGCGTGCTCGCGTGCGTGTATGCCGCCGTGGGCGGCAAGGCTCCGTCCGAGTCCTTGGCCCGCATCCGCGCAACCTGGTGGTGCGCCGCGCTGGCCTGCGCGCTCCTGCTGCAATGGCTGGCGCGTGTCGCAGGAGCGCTCCTCCGCTGAGACCAATCGACGGCAGCCGCGTTTACGCGGCGAACACAGGCCTGTTAGGCTGCCCGATGTTCACTGCCGGGTGTGCAGCAGAGCCGCGGACCTCTCGCCCTCCGAGGATCGCTACGGAATGAGTGCGCTCGTCCTGGTCGCCGATTCGGATCCGTTCAACCTACGTCTGCTCTCCGAGCTGTGTGGGACGCTCGGGTACGAGGTGATGACTGCCGCCGACGGAGGCGCAGTGCTCGACGCCATGGCGCGGCAACGCCCCTCGCTCGTGCTGATGGACGCAGCCCTGCCCGTCATGGATGGCCTGAACGTGCTGGGCATCCTGAAGGCAGACAGCGGTCTGTGTGACGTGCCGGTCGTGCTCGTCACGCAGGAGGCGGACACGTTGAGCCGCGAGCGCGGGCTCGCGATGGGCGCGGACCACTGCCTGCACAAACCGTATCGGCCGCTCGAGATCCAGCAGCGCCTGCGCGAGATCATCGACAAGAGCGATCCGGACGCAGGTCAGCCGGAGACGCGCACCGGCACGCCCCTGCCGGACATCGTCGATCCGCTCACGCAGCTCGGCACGGCGAACCAGCTGTGGATCAGCCTGGACTACGAGTTCACGCGCGCGGTGCGCTACAAGCACTCGCTGAGCTGCGTGGTGGTGGCGTGCAAAAACGGCGAGGCGCTCGCAGCCAAGCGCGGCGGCGCAGGTGCAGTGATCGTGCCGATGGCCAACACGATCAAGGGCGGCATCCGCAACGTCGATCATCTGTTTCGCTCCGGCGAATACGAGTTCACGATCCTCTTGCCGGAGACGCAGCGCGACGGCGCGCGCATCGTGCTCGAGCGCCTGCGGGCGCTGCTGCGCGAGCACGAGGCGACCGGTGCCGAGATCGCGGTGGCCGCGACGACCGTACCGAAGCAAGGCGTGAGCGATGGCGAAGCGCTGTACGCGAGCACGCGGCGCGCCCTGTCACCGGAGCCAGCGCGCAAGAAGAGCGATCCGCCCGCGAGTGGATCGCGCGGCGCCTGAGCTCACGCACACGCTCGCGCCGCACCCCACAGCTCCCACAGCGCGCGCGAATGCGCGCATGGTCGGGCTCGCGCACGTGTGTTAGACACGGGGCTCCCTGGAAGTAGCGCTCTCGCTCCCACGCGACGCATGCCGCTCGTCTATTTCATCGTGTTGGTCGGTGTGCTCGTGCTCGTGCACGAGCTCGGTCACCTGGTCTGGGCCAAGTACTTCGGCGTGCGCGTGCTGAAGGTCAGCCTCGGCTTCGGCCCGCGCATCGCAGGCTTCTGGCGCGGCGAGACCGAATACGTGATCTCGGCGATCCCGCTCGGCGGCTACGTGCGCATGCTCGGCGAAAATCCCTGGGACGACGTGCGCCCGAAGGACGTGTCGCAGTCGTTCGGCAGCCTGCGGCTCTGGCGTCGCTGCGTGATCGTGGTCGCCGGCCCGCTGATGAACTTGATGTTCCCGATCCTCCTGTACTTCGTCGTGTTCATGGGGGACGACATGCTCACGCCCGCGGTGATCGGCACCGTCTTCCCGGACCGACCGGCGGATGGAAAGCTCGCGCCCGGCGATCTCGTCACCGCGATCGACGACGAGCCGATCAGCACGTTCTACGACCTCAGCCAGCGCGTCGAGAGCAGCCCCGGGCAGCCCCTGCACCTGCGTGTGAAGCGCGGCGAGAACATGCTCGATGCGACCATCACACCCGTGCGCTCGCTGCGCGAACGTCCGCTCGAGCGCAGCGAAGAGGTGGGCCGCATCGGCGTGATGCCACAGCATCCGCTCGGCGTGATCGGCGTGACCTCGCCGCACAGCGCCGCCGCCGCGGGGCGGCTGCAGTCGTTCGACGTCGTGGTGGCCGCGGCCGGGCGGCCGGTGCGGCGCTTCATCGACCTGGAGCCGGCGCTGCAGCAGAGCCCGAGCTCGCTCCTGCCGATCACGTACCTGCGTCCGACGCCCGTGGAGAACGCGCTGTCCGGGCTGATCGATCTCGAGGTCTACGAGCCGCGGCTCACGACGCTCAACCCGCAGCCCGGCAAGGCCTCGGTCATGACGCGCTGCGGCATCGAGAGCGCCGACCTGTACGTGGCCGACGTGACCCAGGACTCGCCCGAGCACCTGATGGGCCTCTTGCCCGGCGACCGCTTGCTGAGCCTGGACGGTCGCCCGATCCGGCAGTGGGCCACGTTCCTCGAGGACCTCAAGGCCGAGCGCGGCAAGCGCCACCAGCTCACCTGGCAGCGCGGCGACGCGCAGCTCTCCGGCTCGTTCACGCTCACCCACCAGCGCGGCGTCACGGACGAGGGCCAAGTCTACGACCGCTACGTGGTGGGCATGCGCAACTGGGTCCCGGCACGCGTGGACAAGCCGGTGCCGAACCCCGCGCCGTTCACGTACGCGGTGCGGGAGGCGTTTCGCGCGACCGCGGACGTGGTGCAGCTGACCCTGTTCTCCGTCGTGCGCCTGTTCCAGGGCCGGCTCACCATGAAGTCGATCGGCGGCCCGCTCACGGTGTTCGAGGTCGCAGGCACCGCGGCGCAGCAGGGCACGTTGAACTACCTCACGTTGATGGCGTTCATCAGCATCAACCTGGGCTTGATCAACCTCTTGCCGGTGCCGCTTCTGGACGGCGGGCACTTGATGTTCTTCGTGGTCGAGGCCATCGTGCGCAGGCCGATCAGCTCGCGCGTGCGGGAGTACGCGCACATCGCCGGGCTGGCGTTTCTGGTCAGCATCATGGTTTTGGCATTCAAGAACGACATCGAGCGGCAGTGGCCAGAAATCGTCGCACAGATCACGGGCAAGTAGCCCAGAAGCCAGAGACTGCCCAGAACGCGCGCGAGGTCGCATCTCTCGTCCTCGCCCGAGTGACCGACGACGGAGCGTTCGCGTCGCGCGCGCTCGACGCCGAGCTGAAGCGCGCGAGCCTGCCGCCGCGCGATGCCGCGCTCGCGACGGAGATCGTGTACGGCGCGCTGCGCGTGCTGCCCGCGCTGGACCGCGTGATCGCCGAGCGACTGACGCGCGCCGACGCGCGCATGGATTCGCTGGTGCGGGCCACCCTGCGCGCCGCGACGTACCAGCTCTGGCACCTCAATCGGCTGCCCACGCACGCCATCGTCGACGAGAGCGTGCGCAGCGTGCGCGCCAAGCGCGGCGCGAAGCTCGCCGGCTTCGTGAACGCCGTGCTGCGCAAGCTCGCGGACGCGCGGCCGGCGGAGCCCGCGCCGCCGCGGGCGCTCGCGCTGCCCGAGTGGGCAGAGCGCTCGCTCGAACGCGCGCTCGGTCCGGAGCGCCTGGCCCGCTTCGTGGCCCAGCACGCGGAGGCGCCCGCGCTGTGTCTGCGCGCGGAGCAGGATCGAGGCGCGCTGCTCACGCAGCTGCGAGCGGCGCTGCCTGCCGCGGGCAGCGGCGAGACCCTGCTGTCGCCGCTCGGCGTGTGGCTGCGGCGCGCGGGTGCACCGCGCAGCCTGCCGGGCTACGCGGAAGGCGCGTTCAGCGTACAGGAGGAGGGCGCACAGCTCCTCGGCCTCGCGCTCGGCGCTCGCGAGGGGGAGCGCATCGCGGACGTGTGCGCAGGGCACGGCGGCAAGACCACGCTGCTCGCCCGGGCCGTGGGCCCGAGCGGTCAGCTGTTCGCGCTCGACAAGGACGAGCGCAAGCTGAAGCAGATCCCCGACGAGCTGCGCCGCATCGGGCTCGCGTCGGTGCCGCTCGAGCTGCACGCGGTCGACCTGTGCGTGGGCACGGGCGGCCTCGACGGCGGTCTCGATCGCGTGCTCGTCGATGCGCCGTGCACGGGCCTCGGCACCGTGCACCGCCGCCCCGAGCTGCTGCTGCGCCTGCAGCCGGACGATCCCGCACGCCTCGCATCGCTACAGCGTTCGATCTTGCGCAACGCGGCGAGCCTGGTGCGACCGGGTGGCCTGCTGGCGTACGCCGTCTGCTCGCCGACGCGCGAGGAGGGACAGGACGTCGCGGACGCCTTCTCCGCTGAGCATCCAGGGTTCCAGCGCGTGCGTGAAGCGCCATGTGAACAATTGCCTGCGCCGGATGCCACTGGGGTGCTACAGATCGGCCCCTGGCTGGTGGCAGAGGGCGCTAGCACCGCTCCAGACGCTTATCAGCTCGTGATGTGGCGACGCGAAGGTTGAAACGGCTCGAGAACTCAAGGAGGTCCTACTTCTGTCTTGACACACCACTGATGGCCACATAGATTCCGCGCGAAATTTTCAAACGGGGCGTAGCGCAGTCTGGTAGCGCGCACGGTTCGGGACCGTGAAGTCGGAGGTTCAAATCCTCTCGCCCCGACCAAACAGCAAAGGGTCTGTGACGGTCGTCGAGGAATCCATGAGCAAAGCTGTTGCGCCCATGCGTGTATTG
>Ga0190269_10000139_pt1 | contig 36165 bp, 31 predicted proteins | sample Popmic249IS_FD_133749 | JGI IMG/M metagenome (GOLD analysis project Ga0190269, IMG submission 133749) | Populus adjacent soil microbial communities from riparian zone of Blue River, Arizona, USA - 249 IS | ecosystem: Environmental > Terrestrial > Soil > Riparian zone | place: USA: Arizona... | reverse complement strand
GCGCACCAGATCACGGCCACCACGTGCAAACAAGCTCAATTCGCGGCGCCCGCGCAACCGATCGAAACAACAGCGCTTTCCCTTATCAGGACAGGCATGATCGACAAGCAATGGGCGCGGCTCACCGCGTTCCTGCACGACGCCCGCATGTGTTCTCAGCCGCGGTGGATGATGGACAGGACGCGATCCCCGCGCACGCTGGATGAGGGGAGTTCGCGCATGCCGGGGTTGAAGGGCATCGCGCATGTCGCTTTCTCGCGAAGCCCCGGACGGCGTCGTAGACCGCGAGCCGGAGGCGGGGCAGCGGCAAAGGGTCGACGGAAATAGAGTGGCGGGGCGGTGTTGGCGCACCGGTCCCGCCGTGCTCCGCGAAGCAGTTTGGAGACGCGAAGCAGGCAACGAATCGTCTATTCAGAGCTGGACGTCAAGTCATGGTCACGGGCTGTGCCCTGCTGCGCGGGAGTTCGGCCGTCGCGGTGCCCCGCGTGCGCCGCTGTGAGCCGCGAGCCCGGCAAGCCGCTGGTGATCGTCGGTCACGGGCAGCGATCGCGCAGCGTGGAAGGCCCTCCGGCGCCCGACGAGCAGCCCATGGTCCGAGATGTCCGAGCTCGCCGCTACCGCTGCCGAGCCTGCGGCGCCATCTTGGTCGTCGTCCCGCGCGGCATCGCCCGCTGCTATCGCTACGCGCTCACAGCGATCGCATGGGCCCTCGCGCTCTGGGGCAGCGCGCGCTTGCGCGAGTCTGATGTCCGCCTGCGCACCAGCACGGCGAAGCTCGCAGGCGCGGCCAGTGCGACGCGCTGGGCGTCGCTGCGACGCTGGACGCGGCGTGCCGACGTGCTCTTCGGGGCGGCGCCCAACGCGGCCGAGACGTTGCGCGCATGCGCTGCAACAGTGGCGAGCTTCGCCGCAGCGCACGCGCCGATCATCGGGGGCCCGGTTCCCGTCGACGCGTTCCACGGCGCGGCGTTTTGCCAGCCACGCTGATTGAGGGTGGTGTGCACATGTTCACGGTCATTGCGCCATCCACCACACCGGGCTCCTGCACACGATTCGCGGCCAATGCGACGAGGCGCTGCATGTCGCTGCTCACGGCGGCAGGCAGGAGAGCGGATGGATTTACTGATAAAGCAGGGCGCCAAACTGGCGCCCAAGGACGACGCTGAAGCGATCGCCATCTTTCGTGCGCAAGTGATCGGACGGTTGCTCACGCGTGCCTTCACCTCGCACGGTGAGCTGGCAGACGCGATACGCGCGCTGTCGCGCGAGCGGCACTGTCCACCAGGCGCCATCGCGTCGCGCATGTACTCAGAGGCCACGCTGGAGCGCTGGTATTACCGATTTCGAAAGCACGGGCTCGCGGGTGTCACGCCGCGTCGGCGCTCCGACACGGGTCACGCACGCGAGCTCACCCCGGAGCAGCGCGCGCTGCTGCTGGCGATCCGGCAAGAGCATCCGGCCACCAGCGCCGCGGTCATTCTGCGCACGCTGGAGCTGGACGGGCGCATAGCCAAGCACGCCGTCAGCCTGTCCACGTTGCGCAGGCTCTACCGTGAGCACGGTCTGGATCGCGTGGCGTTGCGGACGGCAGACGGCCGCGTGCGGCTGCGCTGGCAGGCGGACCGCGCCGACGCTTTGTGGCATGCAGACGTCTGCCACGGGCCAGCGATGAGGATCGCCGGCCGCACGGTACCGCTGCGCATCCACGCCATCCTGGACGACCACAGCCGCTACATCGTGGCCATCGTCGCGACGACCAATGAGCGCGAGATCGAGATGCTCGCGCTCTTGGTGAAGGCCATGCGCAGCACCGGCCGCATGCCCGAAGCCTTGTACCTCGACAACGGTGCGACGTACACCGGCGATGTCTTGGCGACGGCGTGCTCGCGCCTGAGCGTTGGGCTGCTGCACGCGACACCGCACGATCCACAGGCACGTGGAAAGATGGAGCGATTCTGGCGCACGCTCCGTGAGGGCTGCGTCGATCACATGGGCACGCCCGGCAGCTTGCATGACGTGCAGGTGCGTCTGCTGGCGTTTCTCGCCAAGCACTACCATGTGTCACCGCACGCGTCGCTGATGGGGCGCTCACCCGCCGAGGTGTACGAGACGGCGCGCCGCTCGGACATCCCGGTAGACGAGACGCGCTTGGCTGCAGCGCTCACCGTGCACGGAAGACGACGCGTGCGCCGCGACGGCACGCTCGAGATCGGTGGCGAGACTTTCGAAACACGCACGGGCTTTCTGGCTGGCCGCGTCGTGACGGTCGGGCGCACACTGCTCGACCCAACATCGGATCCATGGATCGAGCACGAAGGTCAGCGCTACGTCGTGGGCCGCGTCAACGCCGAGGAAAACGCTCGTCGCAAGAAGCACGGGCCCAGTCTCAAGAGCGCTGCGCGTGGCATTGATGTCCCCTTTGATCCGGCCGGTGCGCTCGTGGAAGCGTTGGTCGGCCGGCGTGCGAACGAGGGAGATGCGTCATGACTCGTTGGCTTGCCCCATGGGCTTTGCGCGAACCGCCTTTCAGCAAGGAGGTCACCGACAATGACCTGTGGGTCCCCAGCTCGCGCGCTGGCGCGGTCGATCGGCTGGTCGAGACATGCCACGACCGCGGGCACGCCTTGCTCGTAGGCGAGCCGGGTGTGGGCAAGACCTGCGTTTTGCGCGCGCTGCGGCACCGCCTGCCCAAGGATGGCTTTCGCCTGACGTACTGCCACAACGTGACCCTCGGGCGACGCGACTTCTATCGGCACGTGTGTTTGGCACTTGGGCTGACGCCATCAGCGACAGCGGCTGCGGTCTTCTACGCGATCAGCACGCACGTCGCCGAGCTCGGGCAGGACAAAGTCCACCCCGTGCTGCTCATCGACGAGGCTCACCTGCTTCACCAAGACGTGCTCGAGCACCTGCACATCATGGCCAACTACGAGTGGGACTCGCGAGCGCTGCTGTCGATCATCCTCGTCGGCTTGCCAGAGACCAAGCAGCGCCTCGCACTGGCAAAGAACCGCTCGCTGTGGTCCCGCATCCACACGCGCGTGGCGCTTCCCGAAGCCACTCCAGGCGACACGGCCGAGTACATCGCGCACAGGCTACGCAGGGCTGGGTGTGAGCGCGAGGTCTTCAACTCCGACTCCATAGCGCTCATTCATGAGCAATCTCAGGGCAGGCTGCGCGACACAGACCGCATCGCCACCGATGCCCTCAAGCTCGCCGCCCGGCGCAAGCTTCGCGTGATCGATCGGGAGCTCATCGCGCGCGTCATGGGCGACGCCGACTACGAAGACGACTGACATCACGCCTCTGCGCTGCAGCGCGTCACACGCGATGGCCATCGCCGGCTTGGCGCCACCCCGCCAGACTCGCGATGGCCGTCGTATGTCTGGCGCATGCTCGATCACCTCGGAGATGCCCATCACGTAGGCTGCGCGTCCGAGCCTCAACTACGCTGCTCGGTAACACCTAGTCCTTGAGTCATGTTTGGCCTATCGCTAAAGGTCGAAGCGCGCGACCAAGGTATTGCGCCGATGAAGGCTGCGGCGGGATATTCGAGGCCTGGATAGCGAGGTGAGCTTCCTGCTTCTCGTATTTCACATCCCCGCGACCGCGCGAGTAGCCCGGGAAAGCGGGAGATCTCGAAGAGCAGTCGCCATGAGCGAACTCTCTGACCTCTAGAGCAGTCCAGGACGATGCCGGGGTGCAGGGTCGAAATAGGGGGAAGTCGGACCTGAGGAGAGGAGGCCGAGCGACATCTCTATCGGGGAGATCAGGGCGACATCTCTATTCTGTTTTGACATCCGTTGCAGAAGCTGGTGGGGCCGCGGGGCTGGTCTCCGCGCGCCGCGGCAGGCGCTGCAATCCGGCACTGCCGGATGCGTACAACAACACTCCCTGAGCCGTGCGCGAGCGCTAGGCGGATTTCGGGCCAACGCTCGCACGCGAGAAAGCTGGCCGAGCTTTCGCTATGGACGCCCACGTCACTCCTGGCACGGTCGTGGAGAACGAGCTACTCGGGCACACGCTGCAGCTCATCGCTGCGGCGCAACGCGAGCGTGACCAGGAGCGCCTCGAGCACAGGCGCTTGACCCTGCGGGACGCAGACCGCTTGCGACGAGAGATGGCGGCGAGCTTCGACCCGTCGTCGCTGCATGTTCCTGGGAAGCGCGCTTCGAGCGCGGCAACGCGATGGTGCGCTACTGTCACAAGGTGAGCCAAGCCGCGATGGTGACTGTCAGTGCTTCGTTGAAAGCTGTGCCTCGAGGGCTTCGATCAGCTCGTGTCTGCGGAATGGTTTGAGTAGCTGGGGTGGGCGCGTAGCGGTGAGGAAAGTCCTGGCCGCTTCCGAGGCCGCGCCACCGGTCATGAATATGAAGCGCTTCCCGAGCTCGGGGAGATTGGACACGGCGCGCTCGTAGAGATCCATGCCCGTGACGCCAGGCATCATCATATCGCAGACGATGAGATCGAAGCGCTCACCGCCGAGCAGACGCATGAGCGCGACAGCAGGCTGAGTCAGAGCCACCACGTCGTAGTCGGACGCAAGGTAGGTCTCGAGCAACTTGCAGATCATGGGCTCGTCGTCGATCACCAGCAAGCGCTTACGAAGGCTCTGAGGCGCGGGAGTAATCGCAACGTGCGGCGGGTTGCTTGGTGCGAGCTCGTTGCGCATCCGGCTTGGAAGTATGATGCGGAAGGTAGAGCCTTCGGAAAGCTGACTGTCGACCTCGAGTGTGCCGCCCAGGCTCTGGACCAGCTCGCGGCTGATCGCCAGCGCCAGGCCCATGCCCACGGTGGCCGTTTTGACGGAGGAGAATGGCTCGAAGACGCGTCTAAGAACTTGCGGCGGCAGCCCGGGTCCTGTGTCCGAGATCGAGATGATGACGCCGTCCCGCGCGTCCGCACGCACGTCGACTCGTAGTACGTGGTTCGCCCCGCCCAAGTCCCGCATCCCACGTACCGCGCGCTGAATAAGGTTGAGGAACACCTGCCGCAACCTGCCGGGATTGGTCGTGATCGTGAGCATGGGGAGCTCGCGCTCCACGCGGGATACGTGTCGCATTTCGTTCGCGACGAGCTGCAGCGTCGACTCGATCAAGTGCGCCACGTCCACACTTACCACTTCATCCGTGTCGGCGGTCGCGAACTCGGATATGCCGCGCACGACATCCGCGATCCGCTCGGCGCCGCGATTCGCGCTCGCAAGCCGCTGACGAATGCCGGACAACGCGTGCGCTTCGGCTCCGGTTAGGCGTTTGTCTAGCTCGCGGCACTGCTCCTCTGCCAGCGCCAGATTTCCAGTCAGGAACAGCAGGGGATTATTGACCTCGTGTGCGACGCCGGTGGCCATCATTCCGAGCGAACTGAGGCGCTCGAGCGCTCGCGCGCGGGCCTCACGCCGCTCTTCCTCGAGTGCGTGCAGCAAACCACCGATCGACTTCAGCAACACGTCGAGCGCGATGGGTTTACTGAAATAGGCCTGGGAATCGATCGCAGCCGCCTGCGGAGAGGTATCAGCCGATATCGCGATGACCGGAATGCTCGCCCAGCGAGGCTCTTGCTTTTGCTCGATGCGGAACTCCCAACCGTTCATCCCCGGCATGCGCAAATCGAGCAGAATGAGATCGGGCAGCGCGCCGGCTCTGAGCTGCTCGATGGCGGCGCGCGCATCTGCGTAGCTGAGGACGTCATAGTGAACGTTCAGCGCCGAGACCAACATGCCTCGCAGCTCGTCGTCATCGTCGATCACCATGAGTGTAGGTCGGACGCTACATGCCGCCGAGGGTCGTTCTCCGAGTGCTTGCATGAGGGTCCTCCAACTGGAACCGTTGCGGACTCACGCGTCTCGCTGCGCTGGAAGACGGCCGCAGGCCTTTCCGGGGGCGTTGCGCTCATCGTCTTCAGCCTGGCTGCGTCCGCTGCAAACGCCTATGCACTTTGCAGACCACTTAGTCGGCATCCAGCCGGGCATCGGTAGGGCGGCTCATGAGCTCGGCGTGGGAGAATCGTGCGCAAACATGCACATCTCGAGGCCAACTTGCGGCCGATCGTTCGCCCGTTGCGCAATCAGGCAAACATTTGTGCCTGGCGATCAACCTCGCTCGGACTGCATGGTCGAGTGGTGGTCGCCAGACGGCGCTTGGACTGACTACCGCCCACACCAACGCTTATCTGTCGTAGTCCGCCTACCCCGCTCCACACAGAATGACATCTATACAGCGGAGCTCTACCGGCTCGCAAACTCGTTTTCGTACGCGTCGGCCTACGCGGCGGCTTGGCTCCGCTCGAGCCTCCGGAGTAGAGGCAGCTGATCATCGCGATGCCACAAAGCGCGCGTAAGGCGCGAACGCACCGCGCATGGCGCATTGCTGTAGTTGAGGTACGAGTGCCTGCGTACCGGGTTGTAGAAGTTCTCGATGTACTCGTTGAGCGCGGCTTCGGCATCCCACGAGCGTTGCCAAGCGGACGCCGTCGGTGAGCTCAGCCTTCAACGCGCTGAAGAAGCTTCGGCCACCGCATTGTTAAAGCAATCGCCGCGACGCTCGACCCGCTCGCTATGACCGACCACCGAAGTAAGCAGGACGAGACCAGGCTCGAGATCAAATGCATGACGCTGCGCGACGAGGACAATTGCGCAAAGCCATCGGCGTGAATGGCGAACTGCGCGCGCCCCAAGCGCGTTCGCAATCCCCCTACCCAGCCATGCCGCTCAGAGCTGCAGCTCCAAATCCCGACCGACGAGCACTACGCTCGGCTGGTCCACCCTTGCTCCATTGCTGCTCCGTGATGCCGCCTGGCACAGGAGCCGGCACATATCGACGGGAGTCCACAGGATGCGCGATGATTTGAAGCGCTTGGCCTGCGTGCTGCTGACCGCGACGCCCATGGCGTGCTCGTCGAGCGGCAGTCATCCGGCGGACGCAGGGGCCCAAGACCATACCACCGTGCTGCACACCGGGGCCGAGGCCGGCAGCGTCGGGGCAGCCGGAGCCTACGCGATCGGCGCCGCCGGGCTGCCCGCTACGGTCGTTCAGAGCCGCGACGAGGATGCCGGGCTAAGCGATCATCCGGCTATCCCAGCGGCGCCGGCCGGCTCGCCGGGCCCGGCGTCGGCGCGGCGCTGGAAACCGCCCAGCACGCGCGACACGCAGGGCGGTGGAGGCCACGGCCCGGCATTTCTACCCAGCACGGGCAGTAGCGGAACGACCGACCCTTCCGGATTCGGTCCGATCGGCGGCGCAGGCTTCAGTCTGGGCGGCGTGTGCGAGCGCTGCGGCTGGGACATCCGCGGGGTCGGCTGCCAGTCTCTCGTGTACACCGTGCCCACGACCGACGATCCGACGTTCTACCAGGCCTGCTGGGGGCAGTCGTTCGACTTTTGGAGTGTGTCGAGACACAGCCCTGCGTGTGCAGCGGCGAGCTACCGCCGATATGCGCCGAGCTCAAGCAGCGCATCGTCGACTGTAAGGCGAGCCTCGGACATCCGGCCATAGCGCCACCACCGACCCGACCATCTCTCCCGAGCGGCAATGAGGCTCAGGGCGGCATGGGCGGCGACTGCGCGGCGCTGGTCAACCCCGGCGAGTCGATCTCGACGAACCCGGCGAACCTTGGAGCGCCAGTCGGCGGCGCGGGCTTCAGCTTGGCGGCGGTGTGCGATCGCTGCGGCTGGGATCACCGCAGCGACACGTGTCGCTCACTGGTGTTCTCTGTGCCCTCGACCTACGAAGACACGGCGTACGCGCGATGCCTCGATCAGAGCTTAGCCTTCGTGAGCTGCGTGCAGCGGGAGCGCTGCGTGTGCAGCGGTGAGATTCCGTTCGCTTGCGCCGAAATCAAGAGTGATCTGGACGCGTGCATGGAGGCGTCGCGACGCTGACTCGGGCCTCGTGGGGGTGAACGCGCGGTAGCGGCACGCCGATCGAACCCGAGAGCGGCAACAAGCGTTCTCTGTCCCCCTGGCGGAGGGACTGTTGGCGCGCACCGCCGCGTGCCGCCGCACTCACATCGACGTCCCGGTGCTGTGATGCGTTCAGGGCGATCGCCGGCGTGGGCCGTGGTCACGGCTTGCGCGTGTATTCGTAGCGCGCGGCAAGCCAGGGCTCGCCGCTGCCATCGGCGGCCACGAAGCGCTGCTCTTTCAACTCGTGATTGGCTCCCTTGCGCACGATGGTGAGGTCGGACCGAAGCATGCGTCCCTCGACCTCGGGGCCGAAGCCGGGAAACGCGATCGGCTCGAAGTGCAGCGCGATGCGGCCCGGCTCACCGCGCGAGAAGCTCGACGCGGGCATGATGCCGACCGGCAATCGGGTATCGAGCGAGACGTATTGCCAGCGACCCTCGACGCGATTCCACCCCAGGTAGTCGATGCGCTGGAAATCCGGGGTGCCCGAGCCGGGAGCCGGGCGCATGACTTCGTGCAGGAAGCTGCCAATCATGCTGCGCTGCGCGATCAGATGCCTGGTGATTTGCGGCTCGGCACCCGCTTTGGGCCAGAACGTGGCCACCACATCCCAGGTTCCCGCGCGTCGCGTCAGCTCTTCGGCTTCCGGCCCGGGCGAATTCAAGCGCTCTGCCGCGCTCGGGGACGGTGACTCGGCTTGAGAGCGCCCAGCCCAGAGCGCGCACGCCAATAGGCCCGCAAGACCGAACAAGGCTGGACGTGTGAGTCGGAAACGCATCATGACACCTCTTTGCACGATGATGGGCGCGAGCATAGCCCACGGCACACAGCACCGCTAACCGCGACCCGCGCGCATTTCGTCCGCAGGACACGCGCGCCCCGACCCGCAGCACCGCGACGCGTCCGTGTACGCTCACGTTCGTCGGACTGTTTGATGATATGTAGATCGGCATACGCAATCGATTCCACGATAGCCGACTGACATCCCGCTAACGGTCAGCGGACTGTGATTTTGCTTCACGTGTTTCACACAAAGGGTAACAGCTTCGACTGCGCGCTCGGGCATCCACACATGTCGCTGGATGCGATGTTCGGCGCCGCCGCGGCCTGCACGCGCCGCTGTAGCGGGGGCCGAGCTCCTCGAGCGGCCTGCAGACCTTGCCGATCTCGGCCCAATGGCGCGCGCTCATGCCCACGGATGTGCTTCTGGCGAGCGTGCGTCGCTCGCCTCATGCGCTTCACGTGAGGCGTTTCGGTGAGCGCCTTACGGGTGACGCTTCACGTGAATCGTCCGCTTCTGACCGCTACACTGGCCCTCTGCCTTCGGCCGAGCGAAGAGCTCGGATCGTGCAGGTCGGTTAGCGTCCATCGGACTTCGGGGCCTACGTGATCTGTGAAATGCGCCTCGGGCTTCATGAGGTCACAGTGTCCGCAAAGACACCGCGGAGCCGGATGATTGCCGCGGCGCACTGGAGCACGCGTGTGAATGTTAGTCTTACCATTATGCCGCGGCGCATTCGAAGCGGACGCAAACCAGTGGGTCTCGGCGAAGCCAATCCAGATGCAGCCGACGGACGTGAGTCGACGAAGCCGAGGTCCGCGACCTGCATCAGCGTCTCGCGGCAGCCAAGCCTGCTCTCTGCATCACCGTCCTGTAAAGGAGCCGTATATGGCCGCTCGTTGCGCTTCGTCAGCGCAGCGACGAGTTTGGATGCGCCGAATGTGAAGGTTGATCCGCGAACCGGACTTGGAGGGGTCGAGCTTTGGGCACCGGTGACTCACGTGGACCACAAAGGGGTGCAGATGACCTATCTTACGGCCAGCGAGCAAGCCGCGCTCCGGTAAGGCGGGACAAGTATCGTCGGCCGAACTGGTCGAGGCGTCCATCGCGCGAATCGAGACCCCTAGACGGCAAGCTGAATGCGGTGATGGTGCGCGATTTCGACCGCGCCCGCGTGGCGGCGCGCCTTGCCGACGAGGCGATCGCGCGCGGTGAGAGCAAGCCGCTACTCGGCGTGCCGATGACCGTGAAGGAGCTGTTCCATATCCCCGGCCTGCCCACGACTCAGGGCATTCCCGCAAGCGGAAAGCAGGCGGCGACGAATGGATCGGTGGCGGCTGCGCGGCTGACGGCGGCGGGCGCGATCGTGCTCGGCAAGACCAACGTCCCCTTCATGGGCGCCGACTGGCAGTCGGGCAACGCGGTCTACGGGCCCCGCCCTACCCGATCTACACAGGCTGGGCTTTGTCTATATCAAGCTCGGGATCTCGACGAGGGCGCGGACTTCGCGAAAGGCGGTGTACGACGCGGTCGCGGCCGAAGCCGCGAAGCTGGGCCTGCAGGTCGATCTCGGTTATTTTCACCCTGTCGTCGACGGGCAGATCAACCTGGACCGTGCGCCTGGTCGCCGGTGAGCTGCGCTGGACCGACTGTCAGCGGCGCCCGCGTCGCAGCAGGACGTAACCGAGCATCGCTAACGCGGTCAGGCCCGGAATGTTCTGCGTGCTACCTGGGACGGCGCTGCAGCCGCTGTCAGCTGCGGCGCCTTGCTGGCTAGCTGGCGACGGGCCTCCCGCGGCACCGAGAGCTTGTTGTGCCTGCACGCTCTGAGCGCTGAGATTCGGCCCACAGTCCAAGTCGGGCGGTGTTGTCGCCGGCACGTCAACGCCTGGCGCGATCCCGCTGTGGCCACTCCTGTCGCACCACTGGAGTCCCTTCGCTGAGCACACTACGTCGGGCTCGTTGACGAGCATGCTCAGGTCCGCGTCGGGTCGCTCCTCACCGCAAAGTCGCAGCGGGTCACTACGGGTTCCGTCTGCGGCGCGCACGCGCAGCTCGACGCATCGAAATCCGACGCTCCTGGCGCTCAACGGCAAGATCATGAACGAGCCGCGCGCGAGCTGCGGCGGTTGCGCCTGACCCAGGGCATCGATGAGGGTGTACTCGAGATACGAATCATCGTCCGCGACCGATACGCACGTCCCTGCGAGCATCGGAACACACGTCGAATCGCTGATGCGTCCCAGCTGATAAGAACGTAACACCGCACGCGGCGCATCGGGGTGCTCCGCGACTGGCCCGGCTTCGGTCTCGAATGTCAGCCACGTCTCGCTCACCTTTCCGCTGAGCATCTGCCACTGCGCGTCGAGCCTGTAGCGCGTGTTCGGGCGCAGCGCACTTGCGGGCGTTAGCTCGACGTATTGCGACGGCGATGCCAACGACACACTCAGGGCAAGCTGCTCACCGCTCTCCGTGCGCAAGCTGTAGTCACCCGGCGTCTTCGCAGACTCGGGAATCGCGTACGACAGCACCACATTCGTCGGCACCTGCCGATCACCGTTGGCGGGTTGGCCGACAAGACTTGGAGGCGGCGCAGATCTCGAGCAGGCGGCGGCTCGATCAGGAGTCACCGACAAGCCCAAGAGGACCGCGAGTAACGCGCACGGCACAAGGTGGCACGAGGAGCTGTTCATGCCGTGAAGCACAGCAATCAGCGTACCACGGAGCCACTGCGGCCAAATCGCTAGCGAGCTCCCGCAGAGTTGGAGGCGACATTCGCGGACCGGTCGATGGTCGCTGTCACGCCGCCGACCCTCTCGCGACGAAGGGTCGAGGCGCCGCCCAAGAATTCCGCGAGTTTCGACTCGCTACAACCGCGCTTTGCCGAGCCGCTCTCCGCACGGACTCGCGCGTTCACAGCTGATGCTGTCAAGCAACGCGTCCGCGCGGGAAAGCGGCTCAGCGGGTGAGGTCGATCGACCGCACGCCATGCACGCCCAGCGCGAGATACGCTGCGTCCCGATGCGTGTCCACCGACAGCGGGTAACCCGCGAGCGGCACGCGCTTGCGGATCGCGGGCCGCTGCGGCTCGCTGGCGTCGACGGACGCAGCGTCGAACGAGCCGACCAGCAGCGCCCAGCTGCCGTTCGCGTACACGCGCGGCGCGCCCGTGATGTCCATGAGATCTTCCACTTCGCTCCTGGCCACCGAGAGCTTGCCGGCGTCAAAGCCACTCAGGACGAGTAGCTCGCTGCTCGCGCTCGCTGCTTTGCCTCCGCACCGACCGGAGCATGCGACGTCGAAGAGCCCGGCGAAGGGGAAGGATTGGCCGAGGGTGGCGAACAGCATGCGCTCGCCTGCGCTGCTCGAGTAAACCAACTCGCGCTCCTCGAGCAGGTGCGAATCTTCGAGGTTGGCAACGCCGCGCTCGGCGTCGAGGCGAACGAGGTGGAGGCGCTGCGGGTAACCGACGCACTCGCCGGCATTGTCTACGCGCCTCTCCCAGGTGGCTGCGGCAAAGCGCGAGAAGCACGCCTGCGGCGCCACGTCGGAGACCTTTACGCGCACGTGCTCGCTCGTGATCGCGCGCCGGCTCGCCGCATCGAAGCTCAGCAAAGCCCCCGGCACGTTGATCGAATCGAGGCGGCGCGGCGCCTTTGGATCCGACAGATCGAAGCGGTCGACGAAGAAACGCGCGCGCGCAGCGTCGGTCGAGCTGCGCACGAAATGGCTGCTCATCACCACCTCGCCAACTGCGAACAGGCCCGCGTAAGAGTCGATTGCGCTGTCCGCCACTGGCAACACACTCATCTCCACGTGCTTGGCGTCGCGCATGTCGAACACGCGCAGCTGCAGCTTTCCGCCGTGGACATCGCTCGGGTTGAGGTACTCGAGCATGCTGATCGAGTGGGCCGTGCGCACGACGGCGGGTGCGGCTCCATAGGCTCCACCGTTGTAAAACGAAGACGGCCTCGGGAGCCACGCTTCGACGCCCTGCGGCCACTGCGCGTTCGAAAGCAGCGTAGGCGCATCCGGCGTGCTCAGGTCGATGACCAACAATCCCAGCAGGCCACCGTTTTCTGGATCCCAAGCTCGGTATACGAGCTCCAGCTGCGTGCCGCGCGCAAATCTCTCGCGCACCTCGAAGCTGCCTGCGCACGCGCCCGAGTCGCCGATGGCCAGCGCCTTGACATCCACCTCCGCTAACCGCTCGAGCGGGTCTTCCGCGGCGCTCGCGCTCACGCTCTCGACGGAGTCCGGACCGAAGCGAGCTACTACCCCATTGTCCAACGCAAGCGCACGCACCACGGAGCGCGAAAGCACCACTTGCGACAGCGGCTGCAGCTGGTCGCGACGAACCGTGTCAAACAGCTGCAGACGCGCGTCGCTCACGATCAGCAGCTTGTCGTGCAGGAGCAGTGCACGCCGGACATCGTCGTCACTGGGTGCGACGCCACGTGCTTCGAGCTCCTCGCCCTCCATGTCGATGAGCTGCACGCCCGCAGACATGGTCGGGTAGTAGCGCTGACAGGCTCCCAGCGAAGCGTCCGAGCGCGCCCTGCTGAATGGCACCGCGATCAGTCCGGCGTCGCCCAGCACGCGGACGGCCTTGTGCAGACCGTCACGTGTGGACGGAACCTCCCCCGGGAAGTGGACTGCGCTCAGCAGCTTGGGCGCAGCAAGATCCTTGACGTTTAGGAGCGCCACCACGTTCGTAGCATTCATGTTGCTGTAGTCGTAGCCCACGCTCAGCAGGCGCTCACCGCGCGGCTCCAGGTAAGCACTGAAGCCGGGCAGTGGCACCTGACCGGCCTGGCGCGGGTGCTCGGGGTCGCTCAGGTCGAGCGTCAGCAAGGGATTCGGCTCGGCAGAGGATATGTAGCCGCGAGGCCCGTCCAGGCGTACGGCCCTCACGCTTCGTGCCATCGGCAGCTGAATGTCGATGCGCCCGAGCGCGACGAGCTCGGCGGAGGAGCTCACGCGGAACGTCTGCACGACGACCGTCTCGAGGTTCGGCCCCACACCGCGCGATTGACCCGGCTGACTGATCACGCGTAACACGCCCTGGTACTCGTCCATTTGCCAATGACTATTCACCTGACCTTCGACTCGAACGCGCGCGCCCTCACGTAAGTCGCCCGCGGCGTCGCTGATATCGATGACCTGAACCGTGGAATGTTCGGGCGAGCTTGCGTCGGTCTCCTCCGGACCCGCGACGTACATGCGCTGTTGCGTCAGCGTCACGCTTCGCGGCCCCCAACGGACATCGCCATCCTCGAAGTCCAGCTCGTCGATCTTCGTCAGCTTTCGGGGGTCGGAGACGCGCACCGAGACGATCGAGGTGACGCGCTTGTTCTCCACACAGCCCACGCACTTGCCGTCCTGCTGGCTGACCACGTACAGGATGTCACCCACGATGTGCGAGTCGCTGATCGTGCCCGCAATGATCAGGCTGCCAAGCTCCTGGATGTTCGCGGGGTCCGTCGCGTCGAGCGCCACGAGCTTGCTGCTCGAGACCCACGCGTGGCGACCGTCGTCATCGACCACGTAGTGGCCCCAGTTCGAAAACAGGACCAGGACGACGCCCTGCGTCACGTACATCTCGAAGGGCTCCGCAGGAGGCCCGCGGTAGCGACCCAGCAGCTTCAGCGCACTGGGGTCGTTCACGTCGATCGCCGCAAGCCCGGCCGTGCGCGAGAGCACGTACAGCGTGTCGCCTTGCAGCTGCGTGATGTCGGCGCCGCGGATTAAACGGTCGGCCGCATCACCGCCGTCCTTTTCGCTCACCCCCGAGCTGGGCCGGACCGGCCCAGCGCCGAGGGGCACTTCGAACACTGGCTGGCTCGAGGGGCGGACCGGCACGTCACTCTCGAAGCTCGTGCGCCCACCGTCGGGCGTACCACGGCACGCAGCACCCTTGCAGACCGCATCGCCGCTGCAGCCAACAGCGGCGAGCACAATCGACAAGCACAGAAAGCCACACGCTCGCATCTGTCGCACAAGCACCTCCAGGCGCTGATCTCGACCCGGCGGTCGCATCTCGGTCGCACGGACGCAAACACCGTGCCGCGCGACGCAGCTGGTAGCTGCACGCCTTGCCTGCATCTAGTCCTGGTGTCGCGACACGCGACGCTTCGCTCTCGTTGGCTCGAGCGACGCTCGAGCGACACGCGCGCGGAAAGCAGTTGATCTATCAGCTCGAGCCGCCCGCGCGTAGTGCGAGCAGCGCTCGCTCGTCGAGCTCGGGTAGTCCGTCGCCGCGCGGAGTCCAGCGCGGGCGGTGCTCGACGAAGATGTGACGGTCTACGCGCAGATCGGCGTCGCCATCGATCAAGCCGGCGGGAATCGCGACCCACTCGCCGGTCGGATGCGGCCAGGGTGTGATGCAGCCGCAGTGCTTGCAGAACGGACGCGCGTACGGCGGCGGCTCATCGCGCACCGGCAAGCTGAAGATGGTTATTTGGTCGCGCCCACGCAGCCAACGGAAGTCCGCAGCGCGCACGCTGACCTCGGCCGCGTAAGCCGAGCCCGTCGCCTTACGGCATCGGTTGCAATGACACAACTCGAACGGCCCGTCCGCCCGATCGAGCTCGAAGCGCACTGCCCCGCACAAGCATCCACCCTGCATCATCTGCCCACCTCCAGCCGTGCTCGGCCACGACCGAGCGGTGTCGCTGTAACGCGTGCACGCGGCTCCGCTATTCCGGGCACAGGCATGTCCGTGACCTCGGCGCTCGCCCAGGGAAGCTCACTGATGTGCACGGGTCGTGCGCTGCTGCAGCTCACGATGCGTGCGAGCGCCGCAGGCGATTGCGCCGCTATGAGTTTGCTACCCGTGCTCGCGCATGCCGGGCGCGCGCTTCGCGTGAATCGTCTCGGTGAGGAGCCTTACCTTGAAACGCTTCACGTGAATCGTCTGGCGCCAATGCGCTCGCACTCAGCCATGAGCCGGGCCTCGAGCGACCGCACGCTTCACCGCGCCAGCGCCAGCGCGTGTGCTAAAGCGCCGTGTGGAAACCAAACACTCAGGACATTCATCACGCATCCTCAGCTGGGATCTATCCCCCCTACGACATCCCGCTCGCCGCGCTCTGGCGCTCTCCAGTGTGACCTGCCTGTACGTGAGCACGTAGCGGTCAGCTGAAGCCACGGAGTTGGTGTTGCGCTCGTCGGCGCGGCTGGGCTTGCGCTGGATGTTGTGGCCGGAGTCGCGCCTCGAGCAGCTCAATGCCTTGCGCGCGGAGCAGCGCTGCACGCGCGACGACGACTGTCCGTGCGCCATTTACCTGGACCGCGACGGGGTCAGCCGCGCCAAGGGGCTCGCCGAAGCCTGGGCGGGCGCATGCGCTCCCAGTAGCGCCATGCTTTCGTGCGCTCCGCAGGGTTCCGGACGCTGTGAGGCCGGCGTCTGCCAGCCTCGGTGCCCGCAAGGCCTCCAGCCCAGGTCTTGCCCACAAAGCTGCAGAGAGGCGCGGGGCGACTTGCGGAGCTTCTGCACTGCAGGTGGCACATGCCTCGACGAAGAAGGCACGGAGTGCTTCTTGCCAGAAGGGCGAGCTGCACTGCCAGGCACCCCTACCCGCTTCGGCATGCGAAATGCCGTGCCCCTTGCCATTCACGCTCTCTGACTCGGGCACCGCCGGCTCGGGCCCTTGAGAAGGTCGCCACCCAGCGCTGATGGAACCGACGTACAACCGATGCGCGCGTGAGCTGCAGGAGCTGCAAAGCTCTCGATCCGATGTCATGAGCGCGTGAGAACTCATTCAGAACCGTCGCGGATAGGCCGTTGTCAACTTAGAGAGCGCCGCGTAGAGAGCGCGGCACACCCCTGCGAGACGCGCGATGTCACCCGTAGTCATGTCGAACCCGCCTGTCGCCCACACGCCGGTGCCGGATGCGAGCGCACCGGCTTACGCAGCGCCTTGAGCCCCTCGAAGAGGACAGCGGTGAGGACATGGCGCTGCTGTCGGCGGCAGGCTTCACATTCCACAGCTGACGTTCGACGTGAGGCAGGGCTCCACGAACACTTCTCGCGGCTCGACGAGCGTGGACCGACCGCGCAGATCAACGACCTCGCGCAAACCAGCTGCTACCGCAGATGGCAAAGGCAGCCGAAAGTGCCGCAGCCGCAGATTCACCGTCCACGTTCTCCCGGCCTCGCATCCGCGCGTTGGACCGCGCTCTGCGCGAACGCGCTGGCTCAGCCATCGACGCGCGGCGCACTCGAAGAAAGTGCGTGTAATCGCCGAGTCGCCGAGTATCTTGTCAGCGGCAACGCTTGTGTGTTGTTTGTAATCGATACGTAGGACCGGAGGGGAGTGCCATGAAAAGAATCGTGTTCCTGACGACGCTGGCTGTGCTCGCGAGCGCGTGTGCGGAGGACAAGCAGCAGACTGCGAGCAGCAGCACGGCAGCGGAGGCCGGCAAGACATCCGCTGCGGGCGTGGGAAGCACGTCGCCAGCTTCGAGCACGCCGCCGGTCAGCTTGCCTTCCGTCAGTTGCGACGGTTCGCCCCATAAGGAACTGCAGTGCGGCGGAGTGACGTGTCCGGCGCCGGCGGCGCCTCTGCCGGGCACCTGCTCAGACGGTTGCTGCACCGAAAGCGGCAAGTGTGGAATGCGCGTGACCACGCAAGTGAATGGTCAGTCCGTGAGCACGGTGTGTCTGGAGTCGAACCTGGATTCGAGCTGTCCCAGCAAGGTCGTAGCGGGATTGACCACGCCCGGTTGCTGCGCTTCCGGTCGCTGCGGGCAGCTCACGCTCGGCACCTGCGTTGCCGACTCCGTGGGGCAGGCCTGTGGAGGCACGGACAAGGATCGCGACGGCGGCGTGTGAGTGAGCCGCGCGTCGGTTCGAGAAGGTGTCCACCTCCTCTGATCGCGCCCTCACTCGAGCAGCACGGGATTCTCGATCAGAATCAGCGCGGCCATCACGCCGCGGAGGTAGCGCGCGTCCTCTGCCTTGTCCGCGAGCACGCGGGCGCGCGCATCTGCTGCGGAGGAGGCGCCGTCGATAAGTAAGTCGACGCGCCGCTCGCCCGCATTGTAGGCAGCGATCGCGAGCGGCCAGTCGCCGTAGCGATCGCTAGGTCGCTCAAAAGTCGCGGCAGCTTGCGTCGCACCTACGGAATCGAGCCGCTGGTCGCGCGTGGCGGACACCTCGAGCCCGAGCTTGCGCCCCGTGCTCGGGATGATCTGCCAGATCCCGACCGCGCGGCGCTCGATCGGAGTGTTCGGGTGCGCGGCGTTGTCGAAGCGCGACTCGGCGAGAGCCATGCCCAGCAGCTCGACTGGCAGGCCGCGCGCGCGCAGCGTGCCATCGATCATCGGGCGCTAGAGCGACATGCGGCCGAGAGCCTCACGCATGACGTCGCGCTGCACTGCATCCGCGACCCAGCCGTTGAGCCGCCGCACGACTCCAGCATCCACGAGCACGGGGAAACGGGCGCGCTGCTCGATGCGGGCCGCCATCGTGGCGATCTCGGCTTCTGTCACGCGGTGATCTGCCACCGCGCAATCGGCGACACAGGACGTTGCCAGCAGCACCGCGCCCGCGGCGACTCCATCAGCCACACGCGTCCACGGCCTCCGTCGCTGACCGCACCGATGCGTTTCAGCACCGGCAGCTCGCGACAAAGCCGCGCCAGCCGCCGGCGCGGCAGCACGAGCGCGCCCGTCGACGCGAGCGCACCCGCGACGAGGAACACGCCGAGCGCAACGAGTCCCCAGCGCGCGACTGGGAGCCGAAGCTCGCCGGCCGCCGTCGGTGCCGCAGCCCAACGCACCGTCATGAGCACGGGAGCGCGGCCTCAGCGTCGACGCGCGGCCCGCCGCCAGATCTCCACTGCAGCTCCGGCGCCATGCGGCGAACCGATCGCGCGCCACAGCCACGGCAAACACAGGGCGAGTGCGACCAGCAGCCAACCGCAGGCGAGCCAGCGCTCCGGCCCACGGGCCACGTCGCGGAGCGACCGTGGTCGCTCGAGGGATGCTTTGGTCCCGCCCGTTCCACATGGAGCTGCAAACTAGCGTGGTGCGAAGTCGCGCTGCAGCTCAGCAACCGCCGCCGCATCGGCGAATAGCTGCCTCGGGTGCGGATGCGTGCGCGCCAGCAGTAGCTCGCGCAACGCGCCGTGCTCGGCGACGTAATGCACCCGCAGCGCTGCGCTATCGGTCTGCGAAGTCGCGCGCTCGGTGTCCATCTCGAGCTCGGCCCACAACGCTCCCAGTGCCAGCCGGCGCAGCAGGAAGTCGCGCATCTCGGCCTCGTAGCGATCACGATCGGCCGCCGAGAGGTAGTCGCGCACGATGGTTTGCATGCACAAGATCAGCGGCTCGCGCGGCAACGCGTCGAGCTGCGCCGGCACGTCGGGCAGCGCGCAAGTGACGAGACGCGGCGCGTCCGCGCGCGCTGCTGCCGCGATGAAACACGCGATCGCTCCTTCGAGACGTGCGATGCGCGAGTCGCTCGGCCACACGGCCGCGCGCAGCCAGCGCGCGGCATCGGGGGCGCGCACGTCGAGTGGTGCGATGTCGAAGCCGAGTCGCAGCGCGAGCTCGGGCCGCGGCGCGACCGGGATCGCTGCGCCGTTCGCATCTTCCCACAGCGGCGGCAGCGCATCCGCGGTCAGGTTCAAGCCCGCGCTCGTGCCCATGTCGACCAGCGCGATCGGACGGCGTTCGCCTGCTGCGGCGAGCAATGCCGCCGGCCAGAGCCACGTCACCGCGCGCGTGGTCTCGTTGGTTTGCACCGCGCGCTCGCGCAGCGCATGCCAGAAGCGCGTGCGCTCCGGTGCGACCCCAGCCTCGAGCGCCGCGGCGCTTACGCTTTCGATGCGCGGGGGGCTCTCCGCGAGCGCGGCATGCAGCGGATGGTCCGGATCGCCCAGCGCGTCGTAGCGCAGCGCGCACAGCAGCAACAGCGGTCGCGCGTACGTGGCGTGCACCTCGCGGTTCACCCACGCTGTCGCGAGCCGCGCGCCGAAGTCCCCCTCGAGCAAGCCGTCCAGCAAGTCGAGCAGCCGCGCGTAGACCGGCTCGCGCTCCCGCAGGTAGCCCATTTCCGGCGTGCGCAGGTCGGCTGCGAAACCTTCGAGTCCACGAGGCATGCCGAAGAAGCTACCACGCGCAGTACGCTCACTGCGTGCGTTACGTCACCAGGCAGTGCGGATGACGAAGCCATACGCGGACCACTGTCGACGCATCCGCGCTGTGCGTCACGTGCAGGCGTCTTACGCCTCCATGTGCATGGCTGACTCGGCGGTCGGCTCTGAGCGGCTCTCGAAACGGTCGTCCGTATCATCCGCGCACGCACCCCAACACGTCAAAGCCAAGAACACGCGAATCGCTGCGTCTCTCACTGTCCCGCCCCTCGCCTCGAACCCTTTGCAGCTGTAGCACCGCCCAGGTCGAACGTCAGGCATAGATCAAACAATGCGTGCGTGCTGCCGCCAGCGGCTGCAGCTCTCTCTGCTGACACCCGCGCCACCCGCGCACAACGCGCATGCGTTTGCTGTCACACGTTCGAGCGCTGCTCACGGTATCGTGCGAGAGCCGCGCCACGGTCAACAAGCGCAACGGGCGGCAAGCCCGCGCGCGAGCCTCGAGATCACGCTTCGATAGGGCACGCGCCCCGCAACCATGGCAGGCTTCGTGCGAGGAACGCGCATGAACGACCTGACTCAGCATCTCCACGCGCAGGCCTGCAACAACGCCTGGGCCAACCTGCGGCTCCTGCGTGCGTGCGCCGCGCTCGACGACGCGGAGTTTGCCGCACCGCGCACGGGCTTCTTTCCCTCGCTCAAGGATACGCTGAACCACATCGTGACGGTCGACTGGCTGTACGTCGATGCGCTCGAGCGCGCCGTGGCTGGTCGGCCCGTGAACGCCGACGTCGATCGCTGCTTCGAGCCGCCCTCCCCGTTCGCGACCTGCGCCACACTCGCGCCGGCGCAGCACGAGGTCGACCGCCGGCTCATCACCCTCTGCGCCGGTCTCGACAACCTCGCGCTGATCGTGTCGATCCAGCGCGCCGACCACGTGGAGCGCGAGCCGATCGTGCGCGTGCTCGCCCACTTGTTCCAGCACCAAATTCACCACCGCGGTCAAGCGCACGCGATGCTCTCGGGCACGTCCGTGAAGCCACCCCAGCTCGACGAGTTCTTCCTCGCCGAAGAGGCGCCGCTGAGAGCGAAGGAGCTTGCAACGCTCGGCCTACGCGAAGCCGACATCTGGCCCACCACGCTGCCTGCGCGATGAAGCAGCGCATAACGGCGCTAGACGGTCCTCCTGCGGAGCTGGACGCCCTGCTACCCTTCATCGCTGAACAGTTTGGATCGAAGCGCCGCCTCGTGACGGGGCACAGCGACCCGGGCCTGGCCGACCAGTTCCGGCGCTTACGCGACGAGTGGGCGCGAGGCTCGCGCCAATCGCTCTGGTTCGGCGTGCGATCCACGGAGGCAGACGTAGCCGCACTGGCTGTGGTCACGACGCCTGGGAGCGCCTGGTCGAACCGCCCGTTCGCCGGCGGTGCCGCGCTGTCGGAGCTCGCTTACGCGTACAGCGACAAGACGCGCACGCTGGGCATGCGCGAGCTCACCCTGGGAACACTCGAACACGTGCCAGCTCACCTCTACCCCGTGCGCGTGTACGGCTATGCGTTGGCGCAAGCCGTGGGGTACTGGGCGCGTTTCGCGCCCGCGATGGGCGCCGTCGCAGGACACAATCTGATCGGCGTGCCGACGTGGCTTTGGCTCGACCGCTCGCTGGTCGGCAAAGATTTGCGTGAACCGGCTGCGTGCGCCGCGGCCGTGCGCGCCTTTCCCGAGCGTTACACGAGCGGTCCTGCGATCGATCCCGCGATCACGCTGAGCGTCGGAACGGTGCGGGTCAGCGATTCTCCGTTCTCGCGGCGGGTGCGCGACAGCGCCGGGCGTCCGCACGGGCTTTCGTTGACGCCGGAGCTCGCCATGCTTCACGAGCAGCGCGTGGACGCTGCGTTTGCGGAGCTGCCGGCCGCGCGACGTACCGTGGTGGGCGAGCATTTTGCACGACTCGGACTGACACGCCGCGGCCGCCAGGGCGTGATCGCGTTCTGGTTGCGGTTCATTCCGTTCATCTTGCTCGAGGATCGTCGGGAACTGTGGCCGTGGCTCGATCGCATCGCGAGGCTGAGCCACGTTGCGATGGTACCCGCAGATCTGGTATCGCCGGAGCATGGATAGCGCTCGTATGAGCTGGAGCCGCGGTCTCGCGGTCGTCGAGAGCACGAAGCCTCCCGAGCCATACACGCTGTCGCAGATGTCAGCGGCCGACGTGTCGATCGTCGCCGAGCGGGTGCGGTCCTGGTACCCGGACATTCGAGTCGGCATGGAGTCGCCACATCTCCAGGCCGAGTTCTACCGCTCCGAAACGCAGCTCCAGGAAGTCGTCGAGGAACGCTCGCTGCTTCCGCTCGTGATCCGTCACCCCACGGATGGCATCGTCGCGGTCATCACGTACCAGCGCAACGTCGAAGCGCGTCTCATCACGTGTCGTTTGGGTGTGCTCGCCCCCGAGCACCGGCGTGCGAGCCTGGCGCTCCTCGGACCGCTCTTGCTGGAGGAGCTCGGCCGCGCGATCGGGGCGGAGCTCGCGTATTACTACGCCACCTTGAAGACACGGCACCAGCAGGTGCTCGCCGAGCGGCGCGGCTTTCAGCTCGTCGGCATCGTCCCGGGCCACGATCGCGACATGCTCGCCGAGGGCGAGATCAAGCGCGTCTACGAAGCCCTGTACGTCAAGCTACTCGTGCCCAGCGAGCAACTGCACACCCCGCCCCGCGAAGAGCTCACGGCGCGCACTCGCGAGGTATGGTCGGCGCTCTTCGGCGACACATGGCCGGATTAGCGTCGGCGCACTGTCGGCTCGACAGCCCGCCGTTCGTCGTACCGACGAGAAGGATCACAACGCTGAGCGGAGGACGAAATGATTACGCTTTACGGGTTTGGCCGCATCTTTCCGGAAGGGCGCGGCGAGACGAAAGACATGCGAGTGCAATGGGCGCTCGAGGAGATGGGGCTGCCGTATCGCGTCCACGCGCTCGACCACACCGGCGGCGAGCTCGACGGCGAAGCTTTCAAGCGGATCAGCCCCTTCCGCCAGGCGCCGGTCCTCGATGACGACGGCTTCGTGGTGGCCGAGTCGGGAGCGATCGTGGTCTATCTCGCGGAGAAGTCCGGCAAGCTGATGCCCAGCGACCGCGAGGGCCGCACCCGCGTCAACCAGTGGTGCATCGCCGCTGCGAGCACCGTCGGCGGCACCTTGGGCGCGCTCGACATCATCGAGATATTCGACGGCGACAAGGCCGCCCCCAAGCTGCACGTCGAGACGCGCAAGCTCGCCGCCCGCTGGTTCGCGGATCTCGAGCGGCATCTCCATGACCGCGAGTGGATCGCTACCAGCGACTTCACGGTGGCCGACATCATGATGGCCGGTGTCCTGCGCACCATCCGCAAGACGGACCTCATGGAGCCCTTTCCGAAGCTCAAGGCCTACTACGAGCGTTGCATCGCGCGCCCGGCCTGGGAGCGCACCTTGACTCTCACGGCGGAGCGTCTCGGCATGGCGGCCGACGACATTCGCTAGCACGGCCGCGCGCACCCGCAGCCGTGAGCGGCCATGCGTCAGGTCTCATCCGCGGGTCGCGCGATCGCCGCGAGGCACGGAGCGATGACCTCTCGGAAGGCTGCGAGCGCGATGTGATGTTTGTCGGCTGCGGTGAGGCGACCGGCCGCGTGCAGCGCCTCGACAGCAGCCGCCGGCTCGCTCTCGGCGATCGCTTCCGGCGCGATGCGCAGCTGGCTCAGGCGCCGCTCGAGCTCGTGCGTGAGCGGTGCGCCCAGCCTGACGGCGGACCACGTGACGAAACGCCAGGCCAGCTCGGCGTGGGAGAGCTCCTGATCCGCGATCTGCGTCAGCGCGCGCTGCACCTCGGGATCTGCGGCGTGCTCGAGCGCGGCGCGCGCCTGCAGCGCGGCCAGAGTTTCACCGATGCAGCCCTCGTCGAACGCGGCGAGCGCGGCGTGCCACAGGCTCGGCGCGCCCCGCAGGTCTGCCGCTGCGAGCGGCGCAGGCCCGCGCTCACCCGCGCCGTAGCGCGCAGCGAGCCCGAAGCACTGACGCGCGTGCTCGACTTCCTCGAGGGCAGCGCGCTGGGCCCGCTCGACTAACTCGGACGGAGCCCCAAACGCCAGCAGGTCGAGCGTGAAACGCGCAAACGAGGCGATCGATGCGTGCTCCATGCGGGCGTCTTCCAGCCACTCGCTCGCGATGCGCGCGTTCCAGTCGCCCGGCGCGCTCGGGACGAAGCCCTGCAGCCAGTCGCTGCGGCGTTCCACGGCCGCGAGCCGCGGCTGCCCTTCGACCATCAACGGCCGGCCACAGCACGAGGTCGAGCAGAACACGTAGCAGCACGAGCCATCGGCCTGCGGCACGCCTGGCGCCACCGCAGGGAGGCAGCAACCGTTGCAGGAGAACGGATGCTCCACACAGCCGTTTGGCAGGAAATGCTGCTGCACCTCGGCGTCCGTGAGCCGCGGCGGCACATCGGGGATCATGTTGCAGCCGTACTTGGCTTTCCGCTCCATCTCGGCGCGTGTGAAGCACTCGGGGGGTCCGATCGGGCAGTCGGGTGGAGACAGCGGGGACGTGCTGCCAGCTCGACCGCCGGCTCCGGACATGCCGCCCTGCCCCGCCGACGCGACGGCGCCCGCACCTCCCGACCGAGAGCCTCCCGCACCCGCGGACTGCGCTCCTCCGACGCCTGCTACCGACGCGACGGCACCTGCGCCGGCGCCGGCTGCGGCCCCCGCGCCTCCCGACGGCGTGCTGCCGGCCATCCCACCGGCACCTGCGCTCTGCGTCGCGCTCTGGCCACCCTGCGCCGGGGACACCGCTTGCTGGCGAGGCGGCGGCGTGCTGCAGCCAACAGCGGCGACGCCAGCCACGCTCGTCGTGGAGATCGCCACGAGCAGTCGCTGCCGGAACCCAGGAACGAACGCGAATGGAAACGCCATGAACCAACCTCCGCGGCACAAGGTGGCACAGACACCCCACCGTCGTAGGCGACGGAGCAAGCCGCGTGCCGCCAGTGCCACGTCCCCACGCAGAGGCTATGCTGCCTGGACAGATCCGGACGAGAGCGCGCCGTACCCGGTCAAGACAAGACGACGCGAGAAAGCAAGGCACTCCCGTGTCCTGGATCGCGCTCGTCATCGCTGGATTGCTCGAAGTCTGCTGGGCCGTCGGCCTGCGCTACACAGACGGCTTTCGGCGCCCACTGCCGACGCTCGGCGTGCTCGTGACGCTCGCCGGCAGCCTGTACCTACTCGCCTATGCCACGCGTCACATCCCGCTCGGCACCGCGTATGCGGTGTGGGTCGGCATCGGAGCGCTCGGAGTCGCGTGCGCGGGCATCTGGCTCTTCGGCGAGACCGTGTCGCCGGTCCGCATCAGCCTGTTGCTGCTGCTGTTCGGCGCGATCGTGGGGCTGAAGCTCACGGCGTCGGCGTAGCCGCGAAGCCTGACCGTTCGGCCGCGGCAGGTAGCCCCACGGTTCGACGGCGTATAGCAAGCCTCGCCGATTCGGATCGCCAAAGAAGGGCCAGGCGCTATAACGCGGGCACAGGGGACCTTCCGGGCGGGCGTGCAGCGTGTCACTGGTTTTCAGCGAGTTCGAGTTCGATCCCGTGCAACGCGAGCTGCGCTGCCACGGTCAGCGCCTGAAGGTGGACGCCAAGCTGCTCGAGCTGCTGGCGTACTTCCTCGCGAATCCGGGCCGCTTGATCAGCAAGACCGAATTGCTCGACCGCGTCTGGGACGGCCGCGCCGTCGCGGACAACGTGCTGAGCGTGAGCGTCGCGAAGCTGCGCAAGGTGCTGGGCCACGAGCCAGCGCTGCGCGAGTTCATCGAGAATAGCTACGGGCGCGGCTACCGTTTCCTGCCGGAAGTCCGCCAGCACGATGCGCCCGCAGCTCGCAGCAGTCAGGGGTTTTCGATCGCTGGCGATGGAGACGCGCCGCTCGTCGGCCGTTCCGAAGCGCTGCAGCGCCTCGATGCCGGCTTGCAGCGCGCGCGCGGCGGACGCGGCAGCTTGTGCTTGCTGACCGGAGAGCCCGGCATCGGCAAGACCCGCCTGGCGGAGGTGTTCGAGCAGCGCGCGCTCGCGAGCGGCTTCGCCATCGCCTGGGGCCGTTGCCAGGCGACCGAGGGCACACCACCGCTCTGGCCGTTCACGCAGGTGCTGCGCGAGCTGCAAAGTGCAGGCGTGATCGAGGCGACGAGCGAGCTCGCGGGTGACATCGATGCCGGCCGAAATCGCGACGAGGCGACCTCGATGCTCAGCCACGCGAGCTTGTACGAAGCCGTGCGCGGCAGTCACCGCGCCATCGACCTCGTGACGCAGAGCCTGTTCGCCGCCGCGCGCAAGAACCCGCTGCTCATCGTGATCGACGATCTGCAGTGGGCGGACGCCGCGTCGCTGCGCCTGCTCGGCTACTTGCTCGGCGAGATCGCGCGCGCACCCATGCTGCTGCTCGCCACGCAGCGCAGCACGGACCTGAGCTCGAAGTCCGGCAAAGATCGCGATCTGCTGCGCCTGTATGCCCACCCGCACTGCGAGCGCGTGCCACTCGAGCGCTTGTCGAGCGCCGACGTGGACAGTTATCTGCACGGCATGTTCGGCACGAGCGACCAGGGCCTGAGCCGCGCCGTGTTCGAGCGCTCGGCGGGCAATCCCTTCTTCATGGTCGAGCTGCTGCGGCCATACGCGGGTCTCGCGCCGCCGCGACCGGAACAGCTGCAGACCTCGGGCGCCGCGCAGGAGCTCGTTCGCGAGCGGCTGCGCAGCCTGCCCGATGTCTCGCTGGAGGTGCTATCCGCGGCCGCAGTGATCGGGCAGGACTTCGATCTGGGCCTGCTCGCGTACGTCACCGATCGCCCGGGACACGAGCTGCTCGAAGCGCTCGACGGATCGCTGGCCAACGACACCATCGTGCCTTCGCACGAGCGGCCGGGCGCGTTCGCGTTCGATCACGCCCTGTTTCGCGAGGTGCTGTACGACGACCTGTCGACGCGCCGACGCTGCGAGCTGCACGCGCGCGCGGGGGACGGCCTGGCGAAGCGCCGCAGCGCGGGCTTCGAGGTCACGAACGCGGAGCTCGCGCGCCATCACCTCGCCGCGCTGCCGCTGGGCGACGTCGCGGTCGCCGTCGACTACGCGCGCAAGGCCGCCGCCGCGGCCACGGTGCTGGGCGCTCACGCCGACGCGCACGACCTGCTGCTGCGCGGCCTTGCGAGCCTGCAGTTCGCGATCGAGCCGGATCCCTACACGCGTACGGCGCTGCTGCTCGAGCTCGCGATCGTGGAGCGCGTGCTCGCCGAGCCCGCATTCAACGAGCACCTGAAGCAAGGCGTCGCACTCGCGCGCAGCTTGCGCCTCGGCGAGATGTTGATCCTGGCCGGCCGCTTCCTCAGCCCGGGACCAGGCATGCTGGTCAAGGCGGACGCAAACGAAGTGCTCGAGGCCGCGCTCGAGGTGTTGCCACAGGACGCGCTCAGCCAGCGGGCGCTCGTGCTCGCCCATCTGAGCTGGACCCCGCCCGCGTGCTGGAGCGCGCGCCAGGTCGACGTGCTGCTGGCACAGGCCAAGCAGCTGGCGCGCCAGTCGGGCGACCAGGAAGCGATCGCAGCCGTGCGGGACGCGGAGCTGTACTTCTCGGGCATGCCAGCCGCGCGCGAGAAGGCCGATGCCCTGGCGCTCGAGATCGACCGCGAGCAGCACTGGCATCCTTCGCGCGTGGGGCTGTGGCGCGCCGTGTACACGCCGATCTATCGCCTCACGAGCGCCACGCAGCGCGGTGACCGCAGCGCCGCGACGCGCGCGCTCGAGGAGCTGACGGCGCAGCACCTCGACCTGCGCAATCGCGAGGTGTCCTGGCACTACGAGCGCTTGCTGCTGATCGAGCGCATGAACCACGGTCAGTGGGCCGACGTCGGCACGGAGCTCGCCAAGTTGCGCGAGCAGGCTCGCGCGATGCGCCTTCACGCGTGGCGCGCCATCTCGGCCTGTGACTACAGCACGTTCTTGCTGAACACTGGCGACCCACGCGCGTTCGCGAAGCTGATCCGCCCCGACCTGGCGCCGGTGATCAACGATCTGCCGAACTCGCGCTCGCTCAAGCTGCGAAGCCTGGCGGAGCATGGGTTTCTGGACGATGTGCGCGATGGCCTGTCCAGCATCGCCCCCGAGGCGCTGCGCGATCTGCCGCACGACCGCGATTACCTCGCGGTGCTTGCGGACCTGAGTGTGGCCGCGGTCGCCGTCGGCAGCGTGGAGCACTGCCGCTGCCTCTACGAGCTGCTGCGCCCATACGCGGACTACTACGCGATGGGCATCTCGTTCCACTGCCAGGGATCGCTGAGCCACGGCCTCGGCAACTTGGCGCGCGTGCTGGGCGATGGCGCCGCGGCGGTGACTTACCTCAGCCACGGCATCGAGCAGAACCGCGCCATGGGCCTCGAGACTTGCATGCTGCACAACCAGCTCGATCTCGCGGAGCTGCTGCTCGCGCGCGGTCCCTCGCAGGATGTCGGGCGCGCGCGAACGCTGCTCGCCGCCACCGCCCAGCGCGCCGCGGAGCTCGGCATGCCGCCGGTGCAGCACGCGGCCGAAAGCTTGAGCGCGGGCGATCCGGCTGGCCGCTTCGCCGCCCCGCGCTAGCGAACCTCGACTTCCGTCTGCGCTGCAAGCTCGAATCGTTGCGCGGGCTTGGCCGGTCGCGCGGCGGCCGATTCTACCGTATATACGCTAGCATGTCTTACGTATATACAGTACACTGGGACGCAGCGCGATGTTGGTGGCTATCGCAGAGCGGTTGGATGCATGGGTCGTGGAGCGCAACCTCGAGGCGCGCGCCGAGGGGATGCTCACGCACCCCCCGTGTACGATCCATCTGCTCGGCCAGACCGCGCTGCTGGAGCTCGGCGTGCCCCTCAGGCTGGCCGTCACGAACGATGTGGACGTGCACGCAAACTACGGCGCCGCCATCGAGGCCGAGCTGCGGCGCCTGCTGAAGCAAGCCGGCAAGGAGCTCGATCCGCTCGGCGAGGAAGTGTGGATGCCGCGCGAGACGCGCTACCAGCGACTGTATGCGGGAGAGTTCGTGACGCTCAAGGTGGCTGACGCAGACGCCGTGCTGATCTCGAAGGCGCTCAAGGCGCCTCGCAAAAACCGCGCGCTGATCGTGGAGTACCTCGCGCGCGGCGCCACGCCGCGCTTCATGCAGCTGGCGCACAAGTACCGTGTCGACCTGGAGGCCTTTCTATGATGGATGCAGCAGAGTTGCAGCGCCGCGCGAAGCGGCGTGTGGCGCAGCTGGATCGGCGGCGGCGCGACCCACGCTACCAGCGTGTGCTCGGGCGTCTCGTCGGGTTGGGCCTGCTCACCACGAACGAGAGCGTGCCCCAGACGCGCGAGCCGATCGACGTGGCCGACGCGCTGTGGGCGGCCGAGGTCGAGCCCCGCATCGCGGAGCTGTTGCCGGCGCTGCTCGTGCGCCGGCCAGCGCTGTTCGCTGCGACGGACGCGCTGCCGGACGATCTGGCGCAGGCCGTGGCCGCGCTGCGGCGTAACGAAGTGCCGGCGGAGTTTCGCGGGGTGCCCGGCGTGAACCTGCATCGCTGGCTGACATCGGTTGGCCGCAAGAGCGAGCCGCCGAGCCGGCTCAAGGCCTTCCGCTTGCAGGCGAGCGACATCGCGCTGCTCACACGCCTGCGCGAGGAGCTCGGCATCACCGAGACCGCCGTGTTGCGCCGCGGCCTGCGCGCGCTCGCGAGCGCGACCTGGCTGCGCGAGCAGAGTTAGCGCGGGTTAGCACGTGGCCGCAGCCGCCAGCTTCCCCAGCGTTTGCAGCGCGTGCTCGAGATCGCCCGGCGCTGCGCCATTCAGACGTATGAAGCGGTCGAGTCCGCCCGCCAAGGTGAAGATGCAACCAGGCGCGATGCTGATGCCGTGCTCGCGCGCGGTGTGGAACAACGCGAGGCCGTCACACGGCGCAGGCAGCTCGACCCAGAGCAGGTAGCCGCCGCGTGGCCGACTCACGCGCGTGCCCACGGGAAAATGGCGCAGCACGGCGCTCTGCATGCGGCTCACGTTGTGCTCCATGGCAGGGATGAGCTTGCGCAGGTGCCGATCGAACAGGCCCGACTGTAGGCACTCGCGCGCCAGGTGCTCGGCGAGCGTGTTGTTCGCCAGGGTGGTGCTCTGCTTCAGCGCCAGCGCGCGCTCGATGATGGGGCTGCGCGCGACGAGGAAGCCGATGCGCGCTCCGGGCAGGAGCGTCTTCGACAGCGAGCTCGCCAGGACACACGGCAGCGACTCGGCCGCAAATGCCGCCATCGGCGGCACGGCTCTGCGATCGAACGCCAGCTCGCCGTACAGATCATCTTCCACGAGCGCGACCTGGTGTTTGCGCAAGATCGCTGCGCACTCCCGCTTGCGCGCCTCGGACAGCAAGCTGCCAGTCGGGTTCGCGAAGCTGGGGATCAGCGCGGCCGCGCGCACGCGCTGCTTGCGGCACAGCGCGTCGAGGCGCGCCGGATCGATGCCGTGCTCGGCGTCACCCGGCAGCTCGAGCACGCGCGCGCCTGCGCCGCGTACGGCGTCGAGCACACCGAAGTACGTGGGGCACTCCACGAGCACAAGATCCCCGGGCTGGATGAGGCAGCGCAGCCCGAGCGAGAGCGCCTCCGCTGCCCCGCTCGTGATCAGGACTTCGTGCGGGCCGACGCGATGGCCGCGCGCACACAGCCGCGCCGCGATCTGCCGGCGCAGCTCGAGCGACCCGGGCGCGATCGAGTACTCGGCCCAGAGCGCAGGCCGTTCGGCGAGCAAGCGCGCAGTCACGCGCCGCAACGCCGCGAGCGGATACAGCTCCGGCGCGGGGCACCCCAGCCCGAGCGGGAACAGCCCGGGATCGTCGATGGCTTGCAGCACGGACTGCACGAGCGCGGCGCGCTCTGCGCTCGGTGCCACCACGCGCGGGCGCGCGATCGGCGGGCGCGCGAGCTCGGGCTGCTCCCCCGCGCACACGCGGTAGCCCGAGCGCGGCACTGCTTCGACCAGCCGCAGCGCTTCGAGCCGCCGATACACTGCGAGCGCGGTCATCAAGCTGATGCCTTCGCGCTCACACAAGGCACGCAGCGAAGGCACCCGCTCGCCCGGCTTGAGGACGCCATCCTGGATGCTGCGCGCGAGGCGCTGCGCGATGGCTTCGTAGCGACTGGCCATGATGTGAGGTCTGTTATAGCTAATTTTTCGCAGACTGTGTCTGTTATAGGCCACGCGCGGGTGGCACAGACTGCCCATGACCGATCTCGATCCGCAGAGCCCCGAAGAGTGGGAAGCGTTGCGCCGCGCCGGCTACGGCCTCGTCGACCATGTGATCCGCATGCACCAGGAGCTGCGCGAGAGCGCGTGCTGGCGCGCCATGCCCGACAGCACACGAGAGTGGCTGAAGCGCCCTGCTCCGCTGCTGGGTCGCGGCGTGGAAGCCGCCCTGGCGGACGCGCAGACGCTGCTCGCGCCGCACGGCCCCGGCAACCTTCACCCGCGGTTCTGGGGTTGGGTGAAAGGCGCCGGCACCGTGCCCGGCATCTTCGGCGGATGGCTCGCGACGGCAATGAACGCGAACGCTTGGGGCGGCGATCAGGCGGCGACCTGGCTCGAGCTGCAGCTGATCCGCTGGTTTCGAGCCTGGTTCGGTTTCCCGGAGCGCGCTTCGGGCTTGTTGCTCGAGGGCGCGTCGGCGGGCAACCTGCTCGCGCTGGCGATAGCGCGGGGACGCGCGACGCGCGGGCGCGTGAAGCGTGACGGCCTGCGCGCCGAGCCGCCGCTGCGCGTCTACTGCTCGGACGCCGTCCACAACTCGCTGCTCAAGGCGGCTGAGCTGCTCGGGCTCGGTCACGCCGCCGTGAGCGTCAGCGCCGCGGACGCCGAGGGCAGGGCCGACGTCGCAGCCATGCGCTGCGCGATCGAGCGCGATCTTCAGGCGGGCTGCGTGCCCTGCTGCATCGTCGCGAGCGCGGGCACCGTGAGCACGGGCGCGATCGACCCCTTGCCCGAGCTGCGCGCGCTTGCCGACGCATACGGCCTGTGGCTGCACGTGGACGCGGCCATCGGTGCGCCTGCCGTGTTGTCCGAGAGTCTTCGCCCGCGCTTCGCGGGCATGGAGCGCGCGGATTCCCTAGCGTTCGATCTGCACAAGTGGGCGCAGGTGCCGTACGACGCTGGCTGTCTTCTTGTGCGCGATCCGGAGCTGCACGAGGCCACGTTCGCGACGCAAGCCGACTATCTGAGCGCGCTGTCGGGTGGCCTCACACCGCGCGGCGCGCCGATGTTCAATGCGCTCGGCCCGCAGCTCAGCCGCGCCGATCGCGCCCTCAAGATCTGGCTGACGTTCGAGGCGCTCGGCGTGCAGCGCATCGCGACCGTGTTCGAGCGCAACGTACGGCAGGCGCAGCTCTTGGCTGCGCTGATCGCGCGCTCCGAGCGCTTCGTCGTCGTCGCGCCGGTGCACCTCAACATCGTGTGCTTTCGGCTGCGGGCCGAGGGGCTCACGCCCGAGCAGGCGGACGCACGCAACGAGGCGCTCTTGGTCGGCTTACAAGAGTCGGGCGTGGCCGTGATGAGCCCGATCCGCGTGCACGGCCGCTTCTGTCTGCGCGCTGCCATCTGCAATCACCGCACGCGCGACGCGGACCTCGAGCTGGCGCTGCGCGAGCTCGAGCGCCTCGCCGTGAGCCTGGAAACCGAAGGAGCGGATGCAGGCTAGGGCTTACGCGCCAGCACGAACATGACGCGGCACAGCGCGCGGTGCTCGGGCGCCGCGAGCGCGTCGAGCAGCTCTGCGCTGACGGATGCGCGGCGCGCGCCGAAGTGCCGCACGAGTCCCGCCATGCGCGCGAGACGCGCTCGCCAGGCATCCAGCACGTCAGCCGGCGCCGGGCCCGCGAAGCTCAGCTCGCGATCGTACAGCTCTGCTTCGCGGACCAGCTGCAAGCCCGCGGCGCTCGCCGCGGCTGCCAGCTGCCGACCCGCGCGGAACCCGTAGCCACCCTCCGCGCTCGCCTGCGCGTAGAACGCGTCGAGCATGGCCGCGAGCGCGGGCGAGCGCGGCGTGTGGCCGAGCAGGTCGTCGACCTCGATCAGCGCCAGCCACCCGCCGTCGCGCAGACACGCCGCGATCCGGCGCACGAAGCCGTCGAGATCGGGGAGATACGCCGCGACGAAGCTGCACCAGATGCCGTCGAAGTGCCCGAAGCTGTCCGGCCTGAGCTGTGCCGCGTCGAAGCGCTCGAAGCGCAGCCCCGGATGGCGCTCGCGTGCGCGCGCGAGCAGCGCATCGTTCACGTCGACGCCGACGACCTCCGCCCCGCGCTGCGCGAGCTGCGCCGTCACCGTGCCCACGCCGCAGCCGATATCGAGCACGCGCTGGCCGCGCAACGCCGGCAGTGACTGGAGCGCCTGATCCCAGTCGCGAAAGCGCTCCTGTCGCTCGTATTCATCTGCCAACGTCACAGCGTTCGTACCTACCCCGGCGCACGGGCTCGTTCAATCGAGAAGCTCGGGCCAGCTGGCCACGCGGCGACCGTGCCAGGTGGGCCCCTCGAGCACGAAGCGCCACTCCGGGTTGCGGCTCACGTCCCGCAGGCCCGCGCAGATGCCGTGAAACACCGGCAGGTGGGCGTCGGCGCACTCGAAGTAGTTGATGAAGTCGTAGGTTCCTGGCGCCGCCGGCTCATCCACTTGCTTGTACGTGCGCCGCATCAGACACGCGATGCCCGGCTCGCACACCAGCGCGTGGCCTTCGTGCTGCCTGCGCCCCTCGAGGTCGTAACGCGGCAACACGTAGGTGTGGCGCTCCATCCAGCTCTTGCTCCACCACGCGGCGGTCTTCGAGAGCGGCATCAGGAACGCGTTCGGCATGCTGCGGCCGGATTGCTGCAGCACGCGCTGCGCGTAGGCGTAGTTGTGCATGGCCGTACCGGTGTAGCTCGGCGGTCGCACCACGCCGGACAGCACGCGCAGCGCTCGCGGCTCGACCACGCGCTCGATCGCGCGCTGCAGCTCGGACACCGGCGCGAGCGTGTCGGACGCGACGTGGACGATCGCGTCGGCGTGCTCGAGGCCCGCGTCCGCCTTCTGAGCCGGCCGAGCGGAGACGCGCCGCAGAAACGCGATCGCGTGCCGAGGATGGTCGGCGCCGGGCTCGAACTCGTTATGCAATCCGAGACTGCCTGCGAGCGCTTGCATGTCGAGCGCCGCGAGCGCGCGCGCCACATCCCCCGTGAGCTTCAGACACAGATAGCTGCCGAAACGAACAGCGGCCGTCGATTGAACATCTCGAGCGTGATGCATGGGTCGATCTCCTTGTTACGGCCTCACGCTACGGGGACGGCTACCATGTGTCGAATGCATCGTGCTGCGCTAGTCCATCAGCTATCCTGATGGGATGGAGCTCGACCACCTCGAAGCATTGCTCGCGATCGTGCAGCGCGGCGGCGTGACACGCGCCGCGGCCACGCTGCATTTGTCTCAGCCCGCGATCAGCCGACGCCTGCACTTGCTGGAGCACGAGCTCGGCGCGGCACTGTTCGAGCGCATCGGTCGCTCATTCGTGCTCACCGAAGCTGGGCGCGCGTTCCTCCCTCACGCCCAAACCGTGCTCGCCGCGCTGCACGATGGGCGCGAAGCCGTGCGCGCGCTCCGCGAGCCCACGCGTGGCACGGTGACGCTCGCGCTCGTGGGCACACTCGCGGGCAGCAGCTTGACGCGCGCGCTGAGCGGATTTCGCAAGCGACATCCGGGCATCGACCTGCGGCTGCGCACGGGGCTCAGCGCAGAAGTCAGCGAGCTCGTGCGCGCGGGGGACGCGGCGCTCGGGCTGCGCTATCGCTCGGACGCGGACCGCGAGCTGTCGTACCAACAGCTGTTCGACGAGCGTATGGTGGTCGTGTGCTCGCCGGGCTCGCCGCTCGCGCGCAAGTCGCGCGTCGCGGCAGAGACGCTCACGCAGGAGCGCTGGATCGCGTTTCCGCCGCGCCCCGGTCGCGCTCCGGAGCCGTACGCGAACGCGCTGCATCAGCGCCTCGCCGCGAACGGACTCGGAAACGCCGAGATCATTCCGATCGACAGCCTGAGCGCGCAAAAGCGCATGGTCGAGGCTGGCTTCGGCCTGGCGTTGATGCCGGAGAGCAGCGTCGTCGAGGAGCTGCGCACGAAGACCCTGTGCATCCTGCGCGCGCCTAGCCTGCACGCGAGTGTGCCGGTGATGCTGGTGCGCCGGCGCCGCGCGTACACGAGCGGGGCCATGCAGGCGCTCGAGAAGCTGCTGCGCAAGGAGGCTTTACGCGCCGAGCGGCACGCGCGACCATGAGCCCGTGACTGCCACGCTCCGCTACGCCGTGCTCGACGGGATCATGCTCGAGATCCACGATCAGCGCGCGCCCAGCGACGCCGACTGGGACGCGATGCTCGATCACTTCGACGCGCACACGGACGAAGCGCTCGGAGCGATCGTCTTGAGCGATGGGCCCGGCCCAAACGCGGCGCAGCGCAAGCGCCTCGCGGAGCGCCTACGCGGGCGGAGGATCCAGACGGTGGTCATTACCGACTCGCTGGTCGCCCGCGGCGCGGTGACGGCACTGCGTTGGGTGGGCCACGCGATCCAGGCGTTCGCGTCGAGCGATCTCGAACGCGCCATCGCGAGCTTCTCGTTCCTCCCCGAGCAGCGCCGCCGCGTGCTGCTGCGCATGGTGGAGCTGCGTTACGAGCTCGCGGGACAGCCCGCGGCCGCCGAGCTGGGCCAGCTCGACGAGGCCGCCCTCGCCGAGCACCTGAGACAGCTGCGCGCCAGCAGCGCGGCGTGAGTCATGCCGCTTCGGGCCCGAATCCGAGCATGGTAGCTTCGCGGTCATGACGTCGCGCGCGCCCACGACCATCGACGCATACCTGGAAGCACAGGACCCCGAGCGGCGGCGCAGCCTGTCGAGCTTGCGCACGCAGATCGCGCGCGCTCTGCCGCGCGGCTTCGTGGACGTGGTGCAGCACGGCATGTTGTGTTGGGTCGTGCCGCTGTCGCGCTTCGCAGAGACGTACAACGGACAGCCGCTCGCCGTGCTCGCGCTCGCCGCCCAGAAGCAGCACTTCTCGCTGTACATGATGGGTCTGTACGGCGACCCCGAGCTGCGAGCGTGGTTCGAGCGCGCGTACGCCGAGAGCGGCAAGCGTCTCGACATGGGCAAGTCGTGCCTGCGCTTCAAGCAGCTGGACGACCTCGCGCTGCCGCTCGTGCTCGAGGCCGTGAGCAAGGTCGGAGTGGACGATATGATCGCGCAGCACGAGGCCGCACACGGGGCCCGCAAGGGCAAAGCCGCGCCCCG
>Ga0190269_10000138_pt1 | contig 36196 bp, 21 predicted proteins | sample Popmic249IS_FD_133749 | JGI IMG/M metagenome (GOLD analysis project Ga0190269, IMG submission 133749) | Populus adjacent soil microbial communities from riparian zone of Blue River, Arizona, USA - 249 IS | ecosystem: Environmental > Terrestrial > Soil > Riparian zone | place: USA: Arizona... | reverse complement strand
GTACACGCGCTGTACGAGCTCGTTCGGCTTGAGCACGAGCGCGATCTCACCGGTGGGCAAGAGCGCCGCACCAGACACCTTGCGTAGCTTGCGCACGCGTCGCCCGAGCGGCTTCTGCACCAGCTCCTGTTCGTTCTGCCAGCCATCCACGACGAGGGCAGCGACGCGCGACTCGGACGCGAGCAGCACGACGGACAAGCGCTCGCCCGGCGCGCGCTCCGCCGCGTCGCCGCCGAGCTCCAGCACTTCTCGCAACGCGGCGAGCGGCAGCGGTGGCCCCTCGGCGACCTTCAACACCTGCCGCCCCTGGGACTGCGCGATCTCCTCCGGGCTCACGCGGAGCAGCCGCTGTACGCTGCGGCTCGGCAGGGCCAGCACTTGCGACCCGACGTCGACCAGCAGCGCGCGCAGAGTCGATGCCGTCGCTGGCAGCTGCAGGCTGAACGTGCAGCCCGCGCCGGGCTCGGAGATCAGCTCGACCTCCCCGCCGAGCTCGTAGACGAGGTTCTGCACCACGTCCAGCCCGACACCTCGCCCGGACACCTCGGTGATCAGCTGCGCCGTCGAGAAGCCGGGCGCGAAGATCACGCGCAAGAGGTCGCGCTCCTCGGTCGGCGGAGTCAGGCCGCGGCGCTGCACCTCCTCGCGCAGCGCGACCGGATCGATGCCACGACCGTCGTCCCGTACCTGGATGCGCACCTGCTCACCGCTCGCAGCGGCGTGGATGCTCAGCCGCGCGCGCGGCGGCTTGCCGCAGCGCACGCGCTCCTCGGGCGTCTCGACGCCGTGGTCGATGGCGTTGCGCACGAGGTGTAAGAGCGCCACGCGCGCGCTGTCGATGATCGCGCGGTCGAGCTCCACCTCGCTGCCTTGCACCTGCAGCTCGACCTGCTTGCCTTGCGCCTGGCTCAGATCGCGCACCGTGCGCGACAGCCCCTCACACGCCTCCCCGAAACGCAGCATGCGCGCCCTGTGCACCTGGGCCTCGAGCGGCGACGCCGCGCGATCCAGGCTCGCGACGTCCTCGCGCAGCGAGAGGCTCACGCGCGACAGCTCGCTCTCCAGTCGCTCGAGCGCCGAGTCGGCCTGGCTCAGCACGCGCTGGAGCTTGCCGGACTCGAGTTCGATGAGGCCCAGGCTCTGCGGCCCGGTGAGCGGCGCCGCCCCGGGCGAAAGTGCGCTGGACCGCGCCGGGCTGCCGGGGCCGAGCGCGCCGGGCCCGGCTGCCGTGCCGCTCGAAACGGGCCCCCCGTTCACGCGCGGCTGCACCTTCGCGCTCGCGCGCAGGAAGCGGAACGTGCTGCGCAGGTGGGCCGCGCTCTCGTGCAGCGCCTCCAGCTCGTCACGGCGAATCTCGAGCCGCCGACGCGCGACGGCCAGCTCGCCAGCCTGCGCGAGCAGCGTGTCGAGGCGCCGAATCGGCACGCGCACGAAGGTCCGGCTCTCCGCAGCCTCCGCGGACGGCGCCGCGCTCACACGCAGCGACGACACGCCTTCCCGTGGCGCCGCGTGTGGCGGCGGGGCGATCGCCGCGAGCGCGGCCAGCTGCGCGGACACCTCGGGCGAGAGCTCCTCCAGCGCCGCGGGGCGCGTCGTCGGTCGCTGCGATACTGCCGGCTCGGGTCCCGGCAGCGACGCAGCCGTCGGCGGCAAGGAGAGATCGAGCGGGGTGGGCGCCGAGCGCGCTGCTGGAGCTGCCGGGCTCGAGGCCGCTGCCGCGGGTGGCTGCAGGGCGGCGACCTGCGCCACCAGTGCATCCAGCGCAGCATCGGCCTGCGGGCTGCGCGCTTCCGGTGCCACTGACAGCTGCCGGCCCGCGGCCTCCAGCACGTCCGAAGCCGAAAACAGCAGCGCCAGCAGCTCGGGCGTGACGGAGCGCCGCCCGTCCCGCAGCTGCGACAGGAGCTCTTCGAGCGCATGTGCGGCGCGCGACAGGCGCAGGGCCTCCACGGAGCGCGCGGCCCCCTTCAGCGAGTGCACGCTGCGAAAAAGCACGGCGATCGAAGCGTTCGCCGCCTCGCCCGTGGGCTCGCGCTCGAGCGCCATCAGCTCGCGGTTGAACGCGCGCAGCTGCTCCTGCAGCTCGACCTGGAACGTCGCGAGCAGACGGCGAATGAGCTCAGCTTTGTCCAACCGCACCTCGCTCCAAGCCCGTGAGCCTCTCGCGCAGCCTTCCTCCGAGCAAGTTCAGGTCCTTGGCGGCTTGTTCCATCTGCCGCGTCGAGCCGATGTTCTGACTCGTCACCTGGTTGATGTTCTGCATGGCCTGGTGGATCTGCGCGGTACCCGCAGCTTGCTGACCTGCCGAGGCCGCGATCTGCGTGGCAGACTGAGCGGCCAACGCGATCACGTCCGCCAAGTTGCGGATGGTGTCACCCGCTTGCACGATGATCTTGACCGCCCCATTCACGCTCTTGCTGCACTCCTCGGTGGTCATCACCGCGCCGTTGGTCGCGCGCTGGATCTCGCCCAGGATCTGTCGCACCTGCTGCGTCGCCTTCTTGGATTGGCCGGCGAGGGTCTTGATCTCCGCGGCCACGACGCCAAAGCCGCGGCCCTGTTCGCCTGCGCGCGTGGCCTCGATCGCCGCGTTCAACGCGAGCAGGTTGGTCTGCTCGGCGATCTCCGTCACGGTCGTGATGATCGTGCCGATCGACTGCGCCTGCTCCGCGAGCGACAGAATGCCTTCGGCGGAGGCCTCCACCTGCTCTTTCACATTGCCCATCGCCAGAACGGACTCCTCGATCACCTTGCGCCCGGTGCGGCTCACCTCGAGCGAGCGCTGCGCGGTGTCGGCGACAGTGCGCGCGCGTTCGGCCGCTTGCTCCGTGGTCTGAACCACTTCGTTGACGGTCGTCACGGTCTGCGCGACCGCGGCGGCTTGCTCCTGTGCGCCGGCAGACTGCTGCGTCGTCGCGGCCATGATCTCGGCGGTGGCGCTCACCAAGCTGTTGGCCGTCTCGGCGATCGTGCTGAGCAACAGCTCGACGCGCTCGCGCCCCTTGCGCTCGACCTCCGCGCTCACCAGGGTCGTGCTCAAGTTCTCGGCCATGCGGTTCAGCGCATCCGACAACAGGCCGACCTCATCGCTGCGCTTCACGTCGATGCGATGCGCCAGGTTGCCGCTGCCGATCGAAGTCGCTCCCTGCGTGAGCGTCGCGAGCGGGACGGTGATGCTGCGCGTGACCCACAGCGCGAGGATCACGAGCAACAGCGCTCCGAGCAAGTTGGCGCCCAGCACCAATGCGTTGGTCGTGGCCACGCTCGCCTCCGTGGCCTCGTTGCGCTGGGCGAGCAAGCGCGTCTCCTCCTCCGTGGCCGCCTTGCGCAGCGCACGCAGTGCCAGCCAGCCCTGCCTGCCCGCGCGCGCTTTGACCAACGTACGCGCAGCCTCCGCTCCGTGTTCCTGATATTCGCGCAAGACCCCGTTCCAGATCTCCTGCTGCGCGCTGAGGTGCGTGGACAGCTCGTGCAGGCGCCGCTGCTGCGTCGCGTTGTCCGCGGTCAGGCGGATGGCCTCGGCCACGGCGATGCGCGTGTCCGCCTCTCCGGCGCGATAGCGATCGAGATCCTCGTCCATATTCAAGAGCAGATAAGCGCTGAGGCCGCCTTCCTGATCACGCAGCGCCGCACCGAGCCGCTCGAGATGTTCGAGCACCAGGTGGGTGTGGGTGACCCAGCGGCTATCTTCGACCATCCGCTGCATGCTGAGGTAGTCGATGAGGCCGCTGCTCAGTAACAGTATGAGGGCTCCCGCGTAGCCCAGTCCGATCCGCTTGCCTATGCTCATCATTGCCCTCGCGTGCCCATGGGTGAGCTGTTGCTCTCGTCGATGTACAGCCGTGGATCCGCGAGCAGCGCCGCGGCGTCCAGCACGAGGCGTGCGTCCGCAGTCACTCCGCGCACGAAAACGTTTTCCCCGCGTCCTTGCGGGGGCTCCAGAAGCTCCGCTGCTGATAGCTGCAGCGTGCCCTCGAAGTCGTCGACTGCCACGGCCAGCTCCGCCTGCTCGCGTCCCAGCACGAGCAGTGAGCGACGCGCCGCCCGCTGTGCAGAGCGGCCGCGCAACAGGCTCGCCAGGTCGAACGCCAGGAGCAGCTCGCCTTGCAGGCTGAACAGGCCGAGCACGCACGCGTCCGCGATGGGCAGCGGCGTGATCTCGACGTCGCGCAGCGCACGGCATACGAAGCTCGTCTCGATCGAATACAGCTCGGAGTCGACCTGAAAGCCGAGCAGCGACTGCTCCACCGCGGCGGCGCCAGGGATGGCCACGACCGCAGCCAACAGCTGAGCGCGCTGGCGCAGGACGGCCTGCACCTCCGCGCCCTTCGACACCTCGCGTTCCGTCATGCGCTCACCTGCCCGGCCGCGAGCCGCCCGAGCGCCTGCATCGCGGCGCGGCGCAGCCCGGAGGCACAGATACCGTCGCCGAGCGGCAATGGCTCGTCCTCATCGAGACCGTCGCAGCACGCGATCACGTTGCGGTAGCAGCGCACGGCGGCATCGGGCTCACCGGCGCTCTCGTACAGCGCGCCGAGGCCGAAGTGCGCGATGGCGTGGTTGCGATCCAGGTACAGCACCATGCGCATGGCCTGGACGGCATCGTCGAAGCGGCCGAGCTCCCACAAGAGCAGTGAGCGCAGGTAGTGCAGCTCGAGTACGCCCGGAGCGCGCTCCAGCTCGCTGCTGCAGCGGGCCAGCGCCGCAGCCGCGCCGCGCTCGTTCCACAGGCCGCGCACGGCGGCGGGCGCATCGTCCGACTCAGCCGTCTCTTGTGCGTTCGCCGCCGTCAGCGGCAAGCTCACTGCGGCCTCCCCCGGAGCCGGCCAGCGCGCGAGCTCGGGTCCCGTCTCCTGGCTCGCAGGCGCGCGGAGCGGCGCGCGGAGCACGTTCAGCAAGGCCGGCTTGCGGTAGAGGAGCCCAGCGCGCGTCACGAGCACGTCGCACGGGATCTCGCCGGAGAGCGGCGGGTCCGAGGGGCCCATCAATAGAAAGCCGCCCGGCAGGAGAGACGCGAACAGCCGCCCCGCGACCCGGCTGATGCTGCCCGGGTCGAGATACATGAGCACGTTGCGGCAACAGATCAGCGACAGACCACTCGTACCGTCGAAAGGATTGGGGTAATACGGGTCGGTCAGGTTCAAGACCCGAAACGTCACGTGCCGGCGCAAGCTGTCGCGCACGCGCTGACGCGGACCGTCCGGCACGAAGTGGCGCTCGAGCTGCTCCGGTGTCACCCCGCGCAGCGACCACTCGCGATAGCTAGCCGAGATGGCCGTCTGGATGGCCGTCCGACAGACGTCGGTCCCGAGCACGTGAAGCGACTCGAGCAGTCCTTCCTCGTCGCACAGCATCGCCAGGGAATACGCCTCCTCGCCCGACGCGCAGCCAGCGCTCCAGAAGCGCAGGAGCGGCGTACCTTCCGCGCACAGCTCGGGCAAGACGTGCTTGCGCACCAGCTCCAGCTGCTCCGGATGGCGAAAGAAGTAGGTCTCGCGCACGGTGCTGGCTTCGACGAGCGCGTCCCACGGCACGTAGCCTCCGCCCAGCGCCTCCGAAAGCGGCACCCCCGCAGCCGTTGGCTGCAGACGCACGCGCGACCACAGCTGGTCGACCTGATCGGGCGCGAGCTGCAGGCGCGCGAGCCCGAGGCGCTCGGCAGCGAGGCGCGTGAGCTCGGCGGCGAACGCGCCGGGTGCCCGTCTGCTCACGCCGCGCTCCCCTGCGTCGCGGTCGCGAGCGCGTGGTCGAGCTCGGCCAGCTCGTCCTGCGACAGGAACGCGGGCAGATCTTGGATCAGGAGCACTCCATCGTGCGTTGGAACTACCCCCGCGATGTACGGCGCCGCGCGCAGCTCCGGCGCAACGTCGCCGAGCGGCACGGGCGTGACGAATGTCAGGTCGAGCGGCACCTCGATGTGCAGCGCGAGCGCGCGCCCAGCGACCTCCGCGATGATGAAGTGATCCGCGAGCGCGACCGGTCGCGCAGGCATGCCGAGCCGCCGCCGCGTGTCGATCACCGGGATCACCACGCCGCGGTAGTTGATCACGCCGGCGATCACCGCGGGCGCGTGTGGCAGCGGATCGACGAGCACGGCGCGCACGACCTCTCTGACGTATGCGATGGCCAACGCGTACCGTGCATCAGCCAGCTCGAATAGCAGCGCGTCCATGGTGGTCGAGCCGAGCCTCCTTTCCGTCGCGTTCGGTCCTTGCTCAGCTAGTCACAGCAGCGGTCGCGGGAGCCGCGGCGCAAGCTCCGCCCTCCGCATAAACTATGCGTCTGTGAGCTGACTGACGAGTATTTTCGCCCTGGGCTGGCTGTGATCGTCGGCACGAGCGGTCAGCGCGACGGCGCACCACCCGAAACAGGTCATGCGGCTTCAGCTTGCGACGCGTGTGTGCTGACACGCTCCGAGGTCACACCTGACTGTCCCGCACCGTTAGATGGCGCGACCATCCCTGCTCCCACAAAAGGCGCGCAGGACGGAGCGAATGCAGCCATCAGATGCACTAGTTCATAGCTCGCGTCGCGCGCAGCGTGTTACACGCTGTAACTCACCGCAGCGAACCGAGGGAGCTCGCATGTCGAACATCGCCGGCAAGGCGTACGCGATGAACTTGATCACACCCATTCGCGGCCTGCTCGTGCCGCTGAATAAGGCGATCTTCTGGGCCGTGGGCACGCCGCTGTTGAAGCTCAGCCTGCGCGGCCTTCAGACGCTGTCGATGATCCACTACGCGCGCTGGGTGATCCTGCGCGAGCACGACTTTCCGCACCTCTCCCCCGATCAGCCGCGGGAGAAGCTGCGCTACGGCTACATGATGTTCTTCAGCAACTTCAATGGCAGCTGGGAGCAGTATGTGGACTCGTTCGCGGCCGCGATCCCGAGCGGGCTCAATCTGCTGTGGTTCTGGAACGTGGGCTGGCCCACGGCGGTACCGGAGACGCCGTTCCACCGCTACGTCGAGTTCAATCAGATCTGGACCGACTACTATTACAGCGCCTACCCCATGGCGGCTTCGAACGATGTGAAGTCAGCCCAACATGTCAAACAGTCACTGTGTGATTTCGTGGAGCGCACGGCCGACAGCGCACCCGAAGAGTTCTTGCGGCAGTATCACGGCCTGTTGAAGGAGCTACAGGCTGATCTGGGCATGTTGGCCGCGACGCCGATCGTGAGCCTCGCTGCCGAGGAAGTGGCCTGGCGACGCAAGCACCCGGGCGCACAGCAGTCCGCCCGCTCGGACCTGCGGCCGCCAGCGGCGCAGGTCGCGAACGACATCGGCCAGGAGCGCGGAGACACGAGCCGTGTGGTCGCGCTCGGCCAGCTGCCCGCAGAACAGGAGCGACGCAATGCCGAATGAAAATGGCAAGGCCTACGGGCTGACCGCGCTGTGCCCATTGATTGATGACAGTCAGAACGATCGCTCGTACGCGGCCATCATCAAAGATCGGCTGCGCGCCATGCCGCTCGACGAGGCGAGCCCGTTCGCGGCCGTGCCCAACCTCTACCTGTGTCGACTGTTCGTGCTGGACGATGTGTTCTTTCAGGGCCATCCAGCCACCGAAGATCACCTGCGCTCGAAGTATCTGGTGTTCGTGGCCGAGCTCCACGGCAAGCTCGCGCCGTTCCTGGAAGGGATGTGGCGCCACGCTGCGCCCGCGATCCGCGAGCTGTGGGAGCTGTGCATCGACTTCAAGCGCGTGCAGAGTCCGCGCGACTTCGCGCGCTACATCGAGCGCTGTCAGGTGGAGACCACGTTCTACTTCAATGGCTCGAACGATCTGCCGCTCGCGGAGCAGCTCAAGGGCCTGTACCTGAAGCAAGAGCTCGCGAAGTTCGCGCGCGAGCACCAGGGCCGAGACGCGGTCTCCCTGCAGCGCGCGTTCCGCGCGTTCGTGGAGCGCGTGGAGCCTTCCAATCTGGCCCGACCGACGTGGCGAGCAGGTGCGTCCAGTCTGGACGTCGCGGTGACAGGCGAGGCGAACAGCGAGGCGAGCCCATGACCGACGCAGTGTTGGACCTGCACGACATCCAAGGCAACATCGTCAAGGCGTACGGGCGCTACGGCTTTCCGCGCGGCCGCTACGTGTTTTTCGCGGTGGAAGACGGCGCTGCGGGGCGCGCGTTCGTGTCCGCGCTCGCGCCCAGCATCACGACGTCCGCGCCGTGGCGCGTGAGCGGATCGACCACGAGCGGGCGCGCCGCCCCGGTGCCCGAGGTCACCATCAACATCGCGTTCACCTACCATGGGCTGCGCGAGCTCGGCGTGCCGCGCGCGTCGCTGCAGACGTTCCCGGACGAGTTCGCGATGGGCATGCGAGCGCGCCGCGACATCCTCGGCGATGATCACAAGAGCGCGCCAGAGCACTGGGATCCGATCTGGCACGCGGCCGACCAGGTGCACATCATGGTCGCGCTCACCGGTCAGGACGAGCGCTGCCTGGAGCGCAGCTACCAGCAGCTGCTCGATCACGCGCGGCGCGCGCGCGGCGTGCGCTTGCTCGTGGGTCACCGCGGACCGGGGGGCGCGGACAATCTCGAATATCAGCCGGCGGCCGCGCTGTACCAGAACGGCGAGCCGACTGCCAAGGAGCACTTCGGGTACACGGACGGCATCGGTGACCCGTTCTTCAAGGGCACGGGCGCCCACGAGGCCAACTTGATTGGAGGCGGTAAGCCCACCGGGCTGCCGCCGGAGACTGCCGCGGGCTGGGCGCCGCTCGAGACCGGCGAGTTCTTACTGGGCTACCGCGACGAAGCGCACGAGTGCCCGGAGGCGCCGTCGCCCAAGCTGCTCGCGCACAACGGCACGTTCATGGCGTACCGCAAGCTGCATCAGAACGTGGCGTCGTTCGACAGCTATCTGGAGCACGTCGGCCGCGAGTTTCCGGGCGGCAAGGAGGCGCTGGCCGCGAAGTTCGCGGGGCGCTGGCGCAATGGGGCGCCGCTCAGCAAGTTCCCGACGCAGCGCGACGCGGACGTGTTCGCCGAGCGCTGGCAGCGCGCGAAGCTCGCGGTCGTGCAAGCCCAGAGTCGCGCCGAGCGCGAGGTGGCGAAGCAGCGCTTCGCGGAGCTGAACAAACAGTTCGCTGCGTTCGACTATCGGGATGATCTGTCAGGTGGCCGATGTCCACTCGGCGGGCACATTCGCCGCGCCAACCCGCGCAGCGCGCTCGAGTTCGGTGCGACGCTCGCGTTCGAAGATCCGGGCGCGCTCAGCAACCGCCGCCGCATCGTGCGACGCGGTCTGCCGTACGGTGACTCCCGCAGCTCGCGCACGGACGATGGCGATCACGGCATCATCTTCATGGCGCTCAACGCCAGTCTGCGCCGGCAGTTCGAGTTCGTGCAGCAACAGTGGATGAACTATGGCAACGACTTTCGCCTCGCGAACGAGCGCGATGCGTTGGTCGGCAACCACCCGCCGGAGGGTGGCAGCATGGTCGTGCAGACCGACCCCAAAGATCCGCGACCTCCGTTCTTCTGCAACAAGCTGCCGCGCTTCGTGGAGACACGCGGCGGCGACTACTTCTTCATCCCCAGCCTCACTGCGCTTCGCATGATCGGCGAAGGCAGCATCGATCCGACCTGAAGCGCCTGCAGCTCAGCGCTGCACGTGCAAACGCGCGACGTCCGGCACGGCGGCCAGCACGAGCCCCGTGCCGAGCGCGACGACGCCCGCAGTCATGCTGACCGTGAAGCCGACGCCGGGACCGACACGCCGCGGGGCCGAGCCGAGATCGAGCGGCGCATTGTCGGTCGCGGCCGAGATGCCGAGGAGCGCGCCCACGATCATGGTGACGAGCCCCGCGCCGGCGAGCGACGCTCCGACGACTCGCAGCGCGGTGCGCGACTCGACTCGACCCACGAGCGTCTCCGTCCCCGTGAGCTGCACGGTCCGGTCCACCTCCAGGTATCGAGGGCTCACTCCCGCGCCGATGCCCAGCTGGTAGGTTCCGGGCGATAGCGCGAAAGCACACGGCGCCTGACACAGCGGCACGAACGTGCGACCCAGCACACGCCGTGGCGACCCGCTCGCTGAGGGCTGGCTGCTAGGGCCGCTCGAGCGGTAAAGCCACAGCGGCGAATCGGTGCTGCCTGCCCGCTCGAAGCGCAACGTCGCCGCGGGTGCATGCGAAGGTTCTCCATCCCGCGCCCGGGCGGGCGCTCGCGCCAGCACGCAGAATAGCAGCGCCATCGCGCTCGCACGGCACCAGGCTGTTCCTGCTGGCATGGTCATGAGCGGCCCGTCCTCGCTGGTATCGCTCGGCACCTAACACATGCATTTTGGATATTGCTAAGCGCCACTGATTATTCTGCTAGTCGAACTGCTGGTTAGCTGCCCCTGCACCGATGATAGATTCCGGAAGCACGCGAATGCACGCACAATCCTTGACTGTAGAACTACGTAACGCTCATGCGCGCGTGTGATCGCTAGCACAGCACCCAGCGGACTCGCGCAGCTAACGATTGTAGATCAGCGCGAGCGTCCACGACTGGGGATCACGGGACGCATCCACCACTGACCTGATCGCCACGATGCGTTTTTTGTACCCGCACATACGACGCACGACGAGCGCAGCATCCTTTTGCACGCGCGCTTGCGCCTCCAGAAACCTTCACGTAATACAGCCAGCGTGATCGACGGTCGACGGGCTCCACGTTCCGTCCACTCCGGGAGAAACATCGTGCGTGAACGAGGCGGTCCATGCCTCAGCGGTGGTTGGCACGCGCAAGCGCCAGCCGAGCTGCAGGACCATGCCATGGCTCGGCTTTGCCGAGTGACGGTGCTGCGCGGCTGGCGAACGTGCTTCGCTATCGCGTGTCTACTGTCGCTCGACGCGGGCGCGTGCGCGTTCGACACGACGCCCAGCCCGAATCAGTCGTCGCAGACCTCGGCGGTCGCCGCGGATAGCGGCGCCGGGTCGAGCGCGCCTCCGATCTCTGGCGTCGGCACTGCGGACCCGGACATACCCGCGATGAATACCGCGATGCCTCCTGCCGTGCCGGGCGTCGCCACGCCGACGCAGGCAGCTGCACCGCCGCCCGCCTCGGACGACGTGGATGCGGGCGCTCCCGAGCCAGAGCGCGACCCGGTCACCGTCCCACCACCGCCTCCTGCCACCGCGCCGACCAGCGGGGGCACCAGCATCGCAAAAGGCTGCAGCCGCGATGAGCTGCGGCAGCGCGCGGACGCTTATCTGCTCGCACTGTCTACCGGCGACACGCAGAGCCTGCGGCTTCATCCCGAAGCTCGCTATACGGAGAACGGGCAGACGCAGATGCTCGGCCTCGGCTTGTGGCTGCGGCGGCCCACGAGCGAGTTTGCCCGGCACGTGCTGGACGAGGTGCGCTGCAGCTCAGTGACCGTGAGTGTGGTGGGCGATGTGCTCGGCCGCACGATCCTGGGTCTGCGCTTGCGGTATCTGGATGATCAGCTGCTCGAGATCGAGGCCCAGGTCGTGGTCCGCAACACGGCGTATTACGACCCGGACGGCGTGATCCCCAGCGGTCCCGATCCATGGCTGCAGCCGATCCCGGACGCCGCACGCATGAAGCGCGACGCGCTCTTGCGCCTCGCCGAGCGCTACTTCGACTCGACGAGCGATCCTTCGCTCTTGCCCCCGCACGCGCCCGCGTGCAGACGCCGGCAGAACGGAGCGCTGTTGGAGGGCGGCGGGGGCTGCGGCGTGCCGTCGACTGGGCAGCGCTTCGAGCAGCGCCGCTTTCCCGTGATCGACGAGACGCTCGGCGTCATCACCGCCGTGGTCATGTTCCGCGACTACGTGGGCATGTACCTGTTCAAGGCGCAGAGCGACACGATCCAGAGCATCGAGGTGATCGGCGGCGCCGCTGCGAGCAGCACGGGCTGGTGATCGCGCTCAGACGCGGAAGCGAAGGCAGGCGGCGCGCAAGATCGCGAGCTGCTCGAACAAAAGCTCCACGCGCTCGGTCGCCTCGTCCGCCGGCTCGGGCTCGGGAGCTGGCCGGGGCGTTCCGCGCTCGGCGATGGCAGCGCGGATGTCGAGGAGGGACGCCCGCAGCGGCTCGCCGCGGGCGATCAACCGCGCGTGCAGCTCGCTGCCACGCACGAACACGATCGCGATCAAACCGGACGTGATGCGATGCGCGTACAGCAGCAAGCTGAGCACGGCCTCGCTCTGCTCGGGTGGGATGCCCGTCTCGGTGATCAGGCGCTGGTAAGACGCTTCGGCATTGAGCAGCGACAGACCGAGCGCACGGCGCGCAGCGCGCACCTGCTCGATCGCGGGCTCCGGCACGGCGATGCTCGACAGCAGGCTGACGACCTTGCCCAGCGCGTCCGCGAGCAACGGGCGGATTTGATCGCGCTCCGAGAGCGGGAATAGTAGCCGCGATGCGAGCAGCGCGATGCTGGCGCCGAGCAACGTGTTCGCGATCCGCACGCCGGCCAGGTCGCTGTTACCGGCATGGGTCTCGGCGAGCAGCACGAACGCGGGCGTGAGGAACACGGCGAACACGCCGTAGTTGAGCGGCAAGAGCGCGACGGCCACGGCGACCAGCACGAACACACTCGCGACGAGCAGATGCGGATCAGCGAGCCAGGTCGCGACCGCAAACGCGAGCGCGGCGCCCAGCACGGTGCCCACCACGCGCTGCAGCGCCTTGGCCCAGGTCTGCGAGCCGTGCGGCTGCATGATCACGATGCATGTCAACGTGGCCCAGTAGCCGTGATCGAGGTCTAAGCCCTTCACGATCAACACGGTGGCGCCCGTCGCGATGGTTGTGCGGAGCGCGTGCCGGAAGATCGCGGATTCGAGGCTGAAGTGATCGCGCATCAGCGACCACTTCGATGCCTCGCTGGACAGCGCCTCGGGCTGCGTCGTGCTGCCCGGTGCCGGCTGCGTCGGATCGTCGATGGCGCGAGCCAGCCGCACGAGCAGGTCGACGCGCTCGATCGCGCGCACGAGGATGCGAGGCTCGTGATCTTCGAGCCGCAGCGCGTCCGGCAGTAGACTGCGGGTCACCGGAGGCGGTCGAGGCGCCTCGGGCTCGGGCAGCGGCTCCTCGGCGAGCAGCGCGCGGGCCACGCGTGACAGCTCGCGCTCCGTGTGATCGGCGAGCTGTTTGATCCAGCGCGCGAGCTGAGGCGGTTGATCGCGCGGATCGAAGGCCACGCTGTCTTCGATCGCGACGAGCGCGCCGAACACGCGATCGCAGGCCTCGACGAGCGCCACCAGCAGCTCACCGCGGCGGCTCGGGCCGAGCCGACCACGGCGTGCACTGCCGAGCCGCGCCCGCGCCAGCTCGATGGCCGTGCGCGTGCGCCCGAGCTGCTCGCGTCGCGCGAGCTGCGCCTGCGGCTCGGGGCTCGCGTCGACGAGGCTGCTCGCCACCTTGATGAGCTGCCCGAGCGCATCGGCGATCGCGAGGCGCGCCGGGCGGAACACGCGCAGCGGCCAGAGCAGGAGCGAGATCGACATCGCCCACAGCCCACCCGCCACGAAGTAGCCGCCGCACAGCAGCGCTTCGAGCGCAGTCGGCGCAGGCCGAGTGAGCGCGACCACCAGCGCGATCACGATGGACGTGCCCACCGCCGTGGCCTCGGCGCCGAACATGCGCAGAAAGCCCGCGAGCCCGACCACGAGCACGACGAGCCCGAGCGAGAGGATCGGGTGCACCGCGCCGAGCATGCCCAGAACCGTGGCCAGCGCTCCGCACAGCGTGACCGCCAGCATGCTCAAGGCGCGCGTGCCGTACGCGCCACCCTTGTCTGCCAGAACTACACTGAAGCCCGCGAGGCTGGTGAAAGCCAGCTCGGGCTGCGGGTACACGCTGGCGACGAGGAGCGGCAACGCGGTCGCCACCCCCGCGCGTAGCCCGGCGGCCACGTTCGGTCGCACGGGCGCGATGCGCAGCGCCTCGCGACGGATGGCCGAGGTCCGGATCAGGGACAGCTGCGGCGTGTTCTGCTCGTGTCCGAACATGGAAGCGGTGTGCGGTGTCACCGAAGCATGCCATGGCACGCAGCGCGGTGGATCGATTCGCTGCGCCGGAGTCAGCGCAGTTGTGTTCGATGAGGGCGCATGTGAGCGCGCGAAGTTGCGCGCGAGCGGCTCCGGGTCGAAGCTCCAGGCAAAAGGCCACTTGCCTTGGAGACGACATGCAAAATCCCCACAACGTTCCGCGTGCGCTTCGCGCTGGCCTGTTTGCTTGCCTGCTCGCCGCGCTGTGCTGGAAGGCACTGGAAGCCGAAGCGCACAACGACGCCGCGAGCAAGAACAAGGCGATCGTCACCGAATTCTACAATCTGATCTTCCGAGACCACAAGCCGGAGGAAGCGTTCGCGCGCTTCGGCGGGCCCAAGTACATCCAGCACAATCCGCGCGTGCCGGATGGGCAGGATGCATTCATCAAGTACTTCGTCCCGTACTTCAACACGCACCCGGACGCGCGCAACGACATCAAGCGCGCCGTGGCGGAGGGCAATCTCGTCATGCTGCACGTGCACTCGCGACAGAACGCGACCGACCGCGGGCGCGCGATCGTGGACATCTTCCGCGTCGAGAACGGGAAGGTGGTGGAGCACTGGGACGTGATCCAGGAGATCCCGGAGCAAGCAGCGAACGACAACGGGGTGTTCTGACGCGCTGGGGCGTTGTGCCTGCAGCGCGGGCCATGCGGTTGGTAGGCTTTTCACGACCTTTTGCAAGCGAAGCTGCGGCTCCGGTCGTGGCGCTGCGCGATTCGGGATTGCCGGCCGCAACGCTCGCCCTACATCAACGGGAGCTCTGGGCCTCGCCTGTCTGACGTTGTGCAGCTTTGGACCAGTCGTCGTAGCCAGGCCCGCCCGGGCCCGCCGCTGTGGGCTGCAGGCCAGCCGAGAGCTGAGAGCTGCGAGAGCGTAGAAGCCGATGCCCACCCGACCCTCCCTCACCCTGTGCGCGCTGAGCGTCGCGCTCGCTGCCTGTCAGGCGCAAGCCGCGGAACCTCCGAAAAACGCGGCGCCGCCGCCCCAGAAGGTGCTGGTCACACCGGTGGTCCGCAAAGATGTGCCGCAGCAGCTGGAGGCGGTCGCGACGGTGGACGGCTACGTGAACGCGGACATCCGCGCGCGTGTGCGCGGCTATCTGAGCTCGCAGGACTACAAAGAAGGCGGATTGGTGAAGGCCAACCAGCGCCTGTTCAGCATCGAGCGCAGCGAATACGAATCCGCCGTGGCCTCAGCCGGCGCTGCGCTGACGCGCGCCCGCGCCGTCGCCGAACGCAACCGGTCGCAGCTCGCGCGGGTGCGCGGGTTGTTCGAGAGCGGTGCCATCTCGCAACAGGAGATCGACAACGCCGTGGCAGCCAACGCGGACGCCGATGCTCAGGTGCAGGGGGCGCGCGCGCAGCTGCAGCAGGCGCAGCTCAACCTCTCGTACACGCAGCTGCGCTCGCCGATCGACGGCGTGGCCGGCTTGGCGGCGGTGCGCGTCGGCAACCTGGTCGGGCAAGATGGCCCCACCCTGCTGACCACGGTCTCGCAGATTGATCCGATGCGGGTGAGCTTCCCCGTCACCGAGCGAGACTACATCGCGTTTCAAGAACGCTTTCGGCAGCTGGCGCGCCGCGATCTCGCGTGGGCCAAGCGTCAGTTCGACAAGCTCGAGCACGGCGAGGCGGCGGAGGCGAACGATCCCGGCGTGGAGCTGGTGCTCGCGGACGGCAGCGTGTTTCCGCACCGCGGCATCGTGGTGACCGCGGGCCGGCAGTTCGATCCAAGCACCGGCACGATTCAGCTGCAGGCGCTCGTGCCGAACCCCGAGGGCGTGTTGCGGCCCGGCCAATACGGCCGCATCCGGCTGCAGCGCCCGCGCCCGCCGGAGGGCGCGCTCGCGGTGCCCGACAAGGCGCTGATCTCCGTGCAGGGCACGTATTCGCTGGCCGTGGTCGGCGCAGATGACAAGGTCGCCTTGCGCCGCGTGGAAGTCGGGCCGAGCGTGAACGGCGTGCGCGTGATCGTGAAGGGCGTGAACGAGGGCGAGCGCGTGGTCGTCGAGGGTGTGCAGAAGGTCAGCGATGGCGCGCAGGTCCAGCCCGAGCTCGCGCCCGAAGCGACCGCCAGCACCAACAGTCAAGGCGCGGACCGCGCTCACAACTAACGAGGCGCACATGTCCGCGTTCTTCATTCGCCGGCCGATCGTGGCCATGGTCATTGCGATCCTCACGGTGTTGATCGGCGGGGTTGCGCTGCTCGGCCTGCCGATCGCGCAGTTTCCGCAGATCCTGCCGCCGCAGATCAACCTAACCACGACGTACACGGGCGCGGACGCCCAGACCATCGAGCAGTCCGTCGCCACGCCGATCGAGCAGCAGATGAACGGCGTGGACCGCATGTTGTACGTGCAGTCGACGAACGCGAACGACGGCTCGACGAATCAGACAGTCACGTTCGATGTCGGCACGAACATCGACATCAACAACGTGCTCGTGAACAACCGCTATTCGCAGGCGCAACCGCAGCTGCCCGCGGATGTTCGCAACTTCGGCGTGACGATCAAGAAATCGCTGGCGTTCCCGCTGATGGTCGTGTCGTTGTACTCGCCGGACGGGCGCTACGATCCCACGTTCCTCGCGAACTACGCGTTGATCAACATCAACGATGCGCTGCTGCGCGTGAAGGGCGTCGGAGACGTGCGTAACCTCGGCGCGGGCGACTACGCCATGCGCATCTGGCTCAAGCCTGATGTGTTGGCGCGCCTCGGCCTGACCGCCGTCGACATTCAGAACGCAGTCAGACAACAAAACACGGTGAACCCCGCGGGCCAGCTGGGCGCGGAGCCGGCGCCCGCAGGCCAGCAGCTGACGTACACGATGCGCGCGCAAGGCCGGCTGGTCGAGCCGGACGAGTTCGCGAACGTGATCGTGCGCGAAAACCCCGATGGCTCGAGCGTGCGACTGAAAGACGTGGCGCGCATCGAGCTGGGGGCGCTGAACTATCAGCAGTACGGCATGTTCAACGGCAAGCCTGCGTCCGTCATCGCGGCGTTTCAGTCGCCGGGCTCGAATGCGCTGGAGGTCGCGGAGCAGCTGCGCGCGACGCTCGCCGAGCTGTCACAGCGCTTTCCGCCGGGCGTCGCCTACCAGGTGTCACTGGACACAACCGCGCCCGTGAACGCCGGCATCCGCGAGATCGTACACACGTTGCTCGAGGCCATCGCGCTGGTGGTGATCGTGGTGTTCGTGTTCCTGCAGAGCTGGCGCGCGACCTTGATCCCGCTGCTCACGGTGCCGGTATCGCTGATCGGCGCGTTTGCGCTGTTTCCGCTGCTCGGCTTCTCGGTCAACACGCTCTCGTTGTTCGGGCTCGTGCTGGCGATCGGGCTCGTCGTGGATGACGCCATCGTGGTGGTGGAGGCCGTGGAGCACCACATCGAAGCTGGCATGAGCCCGCGCGACGCCACGTTCAAGGCGATGTCCGAAGTGCAGGGGCCGGTGATCGCGATCGCGCTGATCCTTGCCGCGGTGTTCATTCCCGTCGCGTTCATGAGCGGCATCACGGGGCGGCTGTACCAGCAGTTCGCGCTGACCATCGCGATCTCCGTGCTGATCTCCGCATTCAACGCGCTGACATTGAGCCCGGCGCTCGCGGCCATGCTGCTCAAGCCGCGCCGCGCGCCGGAGCAGCTGGGCTGGCTCGGGCGGCTCGGGGCGCGCTTCAACCGCGGCTTTGCGCGCGCGACGGATGGTTACGTGTCCGTGAACCGCTGGCTGATCCGGAAGCTCGCCATTCCGCTCCTGCTGCTCGCCGGCATCGCGGGTCTGTCGTGGCTCACCGGCGCACGGCTGCCCACGGGTTTCGTGCCGGACGAGGACCAAGGCTACGCCGTGATCGGCGTGCAGCTGCCGGATGGCGCGTCGTTGCAGCGCACGCGCGCGGTGTTCGAGAAGATCAACGCGGTGCTCGCGAAGGAGCGCGGGGTGCGCTTCTACAACGGCGTGGCTGGCTTCAGCTTCTTCACGCGCACGGCCGCGAGCTACACCGGCACGTACTTCATCGGCCTGAAGCCGTGGGACGAGCGCAAGGCAGAAGATCTGGGCTCGCCGGCGATCATCGCGCGCCTCAATCGTACGTTTGCAGGCATTCCGGAGGCGCGCATCTTCGCGGTGTCACCGCCCGCGATCCCGGGCATCAGCTCCGCAGGCGGCTTCAGCCTGATGCTGCAGGACAAGAGCGGAGGGTCGTACGATTACCTGGCGAAGAACGTGGGCGCGTTTCTGGCCGCGGCCTCGAAGCGGCCGGAGCTCACGGGCTTGCGTCCGATCTTCTCGCCGTCCGTGCCGCAGATGTTCGCCGATGTGGACAAAGACAAGGCGCTGAAGCAAGGCGTGCCGATCTCGGAGGTGTACGCAGCGCTGCAGACGTTTCTGGGCGGCGCGTACGTCAACGACTTCACGCGTTTCGGCCGGCAGTGGCGCGTGTTCGTGCAGGCGGAGCCGAGCTACCGCACGGCGCCGCAAGACATCGGCCAGTTCTACGTGCGCAACGCGCGCAATGAGATGGTGCCGCTGTCGTCGTTCGTGAACGTGCGCGCCACGCAGGGCCCGGAGTACACGGTGCGCTTCAACCTGTTCCGCGCCGTGGAGATCCAAGGCACGCAGGCGCCGGGCTACAGCTCGGGCCAGGCGCTCGCAGCGCTGGAAGAGGTGGCCGCGCAGACGCTGCCCAGTGACATGGGCTACGCGTGGAACGCGCTCTCGTACCAGGAGAAGGTCGCCGCTGGCAGCAGCACGCGGGTGCTCGGGCTTTCGTTGGTGTTCGTGTTTTTGATCCTGGCTGCGCTGTACGAGAGCTGGTCCTTGCCGTTCAGCGTGCTCTTGAGCGTACCGGTGGCCGTGCTCGGCGCGTACGCCGGGCTCCTGTCGCGCAGCTTCGACAACAACGTGTACGCGCAGATCGGCCTCGTGATGCTGATCGGTCTCACGGCGAAGAACGCGATCTTGATCGTGGAGTTCGCGAAGGAGCGCTTCGAGCACGGCATGCCGCTCGCCCAGGCGGCGCTCGAGGGCGCGCGCCTGCGCTTGCGCCCCATCCTCATGACGTCGCTCGCGTTCGTGTTCGGCTGCCTGCCGCTGGTGAGCGCCACGGGCGCTGGTGCGGGCGCACGGCGCGTGCTCGGCACGACTGTCGTTTCGGGCATGCTGGCGGCGACCGTGTTGGGTATCTTCTTCATCCCAGCCCTGTTCGTGGCCTTCGAGCGCCTGGCCCGCAGAAAACCAGCCACGCCGGCGCCTGAAGCCGAGAGCGGCCTGCGCAGCAGCGCCGCCCCGGCCGAGTAGAGGAAGCAGCCTCGCCGTCCGCAAAAAATCGCGTCCGCAGGCGTCCGGATCGCCGCCCGTTTTCCGTTCATCTCGAGGGGAGGCCCGCAGGGAGCACGCCAGTCGGCGTGGCAGGGCCTCGAAAGGATGGAAAATGCGATTGAATCACGGGCTCATCGGGGTCGCGCTCGCGTGCCTGAGCCACGGCGTAGCGACGGCGCAGCATGACGACACCCAGCCCGAAAGCTGGGAGCACGAGCCGCACGGACATGAACCACCGCACCACGAGCCACGCCTCGAGGTTCACTGCCGGGCGCAAAATGACTTCGGGTACATCGCCAGCGCGCACGGCACGCTCGAGCTCGGCGGGCGCACGCCATTCAACAGCGTCGCCGTCAGCGGCAAGCTCGAGGTGGACACTCGCTTCGTCGAAGCCTCTTCGCAGCCGCGCCACATCGGGGTGCAAGGCACGATCGACATCTACGGACAGTACCTGTTCGCCGACGTCACCTGGGGCGCGGACGACCTCGCGTCTGTGTTCTTTTCATTCGGCGCAAACACGACGTCGTACATCGGGGGCAAAGACAGCACGCAATATCAGACCGAGTGCTCGACCAGCACCGTGCGACTACCGCAGGTCGCGGATCTCGTGGCGACGAAGAAGCTGCGCTTCGAAAACATCCCAGAGGCCTTGCAGCGCGCGCAGCTCGAGGTACTGAACCTCGGCAACGCGACGATCACGGGCCCCGTCGCGCGCGTCCGCATCGCTGGCGTGGATGTGGACGGCACGCTGTACAACGGGGCGCGCACGCAAAACGCGCTCGCTCCTGGCGAGCAGGGCACCATCGAAGCGCTGCTGCCGGGTGGCACGTTGGCGCGCTGTGGCAGCTATGCGGTGATCCTCGATCTCGATCACAGGCTGCAGTCGGGCGCTTACGATCCATTCGCGAACGACGCCGCGCAGGTCGAGACGCCGTGCTTGCGCTGGGGCACACCGATCACCGAAGAAGTGCTCGGCGGGCCGGTCGATCCGCTGCTCGCCTATCAAACGCTCGACAGCATCGTAAACAGTCAGGTGGTCGCGCGCGGCGACGGCAAACGCTGCAACGCGTGTCACTTCGCCGGCTCAGGCATGAGCTACAGCCCCCCTGCCGGAACGATCACGCCGACGCAGCAGATCGGCACGCACGCCTGGAGCGGCTTCGATGGCTGGGCCTACGAGTTTCTCAACCAGCCCGACACGCTCAAGCCCGCGCACTTGAAAGGCGCATTCCGGCGCTGGTTGGACGACGGCGGGCAGTGACGCGGCCGCGCGCCCGGTCGTGGGACCGGGCGCGCCGCACGTGCTACGACACTCTTACCGTGTCGCAAAAGTCCAACGCTTCCTCTCCGCGCAGCTGGCTAGACCATGCCATCTTCTGGCACATCTACCCTCTGGGCTTCTGCGGCGCGGAGCGTGAGGCGCGGACCGAGTCGGTGCAACATCGCCTGCGTCACATCGAGGGCTGGCTCGACTACGCGGTCGAGCTCGGCTGCTCGGCGCTGCTGCTCGGCCCGATCTTCGCGTCCGAGAGCCACGGCTACGACACGACAGATCACTTCCAGATCGATCCACGCCTCGGTGACGAATCCGACTTCACGCACCTGGTCGAAGCAGCGCACGCGAAGGGCTTGAAGCTGGTGCTCGACGGCGTCTTCAACCACGTGGGCCGCAGCTTCGCACCCTTTCGAGACGTGCTGCAGCACGGCGAGCGCTCGGCATCCGCGCGCTGGTTCCGCAGCGCGGGCCACACGCGCAACGGCCAGCCCCGGTTCGCGGTGTTCGAGGGCCACGAGCAGCTGGTCGCGCTCAACCACGCGGAGCCGGAGGTCGCGCGCTACGTGACGAGCGTCATGGATCACTGGCTCGCGCGCGGCGCGGACGGCTTCCGCCTGGATGCGGCCTACGCCGTGCCCACGGACTTCTGGCAGCGCGTGCTGCCGGAGCTGCGCGGCAACCACCCGCACGCGTATTTTCTGGGTGAGGTGATCCACGGCGATTATGCGCGCATCGTGCAGGACAGCGGTTTCGACTCGGTCACGCAATACGAGCTGTGGAAGGCCATCTGGAGCGCGCTCAATGACGTCAACTGCTTCGAGCTGGCCTGGGCGCTGGAGCGGCATGCGGGCTTCGTGGAGCAGTTCTTGCCGCAGACGTTCGTGGGCAACCACGACGTGACGCGCATCGCGAGCAAGCTCCGCGACGAACGCCACCTGCCGCACGCGCTGGCCGCGCTGTTCACGCTGCCCGGCATCCCCTCGATCTACGCGGGCGACGAACAAGCGTTTCGCGGCGTCAAGGAGGAGCGAGCCGGCGGTGACGACGCCATCCGCCCCACATTCCCCCGCCGGCCCGCGCAGCTCGCCCCGTACGGCTGGCCCATCTACCGCCTGCACCAGGATCTGATCGCGCTGCGCCGCCGCCATCCGTTCCTGCAGCGAGGGCGCGTGCGTGTCGACAGCCGCACCAACTCGGGGTTGATTTACACGTGTCAGGGCGACGGCGCAGCTCTGAGCGTCGCGCTCAACCTCGGCGATGCGCCCATGGCGCTGCCGAAGACCGTGCACGCGCTGCTGTCGAATCGCTCCACACAGCCCCAGGACGTGACACACGTCGAGCCGCACGGCTTCATCATCGGTACGTCCGATTAGTACAGCTTTAGCACCGGGCAGCCGCGCAACGCAGCGATCTGCGACAGGCTCAGCTCCACGCGCTCCGCGTTGGCCACCTTGTACCCGCGCTCCTCGGTCAACACGCGCAGCAGCTCGCGAAACTCCGCGGCGCGCTGCTCGACGTCGTGGAACTCGATCACCAGGTTGTGCACGTGGCCCGGCTCGAACAGCGGCAGCGGCAAGAGCTCGAACTCGTGCCCCTCCACATCCAGCTTCATCAAGTCCACCGGTTGGACCAGCTGCTCGCGCACGTCCACGCGCGGCACCTGCAGCACGCGAACCGCGCGCCCCGGATCCTCGCGATTGTCGATGCCGCCCGTGACGTTCAGCGGCTCGTTTTCCGTGATGTGAAACTCCACCGTGCCATTCTGCGTGGACAGCGCAGCTTCCACGAGGCTCGCGCGCCGCGCGAACGGGGCAAGCGTCTGGCGCAATAGCTGTGTGAGGTTCGGGTTGGGCTCGAACGTCGTGAGCGTGCAGTCCGGGTAGCGCTGCAAGAAGTACAGCGACGCGAGCCCCAGGTGCCCGCCGGCATCCACGATGCGCGCTGCAGCTGGCAGCGGCTTCGGGCTCTCGTACAGCTCCTGGCAGAATACCTCCCCGTAGAGGCCTGCGAGCGCCACGCCGCCCGTCGCCACCGTGCAGCGCGGAAACACCAGCGGTACGTGCGCCGGCCGCAGCGACGCCAGGTTCAGCGCACGCAGCGCCTGACGCTGTGCCCAGGCGGCGTTGAGGGATGCGATGCGGGAAAGCACCGGCGCAGCCTACCGCAAACGCGCGCGCGCCACACGCACAACGTCACAGCCGAAACGTGCCGAGCGCCGGATCGCTGACGCCGTCCACACCCGTTTCCACGCGACCGGCGAAGCGCTCTTCGAACTCCGGTGCGAGGCTCGAGCGCACGCTGAAGTCGTACCAGTTGCCGTTGTCTTCCACGGACCACTCGCGCCTCTGCCACTCGCCCGACGCCGGCAACACCAGGCGCAGCTCCACGTCCGCGCGGTACGCGTTCGGCGTGACCCGGATCTGCTGCTCCTGCCCGCGGCTGCGCGCGCGCAGCTCGAGGGAGCGCTCTTCCGGTCGATACGACAGCTGCAGCTCGGGCCCGTCCGCCGAGCGGCTGCCGCGCCACTCGCGCGCGAAGCCGTTTGGCCCCAGGAGCTGCAGCTCGTAGCGCGCTTGCGGCTCCGGCAGCGGCAGCTCGTCGCGCAGCTGCTTGCCACCCTCCACCGTGTAGCGGCGCGGCACGCGGTCGCGCTGCACGCGGTCGTACAGGTGCAGCACGGCGCCCTGCTCTCCCCTGTTCTCCAGCTCCAGATGCAGGCGCGAGCGCTCCGGCTCGTACCATAGCCGCGCGTGCAGCTCGTACGGCAGCGCGCGCGAGTAGCGCAGGCCCGGCTCCTGCGCGGGCAAGCTCTGCTTCGCCGGCAAGCTGACGGGCGGACCATCGAGGTTCAAGCGACTGCCGCGCGCCGCGCTCATGTCCGGAAGCTCCGGCAGCTCCAGGTTCGGCTGGTCGAAGTCGAAGCAGCGCGTGAGATCACCGGACACTGCGCGCCGCCAGGCCGAGATGTTCGGCTCGTGCACGCCGAAGCGCGTCTCGAGGAAGCGAATCGTGGAGGTGTGATCGAAGACCTCCGAGCACACCCAACCGCCGCGGCTCCACGGCGAGATCACGTACAGCGGCACGCGCGGCCCCATGCCGTACGGGCGAGTCGCCAGGTTGCCGAACACATCGCTCGTGAAGTATTCGCCGCCGACAGCGGCATCCAGCGTGGTCGCGCCCGCTGGCGTGCCGTCCGAGTCGAACGAGGGCGGAGCCGGAGGCGGCACGTGATCGAAGAAGCCATCGTTCTCGTCGAACGTCACGAGAAACACGGTCTTGCTCCACAGCTCTGGATTGCTGACCAGGATCTCCAGCACCTGCTGCACGAAGCCCGCGCCCTGCAGCGGGCTCGATTCGGCCGGGTGCTCCGACCACACCGGCGCGGGCACGATCCACGAGACCTGCGGCAAGCTGCCCTCGGTCACGTGCTGCTGCAGGTCCACGAGCGTGTGCTCGCGCATCGCGTTCTCGTAGAGCGGCTCACCCTCCTCCGCGCGCTGGTACTGCACGAACGACTCCCACGGCGCGAGCAGACCGTCCCAGTTTTGCTTTGGATCCTGGTAGATGCGCCAGCTGATGCCGGCTTCCTGCAAGCGCTCGGGATACGTGGTCCAGTGGTACGGGCCGAACAGCGTGCCGCGGTTGTTCGCGTTGTCGATCAGCGCGCGCGTCTGATCGGACTGCGGCTCTTCGCTGCCGGGCTCCACGTTCGTGCCCGTCATGAACACCACGCGGTTCGCGAGGGTGCCCGTCTGCACTGCGCAGTGGTGTGCGTCGCACAACGTGAACGCGTCTGCCAGCGCACGCTGAAATGGGATGTCCTGGGCCGTGTAGTAGCCCATCGACTGGAAGTACTTGTAGCGCGGCCAGTAACCGAAGCGCCCTTCGGCCCACGCGGCCTGGCAATCCAACCAGGAGTGCGGCGTGCCCGGTACGCGCATCGCAGTGGTCGTCTGCGTGTCCAGGCGGAACGGCAGGATCTCGCGCTCGCCGTCGCTCTGGTACCAGACCGGCCGCCCGCTCGGCAGCTGGACCACGTGGCGATCGCCGAAGCCGCGCACGCCGCTCATCGTGCCGAAGTAGTGATCGAAGGAGCGGTTCTCCTGCATCAGGATCACCACGTGCTGCACGTCCTCGATCGTGCCGTGCGCGCGCGCCGCGGGTATGGCCAGCGCCTTTTCGATGCTGCTGAAGAGGCTCCGTCCCGCGAGCAGCGCAGCACCGCCTTTGCTCGCATTCGATAGAAAGGTCCGACGACCGAAACGTCTGGAGATCGGCTTACTCATGAGCTGGACAGCGAGGCCGGACCGGTGCCGCAGCTTAGCCCAGGCCGTGCGGAACTGGAAACACGCCCGCCGCCACCAGCATCATGTCTGATTCTGTGGACTGCAGTTGTGGGCGGCGGACGCATGTTGCTATCAGTGGCGCCCATGTTACGTGCAGTCCGCAGGCGCCTCCGCCGCTACGCGCGCACGGGGCCGTTGCTCCTGCTCACCGGGCTGATCGCGTGGGTCACCGTCGCCCCACCTTACACCACCCGCTACGATGGCCCGCCCATTCGCTCGGATGGGGTCGGCTACCACGTGTGGACGCGGGCCATCTTGAACGGCGAGCTCTCGTTCTGCGAGTGGCGCGGCGCGATCGAGAACTTCGTGTCACGCGCGCGCAGCGATCGCGCAAACACCTTGTGCCAGAACAAGTACCCGCCCGGGCTCGCGCTCGTGCGGCTGCCGGTCATGGCGCTCCTCGTGGATCGCCATCCCGCAGACCCACAGGAGATCACGCCGCTCGAGCATCGCGCCTCGCTGGTCGTAGGCGCGCTGTACCTGTGGGCGCTGTGCGCGATGCTGTTTCGGACGTGCGCGCAGCTGCAGCTGCGAGCGTACCGCAGCTCGCTCGCGGTGCTGTGCGTGGTATTTGGCACCGCGCTGTTCCACTGGGGCACCTACGACAGCACCTTCACGCACGCGTACTCCGCGTTTTTCTGCGAGCTGCTCGTGTTTTTTGCCGTGCGCGAGCATGCGCGGCAGTTGCCGATGCCGTTCGTCGTTCCGCTGATCGCCGCGTTCTGTCTCGTCGCGATCCGCAACACCAACGTGTTGCTGCTCGTCGAGCTGACCGCGGCCTACGCGCTCTGGCGTCCATTACCTGGCGTGCCGCTGCTGCGCGCGCGCATCCTGCCCGTGGTGCTGGGTGCGGGCCTCTTCATCGGTTGGCAGCTCGCGTACAACTACCGCGCGAACGGCAGCTTCAGCGCGAGCAGCTACGGCGAGGAAGGCTTCCTCTGGACGCGGCCCATGCAGTGGTCCGTGATGTTCTCCTACGAACGCGGCCTATTCACGTATTTCCCGATCTTCGGTGTCGCCATCGCGAGCGGCCTGTACGTGCGCGCAGCGCGCAAAGCCACGGCGCTCTTGCTCGCGCTCGTCGCGACCTACGTGATCTTGTACGGCTTCTGGCACAGCTGGATGCTCGGCGACGGCATGGGCCATCGCGGCTTCGTCGACTTCGCCCCGCTCGTCGCGCTCGTCTTGTGCCTCGCGTGGCAGCGCATGCACGGCTGGGCGCTCGCGCTCAGCGTCGTCGCAGCGCTGCTCGCCACGGCCCTCACCCTCCAGATCATGCTGGGCTACTGGGACACGAGCTTTCCGACCATCGGCGCCACGCGCGATCACTACTGGACACAACTGAGCAAACCGTTCGCGCGCTGAGCGCCGTGGATTTCCTCCTATTGACCCGCGGCGCAAATGCCGATACGGGGGCCAGCGGAGCAACTCACCCATCCTCGATATGCTTTCTTCTTCGCTGCGACTGCGCCTCTGTTGGCTGCCTTTCGTGCTCTGTGGCTGCACTCCGGTCGGCGCAGTGAGTCCGCACGCAGACAGCGTGGTGGACGCTGGCGCGAGCGATGCGGCCGCCCCCGCGAAGCGCTTCGAGAGCGGTGGGGGCGCGTGCGCTTCCGATGGCGAGCGCGCTTGCGAGCCGGGCGATCCGAGCCGCAAGCCGCTGCTGTGTGAAGGCGGCCTCTGGCGAGGGCAGCCCGCCTGCCAGGAGGATCAACGCTGCGACGCGGAGCCCGGGGCCACGTACGGCACTTGCGTCAAGATCGCTGCCGACTGCATCGGGCGCCGGCCGAACACTGAGTTCTGCGCGGGGCGCGAGGTCCGCGTGTGCAACGCGGGCATCTCGCGCGTGCGCCGCAGCTGCGGCGATCAGGAGACTTGCCTCGACAAAGCGGACGCAGTGGTGTGCGAGTGCAGCCCCGGAGCGGTCGGAAGCACAGGGGCGTGCCGCGTCGGAACGTCGTGCGATACGGACAACGGTGGCTGCGATCCGCTGACGCAGTGCAGCATGCGCGGCTCGCGGCGCATCTGCAGCGCATGCCCCGATGGCTACACCGGCGAGGGTGCGATCGGCTGCACGCCGCTACTCACGGCTCTCGCGTACAACCATGGCGAGCTCACTCCCATGCTCGCCGCGCAGGAGCTCAGCTATCGCCTCTCGCTGCCGCTGATCCAGCAGCAGATCACGCTGACTCCGGAGGTCGCAGCGGGCGTTCGCGTGGAGATCAACGGCCGACCGCTCGCTGCGGGCGCAGCGTGGAGCTCGAATCCGCTGGCGCTCGGCCAGCACTCCCTGGTCATCGCGCTCACGGGCGAGAGCGGGTTGACGTCACGCTACATGATCCAGGTGGAGCGCGCGGGGACCGAGGAAGCGTTCCTCACCCAGCGCAGCGGCGATCAGTACGACAGCTTCGGCTGGAGCCTGGCGCTTTCGGAAGACACGCTCGCGATCGGCGTGCCCGGCGACGACAGCTCGCAAGGTGGGGTCGATGGCAACGCCACGGACAACCGCGCGCCCGAGAGCGGCGCAGTCTACGTGTTCGTGCGCAAGAGCGGCGCATGGTCGCAGCAAGCGTACCTGAAGCCGTCCGAGCCGCGCGCGGGCGGGTTCTTCGGGGCGAGCGTGGCCATCGACGGCGACACGCTCGTGGTCGGTGCCGCAGGCGGCACGTATTACACGGTCACGCAGGCCATCGGCTATCCGCAGCGGCCTGGCTCGGTCTACGTGTTCGAGCGCCGCAACGAGCAGTGGTCGCAGACGTCCGAGATCCGCTCGCCGGCCCGCAATCCAGACAAGTTCGGGCTTCGCGTCGCGCTCGCGAGTGACAGCATCGTGGTCGGTGCACCCGCGGACACGGAGGATGGTGACGAGGCCGGCGCCGTGTATCTCGTGCCGCGAAACGCGAGTGCGAGCGCGATCACGAAGCTGCGCTCTCCGCAGCCGACAGCGGGCAGCATGTTCGGCTTCTCCGTCGCGGAGGATCGCGGGACCTTGCTCGTCGGCGCACCGCACAGCATCGCGCGGAACCTCGGTCCCGGTGCCGTCTTCGCTTTCGCTTACAACACGACTACGCAGAGCTGGCAGCCTGCGGGTCAGCTCACGAGCACGCCGAACAGCCAGGGCTCGGCCTTCGGCTGGAGCATCGCGTTGCAAGGCGATGTGGCAGCCATCGGCGCGCCGCGCGCGACGACGACCTACGGCGATTCGGCCACCGCCCAGGTGCCCCACGGGGATGTCTTCGTGTTTCAGCGCGCGGCCGAGCGCTGGACGCAGTCGGCCCAGCTCCAGTCGCAGGTGCCGCGCAACACAGATTTCTTCGGGATCGACGTGGCGCTCGCCGGAGACGCGCTGGTCGTGACCGCCAGCGGCGACAGCAACAGTTCCGCCGGTTTTGACGCCAACCCGCAGCGCAGCGATCTTCCAAGCTCGGGCGCGTTCTACCTGTTCGCCGGCGGAGCTTCGACCGGGACGTGGACGCAGACCAGCTACGTCAAGTCCTCTAAGCCGACCGCCAACGGGTTGTTCGCGCACGCGGTCGAGATCGCCGGCGAGACCCTCGCCATCGGAGCCGTGTTGCACAACGGTGCCGCCACAGGCAGCGGCGCGGTCCACGTCTTCCGCTGAGTGCCGGCTCGCAGGGCCCTCCCGAACGAGGGATGGCGTCCTCTGGTGCGCGCTGCGCATGCGAGAGGGTGTTTCGGCATCCCGATCGTGCTAGGAGTGGGCAAGTTCGGACACAAGTCGTAGGCACTCAGCGTGGCTTTGGCATTCGGCGATTTCGTATTCGACCCCGAGCAGCGTGAGTTGAGGCGCGACGGCGTGCTGTTGAAGGTCGACGCCAAGCTGCTGCAACTACTGGCTTGTTTCCTGGAGAATCCCGGCCGGTTGCTCAGCAAGCGCGAGCTGCTGGATCGGGTCTGGGACGGGCGCGCAGTCGCGGACAACGTGCTGAGCGTCAACGTGGCCAAGCTGCGCCAGGTGCTCGGACGCAAGCCTGGCGAGCGCGATCTGATCGAGAACAGCTACGGTCGCGGCTACCGCTTCATGACGGAGGTTCGCGTGCTGGATGCGCCGGCGGCGCCAAGGAAGAGCACCTTGCAGACGGACGCTGGGCCGGGCGCTCCGCTGGTGGGACGCGCGCTGCCTCTGCAGCGCGTGGCGGCGGCCCTGCAGCGGGCAGCGGCGGGCCAGGGCGGACTTTGCGTGTTGAGCGGTGAGCCAGGGATCGGCAAGACCCGGCTCGCGACGGCTGCGGACGAGCGCGCCCGCGCCGATGGCATGAAGGTCGTGTGGGGTCGCTGCCAGGCTGCGGACGGCACGCCGCCGCTCGGTCCGTTCATCCAGGTGCTGCGCGAGCTGCAGGCCGACGGCGGCATCGACGCGAGCAGCCTGCTCGGTGCGCAGGGGCTGGTCGAGCGCGAGCGCGCCGAGCCAGCAGCCATGCTCGGTCGCAGCGCGTCCGGGCTGGGCGCGGGCCACGGCCTCATCGACGCGGTCGCGCAGCAGCTGTTGGCGGCGGCGGACAAGACGCCGCTTGTGCTGATCATCGACGACGTGCAGTGGGCCGACGCCGCTTCGCTGAAGCTCTTGCACTATCTCGTGGCCGAGATCCCGCGCCGCGCGCTGCTCGTGCTGCTCACGCAGCGCGCGAGCGCGAGCCCGGATGCGCGCATCGAGCGCGAGCTGGCCCGCCTCTACGCGCACCCGCACTGCGAACAGCTGCACCTCGAGCGCTTGCAGAGCAAGGACGTCGACGAATACCTGCAGAGCCAGTTCGGTTCGGTGGACGCCGCCCTGAGCCGTGCCGTGTTCGAGCGCTCCGAGGGCAACCCGTTCTTCATGGTCGAGCTGGTCCGGCCGTGGCTCGGCGTGGCTCAGCCCTTACCGGAGCAGCTGCAGGTGCCGCGCGCGGCGCTCGAGCTGATGCGCGAGCGCCTGCAGAGCTTGCCGGCGCTGTCGCGCGACGTGCTGTCTGCGGCCGCGGTGATCGGCCAGACTTTCGACCTCGGCCTCTTGAGCCACGTGACGGAGCGCCCGGCGCACGAGCTGCTCGAAGCGCTAGACGACTCCCTCGCGAACGACACGATCGTGCCGGCGGCGGAGTCTGCGGGCGCGTACGCGTTCGACCACGCGCTCATCCGCGAGGTGTTGTACGACGAGCTGCCGCTGCCGAAGCGCTGCTGGTTGCATCGCCGCGCCGGCGAGGGCTTGATGCGCAGGCGCGATGCGGGCGGCGACGTCACGCGCGCCGAGCTCGCGCACCACTTTCTGTCCGCGCTGCCGCGCGGCAACGTCGCCCTCGCGGTGAGCCACGCGCGCGAAGCCGCGGCCTCGGCGACGATCATGTGCGCCCACGAGGATGCACGCGCGCTCCTGCGCCGTGCGCTCGCGAGCCTTCGCTTCACCATCGCATACGATCCCGAGGTGCGCACGGCGCTCCTGCTGGAGCTCGCGATCGTGGAGCGCGCGCTCGCCGATCCCGCGTACCACGAGCATCTGCAACAAGGCGTGGCGCTCGCGCGCAGCCTGCGCCTCGGCTCGATGCTGACCCTCGCCGGCCGCTTCCTGAGCCCCGGGCCGGGCGTGCTCTCGCGTCCGGACACGCACAAGCTGCTGACGGCGGCGGCGGAGGTCTTGCCGGCCGATGCCGATGGGCAGCGCGCGCTCGTGCTCGCGCAGCTCACGTGGACGCCGCCGAGCTGCTGGAGCGCAAAACAAGTGAAGGAGCTGCTCACGCAAGCCAAGCAACTGGCGGAGCGCTCCGGGGACAGCGAGGCGGCGGCGGCGGTGCGCGACGCGGAGCTGTACTTCACAGGCTGCCCGGCTCAGCGCGAACGCGCCGATGCGCTCGCGCGAGAGATCGATCGCGAGTCGCAACGAAACCCGCAGCGCGTGAACCTGTGGCGCACCTTGTACACGCGCATGTACCGCTACATCAGCGCGTCGGTCCGTGGCGATCACGTGGCCGTGCAGGCCGCGGTGGACGAGATGACCGCGCTGCACACGAAGCTGAACATCGCGGAGTTCTACTGGCACCACGAGCGGCTGCTCCTCATCCAGCGCATGAGCCGCGCGCAGTGGCGCGGCGTGGACGGCGAGCTCGAGCGCCTACGCGAGCGCGCGCGCCGCCTCGGCTTTCAGGCGTGGCGCGCGATCTCCGCGTGCGATTATGCCTGGTTTCTGCTGAATACGGGCGACCCCGGCGCGTTCGCGCGCATGATGCGGCCGGACCTCGAGCCGGTGAGCCACGACTCGCCGAACACGCGCTCGATCAAGCTGCGCAGCCTCGCCGAGCACGGGTTCCTCGAGGACGCCCACGCGGGCCTATCGGAGCTAACGGCGGAGGTGCTGCGCGACCTGCCGCACGACCGCGATTTGCTGTCCGTGCTCGCCGACCTGTCAGTGGTCGCAGTGGCCGTCGGCAGCGTGCAGCACTGTCAGGTGTTGTACGAACGCTTGCGTCCTTACGCTGACTACTATGCGATGGGGATGTCACTGCACTTTCAGGGCTCGTTGAGTCACTACCTCGGCAACCTCGCCCGCACGCTGGGGCAACCGCAGACGGCGCTCGCACACCTGACACATGGCATCGAGCAGAATCGCCGCGCGGGGCTGATCACGTGGCTGATCCACAATCAGCTCGATTTGGCGAAGCTGCTGCTCGCGTCTGGCCCGGTGCAGGACCGGCTTCGCGCCCATCAGCTGCTCGGGAGCCTCGCGGAGCGTGCGGGTGAGCTGGGCATGCAGCCGCTGCGGCAGAGCGCGCTGCAGCTGATGGCGTCGGACTGAGCTGCCCCCATCTCGTCCGGAATGGTCACCTTCAGGTGTCGTTGTCCGCGCGCGGAATGGCGTTTGCCGCGCTGGAGCATGGGCTCGTCCGCCGGCTTGCGCTAACACGGCACGGACGTAGAGGTGTCACAATGGACCAGCACTCGCACGCCACGAGAAGGCGCAAACCGAGTTGGGCGATCACGGCGCTCGTCGCCGCCGCCACTGGCTGCAACGGTCAGCCCGCCGCGGAGATGGCTGCGAGCCCGAGCGCCACGCCGGCCGCCAGCCCGCCCGCAGCCGCTGCACCGGCAACGGCAACGGCCGGCACGAGCGCAGCTCCGACGAGCTCCAGCGTGACGGCGCCTGCTGCGGCGCGCGGTGGCGCGGGTGCAGCAGCGGTTGGCGGCGCAGGCGCAGCCGCCGTGGGCGGCGCAGGAGTCGTCGCAGCCGTCGGCGGCGCAGGCAGCGGCGGCTCCCCCGCAGCTGCCGGCAGCGGCGGCAGCGCCGGAGCCACGGGCGGAGCGCCTGCGAAAGACATGTGGACCGGCCCCAAGACGGACTATCCCGGTCGGCGCTGGAGCGTGCCCCAGCCGACACATGGCGCGGTCATCGAGAGTGACGTCAGCATCACGATGAGCGACGGCGTGAAGCTGGTGGGCGATGTCTCGTATCCGGCGGAGCTCGGAACGCGCCAGCGCGCGTCGGGCAAGTTCCCCGTCATCCTCACGCAGAACCCGTACGGGGCCGCGTTCGGCGCAGCCTCGGGCGAGATCTTCGTCACGCACGGCTACATCTTCGCGTCGATCGACGTGCGCGGCACGTCGCGCTCCACAGGCGTGCACGACATGTTCGCGCCGCGCGAGGCCGAGGACGGCGCCGAGCTCGTGAAATGGGCTGCAGCGCTGGAGGGCGGCGACGGCAGGGTGGGCTTGCACGGCTGCTCGCAGCTCGGCATCAACCAGCTGGAGACCGCGAGCAAGCTCGGCCCGGGCTCACCCGTCAAGGCGATGATCCCTGCCTGTGGCTCGGGAGATTTCTACCGTGACACGGCGTTCGACAACGGCATCCCCACGGCGGTGGGCGAAGCGCTCGTCGGAGTCCTCGATGCAGCCCAGCGCGGCGACGCGCTCCTGTATCGCGACTACTGGAAGATCCGCGACCGCGTGGCGCGTGCGCCGGCGATGGCTGCAGCCGACATCCCGATGCTCTTGTGGGCCGGCTGGCACGAGCCCGGGGCGCTGGGCTCGCTCGAGCTGTACGTCGCGCTGCAGAACCTCGCCGCAGGCCGACCTGCTGGCGCGGCCATCCGCGCGGGCAGCAAGCTCAGCGGCAAGTACCAGGTCATCCTCGGCGACTGGGCGCACGCGGGGGGTCTCGATCAAGGCGTTCAGCTGCAGTGGTTCGACACGTGGATCAAGGGCCTCGACACGGGCTTGCCGAAGGAGACCGAGACCCCGCTGCACCTCGCGGAGCTCGGCGGCAGCAAGCGCTGGGTGAATGCCGCGAGCTATCCGCTGGTCGCCGCGTACACGCTGCTGTATCTCGCGAGCGCCGGCAAGCTGTCGCGCACGCCCGACGCGAGCGCTGGCCAAGACGAGCTGAAGTGGGTCGCGCCGGGCACGGCGAGCGGCTTCGTCGACTACGCGAGCGAGCCGTTTGCGCAGGGCGCGCTGCTCGCGGGGCCGATGGCCGCGCGGCTGGAAGCGGCGTCGTCGAACGCCAATGCGCAGCTCGTCGTGGACATCTTCGATCGCGCGCCGGGCGGCGAGCAGAAGCGCATCAGCCGCGGCAGTGTGCTCGGCTCGCTGCGGCGCACGGCGGCGGACAAATCGTGGGCCGATGACAAGGCCTTGCCGACCCGGCCCTATCTCACGCTCGACGAGCACCAGCCGCTGACGCCGGGACAGCCGACGCGCCTCGAGTTTCCGCTCTGGCCGGCCGTGTACACGATCGAGCCCGGGCACAGCGTCGTCGTGCGCGTGTCGACACAACCTCGGTCCGAGGACTGTGGTGACCTGCTCGGCGTGCCCGTCGGCTGCAATGTGCCTGCAGCCGTGCAGGATACGCTGCGCGGCGGCGTGTATCAGCTACAGCGCGGCGGTGAGCAGGGCTCGCTCGTGAGTCTGCCGCTCCTGGAGCGCGGTGCGCTGACCACGGCCGAGAGCGCCGTGTCGCCGACGGGCAAGGTGAGCGATCCGTTCGCCAAGGCGATCGGGGTCGTAGAGTATCCGCTGCCGGTCGACTGGTGACCGCGCCTGCGCTGCGGGAGCGCTTGACAGACCGTGTGCGGCCGGTGGCATGGTCGCGCGTATGGTCGCAGCCAAGCCGCCCGCAGACAGTCACGATTTGATTCGCGTTCAGGGCGCTCGCGAGAACAACCTGAAAGACATCAGCGTCGAGATCCCGAAGCGCCGCCTGACCGTCTTCACGGGCGTGTCGGGCTCGGGCAAGTCCTCGCTAGTGTTCGGAACGATCGCGGCGGAGTCGCAGCGCCTGATCAACGAGACGTACAGCGCGTTCGTGCAGGGCTTCATGCCTTCGCAGTCGCGGCCCGAGGTCGACGTGCTCGAGGGCCTGACGACGGCGATCATCGTCGATCAGGAGCGCATGGGCGCGAACTCCCGCTCGACGGTCGGCACCGCGACCGATGCGAACGCGATGCTGCGCGTGCTCTGGAGCCGCATCGGCAAGCCGCACATCGGCTCGTCCAACGCCTTTTCGTTCAACATCCCGTCGGTGCGTGCGGTCGGGGAGATCTCGGTCGACAAGGCCGGGGCCAAGTCCGAGAAGAAGGTGTTCAGCATGACGGGCGGCATGTGCCCGCGCTGCGAGGGCATGGGCTCGGTCAACGACATCGATCTGGCGCAGCTGTTCGACGAGACCAAGTCGCTGAACGAAGGTGCGCTCACGATCCCCGGATACAACGTCGACGGCTGGAACGTACGCATCTTCTCTGCGTCGGGCTTCCTCGATCCGGACAAGCCCATCCGCAAGTACACGAAGAAGGAGCGCCAGGACTTCCTGTACAAGGAGCCGACCAAGATCAAGGTTCAGAGCATGAACCTCACGTACGAGGGGCTCGTGCCGCGCATCCAGAAGTCGTTCCTGTCGAAAGACGTGGACGCCATGCAGCCGCACATCCGCGCGTTCGTCGAGCGCGCGGTGACCTTCTCGGCGTGTCCGGAGTGCGGCGGCACGCGCCTGAGCGCCGCGGCGCGCTCCTCGAAGATCAATGGCATCAACATCGCAGACGCGTGCGCGATGCAGATCAACGATCTCGCCGAGTGGGTGCGCGCGCTGCACGAGCCGTCCGTCGCGCCGCTGCTGAAGACGTTGCGCGAGACGCTCGATTCGTTCGTGGAGATCGGGCTCGGCTATCTCAGCCTCGATCGGCCCTCGGGCACCTTGTCCGGCGGCGAGGCGCAGCGCACCAAGATGATCCGTCACCTCGGCTCCGCGCTCACCGACGTGACCTACGTATTCGACGAGCCCACAGTCGGGCTACATCCGCACGACATCCAGCGCATGAACGAGCTGCTCCTGCGGCTGCGCGACAAGGGCAACACCGTGCTCGTGGTGGAGCACAAGCCGGAGACGATCGCGATCGCGGATCACGTGGTCGATCTCGGGCCCGGCGCGGGTACGGCCGGCGGCGAAGTGGTGTTCGAAGGCAGCGTCGCGGCGCTGCGTGAGAGCGGCACCCTGACCGGGCGCCACCTGAACGATCGCGCTGCGCTGAAGAAGACGGTGCGCAAACCATCGGGCGCGCTGAAGGTGCGCGGCGCGAGCGCGCACAATCTCCAGAACGTGAGCGTCGACATCCCGCTCGGCGTGCTCGTGGTCGTGACGGGTGTGGCCGGCTCGGGCAAGAGCTCGCTGATCCACGGCTCGGTGTCGGGGCGTGAGGGTGTGGTGTCGGTGGACCAGGCGCCGATCCGCGGGTCGCGGCGCAGCAATCCGGCCACGTACACGGGCTTGCTCGAGCCCGTGCGCAAGGCGTTTGCGAAGGCCAACAACGTGAAGCCTGCGCTGTTCAGCGCGAACTCCGAAGGCGCCTGTCCGACCTGCAACGGCGCGGGCGTGATCTACACGGACCTCGCGATGATGGCCGGCGTCGCGACCGTTTGCCAGGAGTGTGAGGGCAAGCGCTTCCAGGCGTCGGTGTTGGAGTATCGGCTCGGCAAGCTGAACATCGCAGAGGTGCTGGATCTGCCGGTCGATGCAGCCGTCAGCTTCTTCGGCAAGGGGGCGGCGCACACGCCGGCGGCTCAGGCGATCCTGCAGCGCATGGCGGACGTGGGGCTCGGCTATCTGCGGCTCGGCCAACCGCTGACGACCCTGTCAGGCGGTGAGCGACAGCGTCTGAAGCTCGCGACGCACATGGGTACCGAGGGCGGCGTGTATGTGCTCGACGAGCCGACCACCGGGCTGCACCTCGCCGATCTCACACAGCTGCTCGGGCTGCTCGATCGACT
>Ga0190269_10000137_pt1 | contig 36343 bp, 37 predicted proteins | sample Popmic249IS_FD_133749 | JGI IMG/M metagenome (GOLD analysis project Ga0190269, IMG submission 133749) | Populus adjacent soil microbial communities from riparian zone of Blue River, Arizona, USA - 249 IS | ecosystem: Environmental > Terrestrial > Soil > Riparian zone | place: USA: Arizona... | reverse complement strand
TCGCGCTCGTTGCGGGAGACGCGGCCGAACTCGGCCAGGCGCAGCGGCAGCTCCCGGTAGGAGTGGCGGTCGGCGGCGTAGACGAGGCAGGCGCCGGGGCAGTTCATCGGCCGCAGCGCGTAGCGGCGGTCGTCGTCCTCCATGAAGTACATGTCGTCCTTGTAGTTGTCCCAGTGCCCTGAGCGGTGCCAGAGGCTCTCGTCCATCACCTGCGGGGTGGCGATCTCCTGGTAGCCGCGCTTGCGCAGCTGGTCGCGGACCTCTGTCTCGATCGTCCGCAGCATCGTCGTCCCGTTCGGCAGCCAGAACGGCATCCCCGGCGCCTCCTTGCGCAGCATGAAGAGGCCGAGCTGGGGGCCGAGGCGGCGGTGGTCGCGTTCCTTGGCCTGCTCGAGGCGCTCCAGGTGCTCCTCCAGGTCCTTCTTCGAGAAGAAGGCGGTGCCGTAGATGCGGGTGAGACTCTCGCGCTGCTCGTCGCCGCGCCAGTAGGCGCCAGCGACCGAGCTGAGCTTGATCGCCTTGATGCGGCCGGTCGAGGGGCCGTGGGGGCCACGGCAGAGGTCCTCGAAGGGACCGTTGCGGTAGAGCGAGGCGGTCTCGACCCCCTCGTCGCGAACGAGGTCCTCGATCAGCTCGACCTTGAAGCCCTGGTCCTGTGAACGGAAGATCTCGATCGCCTCGCCGACGGGGACGTCGCGGCGGGAGAACTCCTCGTCGGCGCCGATGTGCTCCTCCATCGCCGCCTCGATCTTCGGCAGGTCCTCGTCGGTGATCCTGGTCCCGGGCGGGAACTCGAAGTCGTAGTAGAAGCCGGACTCGATCGGCGGCCCGATCGTCACCTTCGTGCCGGGGTAGAGGTCCATCACCGCCTCGGCCATCACGTGTGCGGCGTCGTGGCGGATCAGCTCCAGCGCCTCGGGGTCGCGGTCGGTGAGGATCGCGACCTCTCCCCCGCCCTCGGGCAGCGTCGCCGCGAGGTCGCGCAGCTCTCCGTCGACCTTGATCGCCAGGGCGGCCTTGGCCAGACCGGGGCCGATCGCCGCCGCCGCGTCCGCGCCCGTAGCTCCCGCCGGCAGCTCCAGAGGCTTGCCGTCGGGCAGGGTGAAGGTGGTCTTCTCGGTCGCGGCCTCCATGGCGGGCAATGGTACGGGGAAGCCGCACCGGTGCGCCGGACGCGCACCAGTGGAGAAGCTCAGCGAGCGGGGCCCTGCCGCGCCTGCCGTTCGGCGACCAGCGGACAGGGGCTCTCGCCGGGGTGCGGGTGGACCTTTTTCAGCTTCCAGCCTTCGTCGCCTTCGAGCACCACGAAGCGAACGCCAGGCGGCACCTCTGGTTCCTCGCTCGACTTGATGCAGACGCGGCCGCCGCGCATTTCCCAAGCGAGGAACGGTTCGCCGTGTTCCTTCTCGAGCAGCTGAGGCGAGGCGAGGACGAGGGTCGGCCCTTCCCCGACCGCCTTGCGGTACTCGCTCAGCTTCGAGGAGTAGGAGGTCGGCCCCACGGGGGCGTTGGCGAGGGCGAGCAGCGAGCAAAGCCCCGCGGCGGCGACGAAAACCGCCGCCACGGCGAGGGCGAGCCGCTGCGGGGCGACTTTGTCAACCATAGGTTCACTTTCGCGCCCCGCCAGGGTGAGCAGCGGCAGGAGGATCGTCAGCGCGACGAGCGGCGAGGCGATCTCGATCGCCTTGGCGGCGGTGTAAGGGGTGCCGCCGACGCGGGCGGCGGCGTAAGCGAGGGCGGCGGCCCCGACGCCGGCGAGGATCGCGATCTCGCGGCGGCGCCAGAGACCCACGAGGCCGTAGAGGAAGAGCGCGAGACCGAAGGTGACGCCGAGGTAGTAGCCGGCGGCCGGCACGGCGCCGTCGCCGGGGGCGAGGCGGAAGTCGCCGGAGGGCCAGATGCCAAGGGCCTCGAACGGCGAGACCTGGCCGAAGAGATTGCCGAGACCGGGGCCGTTGGGGTCGAAGGTCTCGAAGCTGTGGAAGTCGAGCATGCGGGGGAGCTCGGGAAGCGTCAGGACGAGAAAAACAACAGCTGCGAGACCTAGCGCTCGGGCTGCGGGTCCCGTCACGGCAGGGGACCCTCCATGTCTTCCGGTAGCTAAAGCTTCCTCAGACATGGTCCCCCCTACCGTGCCACCCGCTGCAGAGAGGATTAGGAACAAGACGGCGGCGGGACCTAGCCAGACTAGGGACGGGAAGCTGTACGTGTAGACGCTGCCTGCTGCTATGAGAGCTGCTGGGACGAGGCGGAGGGGGAGGTTCGCCCAGTCTCTTTGGGACTCGCGGAGGGCTAGGACGAAGGCGAGGAGAAAGAGGGCTTGGATCGTCTCCTTGAAGGCGCCTTGGGCGAAGTAGGAGGCGACCACGTATGCAAGGGCGACGAGGAGTGCTCCGGCCGTGCGGGGGATCGCGGGGAGGTCGCGGAAGGCGGCAAGAGCCGTGAGGGAGGCGAGTATCGCGACGGCGATGGTCAAGCCGCTGAAGCCCTGTACGAGGCCGACGTCGAGTCCCTTGTTGAGGGCGACGACAATCGAGTGGGGGCCGAGGGGATAGCCCTGGTTCAGGAGTTGGGACGACTGGCCTTCGGCGAGGCGATCGGCGGCCAGGAGGTGCTGAGACATGTCCGGGTTGAAGCTGGTGCCGAGGATCCCGAAGTGGCCTTCGACGGCGAATGGAAGGGAGGCGGCGAGGAGGGCGCCGAGAGCTACCGGCCAGCCGGTGCGGAGGGCCTGTCCCGCGGAGGTGTCACCTTCTTCCCCTCCCTGCGGGAGGAAAGCGACACAGCACGCCACCGAAGAAGCCGTTATGACCAAGACGACAAGGGCTGAGACCGCACCGCCCCCCGGCAGCCGCACCGTCCCCCAACAGATCGCGCAGAGCAGCGCCAGCCCGACCGCGGGCGAGAGCCAGGACCAGCGTCTCCCCCCGCAGAGCCCGATCGCGGCCTGTCCGATCGCCAGCGAAGACGCACAGATCACCAGCACTCCTGCATAGGTCCCGATCACGAGGCCGCGAGCCTAACGCTCGGCATCCATCTGTCCCTCGGAGAATCCGCGGGTACCGATACTGTTCCTAACCATGAAGGTCTCCACTCTTTTACTGACGGTGCTTTTGTCCTCCGCGCTTTTCACGAGCGCCGCCCCTGCCCAGCCACGACAGCCCCCGAGGAGCGCGGCTCGAGATGCCGCCCGGGCCATCGGCTGGAAGGTCGCTCGCCGAAATGAGTTGGTACAGAGCGTGAAGGTGCACCACTGCAGTCGATCGGGGGTAACCCGAATACACTGCCTCGTCCTCGACCGCGGCAGCACGAGCGTCCTCAAGACCACTTGTCGAGTGAGCGTGAGGGTTGAGGTCTACCGAGGGCGGATCAAAGGCACCCTCCGAGGGGTGAGCTGTCGCAACCGGCGCCTGCCTCTGCTCAAGGCCTCCGATGCCGAAGCCGCGATGCAATTGCGAGCCCAGGAACTATCAGGCCACACCGAATCGAGGATCTCCATTCTCTCCCGACCGAGCCGAACCGAGCTGCTCGGTCTCGCCGACTGGTCCCCCGCGGGGCCTCCGCAAAAAGCGGACGACGAATTTTGCTCGGCCCAGCTGCGGGCTACGTTGACGAACAGCGGAATCATCCGGATCGACGTTGAAAAAAGTGGGTGCATCACGGTCCCACCCAACGTCTAGCAATCCCTAACCTTGGGCGGTGGCCTTCGCACCTCCCGCCCGGCACCTGCTCAGGGCCAGGGACTTGGCCGACTCGCGCTACGCGGAACCCATCGGGGTCGAGGAGATGGCCGCGGCGGCCGGGCTCTCCAAAGCGCACTTCAGCCGTGAGTTCCGCCGCACCTTCGGCGAGTCTCCCTACGTCTACCTGCTGACCAGGCGCCTGGAGCGGGCGGCGGCGCTGCTGCGCAACACCGACCACTCCGTCGCCGCGGTCTGCCTCGAGGTCGGACTACAGGGCGTCGGCTCCTTCACCACCAGCTTCAAGCGGATGTACGGGATGACGCCGACGGAGTACAGAGACGCCGCGCCGCCGGCCTCCGCCCACGCCCGCGTCCCCGCCTGCATCGTCCGCGCCTACGCCCGCCCGCAACACCGCACGTTTCGAGAAGACAGCCCGCCTGCCCGCGCCTAGCATCGCTCTCACGCAGATTTCGACCAGGAGGAAACGATGAAGATCGCAAACGCACAGCTTTGGGTCCATGACCAGGAGGAGGCGCTTGCCTTCTACACCGAGAAGCTCGGCTTCGAGGTCCGCTCCGACGTCACCCTGCCGGAGATGGGCGACTTCCGCTGGCTGACGGTGAGCCCTCCCGGCCAGGAGGACGTCGCCGTCGTCCTGATGGCGATCCCCGGCCCGCCGATGATGGACGAGGACACGACCCAACAGGTCGAGGTCCTGATGGCCAAGGGCTTCGCCGGCACCGTCTTCCTCACCACGGACGACTGCCGCGGCGACTACGAACAGCTGAGGTCTCGCGGCGTCGAGTTCACCGAGACCCCGGAAGAGCGTCCCTACGGCATCGACTGCGGCTTCCGCGACCCCTCCGGCAACAGCATCCGGCTGACCGAGGTGAAGCTGCCGGCGAACGTCTAAGCGTCAGGTCGGAAAGCATTCGAGGTAGCGCGAACGAACTTCGACGAAGCCGGAGCTGAAGAGGACGGCGGTCAGTTCGACCGAACATTGTTCGCGCACCGAGGTCATACGAGTCCAGACCGCTTCGCCGATGATGCTGGTGCGGCTTTGACGCGCAAGTCCAAGCAGCCGCACCGGCTTTTCGGCGATCCGTTCGGCCTCCGGTTCCATCACTTCCTTTGCCCGCTGGAACGAGAGGAGCGGTTCGCGGCGGCAGTGAGTGCGGAGCTTCGCCGACGTCAGGTCTCCTTCCCCCCGTACGACTACCCGCAGGTTGCAGCGCGTTTCGAAGTTGGCGCTGAGGCCGTCGACGTAGATGCTGCAGGCGACCTTGTACTTCGACCGCCGCGAGCACCCGTTGAAGACGATGCCGTTGACCTGGGCATGGAGCCGGTCGTAGCGATGCGCCTTCGCTTTGGCCGCCCGCTTTGCCGCGCCCTTCCTCAGCTTCGGCGGCGGGGGTGGCTTGACGGTTCCACTTTCACCGCCGCCTCCTCCCCCTCCGCCACCACCAGAGGGGAGGTCCTCGCAAGCGACGCCGTCGTTGTCACCGTCGAGCCCATATGGATCACCCGGCAGTAGGTATTCCTGCGCTTCCTCCTGGGTGGCAAAGTCAGAGCAGTCGTAGTCGACAGCGGTGGCCGATCCGGCTGGAACGAGGGAGAGCGCGGTTGCTGCCGCAACCAGCAAGAAAAGTCGAGCACCAAAGCGTCTGATTGCGCGACCCTATCCGAGTAAAGAAACCGCGCTGTCAGCGAGCCTGGCTTGAAGATGGGCGTTACTGGGCTCGAACCAGTGACCTCCAGCTTGTCGAGCTGGCGCTCTCCCAACTGAGCTAAACGCCCGGGATCCCGGAATCTAGCAATGGGCAGGAGAAAGGCGGGTAGTGGCTAAAGGAATGCTTGCAACGGTCGATGCAAGAGGTGCAACCTTCAGACCTTTCCGGTGTTTGGGGGATAGGAACTTCAAAGCTTGAGGACCGACGAGCCAGCGACTTAGCAATCTCTGGTGGTACGTCCTTCGGAGATAAAGGGCCCCAAGACTGGGGCCCTTTTCCGTTCCGCGCAGCCTATGCTGCCACTCGATGGGTGCCGGCATGACCAGGAACGGGGTCGCCTACGACTCGATCGAGCTGGACCGGATCGACCGCCGCTTCTGGCGGGAGATCTGGGAATCGGTCCCGGCCGAGGTCGCCGCCGAGCGCGGCATCGAGTGGCGCCGGTTCGGGCCGATTCAGGTCACGGTGGTCCGCGATCTCGGCCGGGTCGGGATGATGAACCTCGTGCTCGGCACCGCCGAGGCAGAGGAACGATCCGACCTCGAAGCGGCCCTCGCCTGGGCTGAGGAGCGATCCACCCCCTACGTCTCGGTCACCCCCGATCTGCCCGGCAGCGCCGCGGCCGAGACCTGGCTGCGGGAGAGCGGCCTCGAGCCTTCCTATGCCTGGATGAAGTTCGTCCGCGACCCGCATCCGCCCCGCTTCCCCGAGCCCGACGGGGTCGAGGTGGTGGAGGTGAACGCCCCCGACGAGGCTCCGTTCGGGACGATCGCCGCGCTCGGCTTCGGGATGCCCGCGTGGGGCGCCGAGTTCTTCGCCCACCTGCCCGGCCGCCCGGGCTGGCGCTGCTACGTCGCCCGGGTCGGCGGCGAAGCTCAGGCCTGCGGGGCGATGCTGATCGCCGAGGGAATCGCCGAGCTGGGAATCGGCGCGACCCTGGAGGAGGCACGCGGCCGCGGCTGCCAGACCGCCCTCCTGCGCCGCCGGATCACCGACGCCGCCGCGGCCGGCTGCCGGACCCTCCTCGTCGAGACGGGGGAGCGGGTTCCGGACCGGCCGGCAGTGAGCTATCGCAACATCCTCAAGGCGGGCTTCGAGGAGGCCTACCTGCGACCGAACTGGAAGCGGCCGAGCTAGGTCGCCGCCGTCCCTCGGGTCTCGCCCTCTCGCGGTTCGAAGCCGGCGCGGTCGACCTTGCGGTGGTAGCGCTCTCCAACCTTGCCGCCGGAGATCGCCGACAGCAGCGTCGCCACGAGGACGAGGACGAGCGCGATCGCCGCCCCGCCCGCCAGCGAGCCTTCGTCGATCGGGATCCGCGGCAGGTTCAGCTGCGAGAAGAGGTTGTATTCGGAGCCGGCGATGGCGCCGAGGATCGCCAGCGCCACGGTAGCCAGCAGCCCGAACAACCAGACGCCGAGGCCTTGGCGCCCGCCGTCGAAGCGGGACATCCGACCGGCGACGTAGCCACCGGCGTAGTAGCTGATCGCGAGGACGAGGATGAGCAGGATGCCGCCAACGATGCTGATCGTCTCGGCATTCGATTCCGCCTCGCCCTCGCTCAGTTCGGTGAGGCCGATCGCCGCGCCGGCGGCGCTCAGCAGCGCCGTCAGCAGGACCGCGATCCCGACCGCGACCATCCAGCCGAAGAAGGCGGCGCCGAGGTTGAAGCCTCCGTATTCGTCGCGCTGGCGCTCGCGAACGAGGGCCGGTCCGGCTGCGCCTTCGCGCCTGCCGGCCGCGCTGTTCTCGCGCACCTCGTCGCGGTCCCGCACGCCGTCGCCGTCGCGGTCCGCGGGCGTCCGCTCCCCGGTCCTCTCAGCCATCTCATCCTCCTGATCCCTGGTCTTTCGGATTGCACTGCGACTGGTGGGCAAGGCCCAAGTACCCGCGAGAGAGGGGTCTAACCGGTTTGAACCCGGGGAGCCGGGGGTCCGTATGGCGGGGACCACCAACCACGAAAGGCAGGGAACGATGACCAGCAGACGATCGGCTCTACTCGCAACGGTGGCGCTGGCCGCGGCGCTGATGGTGGGCGTGCTTGCCCTCCCGGCTGGGGCGGCCCTTCGCCACATCGACGGCACCGTCGTCTCCAAGAACTCCGGCGACCGCAGCTTCCGCATCACCACCGAGAACGGAAACCGGATCCGCATAAAGGTGAACGGCAGGACCCAGTTCGAGCGGATCTCCGGCTTCGGAGCGCTCCACAAGGGCATGCGCGTGGAGGTCGACGCCCAGCGCACCGACAACGGCCTCCTCGCCAGGAACGTCGAGCCGCAGGGCGGTGGCGGTGGTGACGACTCCGATGGAGGCGACCACGGCGGTGGGGGCGCCGACGACGGCCCGAATCACACCTGAGAGCTGGGCACCCGCTCCGGCAGCAGCTCGAGGTCCCGAACCAGCGTCCCCCCATCGATTTGGGGGGGCGCGGCCTGCCCGCCGACCAGCACGCTGAGGTCCGGATACGTCCTCCTCAGCTCGGCGGCCACGGCTTCGAGTCGCGGCGTCAGCGTCTCCATCGTCGCCGTCATCGCGACCAGGTCCGGCGAGAGCGACTCCACCGCCTGCAGGAGGGCTCCGGTGGGAACGTCTGCCCCGAGGTAGATCGTGTCGTAGCCGGCGTCTTCGAGGAGGTCGGCGGCCATTCGCAGGCCGAGGGCATGCTGCTCTCCTTCCACAGCCGCGAGCAGGGCCCGCGGCGGCCGTCGTGCCTGGGCTTCGCCCGGCGGCGGGCGCAGCGCTACTAGAACCCGATTCGTCAGGGCCGTCGCCATGTGCTCGTCGGCGACGGTGAGAGCCCCCCTCTCCCAAAGCTCACCGATCTGGTGCATCGCCGGGGCGATCACCCGCTGGTAGAGCTCGGGCGTCGTCATCCCCTGCCGCAGCGCTTCGCTGGCCACGCGGTAGGCGCCGGATGCGTCGGCGGCCCTCAGCGCTTCCAGATAGAGGCGGGACAGCCGCGCATCGCTACGAGGCGTTTGTCCCTTCGTCGACTTGTCAGCCCCTGCCGACTTATCACTCATCGCTTGAAGGCTACGCCCGTGTCTAGCTTGGCTCAAGCTCCGAGGGCCCGGTCCCCCCCGGGCGCACCAGCTTGCGCTCGTAGAGAGCGGCGTCGGCGATACGGTAGAGGTCGTCGAAGCTCGCTCCCTCGCCGGGGGCGGAGGCGACGCCGACGCAGTGGGGCGCCCGCTCCGCCAGCGCTAGGGCGACGCGGTCGAGGACCGGCTTCGCCGCCTCGAGATTGGTGTCGGGGAGCAGCACCCCGAACTCGTCGCCGCCGAGGCGGGCGACCGAGTCCCCGGCGCGGATCGAGCCCGCAAGCCGCTCCCCCACCCAGCAGAGCAACTCGTCGCCCGCCTGGTGGCCGTTCTCGTCGTTGTAGGCCTTGAGGTGGTCGAGGTCGATCACCGCCAGCGTCACCGGCCGGCCGTGGCGTGCGAGGGCGGTGAAGGCGCGCTCGGAGGCGGTGGCGAAGCCGCGCCGGTTGAGCAGCTGCGTCAGCGGGTCGATGTTCGAGCTGCGAGCGAGCTCCTGGCGCCAGGCGTCGTGGTTCTTCGCCTGCCAGAGCGCCATCGCCGCGGTTCCGCCGAGGACCGCGGAGTAGACAAGGACGTAACCGCCGCTGACGTCGCCGGTCACGGCGAGGGCGAGGAAGGCGACGAGGGCGGCGAGCCAGATGAGAACGACGTGGCGAACCGGGAAGGAGAGCGAGGCGAAGATGAGCGGCAGGAAGAGCGCGATCCGCAGCGGACTCTCGGAGCCTCCGTCCAGCATCGCCAGCGCCCAGATCATCACCACGGTGAGGAGCGCCCAGCAGAGAAAGGCGCGCTCACGCCAGGGCGAGGCGACGATCCGCCGCCAGGGGACGACGAACAGTGCCAGCAGCCCGGATGCGGTGACCACGGCAAGCATCAGGCCGAGCCCGAGCCGGTGGTCGGCGTCCGCGAAGAACGCCACGTAGGCGAACCCCGCCAGCGCCATCAAGATCGTCACCCAGCTCCCAGCCGCCGCCGTCCGCAGCCAGTACTGGGTCTCGAAATCGTCGTGACTAGCCCCCGAGCGCATTTTGCTCGGGATTACCCGGTGGCACCGCTCTTACTCCATATGCGCCCTATGCGGCTAGATAGGGAAGTTTGATCGAGCCTTTTCCAGGGGATGAAGCTGCGCAGCCCTATTCCTGACGCGAAGGAGAACAATGAGCATCGTCACGATCCTGATCATCATCATCCTCGTCCTACTGGCGATCTACCTTTTCCGGCGCGTCTTCTAGAACGTATTGAGGGGTGGGCAAGCTGTTCGGGCACCCCAGCCACTGCCAGGGCGCCCGCCAGGGGCTATCCCTGCTTGGTAATGGACACGGCTGGAATCGCCGTGACTGCACGCTGAATCGTCATCAGCCTCACCCCCTCTCCTGGGCTCGTTGCCGAGCCTAGGATTGCTTAAGGCTGCTCGATCTAATGCAGGCGGCTATTTCAATGCCGGCCATAGAAGGCGCTAATACTTCCGACCAATCGACCAGCGGAACCGCAACCGAGAGGACCCGGAAAGTGCCCCCTAGCGATAAGACGAAGCGGCCCAAGACGGGCAAGGTGACGAGGCTCGACAGGCGCTTCACCCAAGCCCTGAACCACCCACTGCGAACCGAGATCATCGCCATCCTGAGCGATACCTGCGCAAGCCCGAGCGAAATGGCCGAAATGCTCGGAGAGGAACTATCGAACGTCAGCTACCACACGAAGCAGTTACTCGAATTGGACTGCATAGAGGTGGTCGACAAGGAACAGGTCCGCGGCGCCGTGAAAACTCGCTACCGGGCGACGACGAAGATGCTGCTCGACAACCCCGATTGGGAGAGGCTGGGCAGAACCGTCCGTACGGGCATAAGCATCAACGCCCTCAACGAAGTCACCCGGCGAGCAGCCGACGCGTTGGAGGCCGGCACCTTCGACGAGCGAACGGACCGGACCCTCATCACCATGAAACTCGACGTGGATCAACCAGGCTGGGAAAAGGTGAACGCCGCACTCCGGACCGCCTACGAGCGCATAGGAGAAGTCGAAGTCGAAGCGGCCCAACGCAAGGCCGAAGGGGCCAACACCTTCCGCATGACCGCCTCCCTCCTCGGCTACCAGTCGCCAGCTCGAGAAGCTGACTAGTGGTATGCCAACTAGAGGCGCCTACCAGAATCGAACTGGTGTAAACGGCTTTGCAGGCCGCTGCGTAGCCACTCCGCCAAGGCGCCGGGAGCGGATGAAAGCCTAGCGCCGCTCAGATGGATTCGTGCGGCGCTACTGCTCGTAGTCCTCGACGGTGCCGCCGTCGGGCATGCTGGCCTCATCGGGGTCGTCGCCGGCGCGGCGGAGGGCGCGGCGCTGGCGCAGGTAGTCCCAGGCCTTGTCGAGCTGGACTTTCAGCTCCTCGAGGCGGGCGTGCTCGTCGTCGCCCAGGCCCTCGCCCTCGTGGCGGTGGAGGAGGTCCTCCTCTTCCTGGACCAGTTTGTCGATGCGGTCGAGTACCTGTTGATCGTCCATGGCGGCTTCTTACCCGGTCTCCGTGGATTCGACTACGCGGAAGGAGATGCCGGCCTTCTGCACTCGCTCGAGCAGGTGGTCGCCCATCGCGTCGGCGGTGGTGAGCTGGCCGGCTTTGGCGGGAAGGTCGTCGAAGGCGAGGCAGAGGCCGGACTCGGCGAGCATCTTCGAGGTCTCGCTGTAGCCGGGGTCCCCCCCTTTGACCTCGGTGACGACGCGCTTGCCGCCGCCCTCGCCGACGAAGACGACCTTGAACCAGCTCTTCTCGCGTTTCTCCACGCTCGGACCCTCGCCCGGGGCCTTCATCTTCAGCAGCAGCTTCCGCGTCGGCGGCAGCTGCGCGAGCGTGAACCCGGTGCCGACCCCGGCTGCGAGCACGCCAACCGTGGTCAGGTGCTTTGCGAGCATGTGGTGGCCGTAGGTGAAGTTCGGGCCGTAGCGGTCGAGGGCGGCGGCGGAGCGCCGAATGACCGCACCGTCAATCGTCGGCAGGGGCACCGCCCAGCCACCGAGCTGCTCCTCGCGGCGGATCCGCGCCGCCGCCGAGTGGACCTCGCGGCCGCTCGGGCGCGGCTCGGCCGTGCGCCGCTCCTTCGCCGCGCTCAGCGTCTGCCGGGCGCGGCCGAAGCCGTTGATCGCCGAGTGGAAAGTGCCGCCGGAGAAGCTGGCGTTGCTGCGAACGTAGCCGTTGACGGTCAGCGGCATCCCCTTGGGCAGCTGCTTGACCGTGAAGTAGGCGCCGAGATCGTGCGGGATCGAGTCGAAGCCGCAGCAGTGGACGAGGCGGGCGCCGCTGCGCTCCGCCTCGGCGTGGTGCTCGACCCACATGCGGTCGACGAACTCGGGCTCGCCAGTGAGGTCGCAGTAGTCGGTTCCCGCCGCGGCGCAGGCCGCCACCAGCGGCTCGCCGTACAGGGCGTAAGGGCCGACGGTGGTGATCACGACCCGGGTGGACTCCGCGACGCCGCGCAGCGCTTCGCGATCGGCCGCGTCGGCCTCGATCAGAGCAGGGGACGGGGCCTGAGGCGACGCGGACGCCAGCCGCTCCTTCACCGCCTCCAACTTGCCCCGGTTGCGGCCGACCAGCGCCCAGCGCATCTCCGCGGGGCCGTGAGCGGCGAGGTAATCGGCGGTAAGCCCCCCCGTGAAGCCGGTTGCCCCGAAGAGAACCACGTCATGGGGGCGGGGTGACTCCATCTCGGCCATTCTCTCAGGCCCTGCTGCAGCACGTGCAGCGGGCGCCGCAGACGACCAGTCAGCGACCACGACGCCCGCTGCACGTGCAAGACATAAACGCAGCCCGTTTACAAATGTCAGACCAAAGTCAAGTAAGTGGATATGAATAGCCGCGCCGGTTTCCCCGCAAGGTCCGGCAAACCCATCCCTGGGGCGGTTCTCTTCCGGCCCGTTCTGACGCAAGCTATTTCGCGATCAAGTTACGCGAAGGTTTTCCGGGCATTGCTATGTTCTCGCGCCCAGCCCATGCGCAACTTGATCAAGCTGATAGGTCTTCTGCTGGTCGCGGCAGCCGCTGTAGACGCTCCAGTCGCGGCCGCGATCACCTCTGAGCAGGCAGTCTCCTTTCTCAACCAGCAGCGGGCCTCGAACGGCATCCCCGGCGATCTCCGGAACCGGCCGGATTGGGCAAGCGGTTGCGCGAAGCACAACCTTTATTCGCACGAAACCGGCGATTACGGGCACTCCGAGGATCCATCGAGCCCCTACTCCACCCCCGAGGGCACCGAAGCCGCGGCCTCGAGCGTCCTTGCCACCGGAAGCGGCTATTCGGAGGCGGGGGAGAACCCGTGGGAGTGGGCGCCGATCCACCTCTACACGATGCTGGACCCCCATCGGCTGGCCTCCGGCTACGACGCCAGCAACGACTACGTCTGCATGTGGATGATCGGAGAAGATCGAGAAGACCCGCCGACGCCCCAATTCTTCAGCTATCCGGGGCCGGGAACTCAAGGGATCTACCCCGATGAGCAGGCCTACGAGTGGCCCTACACCCCGCAACAGCTGGTCGGCATCCCGGACGGACAGATAACGGGGACCAACATCCTCCTTTTCTCGCTGGGCACCCGGGGACTGAGGGCGGACGGCTTCTCCCTCCGCGGGCCCGGCGGGGACGTGCCTGCACGGATGGTCGACGAAGGAACCTCGAACGAGGTTGGCAACGGCAGCTGGTTCCGCGGCGGCGGCGTCCTCGTCCCGGAGCAGCCGCTTGCCGAGCACACCACCTACACGGTGGCGGTCAAATGGCGCAACCTCGCCTACGAAGAAGACCCCTCCGAATTCGTCGAAGAATCCGAGCTCCCGCTGCTGACGACCCCTTTCTTCACCCAGGAGTTCAGCTTCACCACGGGAGCGACCTCGCGCCAGGGACAGGAAAGCGAGGCGCTGGAGCAGCCGGTCCTGCGTCTCTCCCGAGCCGGCAAGCGGGGACCCTTCCTGCGGCTGCGGCTGACCTCCGATCGTTCGCTGCGTGGCCGTAGCGCGCGCTTTGTCGTCTACCGCCATGAACGCGGATGCGGCCCCAGGTTCGCCACCGCGGGGAGCACTTGCGGCTGGGACCAGCTCGGCCGGCCCAGGGTGCGGATGCTGCGCCTTCACGGAACGCAGGTCCTCAGGCCACGAGAGCCGAGGCGCTGGCAGAAAGCAACGGTCAAGGTGCGCACGAGCGGGTTCACCGTGGGCGACGTCCGCTTCGCCCCCGCCTTCGCCCGCTACATCGTCAAGCGCTAGCCGAAGGCGCGGTGGCCGGGGCGCCGCTCTCGACCGGGTGGCCGCCGTCGCGCCAGACGCCCACGCCCTTGCCGACGTGGGTTACCTCGAAGCCAGCGCGCTGGAGGATCGAGGCGGCGAGGCCGCTGCGCTTGCCGCCGCGGCAGATCGTCGCGATCTGCCGGTCGCGGGGCAGCTCGTCGAGGCGCCCGGCGAGGTCGCCGTAGGGGATGTGGAGGGAGCCGGGAATGTGCTCGCCGGCGTACTCGGAGGCGTTGCGGACGTCGAGGACGACGGGGCCTGCGTCGCCGTCGACGCGGCGTGCCAGCTCCTCAGGGTCGATCAGCTCGATCCGGTGGACCGGCCGCTCCTCCGTGCGCCAGGCGGTCATCCCGCCCTCGAGGTAGCCGCGGACGGCAAGGCCAACCGCGGCCAACAGCTGCGCCGCGTGACGCTCGTCGCCGTCGGATGCGGCGACGACGACGATGTCGCTGCCCTCGGGCACTACACGCGAGACCTTCGTCGCGAAGCCGGTGTCGTAGGAGGATGCGCTGAGGGCGCCCTCGATGTGGGCCTCGTCGAACTGGTCGTTCGTGCGCCCGTCGATGACGACAGCGCCGTCCTCGACCAGCTCCTCAACCTCATAGGGGCTGAGCGGGGCCGGCGTCCCAAAGTCCTCGACCAGGGGACCTTGGTTGAGGCCGACGATGCGCTCGACGTTGGGCGGTTTGTCGCCCAGTGAGCCGACCTGCTCCCCGACGAACTGCCCTTTGTCGGCGATCTGCAGGGCGCGGTTGTGGCGGCGCTCGAAGCCGATCGTCGAGGAGGACTTGAGGTCGAGCCCGGAGCCGCCGCAGAGCGAGCCGCCCAGGTGGCCGGGCCAGACCTCGACCTCGTCGGGGAGCTTCAGCAGCCGCTCGTGCAGGGAGCGGAACATGTCGGCGGCGCCCTCCCGAGGCTCGACCGCCAGGTCGGGCCGGGCAACGTCGCCGATGAAAAGCGAGTCACCGGTGAGGAGCGCCCAGGGGGCGCCGCCCCGGCCCTTGTCGCTGAGTAGGAAGCAGGTGTGCTCGGGCCGGTGCCCGGGCGAGTGGATCGCCTCGACCGCGAGGTCGCCCAGCTCCAGCTTCCAGCCGTCGGCGAACGGCTCGTGCGGGTACTCCGCCTCCGCCAGCTCGTGAACGTGGACCGTCGCCCCGGTGCTGCGACAGAGTCGCCCATGCCCAGAGACGTGGTCGGCGTGGTTGTGGGTCTCGAGGACGTGTCCGATCCGCACCCCATGCAGCCCTGCCAGGCGGCGGTAGGGATCGATGTCCCACTGCGGATCGACCACGACCGCGGTCCCCGATTCGCGATCGGCGACGAAGTAGGAGGCGCAGCCGAGGTCCTCGTGAATGATCTGGCGGAAAAGCATCTTCTCCCTCGCTGCGCAGGCTAGCGCGCCGCTCCCGCCGCCACAGCTAGAATGCCCCCGATGCGGCTGTAGCTCAGCTGGCTAGAGCGTCTGCTTGCCATGCAGAAGGTCGAGGGTTCGAATCCCTTCAGCCGCTTCGAAGGAAAGCCCCGCTCCGGCGGGGCTTTCTGTGTCTGTGAGCTTCGACGACGAGCTTCAAGAGGGCGCTGAGGAAGACCAAACCGGCGGAGAAGATGGCGCAGACCCCCACGCCCCACCAGATCGGCATCGGCTCGCTGAATTCGTAGCTGTTCGGATAGCCGAAGGGAACTGCGAGCGGAACCGCCAAGAATGCCAGCAGCGCGAAGGTGATCTGCCCCGTTCCCCACCCGAGCAGCACCGAGGCGATCGCCCATATTGCAATCGCCGCCTCGCCGGCTCCGACATTGGCGTTGAAGATGATGATCGCCGCAACTGCGGCCAGCAGGTAAAGCGTTATGAGTGCGATTCGAGTCACCTGGACAAACCACCTCCGAACGTATCCCGGGTAGCTGGACTATTGACCATTGGTCGACAAGTACTCTAGTCTATCGACCCACGGTCAACAACGCGGTGAGGAGGAGCGCGATGACGCGCGAGGCAAGGTTCAGCAAGGTCGACACGACGGCCGAGTACCAGCCCTTCCCCAACGAGGAGGGGCGGAACAGCCGGCAGTCCCAGGTGGAGATCCCGGCGATGGTGCGGGCCCTGGGGATCCCGAGCGACAAGCGGATTCTCGAGGTGGGTTGCGGGAGGGGGATCGCGCTGCCGGTGATCGAGCGGTTGTGCAGCCCCCGGCGGCTGGTGGGGCTCGACATCGACCCGGAGCTGCTGGTCGAGGCGGCAGCGAATCTTCGCGAGCATGGGACGTCGGCGGAGCTTTGCGCCGCCGACGTACGGCAGATGCCGTTCGCCGACGAGTCCTTCGACGTCATCATCGACTTCGGCACGCTCTTCCACATCTCCAAGCCGCAGGCCGCATCGGCTGAGATCGCCCGTGTCCTCGCCCCGGGCGGGGTCTTCGTCCACGAGACGATGGTCTCGCAGCTGCTCTCCCATCCGGTCCGCTCGCGAGGTCGGCGTCTACCGCGAATGGAGCACGACGGCCTGCGGCAGAAGCGCTGGGCGATGCTTTGGGCGTCCCGCACCAAGGAAGCCTTGTCGGCGAAGGCACTTGAGACCTCCTGCGCGTGACTCCCGAGAGCTCACTTCCACAGCTCGCGGCGCAGCATCTCGTTTCCACGCTCGAGCTGGCCGATGGTGGCGCTGGCGACCGAGCCCGCCCGGGTGGCGCGATTGATGCGGGCCTGGATCTCCTTGTGGGACTTGCCGGTGCGGCGGGAGACGTTGGCGACCAGGCGGCTGCGCTCCGTGCGTAGCCGCTCGCGGGTCGCGTAGGCCGACTCCCGCTCGGGCTCCTTCGGCGAGGGCTCGGGGTTCGCGAGGGCTATCGCCTTCTTCGGCCTGGGATCGTCGGTCGGGAAGAGCTGCAGGGCGGTTTCGCTCATGATCGCCTCGTCCAACTCGGCGCCGCCTGAGCTGAGGGCAGCGAAGCCGCCGCCGGGATCGCCTGGCTCCGGATCGGGCTCGTCCAGCTCGGCGACCTCGTCCTCCTCGCCGGTCGGCGAGAGGTCGAGCGCGTGCCGGCGCTCCAGCTCGATCTCGTGCGCGAGCGCCTTCAGCCGCGGGTCGGCCGGCATCAGCAGGTAGCTCATCTGGCGGCGCGGCCCCGGGGTGGCGCGGATGAAGCGGCCGACCACCTGGCGGAAGAAGAGCTCGGTCCGGGCCGCGGTCGCGTAGACCCCCACCCGCATGCGAGGGATGTCGACGCCCTCTGAGACCATCAACACCGAGACCAGCCAGCGGCGGTCGGAGGAGGCGAACTCGGCGATGCGGCGGCTGGCGTCGGGCTCGTCGCTCATCACCAGCTCGGGCTTCTCACCCGAGATCGACCCGAGCCGCGCCGCGATCGCCCGGGCGTGGTCCTGATCGGAGGCGATGACCAGGCCGCCCGCGTCGGGGTGCCCGTCGGCGCGGACCTCGCTCAGCCTGGCGTCGCCGTCGCGCAGCACCTCCCCCATCCACTCGCCTTCCGGGTTCAGCGCCGTCCGCAGTCGCCGCGCCGCCTCCGCCGCCGGCAGCACGAGGTCGAAGTCGGCGCTGCGCAGCCGCCCGTCCGAGAGCCACTCCATCTCGCCGTCGTAGGGGAGGAAGGTGATCGGGCGGCAGACCCGGTCGACCAAGGCCTGCGGATAGCCGTAGACGTAGTCGGCCCGGCTGATGCCGTCCTCGTCGTAGGCGACCCAGGGAATGGCCGAGTTGTCCGACCGGAAGGGCGTGCCGGAGAGGAGCAGCCGGAAGCGGGCGCCGTCGAACGCCTCGCGGGTGCGCACGCCCCAGGCGGCCTGGTCTCCCATGTGGTGGGGCTCGTCGGCGATCAGCAGGGTCGGCCGACGGGCGGCGGCCTGCCCATGGGTTCGCGGCCCGGCCGCGATCGTCTGGTAGGTGACCGCGACGCCGTGGAAGTCGGCCGACTCCGGCCCGTCCGAGTTGGGACGGTTCGGCTCGAGCTCGATCCCGTAGCGCCCCGCGTCGGCTGCCCACTGGCGGCAGATGTGAGTGGTCGGCCCGGCGACGACCACCCGGGAGACGAACCCGGCGCTCAGCATCCGGTGGGCGATGTGCAGCCCGAAGGTGGTCTTCCCGGCGGCGGGGGTTGCCGAGGCCAGGAAACTGGTGCCCGAGTGCGCCCGCACGGCTTCCGTCGCCTCCTGCTGCCAGGTGCGCAAGGGACGGGAACGGGGCCAATCCGGAAGCGAGCGGGCACGCGCCCCGCCGTCCATCAGCTGCTCAGAGGCGTCGTACAAGGGCGCGGAAGAATAGGGCGGGCCGCGGTCGGAGGACTGGCGACGATGATCGTGCCTCAGCCACGTCTACGATTCGCCCGTGGCGGAGCAGGTTCCGGCGGTTGGCGATGTCCTCTCGACTATCGAGCGGCGGGATTGGGATCGGCTGGAGCGCCTGCTTGACCCCAAGGTCCACTGGACGACGGCGGTCGAGGAGCACCTGCACGGCCCTGGGCAGGTGATCGAGCTCCTACGGGCAGACCCGCCCCCAGCGGCGCCCGCCTATCACGAGGTTCGGGACGGCCTGATCACCCGCTGGATCGACACGCCTGGTTGAACGCAGCAGTCCGCCAAAGATTCGCGTGCTTTCGGTGGCAAGTCTGTTTCTACTACCGATTAATGGGTATTATCCCGCCATCCCACAAGATCCATCCCCCCCGGCGCGACGCGGGAGGATTGAAAATCCATCCATTGACGGCACCGTCGTTTCCCTGGCCTCGGTTGCCCAGAGTTCCTCCCCGCGTCGCGCCGGCCCCTTCCGGGCGAGCTAGGCGCGCAGCTCGGAGATCAGATCGTCAAGGTCGAGCGGGCTAGTGCCCATCTCGACGCCCTCCCCGTCCGGCGCCATCGGCCACTGCTCTCGGGGGCGGTCCCAGTAGAGCTCGACGCCGTTGCTGTCCGGGTCGGAGAGGTAGAGGGCCTCGCTGACGCGATGGTCGGAAGCGCCTTCGAGGGGCCAGCTCGCCTCGCTGAGGCGGCGCAGGGCGTCGGCAAGGGCGCGGCGGGTCGGGTAGCGGATCGCCGTGTGGAAGAGGCCGGTGGTGGCCGGGGGCGGCGGCGAGCCGCCTTTCGAGCTCCAGGAGTTGAGGCCGATGTGGTGGTGGTAGCCGCCCGCGGAGATGAAGGCCGCGTCGGCACCCCAGCGCTGCATCAGCTCGAAGCCGAGGATGCCGCAGTAGAACTCGAGCGCCCGGTCGACGTCGGCGACCTTGAGGTGGACGTGACCGATGTCGACGCCGGGATCGATCGGCTCAGCCATCGAGGGCTCCGTCCAGGGCCTGGTTGACGAGGCGGTCGGCGTCGGCGTTCTCGGCTCGGCGCACGTGGCGGATCGACCAGGAGTTGAACTCCCCCAGCGCCTGCTTCACCTCTTCGTGCAGCTCCTTCATCCCGGCGTTTTTCACCTTGTAGCGGCCTTCGACTTGGCGCACCACCAGCTCCGAGTCGCCGATCAGTTCCAGCTCGCTGGCCCCGTGGGCGGCGGCGAGCTCGATCCCGCGCAGCAGCGCCCGGTACTCGGCGACGTTGTTGGTCGCCTCGCCGATCGTCTCCCCCACTTCCTCCAGCACCTCGCCGTCGCCGCGGAGGACGACCCCGATCGCCGCCGGGCCCGGGTTGCCCCGGGCGCCGCCGTCGACGTTGACCGTGACCCGGCTCACCGGCTCGGCGCCCGCTCGCCGGCGAGGCGCAGCTTGCCGTCCTGCTCGACGCGGGCGTTCCACTGCTTGGCCGCCGCGTCGAGCTGCTCGACCTCGCCGCCCTTACCGAGCTCCGTGACCGGGCTCAGCTCGTCGGCGATGTCGACGCTCCACTGGTACCAGGAGAGGTCCCAGGCGATCGTGATCCGGACCTCATCGGGCGCCCCGGCCGAGGCCCCCACCGAGGCCCGCGGCACCCCGAGGGTGCGGGTGAGGCCGGCGACGGTGCGCCCGGCCTCGCTCGAGTTGAAGCGGGCGACCGCGCGTTCGAAAGGGGTGAAGCCGAGCTCGTCGACCGGCGGCGGCAGCGGTCGACGACGAGGCGGCGCGGGCGCGGGCGCGGTGGAGGCGGGCGCAGGCGCGCCCGGCCGCCGGTGGCGGCGGTGGAAGAGCCGGCGCAGGCGCCCTTCGTGTCCGTGCCCCTCCGGCTCCGGCTCGGGCTCGTCCCCGGGCCGCCAGCCGAGTCGCTCGGCCCGGGCGAGGCAGAGCTCGCAGACCGATTTCTCGTCGCGGCCGTCGAGGAAGCCGTGGATGCGCTCGCCGGCGAGGATCGTCCGGCAGCAGATCGAGCAGCTCCCTCCCATTACCCCTGCTGGAGAGAGGATTTCAGCCGCATCACGGCCTTGGTGTGAAGCTGGGAGACCCGCGACTCGGTGACCCCGAGGACCTCGCCGATCTCGCGCAGGGTGAGGTTCTCGTAGTAGTAGAGGGCGACGACGAGCTGCTCGCGCTCGGGCAGGCCGCCGATCGCCTCCGTCAGCAGGTCCTTGACCTCCGTCGAGGCGAGCGCCTCCTGCGGGTCTGCGGCGCTGTCGTCGGCGATCGTGTCCAGCAGCGAAACCTGGTCGCCGGAGGAGTCGGAGACGGTCCAGAGCTCGTCCAGCGCGTAGACGGAGGAGTTGGCGATCTCCAGCAGCGCGCTCTGCAGTTCTTCCTCGGTCAGGTTCAGTTTCGAGGCGAGCTCGGACTCGGTCGGCGCCCGCTGCAGTTCGTGCTCGAGTTTCGCCTGCGCGGTTTCGATTTCGCGGGCGCGCGAGCGGACCGAGCGCGGCACCCAGTCGAGCGAGCGCAGTTCGTCGATGATCGCGCCGCGGATCCGGGTCATCGCAAAGGTCTCGAATTTGATTCCCCGCTCCGGCTCGAAGCGCTCGATCGCCCCGATCAGGCCGACGAGGCCGTAGGAGATCAGGTCGGCGTCTTCGACGTGCGACGGCAGGCCGGCGCCGAGGCGGCCGGCGACGAACTTGACCATCGGCGAGTAGGCGACGACGAGCCTCTCGCGGGCGCCCTCGTCCCCGCCGTCCTTGTAGCGTCGCCACAGGTCGCGGAGCTCGACCTCTTTCACTCCCGTTTCCACTAGGGCATCCTACGTTCGTTTGCGGGGGTTTGTCTCATGCGCGGGGGTGACTGGCGGCGTAGGTGTCGCGCAGCCTCGCCGCATCGACCCGGGTGTAGATCTGGGTGGTCGAGATCGACGCGTGACCTAGCAACTCCTGAATCGTACGCAGGTCGGCGCCCCCCTCGAGCAAATGGGTTGCGAAGGAATGTCTAAGTGCGTGCGGGGAGACCCCGGCGGCGAGGGCTGCCTCGCGCGTCCAGAGGCCGAGGCGGCGGGTGACGTCGGAGTTGGAGAGGCGCCGCCCGCTCTTGGAGAGAAAGAGCGCGCGCTCGCGCGGGTCGGCGGCGAGGGCGCGCCGGCCTTTGTCGAGGTAGCGCCGAAGGGCCCGCTGTGCCGGCTCCCCCACCGGCAGCAGCCGCTCCTTGTTTCCCTTGCCGAGGACCCGCAGCTGCTCGGTCTCGAAGTCGAGCGAGCCCTCGTCGAGGTTGACGATCTCCTCGCAGCGCAGGCCACAGGAGTAGGCCAGCTCCAGCATCGCCCGATCGCGCAGCTCCAATGGCGTCCGCGCCGGGATCCGCTCCAGCAGCGAGCGCATCTGCTCGGTGGTGAGCACGGTCGGCAGCTTCTCGGCCCGCTTCGGGCTGGAGACGAGCTCGGCGGGGTTGGCGCCGGCCTTCTCGGTGCGGACCAGGTACCCGTAGAGGCCGCGGATCGCCGCCAGCTTGCGGGCGACCGTGGCCGGCGCCGCGCCGGCGTTGGATAACCCGGCGCCGTAGCGGCGCACGTCGCGGTGGCGGATGTCGCCTGGGTCAAGCCCCTGCTCCCCCGCCCACTCGGCGAAGCCGCCGAGGTCGACTCCGTAGGCATGCCGCGTGCGCTCGGCCAACCCGCGCGCCCGCAGGTCACGGTCGTATGCGGCCAACGCCGACTCCCAGTTCATCGGAGCTTCATTCGCCCCAATGTCGCCGCGTCCTTTCGCGGTACCGCTAACCGATGAAGATGGGCGTACCTACTTCGACTTCGTCGTATAGCTCTTCGACGTCTGGAATCGCCATGCGGACGCAGCCGTGGGAGGCGGCGCTGCCGAGCGAGTAGGTCTCTTCGGTGCCGTGGATCCCGGCGCCTTCGTAGATGCCCATCCAGCGCGCCTTGATCGGGTTCGAGGGTCCCGGCGGAATCGTCTGCCCGGCCAGGCTCCCGGCCCAGTCGCTCATCGGCACGTTCCAGACCGGGTTTTCTTCCTTTTCCTGGATCGCGTACAGCCCTTCCGGCGTTTCCAGCCCTTCCATGCCGACGGCGACGGTGTAGGTCTTGGCCAGCTTCAGGTGCTTCCAGAGTCGCAGGGTGAAGGTGGAGCGGTCGAGGGTGAGGTAGGACGGGTACTCGGCCGCGACCTCCTTCTTGGTGACTTCCGGCGCGATCGAGTGGACCGCGGCCTTGATCGTGTGCGGGGCATTGGCATTGAGTACCGCCGCCTTCAGGTCCTTCTCGAGCAGGTTGTCGCGCAGCTTGCGCCCCGGCTCGCCGGCGACGACTTCGAGCGAGTCGCCGCTCGGTTCGACATCGGCGTTCTTCGGTTCCCGGTTGACCTCTTCGGCGACGTGGCGGACGAAGCGGTTGACCGCCGGCACCGAGTAGGCGACCTGCGGGGTGATGCTTTCGTCAACTTCGCCGCCGCTGACGTAACGGACCAGGCGCCCGGGCAGGCCGCCCTCCTGGCTGTCTTCGACCGCCTCCGCAACCGCGGCCTCGACGTCGGCGCGAATCTTCAGCTTCTCCCCGGGAAGCTTCCAGGTCTCGCCGTCGAAGCTGACCTTGAGCGGATGCTGCAGCGGCGCCAGCAGCTTGCGGCGCACCTTGGCCGCCGCCTCCTCTTCGTCGAGACCGCTGACGTCGACGCCGCCGATCGTCACCCCCTCGGCGATCTGATCCTTCTGGGAGCTGTCGTAGGCGTAGGCGCCGCCGACCACGAGCACCAGCAGGAGAGCGGCGATCAGCGCCGCAATAGAAGTCTTCGTTCGCATCTGGACTGAGTAACCCTTAGGACGTCGCGTTGCCGGTTGGTAGAAGTCTAGGCATCGGCTTTGTTCGGCCTGCCGAGGGCTCTTCCCTGCAATTTCGCATGTGCCTCGGTCTTATCGGCAGCGGGGCCGGATATCTTTCGCCGATGCGCACGAAGGACGAGGTCCGGGCGGAGGTCTGGAAGGCGATGGAACGGGAGGGCGTCTCCCGCTTCCCCGGGGCCGAGGGGCGGATCCCGAACTTCGCCGGCGCCAAACTCGCAGCCGAGAAGCTCGCCGGCCACCGCCTCTGGAAGCGGGCGCGGGTAATCAAGGCGAATCCGGACTCGCCGCAGACCCACGCGCGTCGGATCGCCCTGGAAGAGGGCAAGACGATGATCATGGCGGTGCCCCGCCTGCGCGACCCGCATCCATTCCGGGTGCTGGAGCCGAAGCGGCTCTCGAAGGCGGCGATGAAAGAGGCGGCGACGATCAAGGGGGCCCTCAAGCACGGCCGGGTCGTCGCCCTCGACGACCTGCCAGAGATCGACTTCGTCCTCTGCGGCTCGGTCGCGGTCAACCTCAGCGGCGCCCGCGTCGGCAAAGGCGGCGGCTACCACGACCTCGAGTACGGGATCCTCACCGACGCCGGCAAGATCGACGCCCACACCACCGTCGCCACCACCGTCCACCCGATCCAGATCCTCCGCCAGCACCTGATGGTCACCGACCACGACCTTCCCTGCGACCTGATCGCGACGCCGCGCGCGGTGATCGAGATCGACCGCCAGCACGATCGGCCCCGCGGGATCCTCTGGGACCACCTGCAACCGCCGCAGATCCGGGAGATCCCGGTTCTGGAAAGGATGGGTTATGCCTGAGCCGGAGCGTCAACCCCTGCCCGCCTTTCCCGGCACCGACTACGGGAACCCCGACCCGGAGTGGCTGAAGATCGACTGGCGGCAGCACCTGCGGCGGGTCGACCTGCCGGGGGCGCAGGACGTTAACTACGTCGAAATCGGCGAGGGCGAGCCGATCATCTTCATCCACGGCATCGCCGGCTGCTGGCGCAACTGGCTCGAAAACCTCCCCTACTTCGGCCGCAACCATCGCGCGATCGCCCTCGACCTGCCCGGCTTCGGCGACAGCCCGATGCCCTCCTGGGAGATCTCGATGGCCAACTACGGCCGGCTCATCCACGACTTCTGCGAGCGGCTGGGGATCGAGCGGGTGGCGGCCCTGGTCGGCAACTCGATGGGCGGCTTCATCGGCACCGAGGCGGTGATCGAGGAGCCCGAGCGTTTCGACCGGCTGGTGTTGATCTCCGCCGCGGGGATCAGCTTCGCCGAGTGGCAGGGCCGCACCTTCGACGCCGCCGCCCGCATCTTCAAAGCGGCGATCCCGATGATGAGCGGCGAGCGCCGCGTCTACTGGACGACGCCGCGCGGCCGCAAGATCGCCTTCGGCCGGCTCTTCCGCAACCCCAACAAGCTGCGCCCGGAGCTGCTCGCCGAGCAGGTTCGCCCCGGCCTGCAGGCGCCGGCCTTCACCGAGGCGCTGACCAAGATCTGGGGCTACGACACCCGCGAGCGACTGCCGGAAATCGGGATCCCGACGATGGTCGTCTGGGGCCTGAGCGACCAGATCGTCCCGGTCGAGGGGGCGCTCGGGTACCACCGCCTGATCCCGAAGTCCCGTCTGGAGCTCTTCGAGCGGACCGGCCACCTGCCGATGCTGGAGCGCCCGCAGCGCTTCAACCCCCTGCTCGAAGAATTCATCGAATCCTCGCAGCCGCTGCGAGCGGCGCAGGACACCGCTGTCGGCTAGGTGATCGCGCCCTTGGAGGCGGACGACACCGTGGCCGCGTACTTGGCCATCACGCCGCGGGTGTAGAGCGGCTCGGGCGGCTCGTACTCCTCGACCCGCTTCGCGATCTCCTCGTCGGAGAGTGCGACGCTGAGGCTTCGGTTGTCGATGTCGACGGTGATCTCGTCGCCCTCGCGGATCGCCGCGATCGGACCGCCTCTCGCCGCCTCGGGGGCGACATGGCCGATCATCAGGCCGCGGGTGGCGCCGGAGAAGCGGCCGTCGGTGACCATCGCCACGCTCTCGCCGAGTCCCTCGCCGACGATCGCCGCGGTCACCTGCAGCATCTCCCGCATCCCGGGGCCGCCGACCGGCCCCTCATTACGGATGACGACGATGTCGCCGGGGTTGATCTGCTGGTCCTTGACCGCCCGGAAGCAATCCTCTTCGGACTCGAAGACGCGAGCGGGGCCGGTCTGCTGCCGGCGCTCGGTGCCGGCGACCTTGACCACGGAGCCTTCGGGGGCGAGGTTGCCGCGGAGGATCGCCAGCCCGCCTTCGGGCTTGAGCGGGTTCTCCACATGCCGCACGACTTCCTGGTCGGGAGCCTCGGTCGCGGCGGCGGCTTCCTCGCCGATGCTTTTGCCGGTGACGGTGATCGCCTCGCCGTGCAGGATCCCCGCTTTGGCCAGGCGCTTGAGGATCACCGGCACGCCGCCGGCGGCGTAGAGGTCGGTGGCGACGAAGCGGCCGCCCGGCTTGAGGTCGGCGAAGAGCGGCGTCTGCCGCGAGATCCGCTCGAAGTCGTCCATCGTCAGCTCGATCCCGAGCTCGTGGGCCAGCGCGATCATGTGCAGGACGCCGTTGGTCGATCCGCCGGAGGCGCAGATGCAGGCGATCGCGTTCTCCAGCGACTCCCGGGTGATGATCTTGCTCGGCCGCAGGTCGTTGACCAGGACGTTGAGCACGAGCTCGCCGACTTTCTCGGCGACCGTCTGCTTGTCGTCATCTTCGGCGGGGACCATCGCCGAGCCGCCGGCGCTGATGCCGAGGGCCTCGAAGGCGCAGGCCATCGTGTTGGCGGTGAACTGACCGCCGCAGGCCCCGGCACCTGGGCTGGCGACGCCCTCCAGCTCGTGCAGTTCCTCGTCGCTCATGTCGCCCGCGTTGTGGGCGCCGATCGCCTCGAAGATGTCGAGGATGGTGACGTCGCGGCCGTGCCAGTGGCCGGGGGCGATCGAGCCGCCGTAGAGCAGCACCGAGGGCACGTCGAGCCGGGCCAGCGCCATCGCGCAGCCCGGGATCGTCTTGTCGCAGGCGCAGAGGGCGACGATCGCGTCGAACTGGTAGCCGCGGGCCATCAGCTCGATCGAGTCGGCGATCACCTCGCGGCTGACCAGCGAGGCCTTCATCCCCTGCGTCCCCATCGTTACCCCGTCGGAGACGGCAACCGTGTTGAACTCCATCGGCGTCCCGCCGGCGGTGCGCACCCCCTCTTTGACGTGCTCGGCCAGCGCCCGCAGGTGGAAGTTGCAGGGCATAGCCTCGGTCCAGGTGTTGGCGATCCCGATCGTAGGCCGACTCAGCGCGTCGTCGTCGAACCCGATCCCCTTCATGTAGGCGCGCGAGTGGGCGCGGTCGGGACCGTCGAAGACGGTCGCCGAGCGGGGACGGGGCAGCTTGGTCGCGGTATCGCCGTTCGTGCTCATGGCAGGCAAATCTACTGACGGACCCGCGCCCGCGACCGCCCCGCTTTGGAGCCCGAGCTGGCCAATCTGGTCATTCGAGCCCGAGCGCGTTGACCGGGCCGGGCCCCTTGCCGATCCCTCGGAGGCCCGCGCCCACGGCCTCCGAGGCGATCGTCCGAGCCTTGCGAGCCGCCTCCAGCGGCTCCTCGCCTCGGGCCAGGTACGCCGCCAGGGCCGAGGAGTGGGTGCAGCCGGACCCATGCGCCGCGCCGTCCGGATGCCGCTCGCCCGGGATTTCCACCACCTGCTCGCCGTCGAAGAAGAGGTCGATGAAGTCCTCGCTGTGGCCGCCGGTGACAACGACCGCCTGCGGCCCGGGCGCATGCTGGCCCAGTGCCTGCGGCCCGAGCGCCAGCACGCCCCGTGCGAGCTCCTCCTGGCTCGCCTCCTCCCCCAGCCCCGTCAGCACCCGGGCCTCTGGAATGTTGGGGGTGACCACCGTGCAAACGGGAATCAGAACATCTACGAGTGCCTTCCTGGTCTCGTCATCGAGGAGTACGGCACCACTCTCGGCGACCATCACCGGATCGATCACGACGGGCGCATGCTGGACACCCATGTAGGTGAGACCGACCGCCACCGCGTCGATCGTCTCCGGAGAACCGAGCATCCCGATCTTGACCGCGTCGACTCCGATGTCTTCTGCGCTCGCCAAGATCTGGGCGAAGACCGCCTCGGGCGTGACCAACTCGACGAAATGGACACCACGAGTGTTCTGGGCCGTGATCGCCGTGATCGCGGTCATCCCGTGGACGCCGCAGCGTGCGAAGGCCTTCAGATCCGCCTGGATCCCGGCTCCGCCTCCGGAGTCGGACCCGGCGATCGAGAGAGCGGTCGGTGGTTGATTGCGAGCCATGGAAGCGGGAGCCTAGAGACCGGGTTTGCTGGTGGAGGGAGTCAAGGTCCGCGAGTAGGTGCCGAGGCTCGAGCAGATGAGGTAGCCGAGCAGCTCCAGGCGGGCGAGGGCGGCGGCTGCGGCGGGGCCGGAGACGCCGGTTGCGGTCGCGACGCCATCGCAGGTCGACTCGCCGGACTCGACCGCAGCGAGGACCGCTTCGAGGGCAGGGTCCAAAGATGGGACGGCGTGGTTGAGCGGCCGCATGCCGGGGCCGAGCATGGCGTCAAGGACGTCCTGGGCGTCGCGGATGACGTGGGCGCCGCTGGCGAGGAGGGCGTTGGGGCCGGCGGAGGCGCGGGAGGTGACGGGGCCGGGTACGGCACCGAGGTCGCGGCCGAGGTCGGCGGCGAGGTCCATCGTGATCAGGGAGCCGGAGCGCTTGGCGGCCTCGACGACAACCGTCATCCCGGCGAGGGCGGCCATGATCCGGTTGCGGGCGGGAAAGGTCCAGCGCCAGGGGGTGGCGCCGGGGGGCAGCTCGGAGACCACCAGGCCGACTTCGCAGACCCGGCGCCAGAGGGTGCGGTGGCTGGCGGGGTAGGCGACGTCGGGGCCGCAGCCGAGGACGGCAATGGTGCGGCCGGCGTCGAGGGCGCCGCGGTGGGCGCAGCCGTCGATCCCGAAGGCAAGGCCGCTGACGACGGTCATCCCCGCCGCCGCCAGCTCCCGCCCCAGCTCGCGGGCGATCTCGCGGCCGTATGAGGTGGCGCGGCGGGCACCGACGATCGTCACGGTTTCGAAGGGCTCCAGCCCCGCCAGCAGCTTCGGGCTGCCGCGACCGACCAAGGCCCAGGGGGCGTCGTCGGCGTCGCGCAGCGAGCCCGGGTAAAGATCGTCATGGCGGCAGCAGGCCCAGCACCCCGCCACCACCAGCTCTTCGTTCAGCTGCTCCTCCGGCAGGGCGGCGTTTCGCGCCAGCAGCTGCGTCGCCACATTCGGCGCCGCGACCTCCGCCAGCTCCTCGCTGGAGAGCCGCAGCAGTTCCGGCGAGCGCGAGCCGACCTCGCCGGTCGCGATCCGCTCCACGTAGGGGCCGAGATCCGCCAGCAGCCATGACCGCCGCAGGCACTCGACGCAGGCACGGGGCTCAGCCACGGTCTCGTCTCCGCATCTGCAGGGCCTGCGCCATCTGCTCCTCGCCGATCTCGTCGAGCCCGGCCAGGTCGGCCAGGGTCTGCGCCAGCCGCAGCGCCCGGTCATGGGCGCGGCCGCTGAGCCGCTGCCGCGAGTAGAGGTCGGCGAGCAGCGTCGCCGCGCCCTTGCCGAGCGGGCAGGCCCGCGCCTCCGCCGGGGTCATCTCGGCGTTGCAGCGGCCGCTGCCGAGACGGCGCTCCTGCCGCTCCCGCGCCGCGCAGACCCGTTCGCGCACGGCCGCCGAGGCCTCTCCGGGCGCGCCGCCGATCTCGGCCGCGCTCGGTTGCCGCACCGCGGCGAGGATGTCGATGCGATCGACTAGCGCGCCGCTCAGCTTGCCGCCGTAGCGCTGGACCTCGTACGGCGAGCAGGTGCAGTCGGGGTCGGTTTCGCCGCGGCCGCAGGGGCAAGGGTTAGCGGCGGCCACCAGCATGAACCGGCAGGGGAGGACGCGCTGGCCGCCGACCCGGGCGATCGCGACCTCCCCCGTCTCCAGCGGCGCCCGCAGCGCCTCCAGGGCGTCCCGCCTGAACTCGCAGAGCTCGTCGAGGAAGAGGACGCCGCGGTGGGCGAGCGTGACCTCGCCTGCCCGCGGCGGACTGCCGCCGCCCACGAGACCGGCAGCGCTGACCGTGTGGTGGGGCGCGCGGAACGGCCTGCCGCCGGGGAGAGCGTCGAGCCGTCCGCAGGCGCTGGCGATCCGAGCCACCTCCAGCGCGTCGCAGACGGCGAGCGGCGGCAGGATCGAGGGCAGGCGGCTGGCGGCGAGCGACTTCCCGGCCCCCGGCGGTCCGACCATCAGCAGGCTGTGGCCTCCGGCCGCCGCAACCTCCAGAGCGTGCCGCAGGTGCGGCTGCCCGCGCAGGTCGGCGAGGTCGGGTGCTCCCGGCGGGGGATCGAGCCGCAGCGGCATCGGCTCGGGCCGCGGCGGGTCCCACTCCCCCGCGACCAGAGCCGGCAGTTGCCCCAGCGCCTCCACCGGCACCACCCCGATCCCCTCCGCCAGCGCCGCCTCCGCTCCGTTCTCGGCCGGCAGCACGATCGCCTCCGCCCCACTCTCCCGCGCCGCCTCCGCCATCGCCAGGGCTCCCTGAACCGGTCGCAGCGAGCCGTCCAGAGCCAGCTCGCCGGCCAGCGCCACCCGTGCCAGGCCCTCCCACTCCAGCTCCCCCGCGGCGCTCAGCAGCGCCGCGGCGATCGCCAGGTCCATCCCCGGCCCCGCCTTGCGCAGGCTGGCCGGTGCCAGGTTGACGACGATCCGCCGCAGCGGGAACTCGAAGCCGCAGTTGACCAGCGCCGCCCGCACCCGCTCCCGCGCCTCGCGCACGGCGGTGTCGGGCAGGCCGACGATCGTGAAGTTCGGCAGGCCCCGGTGGACGTCGACCTCGACCCGGACCGGGCGGGCGGAGATGCCGTCGAGCGTGAAGGTGCGGGCGGTGGCGAGCACGGCAGCCACGCTAGGTGGCACCGATTCACGCGTGGCGCGCAAAAAGCAAATCCTTCGAGCGGCAAGTGGGGAGAGTTCGTCACCCCCGAAGCCTTATCCCTCCATGACCGTCGCCCGCCGCCGCACCGGCGAGATCGCCGAGGCTTTGGTCGCCCGTCGCCTCGCCGAGGCCGGCTGGGAGATCGTCGAGTGCAACGCCCGCACCCGCTACGGCGAGCTCGACATCGTCGCCCGCGACGGCGGCACCCTGGTCTTCGTCGAGGTGAAGGGGGCGCGGGAGGGAACTTCCTTCGGCCCCGAGAGGCCGATCCTGGCGATCGACCGCCGCAAGCAGCGCCGCGTTCGCCGCCTCGCCACCGCCTGGATGTCGGAACGCCGCGGTCAGCCGCCCTACGCCGAGATCCGTTTCGACGCCGTCGGCGTCACCCTCGACCGCCACGGCCGCGCGGTCGACGTCGACTACGTCAAAGGCGCGTTCTAGCCGAGCTCGAGCTGGGAGTAGGCGACGCTCTGAAACGACCTGCGGTGCAGCGGGGAGATCCCGATTTCCTCGATCGCCTGGCGGTGCTCCGGGGTCGAGTAGCCGACGTGTTCCTCGAAGCCCCAGCCCGGGTGCCTCGGGGCCACCTCCCGCATGTAGCGGTCGCGCGTCACCTTGGCGACGACCGAGGCGGCGGCGATCGCGGCGCTGGTCGCGTCTCCCTTCACCACCCGCCGATGCGGAACTCCGCAGCGCGGCAGGCGGAAGCCGTCGACCAGGCAAATGGCCTCCTCGCTCGGAGCCAGCCGCTCCAGCGCCAGCGAGAGGGCTTCGATGTTGGTCACGTGCAGGCCCCGCCGGTCGATCCCCGGGGCGGAGCGGACGACGACGCTGACCCGCTCGGCCGCCCGCAGCACGCACGGGTACATCTCCAGCCGCCGCTCCTCGGTCATCTGCTTGGAGTCGTGCAGGCCGCTGAGCGCGCGGCGATCGGAGTGCGAGAGCCGCTCATAGTCGATCAGGACCGCGGCGGCGACCAGTGGCCCGGCCAGGCAGCCGCGCCCGGCCTCGTCGGCGCCGGCGACGAATCGGCTCTGCAGACCGCGGTCGAAGGCGAACAGGCGGCGGCTGCGCGCCAGCCGGCGCCGGTGGGTCTTCGGCTTCTGGCTCCTAGAGCCCGCCGATGCGCTTCGGGGGCCAGTAGGTGGCAAAGGCCTCTCCGATGATCCAGTCTCTGGGGATGGGACCCCATTCGCGGCTGTCGTCGCTGGCCCCACGGTTGTCCCCCATCATGAAGTAGTGATCGGGTGGAACCGTGATCGCTTTCGGCAAATTGCAGGAAGGGCAGGGATAGATGTAGGGCTCGTCGGCGAGCATCTTGCCGTTGACGACCGGGTGCCCTTCCTTGACCGCGATCGTGTCGCCGGGGCCGGCGACGATCCGCTTGATGAAGTTGTCGCTCGCCTCCGTTTCGGTCGCGGTCGGGCACGGTTCGGTCTGGTTGCGGTTGACGCCGCACTGTTCGCCCGGCCCGCCTTCGGCGCCCTCGGGGGGATGGAAGACGACGATGTCCCCGACCTTCGGGTCCTTGAAGTGGTAGAGGAAGCGGTTGACCAGCACCCGCTGGCCGACGTCCAGGGTGGGTTCCATCGAGCCCGACGGGATCTGGTAAGGCTTCACGACCCAGGCCTGGATCGCCAGTGCCAGCCCGAGCGCGAGCACGACGATGACGACCAGCTCGATCAGGCCGCCAGCTTTGGATTCCGGCTTCGGGATCCTGGGGTTCAGGCTGCCGAGTCCTCGTCGGAGTCGCCGTCCCCCGACGGCTCCTCGTCCTCGGCATCCTCGGGCGCTGCAGTGTCCTCGGTCTCCCCCGCCTCGGGCGCTCCCGCGTCCGTCTCCGCCGCCGTCTCGGCCTCAGCCTCCGCTGCCGGCTCGGCCTCGTGCTCGGCCTCGCCCTCCGGCTGCGGCTCGGCACCTTCGTTCTGCCCCTCGCTGCCGGCGTCGGCCTCTGGCGTCTCGGCCTCAGCCTCGGGTGCCTCCTCCGCGGGCGCCTCGGCCTCGGCGACAGGCGCCTCCTCGGTCTCGACCGGCACGACCTCCTCTTGGCTCACGCCCTCGGCGTCGACCGCGCTGGACTCGCCGTCCGTGCTGGCGACCGCGACGACGTCGTCGTCGATCCCCCAGCGCCGCTCGGCGACGCGGGCGGCCTTGCCGATCCGGCCGCGCAGGTAGTAGAGCTTCGCCCGGCGGACGTCGCCGCGGGCCGCGACCTCGAGTTTCTCGATCTTTGGCGAGTGCAGCGGGAACGTCCGCTCGACGCCGACGCCGAAGGACTGCTTGCGCACCGTGAAGGTCTCGCGCACGCCGGAGCCCTGGCGCTTGAGGACGACGCCCTCGAAGACCTGGGTCCGCTTGCGGGTGCCCTCGATCACCTGGAAGTGGACGCGAACGCGGTCGCCGGGGTCGAATTTGGGCAGGCCCTGCCGCAGCTGGGCGCGCTCGATGCTGTCGATTACGGAGCTCATAGGCAGGAGTTGCTGCGAGAAAAAACCGCCGGGACCCAGGTGCGGGAACCGCGCGGTCGCGGAATGGTAGCTATTCCGCGTCTTTTTCGAACTGCTCGGCTCGGAGCCGACTCTGTTCCAGTCGCCACTCCCGCACTTTCCCGTGGTCGCCGGAGAGCAGGACCTCGGGAACGTCCCAGCCTCGGTAGCTCGGTGGGCGGGTGAAGTGCGGATGCTCGGGCATGCCCTCGAGGGCGTGGCTGAAGGACTCCTCGACGGCGGAGTCCTCGTGGCCGAGCGCGCCGGGGAGCTTGCGCATGAGGACGTCTGCGACGACCATCGCCGGCAGCTCGCCGCCCGCGAGGACGTAGCGGCCGATCGAGAGCTCGTCGTCGGCGAGGTGCCGGTGGACACGGTCGTCGAAGCCCTCATAGCGGCCGCAAAGAAGGGCGACGTGGGGCTCGGCGACCAGCTCGTCGGCGATCGGGTCGTCGAGCAGCGGCCCGGTCGGCGAAAGCAGGACGATCCGCGGACGGGGGCCGTCGCCGTAGGCGGCCTGCAGGGCGGCGTCGACGACGTCGACCCGCAGCACCATCCCGGCGCCGCCGCCGTAGGGGGAGTCGTCGACCTGGCCGGCGGTCAGCGGCGTCGAGTCGCGGTAGTCGAAGAAGTTGAGCTCGTTGCCTTCGCGGATCGCGTTCTGGACCGAGCGCTGACTCTGGAACCAGTCGAAGGCCTCGGGGAAGAGCGTGAAGACGTCGAGTTTCAATCCAGGATGTCGACGATGACGCGGCGGTCGATCCGCACGGCAGCGGCCTTGGCGATCGTCCGGATCGCGTTGGCGATCCGCCCGCCCTTGCCGATCACGCGGCCGAGGTCGCCCTCGGCGACGCTGATCTCGTAGACGAGGTCGCCGTCCTCTTCCAGCTCCTCGACCGTGACCGCCTCCGGGTCCTCGACGAGGGCCTTGACGAGAAACTCCAGGAGCTCCGTCATCGCCCGTTAGCTGCCGGAGGCTTTGATGCCCTTGGTCCGCAGCAGGGTCGCCACCGTCTCCGACGGCTGGGCCCCGTGCTCGAGCCAGTGCTTCGCGCGCTCCTCGTCGATGTTGATCGTCGAGGGCTCGGTCTGCGGGTTGTACTGGCCGATCGTCTCGATCGTACGCCCGTCGCGGGGCGAGCGTTTGTCGGCGACGACGATGCGCCAGATCGGGTTCTTCTTCGAACCCACGCGTCTAAGTCTGATTCGGACTGCCATAAGGCGGGGCAGGTTACAGAAAAGGCGCGCCCGGACGCGAAGCGGAGGACGCGCCGACTGACCTGGGTTAGCGTCTACGCGCCTTCGGGCGCGGCGCGCGCTGGTTGCCGCCCGCCAGCTGGGCCATCTGCTGCGGCGTCGGCATCCGCCCGTTCGCCATCGATTTCATCAGCACCCGCATCTGGTCGAACTGCTTGACCAGCGCGTTGACGTTCTGCACCTTGGTCCCGGAGCCGTTGGCGATCCGTTTGCGGCGGGAGCCGTTGATGATCCCCGGGTTGGCCCGCTCCTGGGGCGTCATCGAGAGGATGATCGCCTGGACGCGGTCGAGCTCCCGCTCGTCGACGTCGGCGTTCTTCAGCTGCTTCATCGCCCCCATCCCCGGCAGCATCCCGATGATCCCGCTCAACGGGCCCATTTTCCGGACCTGTTTCATCTGCTTGAGGAAGTCGTCGAGGGTGAACTGGTCGCGCCGCATTTTCTCCTGCAGCTCCTCGGCTTCGTCCTCGTCGACCTGCTGCTCGGCTTTCTCGATCAGGCTCAGCACGTCGCCCATGCCGAGGATCCGCTGCGCCATGCGGTCGGGGTGGAACTTGTCGAAGTCCTCGATCTTCTCCCCGGTCGAGGCGAAGAGGATCGGCTTCCCGGTGACGGCTTTGACCGAGAGCGCAGCGCCGCCGCGGGCGTCGCCGTCGAGCTTGGTCATCACGACGCCGTCGAACTCGGCGACCTCGGCGAAGGTTTCGGCGACGCCGACGGCGTCCTGGCCGGTCATCGCGTCGACGACGAGGAGGACGTCGTGGGGGCGGGTCTGCTTGCGGATCCTCGCCAGCTCGGCCATCAGGTCCTGGTCGATGTGGAGGCGGCCGGCGGTGTCGACGATGAGGACGTCGCGGCGCTCGCGGCGCGCCTCCTCGAGCGCCCAGGAGGCGATCTCGACCGGGTCGGCGTCGGTTCCGCGCTCGTAGACGTGGGCCCCGGCGCGGCCGCCCATCGTCACCAGCTGCTCGACCGCGGCCGGGCGGTAGACGTCGCAGGCAGCGAGGGCCACGTCCTTGCCCTGCTTTCCGAAGAACTGGGCGAGCTTGGCGCAGGCGGTCGTCTTGCCGGAGCCCTGCAGGCCGGCCATCAGGATCACGGTCGGGCCGCTGGAGGCCATCGCCAGCTCCGAGCCGGTGCCGCCCATCAGCGCGGCCAGCTCCTCGTTGACGATCTTCACCACCTGCTGGCCCGGGTCGAGGCTCTCCAGCACCTCGGAGCCGAGGCAGCGCTCCTTCAGCGTCTTCGTGAAGGCTTTGACGACTTTGAAGTTGACATCGGCCTCGAGCAGGGCGAGGCGGATCTCCCGCATCGCAGCGTCGACGTCGGACTCGTTCAGCTTCCCCCGCGAGCGGACGTCGGAGAGGGTCGATTGCAGCCGTTCGGAGAGCTGGTCGAACATGTCCGAGCAGCTTAGAGCAGCCCCTGAGAGGGGCTACTCCGCCAGCAGCGCGTTCGCGTAGTCGGCGGGATCGAACGGGCGCAGGTCCTCGAGCGTCTCGCCGACGCCGATCAGCTTTACGGGGATGCCGAGGTCGGAGGCGATCGCGAGGGCGATGCCGCCCCGGGCGGTGCCGTCGAGCTTGGTCAGGACGACGCCGTCCACATCGACTGCCTCGGAGAAGACCTTGGCCTGGCGCAGGCCGTTCTGACCGGTGGTGGCGTCGATCGAGATCAGGGTCTCGTGGGGAGCCTCGGGGATCTGCTTCTGGATCACCCGGCGCACCTTTGCCAGCTCGTCCATCAGGTTGCTCTGGGTGTGGAGGCGGCCGGCGGTATCGACGATGACGACGTCGGCGCCGCGGGCGCGGGCGGCGTTGATCGCGTCGTAGGCGACGGCGCCGGGGTCGGCGCCCTCTTCGCCGCGGACCAGCTCGGCGCCGGCCCGCTCGGCCCAGGTTTCGAGCTGCTCGGCGGCAGCGGCGCGATAGGTGTCGGCGGCGGCCATCACCACGTTCAGCCCCATCTCCTTGCTCAGGTGCCAGGCGATCTTGCCGATCGTCGTCGTCTTGCCGGTGCCGTTGACCCCGACCATCATCAGGACCGCCGGCTCGGCGCTGAGGTCGATCGGGGCGCGGCCGGTCGAAGCCACCTCGGCGAGCATCTCGATCAAGCGGTCGCGGACCGCGGCCCCGTCCATCGGCACCGCCCCGGACTCGACCTCGTGCTCCAGCTTCTCGACCACCGCCGCGGTCGTCGGCGCCCCTACGTCAGCGAGGATCAGGGCCTCCTCGAGCAGCTCCCAGGTCTCGTCGTCGATCCGGTCGAAGAGGCTCGCCGAGATCTCCTCGGTCAGCGCCTGGCGGCTTTTCGAGAGGCTCTCGCGCAGCCGCTTGAAGACCCCGCGCCGCTGCTCGGGCGCCTCCTCCTCAACTGCAACCCCCGACCCCGGTTGCCGCGCGCCCAGATCGACGATCTCCTGCCAGCTCGTAGCCATGGCGAAGAACGGTAGCGGCCCCGTCAGGAGGGGCGGGTGCCCTGTCGCCAGACACTCAACATCGAGCCATAGCGAGATGTGTCTGGAGATGGGGCACCCGCCCCTCCCCTAGGCAACCGCAGAAAGCCCCGGCGCTTCGTCCTCATCTTCGGCGTCCTCGCCTACTTCGCGAGGTAGGCGCCGCGAGACGACCTTCGTCACGCCGTCGCCGCCCATGCTGACGCCGTAGAGGACGTCGGCGGCGTCCATCGTCCGTTTCTGGTGGGTGACGATGACGAACTGGGCGCGGTCGGAGAAGCGCCGGATCAGCTGCAGGAAGCGGTCGAT
>Ga0190269_10000136_pt1 | contig 36444 bp, 26 predicted proteins | sample Popmic249IS_FD_133749 | JGI IMG/M metagenome (GOLD analysis project Ga0190269, IMG submission 133749) | Populus adjacent soil microbial communities from riparian zone of Blue River, Arizona, USA - 249 IS | ecosystem: Environmental > Terrestrial > Soil > Riparian zone | place: USA: Arizona... | reverse complement strand
GGGACGGCAGCGAGCTCCTGACGCGGCTGGCGCGCGAGGTGTCCACGCAGTACTACGCTTTCGGCCCGGTCGTCGCGCGCCAGGTGAAGGTGTCCGGTAAGCTGCGCACGTTGTACCGTGCGTCTCCCCTCGACGATATCGTGCTCGGAGCTCTCGCGAAGGTGCTTTCCGGCCTGATTGATCCCAGCCTGTCGCCGTGTGTGTACTCGTACCGCGAGGGCCGGTCGGTGCAGTCGGCGCTGCGCGCGCTGCGCGGGTATCTCGACGCGCATCGCCGCGCGCGCCCCGACCCGCGCACGCGCGGCCTGTACGTGATCCGGCGCGACATCGTGCGCTACGGCGACGCGATCCCGACGGGCCCGCGCTCGCAGCTGTGGCAGCAGCTGCAAGACGGGCTGGCGCGCGCAGGCGTCGCGCCGAGCGAGCCCACGGCCCTGTGGCTACGCGCGGCGTTCCGGCCCCCGCTCGTGCGTGGCGAGTGGCTGGAAGAGCCCAGCTGTGGCGTCCCCACCGGCTCACCGCTGCAGCCGCTGGCGTGCAACCTGTATCTGAGCCCGGTCGATGCCGCGTGTGAGCAGGTGCCTGGCGCGTTCTACGCGCGCTTCGGCGACGACATCCTGTTCGCGCACCCCGAGCGCGACGTGGCCGAGCGCGTGCTGCAGCACATGGACGCGCAGCTGCTCGAGCTCGGCTTGCGCGCCAATGCCCAGAAGAGCTGCGAGCGCTTCTTCAACGCCGCGGGCCGGTCCGCGCCACTGCCGTTTCGAGGTAGCGCGAGCCTCGACTATCTCGGCGTGCGCGTGGACTTCCGCGGCACCATCGGCCTGCGGCGCGACAAGCTGCGGACGCTGCTGCGCCACGTGCGCGCGCGGCTGGAGCGCAGCGCGGCCCTGCTGCGGCGCGAAAGCGAGCCCGAGCGCCTGCGCGCGCTGGCCTCGGTCGTGGAGAGCGCGCTGGCGACCCCCGGCCCGCTCGCCGAGCCGCAGGCCGCTCAGCTGTTCGAGCTCGTGGACGACCGCGCGCAGCTGCGGGCGCTCGACTATCAGCTGTGGCGAGCGCTGGCGCAGGCGTGCAGCGGCGAGCGCTCGGTGCGCGCGTTCCGCAGCTACCCGCCGCGCCGGCTACGCGCCCAGACGGGTCTCACGTCGCTCGTCGCGCGCTGCAACGCGGCGGGTCTCACGCGCAGCCGCCGCGCTGCAGAGGTGGGTCCATGACGCGCACGAACAAGCGGCTGCGGCGCGACGCCCGCCGCGTCGCGGGGGTGCGCGCGTGGAACGGGCTGCACGCGTGGCTGGCGCAGGAGGCGCGGCGTTACGGCCGGCGCGTCAGCTTGCCGGCGGCGCTGCTACTCGGTCACGGTGCTTCGTACGCAGCGACACGCGCGTGGCCGGTCCTGCTCGGGCTCGCCTTGCGCAGCGCGCTGCATGGTCCCCGACCCCTTGCGGGGGCGCGCGCGTGATCGGTCTGCACGCGTGGCTGGCGCAGGAGGCGCGGCGTCATGGCCGGCGCGTCAGCTTGCCCGCGGCCTTGTTACTGGGGCGCGGCGCTTCGTACGCGGCGACGCGCGTGTGGCCGGTCCTGCTCGGGCTGGTCTTGCGCAGCACGCTGCATGCTGCGGAACTGTATTTGCTGGCATCCGCGCTGCCTTACGACTACCTGGCGCCGCTGCTCGGCTACCGCACGTTGCTGGGCCTCGCGTCGACGGCGCAGTGGGGCGCGCTCGAACCGCTGCGGCAGGACGTGCGCGCCCGCGTCGCGGCCCGGCAGCTGACAGCGGCGCGCGCGCGCATCGCACACGCGCTCGCCGTGAGCGGCGGCCTCGGCGCGGCGCCGCTCGTCGCGTGCAGCATGTGGGTCGCGCCCGGGCTCGTGCTCGGGCGCGGCATCGAGCTGTTCGATGCCTACGCCTGGGCCTGTGCATTGCAGCTCGCGCTCGCTGCGTACGCGCGCACCTTCCACTCCGGGGTGTACGCCTGCCGGCGCGTGTACCGGCCCCAGTGGAGCTTCGCGGCGGGGGATGCGCTCTCGCTCGGGTTGATCGTGCTGGGGTTCGACGCGCTCGGGGCGTTCAGCGTTCCGCTCGCGATCATGGCCAGCGCTGTGCTGGACACCGGCCTCTCGTTGCATTACGCGCGCCGTGCATATCGCCTCGCGCGCTTGCCCGCGCCACGCGCGCGTCTCTCCTGGGCGGAGCGGCCCGCCCCGCTGAGGGCGCTCGCCCCAGCGCTCGCGAACCTGAGCCTGCAGCTCGACGCCGTGCTCGTGCTCGTGCTGCTGCAAGCGGATCCGCCGCGCGCGGGGAGCGTCTCGCTCGCGGCGCTCTACTACGTGCTGCGCCCGCTGCTCGGGCTGTCCACGCACTGGGTGCGGGTGTTCTACTTCGACGTGAGCCGCCTCGAGACCGGGGCGCTGCGTGTCCTGCGCGCCCACCTCAGGCGCTACTTGCGCGTCGTGGCGAGCGCCTGTGCCTTGCTCGTCGCGGCGCTCGCGCTGCTGGCGTCGCGACTGCTGGCGCCGGAGCTGCCGCTCGCGGAGCTCGCGTGTCTGCTGGCGCTCGTGCTGGCGCGTGCGGCGCTCGCACCGGCGCAGCTGGAGGCGTTCGTGCAGCGCCGCTACCAGCTGCTCAGCGGCGCGGCACTCGGCTTTGCGCTGCTGCTCATGGCTGCAGCTGCGTGGCTGCCGAGCGCTGCGGCCATGCTGGCGCTCGCTGCGCTGCTGCTCACGCTCGGCAGCGTGTTCGCACCGCCCGCGCTAGCGCCGGAGCAGGCGGGCAGCGGTGTGTGCGGCGTGCCCGAATGGCTGGCGCGCGTGCGCGAGAACCCCGACGCGCAGCTCGGTGTGCTGCAGCTCGCGAGGCGCGCGCCGCCGGCGAGTCGCGTCGCGCGGGCGCTCGCCGGCGCGGACCCGGGTTTTTGTGTAGCGCAGCTCGACCGCGCGCACCTGCTGCTGATGGCGGCGAGACCGCGCCCGCTCGGCTTGCCCGAGCTGGTGGCCGCGACGGGTGGGCTCGTCGAGCGCGCGCAGCTCAGCGCTCGCGGTCCAGCGCGTGAGCTGCTCCTGCGAGCGCTGCAAGAAGACACGCTGCCGGACTCGCTGGCGCAGGTGCTGCGCGCCGAAGCCGCCCCACGAGCCGAGCTGCTGACCGAGTTCGGGCGCAGCTTTCCGACCGGCTGCGTGCTCGACTTGCAGCGCGGCACGGGACAGCTGCGCGGCCTGGGCCTGTCGGCCAGTCAGCTCGTGGAGCTGAGTGTGCAGCTGATCCGTACCGCCCTGCAGCGCGAGAGTGCGCGCCAGGCCCGCATGCCCGTGCGGCTCGCCGTGTTTGCGCCCGCGGGCCGCGCGCGTTGGGTGTTCGTGGCACCGCGCGCTGCGCCTGGCTTTGCGGCGTTTCGAGCGCGCGTCCAGGCAGCGGCGTGGCAAGCGTCGTGGCACTTCGGCCCTGTGTCACACGAGCAGCACGCGCGCGACGCCGCCGCGACAGACGCGGGAGCGTGCGAGAGCTTGCAGCGCCCGCTCGGCACTCACGATCTCTGAAGGCGCTCCCATGTTGACACCGTAATGGCTGCTTCCTAACTTCCCGCGCAGCTTTCGCTTGGAGGTCTCGCGATGATACGACCTAGTTCACTCGACGCGCGGCGGGCGCTCTGCGGAGCGGGGTTTACCTTGATGGCCCTGCTGAGCCTCGTGAGCCTGGCTCGCGCGCAGACCAGCTCCGGCGCCACGACCACGAGCGCAGCTGCGGCAGAATCGGCCGCAGCTCAGAGCGACACAGCCGCGCCGGCGGCGACGCCCATTCCTGCTCCCGCACCGACGCCAGCGCCGCCGCCTCCACCTCCGCCTCCTCCGCCACCACCTCCCGCGCCGACGGGTCCCGCGGGCGAGTCTCTCAGCGAGAAGCTCTCGTTCGGCGCACCGAAGGAAGACCTCACGAGCCTCAACACGAGCGCGGGCGGCGGCCTCAACACCGGCAACACGAAGTCCTACCAGGTTCAGCTCGGAGGCGACTTTCGCCTCGTGCGCAAGCCGCACGCGCTGTCGCTGAACGCGGCGTTTGCATACGGCGGCGCCGACTTGCCGAATGACACCGCGGGCATGGTCAACACCGTGCAGAACCTGAATGCGCGCGGCAAATACGAGCTGTTTTTGTCCGACATGGACGCGCTGTTTCTCGCGACGGGCTTCCGCTGGGATCCATTCGCCGGGATCAGTCGGCGCAACAACGGGCAGATCGGCTACGGCCGCTACTTCATCGCCGACGCCAAACACCGCTTCTGGACGGAGATCGGCTACGACCTCACGGGAACCAAATATCGTCCGGTGAAGGGCAAACCGGACTCTGTGCCGGACAAGTCCTCGGAGATCGTGCACTCCGCGCGCGTGTTCCTCGGCTACGAGAATCAGCTGAACGACTTCGTCACGTATCTGGGTGGCATCGAGGGACTGATCAACCTGGAGGAGCCCGGCGCATCGCGTCTGAACTGGGACAACGCCCTGCGCTCCACGCTCGCTGGTGCCTTCAAGCTCGAGCTGAAGTTCCGACTCGCCTACGAAGCTCGGCCCGTGGTCAGTCAGGCCAAGAAGCTCGACACCGTCACCCTGGTCAGCATCTTGTATTCACTGCTCTGATCACGCCTCGCGGCCGCGCACCAGCTTGCGGCGCTCGAGCACTCGTTCGAGCGCCGTTCGGAAGGTCTCTGCCGCAAATGCGGGCAGGGCCGAGACGCGCAGGTGATCGGGCAGGCCGAATGGCGTGGCATCGCAGACGGCGATGCCGTGCGCGGCGCGCAGCTCCTCGGCCACCTCTGCGGCGCGTGCCGCGCGCACGAGCAGAAACGGCGCGACCGACGGCGTGTGGGCCAGCCCGAGCGCATCGAGCAGCTCGGCGAGGCGCGCGCGGTCGGCCTGCAGCTGGCGGCGGCTGGCCGGCGTGTGCTCGCGCTCGTGCATCGCCGCTTGCAGCGCGGCGAGCGCGGGAGCGCCGAGCAAGTAGGGCGGACGCGAAGCCGCGATGCGTGCGAGCAGCGCCGGCTCGCCGAGCGCGTAGCCCGCGCGCAGCGCCGGCATTGCGTGCTCCAGGCTGAGCGAGCGGATGCAGAGCACGTTGTCGGGCGGCGCGAGCTCCAGGTCGGCGTGATCATCGCAGAGTGGCAACCAGCTCTGGTCCACCACGAAGCTGGTCTTCGCGAAGCGGGCGGCGAGCTCGAACAGGCGCGCTGCGGGCACGGAGGCGCCGGTCGGACTGCCGGGCGCGCACAGGCTCACCACGGCGGGCGCCTCGAGGCGCATCAGCTCGGCCACCTGCTCGAGGTCCACGCTGTGACCCGTACGCTCGACCGAGCGCCAGCGCGTCACGCGCGCGCCGGCGGTCCGCGCGGCGGCCACACACGGGCTCTGGGCCGGCTCGATCGAGAGCCACACGCTCGGCGCCCGGACGAGCGCTCGCGCGGCGCTCCAGGCCAGCTCGCTCGCTCCTGCTCCCAGGAGGACGCGCTCCGTGGCCAGCCCGAAGCGCTCGGCGATGCTGCTGCGAGCGGCGGCCGAGAGCGCATCGAGACTGGGACCCGGGTCACGCAGCGCGGCGCGCGCCGCCTCCAGCACGGTTGGTGCGGGGCCGTAGGGGTTCAGCCCCGTGCACAGGTCGAGCACGCCCGTCACGTCGATGGGCAGGTAAGGGGGCTCCGGGCTCGGTCGACCCATGCTGCAGCCTATCCCGCGCGGCGCCCAGCCGGGCGATCTATCGCGCGTCCTCGGCAACGGGCGGCGCGCGGCGTGAGCCGCTCGTCTTGACCGGCAAAGAGCTTCGTGGGAAGGCAAGCGCCTCAAAGGAGCGCGTTGTGCTGCGAGTTGGTTTGGTCGGTTGGCGCGGTATGGTTGGCTCGGTGCTCTTGGACCGCATGCGCGAGTGCGGCGACTTTGATGGCATCGAGACCTGCTTTTTCTCCACCTCGGCTGCGGGCCAGACGGGCCCCACGGTTGCGGGCCGCGCGCACGCGCTGCACGACGCCTACGACCTCGAGCAGCTCAAGCAGCAAGAGGTGATCATCTCGTGCCAGGGCGGCAGCTACACGACCGATGTCATCGGCAAGCTGCGCGAGGCGGGCTATCGCGGCTATTTCGTGGACGCGGCGTCCACTTTGCGCATGCAGCCTGACAGTGTGCTCGTGCTCGACCCCGTGAACCTGAGCGTGATCAAGCAGGGCCTCGCGGACGGCCTCAAGACGTTCGTCGGCGCGAACTGTACCGTCAGCCTGATGTTGATGGGCCTGCACGGCCTGTTCGCGGCGGATCTGGTGGAGTGGTCGACGTCGATGACCTACCAGGCGGCCTCGGGTGCGGGCGCCGCGAACATGCGCGAGCTCGTCGCGCAGATGGGCGTCCTCGGTGACGCTGCACGGGGTCTGCTCGCGGACCCTGCCGCCAGCGCGCTCGCGCTCGACGCGCGCGTCACCGATACCTTGCGCAGCTCTGCGCTGCCGACCGAGCACTTCGGCGCGCCGCTCGCCGCGAGCCTGATCCCCTGGATCGACAAGCCCATGGACAGCGGCCAGACGCGCGAGGAATGGAAGGCGCAGGTCGAAGCCAACAAGATCCTTGGCCGCACCAACCCGATCCCGCTCGACGGCATCTGCGCGCGCGTCGGCGCGATGCGCTGCCACGCGCAGGGCCTGACCATCAAGCTCAAGCGCGACGTGCCGTTGCCGGAGATCGAGGCGCTGCTCGCAGCGGCGAATCCCTGGGCGAAGGTCGTGCCGAACGACAAGGCTGCCACCCTGGAGCAGCTGTCGCCTGCTGCTGTCAGCGGCACGCTCGACGTGCCCGTGGGCCGGCTGCGCAAGCTCAGCATGGGGCCCGAGTACCTGACCGCGTTCACCGTGGGCGATCAGTTGCTGTGGGGCGCAGCCGAGCCGCTGCGCCGCATGTTGGGCATCCTGCGCGAGCACCTCGGTAAGTAGCGAGCTAGCTCGGGTCGGGCTTCGGCGTCGTCGCGCTGCCGGGCAGGGTTGCCGGCTCCTTGATGTATTCGCTCGGCAGCTCTCCGGTGAGCGCCCGCAGGAACGTCGCGACCGACTGGACGTCGTCCTCGCTGAGCTTGCCGTTCGCGGTCTGGTACTCCGACATCGTGCGGATCGCGTCCAGCAACGTCGCCTGGGAGCCATCGTGGAAGTAGGGCCCGGTCTTGTCGATGTTGCGCAACGAAGGCACCTTGAAGACGTTACGATCCATCTCTTTCTTCGTGACCGCGAAGCGACCGGGATCGCTGCTCGGGTACACCTTCAGCTCGCCGAGCTTTCTGTACAGCTCGCCGCCGAGGCCGGGTCCCGTGTGGCAGGCCGGGCAGCCGCTGTTCATGAACACGAACAAGCCGCGCACCTCGTCCGGGCTGAGCGCGTCTTTGTCGCCGCTCATGTAGCGATCGAAGCGGTCGCGGGTCGACAGCTTGCGCTCGAATGCGCCGAGAGCGATGCCGACGTTGTCGTGCGTGATCGGATCGCCGACGCCCGGAAACGCCGCGCGGAACAGCGGCAGATAGCCAGGGATCGACTTCACGACGCTGACGACCGCGGCCGCGTTCGGCATCGCCATCTCGACCGGATTGATGATCGGGCCCTTGGCCTGCTCCTCGACGTCGACCGCGCGGCCATCCCAGAACTGCGCGATCTGCCGCGCCGCGTTGTAGACGCTCGGTGTGTTGCGCGTACCGATCTGGCCGCGATGTCCGAGTGATGTCTTGCCAGAGCCGCTGCGCCGGTCGACCCCGTACGCTGCTAGGTCGTGACAGCTGTTGCAGGACAGGTCCTGGTTCTTCGAAAGCCGCTTCTCGTAAAACAGCTGGCGACCGAGCGTGATCTTGGCATCACTCATCGGGCGCTTGGCGCTCGTCTGCACGTCGCTCAGCACGCCGAACTCATCGACGGCTTCGGCGCGAATCGTCTCGGGGTCCAGGCCGCCGAGGTCCTCGGAAGTCAGGGCGTCCGTACCCCCATCCTGCGCATTTGTGCAGCCGCCGAGAGCGGCAGCCGCCACGAGCCGGCCCCAGAGGGCAAGTGTCCGGTATTGCATATAAAATCCTTGCGGCGCCGCACGGGACCCCGGCGCTCGACAGGCCGCGGCCAAAGCATATGTCCCCGCGCGGGGCGTTTTCGGCTCACCGGAAGAGGCCGGCCTGAGGCGCCGCCGTGCGCGGCCGAAGCGGGCAGCGGCTGCGAGCGGAACGTGCTTCGCGCGCGTTTCGACTCGCGTCGCCGCAGCGCTGCGATCACGCGCGAGCCGAGAACCGGCGTAGACTGCTGCTGTTGACAGGCCGTGCGCGCCCCAAGTACGTCGCGTGCGGCATCACGCGCACAGAACCCAGCGCGGTGCGCCACGCGAGGAAAGCGCCGAATGGCAAAGCAAACGACTATCTCGAACTTCAAACTCAAGGGACGCGAAATCCTCTCCTCGTACGCCAGCTTCACCCTCGAGGGCGAGATCACCGCGAAGGTGAGCCGCGGCCGCGAGAGCTGGACGATCACCGAGCGCAACGGCATCCCGAAGGGCACCTCGGATGGCGAGAACGAGGCCGTCTACATCCCGAATGACAAGGCCATCAAGTCGCTCGAGAAGAACATCGCCAAGCTGCTGCCGAAGAAGGTCGTGATCAAGAGCCCGCAGGACGTGCTGGACGCCGCCGCGAGCTTCGACTTGGCGCTGGTGAAGGGTGCGGGACCAAACAAAAAGAACTGGGGCGGCAACGCCTGCCTCGCGGCCTCGACCGCGTTCTTCCAGACTTTGCTCAAGGGCAGCGGCTACGAGGCTTGGGAGATCTTCGCGACGAAAAAGACGAAGACGTTCTACTTCCCGAACGTGGCCTTCAACATGGTGTGCGGCGGCGAGCACGTGCCCGGCACCAAACAGGACATTCAGGAGATGTTCTTCTTCGCGATGAAGGCCAAGTCGATCAAAGAGGTCTTCGACATCGGAACGAAGTTCTTCCGCCAATTCGAGAAGAACCTGGTGCGAGACGGCCTGCCGACGGGCACCGCAAAGGAGCGCGGCTTCGTCTTTCCGGTGAAGGACAACTTCGAGGGGCTGAGCCGCATCAAGGAGTGCGCGGACCAGCTGGGCCTCGCGCAGGAGGACTACGCGATCGGTACCGACAACGCCTTCAGCGAGATCCAGAAGGGCGAAGAGCTCGTCGCTGAAGGTCTGTACGACATGCGCTTCTCGGGCTCCGGCAGAAAGACGCGCGAGGAGCTGATCGACTTCGACGGCAGCGTCGTGGAGAGCGCAGACAACTTCGTCACGATGGAGGACCCGGGCTCCGAGCACGACGTCGAGGCTCACAAGCTGATGAACGCGCGCTTCGGCGATCGCACGCAGATCGTGCTCGACGATCTCGCAGTCACCCAGCTGCGCTTCATCATCCCGTACCTGTGCGGCAAGAAGCGCGAGCAGCGCGCGGGCAACAGCGTGTTGATCAAGCTGAACCAGGCCGGCACGTTCACGGAGACGCGTCTGGCCACGGAGGTGGTGCTCGGGCTCGCCGACGTGAAGCTGGTCGAGAAGTTCCTGAAAGCGCGCGGCGACCTGGATCTGATCCTCGACGAGTGCGCCAAGGTCTCTGTCGACAGCCTCGAGGAGGCGCTCGCGAACATCGCGAAGGGCGGCTTTACGGCATTCATCTCGCACCGCTCCACGGAGGGCTCGAGCGAGTTCCTGCCGTACCTGCCGCTGATGTACGGCGCGCTCACGCGCCGCTTGTGGCTGAAGGCGGGCGCGCCCAACGGCGAGCGCAACCTGCAGAACTACAACCCACTGATCCGCGCCGAGGAGCAGCTGCGCGAGCGCAAGATCAAGACCGTGGTCGCCGGCTTCGGGGGCCTGCCTGCGGGCGTGAAGATCCCGGCGGTGCACAAGCCGAAGGCAGCGAAAGCCAAGCCCGAACCGGAGCTCGAGGAGATCGCGGAAGAGGATCTCGAGCCGGCGGACGCCGAGCCGGAGTATGAGGAGCGCCCCGCGTCGCTGTCCTTGAGCGAGCCGGCCGACTCGGACGAGACGCTCAACTAGACGCGAGAGCGTGGCGAGCAGCCGTCAGCTGCTCGCCACTGCCAACCGCACGCGCTCACACGCGCTCGATCAACGTCGCGATGCCCTGACCCACGCCGATGCACATGGTGCAGAGCGCGAGCTTCTGCCCGTTGCGCTGCAGCTGATAGACGGCCGTGGTGATCAGCCGCGCACCGCTCATGCCCAGGGGGTGACCGAGCGCGATCGCCCCGCCCTGCGGATTGACGCGCGGATCGTCGTCATCGAGGCCGAGCTGCCGCGTCACGGCGAGGCCCTGCGCGGCGAAGGCCTCGTTCAGCTCGATGATGTCGATGCGCGACAGCGAGACGCCGGTCTTCTCCAGCAGCTTCTTCGTGGCCGGGAAGGGGCCGATGCCCATGACGCGCGGAGGCACGCCGGCCACCGCGGCCGCGACCACGCGAGCGCGCGGCGTCAGGCCGTAGCGCTTCACCGCGGCTTCCGAGGCCAAGAGCAGCGCGCACGCGCCGTCGTTCACGCCCGAGGCGTTGCCCGCCGTCACCGTGCCGCCCTTGCGGAAAGGCGTCGGCAGCTTGTTGAGCGCCTCGATGGTCGTGTCCGCGCGCGGGTGCTCGTCCTTGTCGATCTGGACCGTCTCGTTCTTGCCCTTCGGCACGCTCACCGGAACGATCTCTTCGCGCAGAAACCCCTTCTCCTGCGCGGCGACCGCACGCTTCTGGCTGTTGAGTGCGAAGCGGTCCTGCGCGTCGCGCGGGATCTTGTACTCCTCGGCAACGTTCTCCGCGGTCTCCGGCATGGAGTCGACGCCGTATTGCGCCTTCATGAGCGGGTTGATGAAGCGCCAGCCGATGGTCGTGTCGAAGATCTCCGCGTTGCGGCTGTAGGCGCTCGTGGCCTTGCCCATGACGAACGGAGCGCGCGACATGGACTCCACGCCGCCCGCGATCACCAGCTCCAGCTCACCGGCCTTGATGGCGCGGGCCGCGATGCTGACCGCGTCCATCCCCGAGCCGCACAGGCGATTGACCGTGCTGCCGGGCACCTCGACGGGCAGACCCGCGAGCAGGCTCGCCATACGCGCGACGTTGCGGTTGTCTTCGCCGGCCTGATTGGCGCAGCCGAAGATCACGTCGTCCACTGCGGCGAAGTCCACGGAGGGGTTGCGCTCGCGCAGCGCTTTGATGGGAACGGCAGCGAGATCATCCGCTCGCACGCTGGCCAGCACGCCCGCGTAGCGCCCGATCGGGGTCCGAATCGCATCACAGATAAACGCCTCTTTCATGGTCTCGCTTTCCTTCCCTGGCCGCCGCAGTCCCGCAGTGGCGCGGCGGACTCTACCTCAGCGCACCCGGCCCGGGAACGCTCGCCGCATCGAGCGCGAGCGGCCGGGAAGCGACAGTGTAGTGCTCGAACCTGGGAGCGCTAGGAGAGGGCGGGGCGGGCGGAAACAGGCAGGATGATGCGGACGAAGCGCTCGACGTGGACCACGCCCTGGCGCTCCAGCGCCTCGCGGGTGTCCTGCAGCATGCTGCGGCCGGCGGGGTCCTGCAGCAGCTCTCCGAGGCGGTAGCGGACGTAGGCCGCTGCATGGTCGGACTGCTCGCGCGAGAAGCGTCGCAGGGCCTCCTCGAAGCGCCGGCGCGCGAGCGGACGGTCGCCCTGCAGCAGCGCGAGCTGCGCGTCGATGGCCGGCCCAAAGCCTGCAAAGCCTGGACCCAGCTGCCGCAGCGCCTGACTGTCCTGCACCACGCTCTGCAAGGTCGCGGAGTCCCCGGTCTCGCGGTAGGCCATGAGCGCAGCGCGTGCGCGCACCAGGTGGGCGCTGGCGCGCGAGACGCGCGTGCGAAACAGCAGGTTGCGCGTCAGGCGATCCCAGTGCAGATGCACGAGCGCCAGCGCCTCGACGCCCTTGCCCTCGTACAGCAGCACGTCGGTGCTGCGCGTCATGAGCAGGAAATGCAGGCTGGAGAAGCCATCGTCGAGCTTCAGCGCCTGACTGTTGATGAAGGCCTGCGCGCCCTGCGGGTCGTCCTGCATCAGGTGCACGAGCGGCAGGGACTGCAGCAGGAGCCCGAGCGTGAAGCGATCATCGCGATCCGCCGCATCGCGCGCCGTGCGCGGTACGCCGTGCAGCAGCTCGCCCAGATCTCCCGCGAACTCGAGCGCCATGTAGCGCAGGGACATCAACCAGGTGCGCTCCCAGGTGTGCCCCGGGCAGTGCGCCTCGAGCAGGCTCTCCGCGTTGCGCGCGGCCTCGATCGCGTCGCGATATTGGCCCTTCGCAAATAGTAGTTGCACGGCGAGCGCCGTCTGGTACTTCGCGCGCGCGTACGGCGTTCCGAGCGACTCGGCGATGCGCCGGCTGAGCGCAAGCACCTGTTCGGCGCGCTTTTCGTGGCGCCGGCTACCCTGCATCGAGAGGTGGAAGCACTCCCAGCTCAGCGCTTCGAGCAGCGCGTTTTCGTCGCCCGCGTCGAGCGCAGTGAGCAGGAAGCGCGCCTGCAGCCAGGCCGCGCCCAGCAGGTCGTAGCCGTGCAGCTCGCGGAAGAGCGCGAGCGTCTGCAGCTGCTCGCTCAGGAACGCAGGCAGCGGGCCCGTCCGCTGCGTGAAGCCGAGGCCGCGCATCATCAGCCTCGAGCGCGTCCACGCGTACGCGAAGCGCAGCTTGGTGCGAGTGTCCGGGTAGGGACAGTTGACCGTCGCCAGGAGCTCCGCGGTCAGGCGCGCGCCCGCAGCGAAGCGCCCGCTCGCGAGCAGCTGCTGGGCTGCGATGCGCTTGAGCGGACGTGCGGACGGCTCGTCCAGCTCGGCCGCCGCCTGCAGGTAGGCCTCCGCGGACTGCGCGCCGCGCCCCGCGTGCGCCAGCGCGTCGCCGAGCTGCGTCAGCAGCTCGTGGCGGCGGCTCTTGTCGGCTTCGGGCAAGAGGGTGAGCGCGCGGCGGAACAGATCCGCAGAGCGATCGAACGCCAGCTTGTCGGCTGCGGCGCGCGCGGCCTGGATCGCAGTTTCGCCCGCGCGGCCGCCTTCGCCCGCCTCCGCGTAGTGCACCACCAGCTGCTCCGGATCGCCCACGCCCCAGCGCACGCTGGCGTGCGCGAGGCGCGCGTGCAGCTCGCGCGTGCGCTCGGGAGCCAGCAGCTGCAACACCGTCTCGCGCACACGGTCGTGGTACGTCTCGGCGAGATCGGTCTGACGCGTGCCGCGCGTGCGCACCATGCGTGCTGCGCGCAGCTCCTGGAAGCTCGTGCGGTCGCTCGGCAAGAGGTCGGCCGCCTCCAGCGCCACCCCCTGCTCGAGTGGACGCGCGGCCACGCTGAGGACCTGCATCAGGCGCACAGCGTCCGGGCTGAGGCCTGCGAGGCGCGCGCCGATGACCTCGTGCAACGACACGCTCGCGGCCTCTTCGCCGCTGTCGAGCGGCTGCGCGCAGATGTGCCGCGTGAGCTCGCTGATGAAAAACGGCACACCCTCGCTCTCGCGCGCGACGGCGGGCGCCAGGTGTCTGCGCTCATGCAGCAGCTGCGCCGCCATCAGCTGCGCCTCATCGGGCGCGAGCGGATCGAGCGCCATCTGCACCGTGTCAGGAGAGTTGAGCGCGGGGTCCGCGAGCACGTGGCGCACGAACGCGCTCGTCGTCGCTTCTTCACGCCGGTACACGCCCACGAACAACGCGGGCGGCGCATCGGGCGGACCGAGCAGATAGCTGAGCAGGCGCGCGCTGTCCATGTCGGCCCACTGCAGATCGTCGATGTTGATCACGAGCGGCTGCCAGTCCGACAGGCGCAGCAGCAGGTCCTTGAGCGCGCCGAAGGCCTGGTTGCGCATCTCGTGTGGATCGCTCGTCTGGTGCAGGGGCTTGCGCGCGTGGAGCACCGCACGCACGCGGTTCAGCACGGGAAAGAGGCGCGCGAGCGAATGCACGTTGCGCGGCAGCAGCTCGGCGGCCTCTTCCGTGGGTAGCCGCATCATGTAACGACTGAGCGAGTCCACGATGTCGTCGAAGGCCTTGTACGGCACGCTCTCACGCTCGTAGCAGCGGCCGCGCAGCACCACGGCTTCGCCCGCGCGGATCAAGTCGTTCGCAAAGCAGCGCACGAGCGCGGACTTGCCCATGCCGGAGTAGCCGTCCACGAACACCACCGACATCGACCCGGCGCGCGCGCGCTCGAAGGCAGCGTGGAGCGTGGCGAGGTGCGGCTCGCGCCCGACGAACAGCTCCGCCTTGTTCTCCGGCCAGCTATCGCGCAACGGCGGCGGAACGGAGCTGCCCGAGAACCAGCGCCGCAGCTCCGCCGCGTCGGGGCGCGCCTCCGGCTTTCGACGCAGCAGGCGAGCGCACAGCTCGTCGAGATCTTCCGGGATGCCGCTGACGACCTCCGACGGACGGGCCGGCTCGAGCTCCTCCTTCTGCTTGAGGATCTGCAGCACGGTGCCGTCAAACGGCAGCCGTCCGGTCAGCGCCTCGTAGACGATGCAGCCCACGCTGTACCAGTCGCTCGCGGGCGTGATCGGCTCGCCGGTCGCCTGCTCGGGAGACATGTACGCCGGTGTGCCGAACACCGTGCCGCCAATTGTCCGATCCGGATCGTGCGCATCGGGATCCACGCGCGTGCTGTTGCTGACGAGGCCGAAGTCCAGCACCACGAGGCGGCCGTGCTCGGTCACCAGTACGTTCGACGGCTTGATGTCGCGGTGCAGCTTGCCGGCTTCGTGCAGGGCGCAGATTGCCGCTATCAGCTGCGCGAGCGCGGCGCGCAGGCGAGTCAGGTCACAGCCCGTACGTGCCAGGCTCGGCGGACTCACGATACCCGGCTGGCTCAAGGTGACCGAAGGATCCCGCAGCAGCCGTGCGCGGCCGATGATCGTCTCTTGCAGCGCGCGGTCCGACTTGCGCTGCACGTGGGGCGCCGAGCTGACGTAGCTGTCGAAGCTGACACCATCGATCAGCTCCATGGTGAAGAACCAGTGCTCGCCGTCGAACGTCAGCTCGTGTAAGGACACGAGGTTCGGGTGACTGATGTCCGAGAGCTGACGGAACTCGTTCTTCAGTCGGTAGATGTTCAGCGCATCGCTGTGCGTCAGGGCCTTCAGCGCGACGCGTGCACCGCGCTCCAGGTCGAACGCCTGGTACACGATGCCCATGCCGCCACGGCCGAGCTCGCGCTCCAACCGATAGCGACGCGTAGCGAGAGCGGTGGCTGGCTCTGGTTGCATAAGGGAGGGTCTGACACCAAGCGTTGGCTATTCTCAAAGCCTTTCAGTCGGGGCGTCAACTATGACGTGAGGCCTTTTGGGGACTCAGCGCGCGGCGCCCGGAGGGAGGCAGGAATTTCCTACGATATCATCCGATTACCGGACGGGCCGGCGTGGATACTATCTGACTATGCAGTGGACAACCTGCGAATTGTGGCAGCCGTCCCCGCGAGGGTTGGATTAGCGTCAGCGTTGTGTCCCGGTCCGCCAGCCGTCGACCTGGCTAGCAGCGTGAGCTCATCCGGTGCCCGGCGTGTGCGCGTGCTGTGCGTACGCCGATGTGCTCGCAGTCGGGTTTTTGCGCTGCGTTGCAAGCGGAGTCCATCGGGCATACAGATAGATCGCCCTGATGAGTGACGCTTTGCAGCCACCTGTAGCTACGGGCAACCTGGCGAAGACGCCATTCGTGCACCTGGTCCTGTACCTGTATCAGCATCGCAGTAGCGGCACGCTGATCGTGCGCACGAAGACGGGCGAGCATCGCGTGCTGTTCCATCGCGGTCGAGCAGTGGCCGCGCGCGTTCCGCAGCCATCAGCGGCCATCGATCAGGCGCTCATGCCGCTTTCTGCGCTCGTGCTCGGCGATTTCGAGTTCCACGAGTCCGACCTCGTCGGCAGTGGCCCGGCGGTGCTCACGGGCATGTTCGATCCGTTCGCGTTCGTGGTCGAGGCCGCGCGCAAGCACGCGCGGCCGGAGATCGTGCACGGCCTGCTCTCCAAATACGTGGCGGTGCCGCTGCGCCTCGAGTCGGGCATGGAGCTCGCACGGCTGACGCTCACGCCGGAGGAGCTGCGTTTCGCGCAGCCGCTCACGCGCGGAGCGATGACCATCGAGTCGCTGCTCGCTCAGGACGCGCTGCCCGCCGAGACCGCCCGGCGCGTCCTCTACACGCTGCTGATCACGCGCGCCATCGGGCCGGAGAGTGCGACGCGCGACTCGCAGCGGACGGCGGCAGGCGCGAGCCAGCGCAGCTCACTGGCTGCGCCGGCCGACGCCAGTCACCGTGCCGCCGCTGACAGCGGCGCACCGGCGCGGCGCCCGAGCGACCCGGACGCGATGCGCCGGCCCTCGCGTCCGCTGTCGGAGCGGCTGCGTCCCTCCGGTGACGCGTGGCGCGCGATCGCCTCGCGGGCTGCAGAGATCGCGGACGGTCGCAGGCCCTCGGAGCCGAGGCCCACGGCGTCGGTGCGCACCACGCCCCGTCCGCCGCAGCGCGCTCCGTCCCAGTCATCGCCTCGAGCGCTCGAAGCGCCGCTGTCTCAGCCGCCCGAGCGCGGCACGGATAGCCGCAGCCTTCGGCGGCCGGGCTCGCAGCCGATCAGTGAGCCGCTCGCCGGCGTCAGTGGTCGCCCGGACAGTCGGCCGGTCGCGGGGGGCAGTGGCCGCCCCGACAGCCGGCCGCTCACGCCGCCGCCGTATCGCGAGTCGGGCGTGTCCGGACTGCCGAGGGCCGCCACGCCGAGCAGCCCGCTCGCACGCGTGACGCCGCGGCCGAGCCTGCCGGACGTGTCGACCCTGGACTCCGCGGGCAAGTTTCGGCGCGTCGAGCTGCTGTGTCAGCGCAATGCTTACGATGAAGCGCTGCCCATCGTGCGCATGTTGATCGATGAAGACCGCAAGAGCGCCAAGTACCTCGGCATGCTCTCGAACGTGCTCTTCGGGCGCACCACGACGGAAGAGAGCATCGGCAAGGAGATCGTGGACGCCGTCAACCAGGCGCTGCGCATCGATCCGGATCAAGTGCACGCGCTCTACACGAAGGCGCGCTGCTACAAGCGCGTCGGCAAGGAGCGCGAGGCGCTGCACTACTTTCGGCGCACGGTCGCGGTCGATCCGAGCCACCTCGACGCCGCGCGCGAGGTGCGCCTGCTGATCACGCGCCTGAACGACAAGCGCAAGCGTTAAACGGAAACAGCGCCGGCGCGAGCTGCACCGGCGCTGCCGTGTTTCACGTCGAGGCTCAGACCACTTCGAACAGGCCGGCCGCGCCCATGCCGCCGCCGATGCACATCGTGATCACGACGTACTTCGCGCCGCGGCGCTTGCCTTCGATGAGCGCCGTGCCGGTCATGCGCGCGCCGCTCATGCCGTACGGGTGGCCGATGGAGATGGCGCCGCCATTCACGTTGAGGCGGTCGTTCGGGATGCCGAGCTTGTCGCGGCAGTAAAGCACCTGCACCGCGAAGGCCTCGTTCAGCTCCCACAGGCCGATGTCTTCGATCTTCAGGCCGGTGCGCTTGAGCAGGCGGGGGATCGCGAACACCGGACCGATGCCCATCTCGTCCGGCTCACAGCCGGCGACCGCGAGGCCGCGGTAGATGCCCAGCGGCTGCAGGCCCTTCTGCTCGGCGTACTTGCGCTCGACGAGCACCGAGGCGCTCGCGCCGTCCGACAGCTGGCTGGCGTTGCCAGCGGTGACGCTGTAGCCCTCACCGCGCACGGGCTTGAGCGAGGACAGGCCGGCGAGCGTCGTGTCGGGGCGGTTGCCCTCGTCGCGCTTGAGCGTCACTTCCTCGTAGCTCACGGCCTGCGTGTTCTTGTCCACGATGGCCTTGATCGACTTGAACGGCGCGATTTCCGCGTCCAGACGACCGGCTTCCTGGGCCGCCGCCGTGCGCCGCTGACTCTCGAGCGAGAACTCGTCCTGCACTTCGCGGCTGATGTTGTAGCGCTTCGCCACAATCTCGGCGGTGTCGATCATCGCCATGTACAGCTCTGGCTTGTCGCGCTTGAGGTTGGGGTCGGGCGTGCGGAAGCGGTTACGGTGCTCGTTCTGCACGAGGCTGATCGAGTCCAGACCGCCGGCCACCATCACGTCCACCGAGTCACAGACGATGGTCTTGGCGGCCGTGGCGATGGCCATCAGACCCGAAGAGCACTGGCGGTCGACGCTCATGCCGGCGGCGGTCACAGGCAGACCGGCGGCGATGGCGCACTGACGCGCGATGTTGAAGCCCTGGCTGCCCTCTTGCAGGGCCGCGCCCATGATCACGTCCTCGACTTCGGCGGGGTCGATCTTGGCGCGCGAGACGGCCTCACGGATGGCGTGGCCTCCGAGGGTCGGAGACTCGGTGTTGTTGAACGCGCCGCGATAGGCTTTGCCGATCGGCGTGCGTGCGGTTGAGACGATGACGGCTTCACGCATGTTGGTTTCCTCGCAATGAGGCAGGGACCATCACCTAGAAGTCACGGACCCGCAAGCGTCCAGTGCGTACCCTGACCGACCCGGATACACGCGCGGGAAGGGCCAGCGCACGTCGCCGCTTTGCGCGGCACGGAATCCGCACGCCGGAAGTCGACAACTCCACCCGGTGACCCCATAGCAGCGGTGTCGCGTGACGAAACAGGGTAAGCTGCGCTCTGGGGTCGTCGAACTCGAGTCCTTGATCGCAGACCGAGCCGCCGCAGCGCACGGCTTTGTCCGGCGGGGATGCTGACCCGTGGGCCAACTCGTACTAGTAGTAACTGCCTCGCTGCCGTCATGACTGCGTACAAGCCACGATTCTCCAACCTGGTTGAGCTTTTTCAGCAGTCGATCGAGCGCTTCGCAGAGCGCAAGGCGTTCGGAACGCAGCGTGGGCGGGACTGGCAGTTCATCACCTACGCCGAGCTCGACGAGTGGGTGGCGAAGGCGCGCGCGGCGCTCGCGCAGCTCGGCGTCGGCCGCGGTGACCGGGTGGCCATCATCAGCGAAAATCGCTTGGAATGGGTCATCCTGGCGCATGCCACCTATCAGCGGCGCGCTGTGTTCGTGCCCATGTCGGAGGCGCAGCACGACAGCGAGTTCAAGTACATCCTGAGCGACTCGGGCGCGAAGGTCTGCTTCGTGTCCACGGGCTCGGTCGCGGCGCGGGTGCACTCGCTGCGCGAGGACTTGCTCGACCTGCAGCACGTGATCCCCATCGAGGGCGCGGACGGACCGGCCACCTGGAACGCCCTCGTGGTGCACGGCGGTCAGACCTTGGTCAGCGCGCGCGTGCCGGTGCCGAGCGACACGGCCATCATCATCTACACGTCCGGCACGACGGGCCTGCCCAAAGGTGTGCGGCTGTCGCACCAGAACCTCGCCAGCAACGCTGCAGCCCTGAGCGACATGCGCGACTACGGCTCGGACCCGCGCTGCCTGGCGTTTCTGCCCTGGGCGCACGTGTTCGGCGGCTGCGTGGAGCTGAACCTCGCGCTCGCGCTCGGCGCGACCGTGGCCATCTGCCGTAACCCGGATCAGTTCTTCGAGGAGCTGCCGCGCGTCCGGCCCACCATGCTCTACGGCGTGCCGCGTATCTGGCAGCTCGTCTACCACGACATGCAGCGCGAGCTGTCGCGCGAGCCGGAGATGAGCCGGCAGCTGTTCGTGCAGGGCGTGCGGCTGCGCGGCAAGCAGCAGCGCGGCGAGCACCTCAGCTTGCCCGAGCGCGTGACCCTGAACCTCGCCGAGAAGCTCGTCATCAACAAGCTGAAGGCGCGGCTCGGCGGCAACTTGCGCCTCGCGTTTTCGGGCGCCGCGCCGCTCTCCGTGGAAGTCGCCGAGTTCATGCATTCCATCGGCATCACCATCCACGAGGGTTACGGCCTGACGGAGTCGAGCGGCTCCTCGACCACGAACCCCACGGGCGCGGTGCGCTTCGGCTCGGTGGGCAAGCCGCTCCTCGGTACGACCATCGCCATCGAGCGCCGCTCGACCGGGCACGACCCGCGCGAGGGCGAGGTCGTGCTCTACGGCCCAGGCATCATGGCTGGCTATCAGAACCAGCCGGAAGAGACGAAGCGTGTTCTCAGCCCGGATGGCGGCCTGCGCACCGGCGACCTGGGCTACCTCGACACCGACGGTTACCTGTTCATCACCGGCCGCGTGAAGGAGCTGTACAAGCTCAATAACGGCCGCTACGTGGCGCCCGCTCCGCTCGAAGAGAAGCTCAAGCTGAGCCCTTTCATCTCGAACTGCATGATCTACGGCGCCGGGCAGCCGTACAACGTGGCGCTGATCGTCGCGGACGTCCCCGCTCTGCAAGCGTATTTCGGCGGGGAGCTGCGCGACCCGCGCGCGCTGCTCGCAGATCGGCGCGTGCGGCGCTTGTTCGAGGACGAGATCCTCAAGTACAGCAAGGACTTTCGCACCTTCGAGCTGGTGCGCAGCTTCTGGATCGAGACCGAGCCATTCACGCGCGAAAACGGCATGCTGACCAGCAGCTTCAAGCTGCGCCGGGACCGCGTGCGCGAGCGCTACGAGGGCAAGTTGTTGGCGCTCTACGGTTGAAGTTGCGCGGGGCTTCGTGGGAGGTTCCGCGCCATGGAACGACCCGAGTTGGCCGAGACGCATTCGCTGCCCATCGACGAGGCCGCGCTCTTCGCACATCTGAGCGCCCACTTGCCGGGGTTCGCTGGCCCGCTGCACGTGCGCAAGTTCGCTGGAGGGCAGAGCAACCCGACCTACAAGCTCGAGACTCCGAACGCAGCGTACGTGCTGCGCAAGAAGCCGCCCGGAACGCTCTTGCCCACCGCACACATGGTGGACCGCGAGTATCGCGTGCTGGCCGCGCTCGCGCAGACCGACGTGCCGGTCGCGAAGCCGCGCCTGTACTGCGAGGACCGCGCCGTCATCGGCAGTGAGTTTTACGTGATGGACTACGTCACGGGTCGCATCTTCTGGGATCCCACGCTGCCGGCTGTGGAGCCGGCGGAGCGGCGCGCAATCTACCGCGAGATGACGCGTGTGCTCGCCGCGTTGCACAAGGTGGACTTCGCCTCGGTGGGGCTCGCCGACTACGGCAAGCCCGGCAACTACTTCGCGCGTCAGGTCGCGCGCTGGGCCTCGCAATACGAGGCCGCGAAGACCGAGCCGCTGCCCGAGATGGACTCGTTGCTCGCGTACCTGCAGGCGAACATCCCCGAGGACGCGAGCGTGGCGCTCGTCCACGGCGACTACCGGCTCGACAACATGATCTTCCACCCGAGCGAGCCGCGCGTGCTCGCCGTGCTCGACTGGGAGCTGTCCACGCTCGGGCATCCGCTCGCGGACCTCGCGTACAGCTGCATGCCGTACCACCTGGAAGGGCCCAATCGGCCTCCGCTCAACACCTTGCTCAAGGGGCCGGACATCGGCGTCCCGAGTGAGCGCGAGTTCATCGCCGACTACTGCGCGTTGACCGGGCGCTCGTCGGACCTCGATCTGCGCTTCTACCTGGCGTTTTCGATGTTCCGCTACGCGAGCATCGTGCAGGGTGTGTACAAGCGCGGGCTGAGTGGCAACGCCAGCAGCGGCGCGGAGGCCACGGGGTACCGTGCGCGCGTGGAGCACGCGGCGAAGGTGGCCTGGGACCTCGTGCGCTGAGCCTTCTTACTCGAGGGAGAGGTCGACCATCAGGTCGTCACCGATGGCCTCGAGCGTGGTCCGGAGCTCGCCCATGTCGACGGTGGCCGGCACGCGCAGCAGCGCGCGCGCCTGGAACAACGCGTTACCGGCCATGGGCGCGCTCTCGTGGCTCGTCTCGAGCTCTTCGACGTTCACCTGCCGGGCCGCGAGCGCGCCCGCGATCTCGCGCACGATGCCTTCGCGGTCGGTGCCGGTGAGCTCGAGGCGCAAGTTGCGCGCGGGCGGGCGCTCGGCCTCGCTGCCGTGCGCGCTCACCACGCGCAGACCGCGCTCGGCGAGCTTTTCGAGCGCCGCTTGCAGCTGCGGCATCTGCTCGCGCGGCGCGCTGATGCGCAGGATGCCCGCGAATTGTCCGGCGAGCTGAGCCATGCGACTCTGCTCCCAGTTGCCGCCATGAGCTGCAAGCGTCGCGGCGATGGTCTCTACGATGCCGGGCCGATCGGGACCGACGATAGTCAAAACGAGTGATGAGCGCATGTGGGCACCTCCGCGGCCCTTCATGCATAGCGCAGGCTTTGCGAGTTGTCGCGGTGTGGGCCGATTGTGCGGGTAGACCAACGCGGCCCCTCAAGATTGGGCATGATTCATCCGATCGGCCCATTTCGGAGGGTAGATGCGTCGCGAACGTTCCCGGGCAGGCTTCACGTTGATCGAGATGATGATGGTCGTGGGTATTCTCGGGGTGCTGTCGGCCCTGGCGATCCCCGCGTTCGCCATGATGATCGCGCGCAGCAAGACCGCGGAGGTGGCAGGCAACCTGAGCGCGATGTACAAACACGCCGCCTCCTACTATGCCTCCGAGCGCAGCAACCGCGGCAGCGTGTCCAGCGTGGGCGGACACTGCACGGTCGATGACGCGCAGCCATCGCCGCTCGCGCCAAGCAAGTTGAAGCAGCCGTTCAACGCGGACGCGAGCTTCCGCGAGCTGGGGTTCACGCTGTCAGACTTCGTGTACTTTCAGTACGGCCTGGCATCGGCGGGCGGCACGAGCTCGTGCCAGCACCAGCCGAACAGCTCGGGGCTGTACACGTTCTACGCGCACGGCGACCTGGACTCCGACGGCACGCGCAGCACCTTCGAGCTCGCGGCGGGCTCGGACGCTTACAACTTGCTGTTCCACTCGCGTGGTCTCTACATCGACAAAGAGACTGAATAGCCCACGTAACCGTGGACGACTGAGTTCGTCCACGTCCACGGTTACGGCTGTCGATTTGTCACATCTTCTGAAACGTTGGCGTGTACTGACGCGCTGGCCGCTCGGGATGTCGTGTCGACGAGCCGGTGAGCTGCAGAGGTCGCAAGCAACGAGGGGGGCGGGGGACCTCGTCCGATCTGGCTGGTGTCGGGGCGCCTTTCAGCGCGGTGCCGTGCGCCAACCTCAGTGCGCATGACCGCACGACTTGCTCGAACGCGTCGGGCGCGCGGCAGCGTGGTTGCGACTGAAAGCTTGCGGGCCGCGGTGCGCTGCCGCGCGCCTCGTTGCGTTGTGCCGCACGCAAAGCGTCTCCCGTCCCTGCGCGTGCAGTTCGGGCCTCGGAGCGGATCATGCCTGATGTCAGGTCCGGAACGAGTCGATCTATTGAGTAGAATACAAACAAAATACACTTGTATGTCTATTGTGCTTGACGAGTTTCAGTGCGCGATTTGGCCCTCTGTCTCGCTGCTTCCAGGATTGCGTCCTGCCGCCGCCTGCCGGCTCTGAGAGGCGCGAAACGCGGTGTTCCGCTCGCGCGCTCATCTTGGTGAGCTTGCGCGCCACTGGGTGCATGTGAGAGAGGCCGAAACGTGCGTGTTATGGGTCTTGTGTCGTTCGAGGGGAGGAACTGTCATGCACGAACAATCGAGCACGCAGCGCGACGTGAGCCGCTGCACGGACCACGAGTTGGTCGTCAAGCTGCGGCAGTTGGTAGCCGCGGATCGCGCGCTCAGCGTGGAGCTACTCATGCACATGGGTGAGATGGACGCGCGTGGCTTGTATCGAGAGCAGGCGTACGCGTCGATGTTCGACTACTCCGTTCAAGCGCTGCACATGTCGGATGCGGAGGCGTACCTGCGGATCCACGCGGCGCGGATGGGTCGCAAGTTCCCGCTCATCCTCGATCTCTTCGCAAGCGGAGCGTTGCACCTGACAGGGATCAAGCTGCTCGGCCCATACTCGACGCCTGACAACCACGTGCAGCTGCTCGAGCGCGCACGGGGCAAGAGCAAGCGTGAGGTGGAGCGGCTGGTGGCGGAGATCGCGCCCAAGCCAGACGTGCCCAACCAGCTCAGAAAGCTTCCGCAGCGGCGAGCGCTGCAAATCACTGAGATGGCGCGCGTGGCCTCGCGCGTGCAGCCGGACCACGCCGACGGGACAACGACCGCATCCCTGACCCGAACCCCAGTGTGCAGCACACCATCGCCCGAGTCGTCATCGCCCGCACCCGAGTCGGCTGCGCCGCACGAAACTTCAGCCTTACATGCTCTGTCCGGTCTTGCGCTCCGGGCCGCTGCAGCGATCAGTGCAGATCCTTCACCGTCTCCGAGCAGCGCCGCGAGCCTGCCATTCGCAGCCGATCGACACAAAGCAGCGTTCGCCCTGCAGTCGCCACGCTCGCAGGCCTCGTGCGCGCCGCTGAGCCCGGGGCGCTACAAGCTGCAGCTCAGTGTAGAGCAGGGGCTGCATGACAAGCTCGAACAGTTGCAGCAGCTGTTGCGACATCGCGTGCCGGATGGGAACTTGGCGACGATCGTGGAGCTTGCGGTCGACCTGCTTCTCGACAAGACGCTGAAGAAGCGCTTTGGGCAGGGCGCCGCTGCAAAGACGTCACCGCGTGCTCGCAGCGCTGCTTCGGACGACAAGCGCTCGGACTCCAGTCGGACTGAAGAGCCGAGCTTGGCAGAGAAGCCGGTGGGCCTTCCGCAGGCTCAGCGGCCTTGTGCCGGAGCTCGCGAGCTCACGGCCGAGGACCATCCGCCGCATTCCCATCCCGCGCCACTCGTTCAACTCGTTCCGGGCCCAGAGCAGCATGCCGACCCGCTCCGCGCCGCAGACACGCGAGTCGACCCGGTGAGCGCTGCAGACACGCGAGTCGACCCGGCTGGCGCTCCGCCGGCCCCGCGGGCGCGGGAGCCGCGCTCCATGTCGCGCTACATTCCTCGCTCAGTGCGGCGCGAGGTATATGCGCGTGATGGTGGGCAGTGCACGTTCGTCAGCGCGGACGGTCGGCGCTGTGCCGCGCGCGACTGGCTCGAAGTCCATCATCACGGCACTCCGTACGCGCTCGGCGGCGCGGCCACCGCGGACAATCTGCGCCTCGTGTGCCGCGTTCACAACGCGCTGTACGCCGAGCGCGAGCTCGGCCGCAGCTTCATGCTTAGCAAGTTGCAGCAAGTGCGCGCAGAGCGGGCGTCGGCTGCATGCCAGCAGGCGAACACACGCCCGCTGCAACAGCTGCCGTTCCCGGATGGAGCGTCCTCCCGCTCGTGACGCCATACCCATCATCGCGCTCGCTGCCCGAACTGGCGGAGCTGGTCATCGATCAATCCCTGCTCCGGAGCCTTTGCGCACGCGCCGGGCGGGACACGCTTCGCGTTCGGCACGACGCAACGAGGCGCGCGGCAGCGCGCCGCGGCCCCCCAAGCTTTCAGTCGCCACCGCGCTGCCGCGCGCCCGACGCGTTGGAGCGAATCGTGCGGTCGTGCGCACTGAGGTTGGCGCACGGCACCGCGCTGAAAGGCGCCCCGACGCCAGCCAGATCCGACGAGGTCCCCCGCCCCCTCGTGGCTTGCGACCTCTGCAGATCACCGGCGCGTTGACACGACATCCCGAGCGGCCAGCGCGTAAGTACACGCAGGCGTTTCAGAAGATGTGACGAATCGTGAGACGTGAACGTGATCAAGCCCGTGATCGTGGCCGCGCTCCTGAACGGGAACGAAACCGTGGGCCTGATCGATGCCGTGGACGCCGACACAACCCAGGGGATCGGGCCCCACCGCGCACATCCGCCGCCTCAGTTCGTCTTCGGCGCGAACTGAAACGGAACCTGCACCACGGCGCACTGCCCGCCCTCTGGCGGCGGAAAGCTCCACTTCTGCGCGAGGCTCCGCACGCAGCCGAACACCTCGTTGTCGTGCAGTGTGCCGCTGACGGCTGCGGCCGCTACCTGACCGTTCGCGCCGACCTTGATCTTCAGCTTCAGGTCGCCCGCGAGCACGTTGTTCACTTTGAGCCGGCGCTCGTAGCAGTTGCGAACTTGTGCGCGGTTGTTGTTGATCACCGTCTGCAGCGCCGCGCGCTGCAGGTCACCGTCACACGCCCACTCGTCGCGGACCTCTTTCGGGGCCGCGGGCTTCGGCTTTTCCTCGGCGGCGGCGGGTGGCTGACCGGCGTCCTTGACCTCGTCCAGGATCAGCTCCTGCTGGGCCATGGGATTGACGCGCTCGGCAGCCTGCGGAGGCTCCGCGGCTTTCGGCGGAGCCTCGGGCGGAGGTGCAGCCGGGCTGCGCAACAGGAACACGACCACCCCGGCACCACAAAGCAGCAGTAAGCCACCGAGAATGTACTTGAGATTGCCTCCGCCTTGAGACTTGCCTGGCTCCGCCACAGACACTTCCTTTCGAACCACGTGCGACCCTTCCATAGTAGCCTGCCGCGACGCAAACAGATCGTGCGGATGCGCACGACGCGCGACTTCGCGCCGCAGGGCACGCGTGCCCCAGCGCGGCGTTGTGCGAAGGCGTGGGCGGCTTGTTCAGTCCAGGGCAGACGGGTCCACGCTGACGCGCAGCCTGCGTTCGGGATCGGCCTGCGCGGCCACCGCGGCCAGCACCACGCCTCCGATCACCGCCGCCGACACGGCCGTCCAGACGTACCAGCGCTGCCACACACTCGCCGGCGCGGCGTGCTCCGCATCGGCGCCGAGCGGCGGTGTGCGTAGCCACGCTCGCGCACGCTCGAGGTTCGACGCCGACAGGGGCTCTCGGGGCAGTGCGCTGACATCCGCGTGCCTCGCCGTGAGCGGCGCGCGGCAGCCTCCACGCTCGCACCAGATCCACAGGTCGCGCGCCTCGCGCACGAGCAGCGCGCGCAGCTCGGGCGCGGCCGCGAGCACGCGCTGCGCCGCGCGGGCCACGTCCGCGGCCTGACCTCGAGCCAAGAGCGCACGCGCATCGTGCAGCGCGACGGCGCGCGGATCTGCCGCCAGGCTGATGCGCTGCTCCGGCCGCTGCCCGGCACCGATCTCGAATAAGCTCGCGTACGGCACGTGCCCTGGCGCCTCGATGCGCAAGACGTGCGGACCACTTCGCGCGCGCAGCGCAAGCGGCGCGCTGCCGCGCTCGCGATCATCGAGAAACACGCGAGCACCCGGCGCGTTCACCACGATGCGGACCTCACCTTCCGGTGCGCGCTCCGCCGCCTCGAAAGCTTGGGTCGCGAGCGCCACGATCTCCGGCGCGGCCTCACCGGCGAGCAGTCGCCGACTCGGATCGACGCGCGCCGCGCGCGCAAACGCGGCTTGCGCGAGCCCACTTTGCCCGAGCTGCGCCGCGCTCACGCCGAGCTGCAGCTGGAGCTCGGCATAAAACGTTGCCGCTCCCGGCAGCGTGAGCACGGACAACAACGTGCGCTCACCTGCGGCGAGCTCGCGCAGCGCTTCGGCCTCACCCAAGCTCGCCATGGCGCGACGCGCGCTCGCGATCGACGCATCGACTGCGCGCAACTGCGACAACTCGGTGAGCCAGCGTGCACGTGCGCCTGCGCGCACGAAGCTCGTCTCGTCGATCGCGCCTGGCAACGCGCGCGCGATCGGCTCGCGATCGTCATGCACGGGCCGTGCGAGCAGCAAGATCGCACCATCTCCGGGCTGCCCCGAAGCGGGTCCGCACAGGAGGAAAACCGCCCCCGAAGCAAGTAAAAAAAGCACCCATTTAGGCCCCCCGCCTCGGACGAAAAACCCAATCATTTCGCAAAGTTTTGTGACAAGAGCGGGATGCCTTGCGGGGCTACAGACCGTCATCTATGTTACCGCGCCTTTCCCCCACAGCGCTGGGATATAGACGCCCAGCCACCCCCGTCCGAGCGGTCGCAGCCCGACTCAATCGCCCCCCCGAAGTTCCCGACTCAAAGGTCCCTGTGCTCGAGAGCATACTTCATAAGTTTCGCGGCATCGTGCTGGCGTTCTTGATCGTCACCTTATCCCTTGTCTTCGTGCTGCAGTTCGGCGGGCCGCAGGCAGAGGGCTGCAGTAAGACCGGCGGCGCGCTGTACGCTGCCGAGGTCTACGGTGAGAAGATCTCGCTGAACGAGTACCGTTCCGCCTTCGCCCTCGCCGGTGGGGATCAGTACCCGCCCGAGCTGGTCAAGCAATACAAGCTCGACGAGATGGTGCTGCACGGCCTGGTCGAGCGCAGCTTGCTGGCCAAGCAGGCGCGTGAGCTGGGCTTCTCCGCTTCCCCGGACGACGTCATGCACAAGGTGGCCGAAGACGGTCTCGTGCACATGTCGATGTCGGTGAACGCCGGCCCGTACCTGCCTCCGTCGGGCCCGCACCGCTACGACTTCAAGGATCAGAAGGGCAAGTTCAACAAGGACAACCTGAAGCGCTTCATCCAGTACCGCCTGCGCCGCAGCATCGAGGAGTTCGCGAACGAGCAGGCGGACGAGACGCTCGCCCAGACCATGCGCGACCTCGTGGCCTCCCAGGTCGCGGTCAGCAAGGACGAGGTCTGGGATGCATTCGTGCGCGAGAAGGAGACGGTCACGCTCAAGTACGCGCGCTTCTCGCCGGTGTACTTTCAGCAACAGCTACAGCCCAGCGAGGCGGACCTGACCGCGTTCATCAGCGCCAACGCCAAGGACGTGGACGCCGAATATGAGCGCGAGAAGCACCGCTACACGGGGCTCGAGAAGCAGGTGCGCGCCCGGCACATCCTGATCAAGGTCGACGAGAAGGCGAGCGACGAGACGAAGGCCGAGGCGAAGAAGCGCGCCGAGGCGTTGCTCGCCCGCGCGCGCAAGGGCGAAGACTTCGCGGCGCTCGCGAAGCAGACGAGCGAAGACAGCGGCAGCGCCAAGAAGGGCGGAGACCTGGGCTGGAACCCGAAGGGCCGCATGGTGAAGCCGTTCGATGACGCGCAGTTCGAGCTGCCACCTGGCCAGATCTCCGACCTCGTCCAGTCCACGTTCGGCTTCCACATCATCAAGGTCGAGGGCGTTCGCGAGGGCGACGTGCCCGTCGACGTGGCGAAGCGCGAGCTCGCCGAGAAGCTGTTCCTCGACGGCCGCGCGCAGGATCTGGCGAAGGCCGCCGCGGACCGCACCCTGGCCGACCTCAAGGCCGGCAAGCCCATCGAAGAGATCAACCTCGAGCTGACGGGCAAGAGCAAAGAAGGGGAAGCCGACCCGCTCGCGCCGCAGCTGCGTGACACGCAGCCGTTCGGCCGCACGGATACGCCCATCGCCGGCCCATTCGACGGCGGCGCGCTAGTTCGCGCGGCCTTCGAGATGACCGAGAGCAAAAAGCTCCCCGACGCGCCGATGAAGCTCGGTGAAGAGTGGGTGGTCTATCGCCTGGAAAACCGCGTGGACGCCAAGCGGGAAGAGCTCACGGAGAAGGAAGAGCAGCGCATCCAAAATGGCCTGCTCGCACAGAAGCGCCGGGACGTGCTCACCGAGTACGTACGTAATCTGCTGCGCAAGGCGCAGGACGAAAAAGCTGTATACGTGGATGAGACGGTCCTCACGGCCGGAGCCAATCAGGAAAACTCGTAGGTAGGAGGGGCAACATGCGCCGGGGCAGAGTTCGTGACCGACGACCAGGTAGGAGCCCAGCCCGAAAGTCTGCCTCGTCCCGTGCTGGCGTAGCTTCTTTGAGTGCCGCCAAGCGCGGCACCCTGAGTGCCGCCAAGCGCGGCACGCTGACGACCGCGGCGCTGCGTGTGCGGGGTGTGGACCCCAAAAACGCGGCCGCGTTCGTGCAGACCGGGCACATGGTGCATCGCTCCGCGCTGCCCAACGGCCTGTGCGTGATCACGGTGCCGCAGCCGCAGCTGCACTCCGCGAGCGTCGCGGTGCTAGTCAAGGTCGGCTCCCGTCACGAGAGCTTGCGCGAAAACGGCCTGTCGCACCTGCTCGAGCACATGCTGTTTCGCGGCTCGCAGCGCTATCCGTCGGCGTACACCTTGAATCGCGCCATCGAGGAGCTCGGTGGCACCTTGCACGGGGCGACGCACGCGGACTTCACGTTGTTCGAGGTCACCTTGCCGCCCGGCAACGTCCAGAACGGCATCGAGATCCTCGGCGAGCTGTTCGCGCACCCGAGCTTCAACGAGCTCGCGGTCGAGAAGCGCATCGTGCGCGAGGAGATCCTCGAGTACCTCGACGATCAAGGCCGCGAGGTGGACCCGGACAACATCTCGCGCCAGCTCATGTTCGGCTCGCACCCGCTCGGCATGACCATCACCGGCAGCCTCGAGAACGTGGAGAGCTTCGAGGTTCGCGACCTGCACGCGCACATGCGCCGGCACTACGTCGCCAGCAACATGGTGTTGTGCGTATCCGGCGCAGTGGACGAGCGGGCCGTGCTGCGCAGCGCGCTCGCGCACTTCAGCCATTTGCCCACGGGCGCGCCGAGCGTCGCGGTGCCCGCACCGCAGCATCGCTCGAGTGAGCGGCTGCGCGCCGTGGCGAGTCAGGGATCGCAGACCGACGTGCGCCTGTCGTTTCCGACGTTCGGCACCAACGACCCGCGCTACCTCGCGCTCGAGCTGCTCGTGCGCGTGATCGACGACGGCATGAGCACGCGCCTGCATCGCCGCATCTGCGAGGAGCTCGGTCTCGCGTACGAGGTCTTCGCGAGTCTCGAGCCGTACGAAGAGGCCGGCGTGCTCGACGTGGGCGCGGCGGTCGAGCACAGCAAGACGCCCGTGTTCGTGCGCGCCGCGCTCGGCCTGCTGGAAGAGCTACGTGACAAGCTCGTGAACAAGTCCGAGCTCGAGAAAGCCAAGCGCCGCTACCAGTGGCAGCTCGAAGCGATCCTGGATGACGCGCAAGCGCTCGGCGCGCACTACGGGCAGCGCGCGCTGCTCGGGCAAGAAGGCCACATCGGCGCACTGCGCGAGCAGATCGCCGCAGTGACACCTGCTGATGTGCGCGCGGTGGCGCGCGAGGTGCTGTGCCGTGATGGCTTGCATCTCACCACCGTGGGTATGTTAGACAGGTCGCAACGCAAGTCTGTCCGGCGCGCTTTCTCCAAGCTGTCGCCACGCAACCCACGCCGTCACATATGAATTCCACGCGACCCGCAGCCCCTTTCGTCATCGGGTTGGGGGCGCGGTTCGGGTCGCTGTTTGGAGTCGGAGTGCTGCTGCGGCTGTGGGCGTTTCTGGCGCGCGGCGCACTGTGGAACGATGAGGCCGGCCTTGCGCTCAATGTCGTGGGCCGCAGCTTCTCGCAGGTCGCGCGGCCGTTCGTCTACCAGCAATACGCGCCGTACCTGTACGTGGTCGGGTCGAAGGTCGTGGCCGACGTGCTCGGCCCCTCCGAACGTGCGCTGCGCCTGTGGAGCTTCATCGCGGGTTGCTTGCTGCTACCGGCGATGTTGTGGCTCGCGCGCCAGGTGAGCGGCTGGGCCGCGGCGTTGTTCGCGCTCGCGCTGCTGGTGCCGAACCCGATGCTCGTGCGCTACGCCACGGAGTTCAAGCCCTACCAAGGCGACGCGCTCGTCGCGTGCGTGTTGTGCGCGCTGACCGTGCACGTGCTCCAGCATCCGGCGAAGCAGCCTCGTGCGCTGATCGCGATCGCGCTCGCCGGCGTGATCGCGCCCTGGCTCTCGCTGCCGTCGATCTTCGTGCTCGCGGCTGCCGCCGCGGCGCTGCTCGTGGATGGTGTGGCGCGCGGGGGCCCTGCGCGCTCGGCGTACGTCGCCTTAACGCTCGGCGCGCTGTGGCTCGCGAGCTTCGCCGCGCACTACCTGCTGTTCATGCAGATGCCTCCGGCCGACGCTGCGTACATGCAGGATTACTGGACGCGCCAGAACGCCTTTGCGCCCTTCCCGCCGCGCTCAGCTGCAGACTTCCATTTCTATCCGGCCAAGTTCTTCTTCATGTTCGACGTGTTCGTGGCGCCGGGCGGCTTCGGCCTGCGTTACGTCGCGGGCGCGCTCTGGGCGTTTGGCATGTTCACGCTGTATCGCAAGCAGAGGCCCGTGTTCGTGCTGTTCGCCACGCCCTTCGTGCTCTTGCTGATTGCGGCGGCCGCGCACAAGTACCTCGTCGCCGATCGGTTACTGCTGTTCCTCGTGCCCATGCTCGTCACGCCCGTGGTGCTGGCGCTGGCCGAGCTGGCGGAGCTACGCGGCCAGGTCACGCAGCTGACGGCGGCAGCAGTGGCCGTAATGTTCTGCGCCGGACCGTCGCTGCTCGTGGCCCGCGAGCTGAGCAGCCCGGCCCCGAAGAGCAGCATCGACCAGCTCGTCGCGCACCTGCGCGATCACTATCGGCTGGGGGACCGGCTGTACGTCGAGAAGCAGGCGGAGTTCATCTTCAGCTTCTACGCCCGGCGCTCGCACTTCGATGCGCCCTTCCCAATCCCGGACGACCATCTCTACGAAGCGCACCCGACCTACAGCACGTTGGACACGTTGCGTGGCGCGTCGCGCGTCTGGGTGGTGGTGCCCGCACTCGCGGGCGAGCGTCCGAAGAACGATGAAGCCACGCGCCTGGTCAGCCGCGCGGAGACGCTGGTCACCACGCACCTGAATGGCTTCGGCCGGGTCGTCGACGTCCTCGATGGGGGCAGTAGCCGCCTGTACCTGTACGACCTGCAAAAGCCGCCGTGAGAACGCCCACGTTTCACGGGCGCTAGCCGCTCACGGCTGCATTTCGGGCTCAGCGGCGGAACGTCTGCAGCCACAAGCTGCAAACGTTCTCGTTAGATCAGCGCACGTAGATCTCGTACAAACACGCGAGCACGGTCCCAAGCACCATGGCACCGTTCAGCGCCGGAATGGTGGCGCGCGCCAGCCGCGGCCAAGCGAGCCATGCGCCCGGCACCACCAAGAATGCCAGCAGGTAGCCCACGCGCATCGTTTCGGGCGCCATTAGCCGTTTGTCGTACAGCAGGGCGGCGATCGCCAGCAGGGCGGCGCTGTACCACAGCACGGAGAGGCCCAGGAGCCGCTCGCGGGTGGCGCGCACGATCGCGCTCCCGAGCGCTGCGCACAACCACGGGTGCAGCGGGATGAAGTACCAGCCGAAGATGCGGTTATCGCCCACGAAGAACGTCATGCAGCCCGCGTAGACCAGCACCGCGAGGCCCCACGGAGCGGGCTGGCGCTGCGTGAGACCCTGCAACGCGAGCACGGCGCCCAAAATCGCGAGCATGTCCTTGGTCGCCTTGGCGATCAGCACCGGCTCGAACAGCAGCACTTGCAAGCCCTGAAAGCCGCGGAAGCGCGCTTGGTGCTCGGCCATGATGCCCTCGAACAGTCCGGCATTGAAGTGGCGCCCCCACCAGAGGTAGCCCGCGATGCCCGCGCAGGTGCCGAGAGCGAGCGCCCCGGCGTTAAGCCAGCGCGCGCCGCGCGCGTTGGAGGCGAGTGCCCAAAACACCAGAAGGGCGCAGCAGCTCAAAGCGGCGGCCTTGATCAGCGGAAGCAGCGTGGCCAGTACCAGCAGCGCCAGCGCTCGCCAGCCAGCGAAGCGCACGGCCTGTGCATCGATCAGCAATAAGCCCACGAGGGTCAGCGGTACGAATAGGTTTTCGGAGACCACCAGCTTGTGCTGCCACACGATCAGCGGCAGCACGGCATAGAACAGCAAGGACAGCAGCACGGCCGCGGGCGTGAGATAGCGCCGCAGGAATGCAGCCAGACATATGAAGCTGAGGGCTGCGAGTGGCAACGTACCCGTGCGCATCTGCCACAAGTCCACATCGAAGATGTCGCGATGGCCCCACGCCATGATCCAGCCGCCCGCGTACAACGAGTAAATCGGCGGGTGATCCAGCCAGGGCTCCACCATGTTGTACTTGTGGTCGCGCCACTTCAGCCGCTTGTGGTGCGGAGCGTAGGCCCTCAGATTCGACCAAGCGCGCGGCGTGCCCGTCTGCAGCAAGGTCATCCCGCTCCACGTCCAGGCGTACTCGTCGGTGGTATCGTTGTGCGCCGGAACCGTATCTAGATGGTAGATACGAACCCCCATGAACAGCGCGAAGATCCCGGCGATCGCACCGCGCACAAGCCAGCGCTCCCGGCGCGACGAGACCTTTACGTCCATGGGCGAGAGCTATAAGCAGCCACGCAGCGCATGCAAAGAAAAAGGGGCCTCCGGATCGGGCTCAGGCGTGGATACGTCCAGGCGTACGACCGGAGTGCTGACCTGCGCTCAGGCGGCAGTGCCGCGCCGGTTCGGCTGTGGGATGATCGCGCGGCACTGAGAGATGAGAGCTGGGAGCTGAATTGGCATGCGTGAGGATGAGCTGACATCGATCGCCACAACCACGCTGTCGCACTATGCAGAGCAGGCGCAGTCGTTCTGGGAGGGCACGCGCGATCACGACGTGACCCAGAATTACGCCGCGCTGTGCGGCGCGCTTCGGGGCTCGGCGCCGCGCCGGATCTTGGATCTGGGCTGCGGTCCGGGCCGCGACCTTGCGGCGCTGCGCGCCCTCGGCGAGTCGCCAGTCGGGCTAGACGGCTGCGCTGAGTTCGTGGACATGGCGCGAGCCTACTCGGGGTGTGAGGTGTGGCTGCAGAGCTTCTTCGAGCTCGCGCTGCCCGAGCGAGCCTTCGATGGCGTGTTTGCCAACGCATCACTGTTTCACGTGCCGAGGGCGCTGCTACCGGGCGTGCTCGGCAAGTTGTTCTCCGCATTGGTCCCTGGAGGTGTGCTGTTTTGCTCGAATCCGCGCGCGTTCGAGCGCGACGCCGAGGGCTGGAACGGCTCACGCTACGGCTGCTATCTCACGCAGGAGAGCTGGCGAACCGTGATCGGCGCCGCCGGCTTTCTGCTGGAACAAACGTATTTACGTCCGCCCGGCAAGCCGCCTTCGGAGCAGCCGTGGCTCGCCATGGTGTCGCGTAAGCCAAGCTGAGCCTGCACCGGCCGCCGGCCACGCAGGCCGCGCGATCCGCATGCTGCTGTGCCCTGACGCGCGTGCTGGTCGCTCGGACGTGAAGTCCGCGAGCGGCGGCGCGTCTGCGGCCGCTTGCCGCTGCCGGCACCGCGCTACGTTCGCTTCGGAGTCGCGAGCGCGCGGTATCAGTGGCTGCGCCGGCGAACAACCAGCACCACGATCGCCACTAGCGCAAGTCCCACGTTTACAGCAATCCAGATCAGCCACGTCAGGCCCGCAGCGAGCCCCTTGCCGGCCGCGTCACTGCCGCCGCGGCCTACGCCCGCGAGCGCCGCGCCGAGCCAGGCACAAGTGAGCGCGTGCAAGCCCAACATACATTGGTACGGCCAGAGGCTCTGGCCCTTGGAAAGGCTCAGGCTCAGCGCGAGGCCGTACACCACGAACATCAGGCCGCCGACGGCCAGCAAGCATTGTTGCTCCTCGCTCATGTTTCTCAATCTCCTCGAAGTCGCCCCCATCGGACGCTGCCGCGCGTAGTTGCTGGCGAAACGAGAGCCTCGTTCCACATGCCCTCGAATCGGAGAGCCGTGAGTTTGACCCGATTCCGCGGGTCAACCTCAGAGCGAGGACAGACGCTCGAGACGCTCAGGCGAGTGACGCTGGGACGACACGAGACGCTGATCCCGCAGACGCTGAGCTTGCCTTGATGAGCCGCTGGAACGAGGCCGCCGACGCCGTCAAACCGACTATCAACTTCCACTGGTCGGGCTTCGATCAGTTTTCCACATCCCACGTACAAACAAGGAACCGCGGAGGCGTGCGAGCAGTTCGCCGCCGTTCTGTTGCGATTCCTGCAAGACAACATCGATTTCCTCACGAGCGAAGACCTGCTGCAGACCGAGCTGCGCTACGTGTTCCCCAGCGGTCAGGAAGGCCTCCGCACTACGTTCCCGGAGCTCGCTGCAGAGCTCTCTACGACGGCCGCGGGAGACATCCCAACGCAGACGCGCCGAGAGCTCAGCCTGTGCTGGGACGGCCCGGACGTCACACCCGCGGAGGCCTTCCGCTACGACGCCTGCGTGGCGCTCGATGACACGCCGCCAGAGGGCACGGGGCTGGTCTCACACGCGCTCGGCCCGGGCCAGTTCGTCGTCACCATCCATCGCGGAGGCTACGAGCACATCGCCCAACGCTACGCGCAGCTGATGCGCTGGGCGCTCGAGCGCGATCTCACGCTCAGCACTGAGCCCACGCTCGAGCAATACCAGGTCGGTCCCAGCGCAGCCGCACCCGACGCCTACCGCACGCAGATCGCATGGCGACTCGCAGAAAGCGCCTGATGCTCTGGCGCGCGCCACAGGCACCGCTGACAGCCGCAGCCCGCAGCGGCGTGCGGCTTTGGTGCTCGCGACGTACGCCAACCTCGGCCAGCGTCACGACTACCGTCCCGCGTTCGCGCGCATCACCGCCAAGACGCTGGTGCTGCACGGCACGTGCGACCTCTCACCCGAAGCAGACAGCCGAGCCGTGGCTGAGACCATTCCAGGGGTGCAGCTCGAACGCGTGCCCGCGAGGCACCTCATCCTCGAGGAAGCGCTTGATGCCGTGGCAGGTGCGCTTGCCAAGCTCGACTCCACGACTGCGCTCAGCGCGTGCTGAGTCGCCGCCGTGCCGTTCAGCATCTTCGGGCCCGTGATTCGGATGCGATCAGTGGAATGGCAGCGCCCAGGAGCCCGC
>Ga0190269_10000135_pt1 | contig 36447 bp, 33 predicted proteins | sample Popmic249IS_FD_133749 | JGI IMG/M metagenome (GOLD analysis project Ga0190269, IMG submission 133749) | Populus adjacent soil microbial communities from riparian zone of Blue River, Arizona, USA - 249 IS | ecosystem: Environmental > Terrestrial > Soil > Riparian zone | place: USA: Arizona... | reverse complement strand
CGCGCGCTCGAGCCGCCGCGAGAGCGTGCGCAGCAAGCGCTCGTGATCCCCGGTGCGGTGGTCGATCTCCTCCATGCGCGACAGCGCTTGGGTATCTTCTGGGTTCAGGAGCGCGATGCGCTCATAGGCTTCGAACGCCGCTTGCACGTCTTGCAGCGGGCCCTCGAACAAGCCGGCGAGCTGACGGAGCACACCGATCTGCTCGGCCTTGTTGGACGGCTCATTGGCCCGCCGCTCCAAGAGGCGGGCGAGCTCGTCCCAGCGCTCCAGCAGCAGCAGCTCGTCTGTGAGCGCGATGCGGGCCGCGCGATCGTTCGGGTCGAGATCGACGAGCCGCTGCAGGATCTCGGCGGCGGCCGCATGATCCCCGCGGTCGCGGCGCTGCAGCTCGACCAGGCGCCAGAGCAGATTGCTGTGCTGCGCGGGATCGCGCGTCAGCTTGATCATGCGCTCTAAACACTCGGCCAAGGCCTCCCAGCGGCTGCAGCGCTCGAGCATGCGCGACATGCCGCGCAAGGTCTCCTCGTTGTCAGGCTCCATCGCTGACAAGCAGTGATACGCACGCAGCGCGCCCTCCGGGTCCGACAGCTTCTGCTCGAACACGGCGATGGCTTCACGCAGTCGCTGCTCGCGCGTGCTGTCCGCGAGCACAGCGCGCTCCGCGCTCATGAGCAGCAGCTCTGCGCGGCGCTTGTGGTCGCGCTTTCGGCGAAACTCTTTCTCGAGGCAGCCGAACGCGAACAGATCGCTCGGGTCGCGATCCAAGAGCTCCTCCCCGAGCTGGATCAGACGCTCCGAGTCGCCCGCGACGATCGCAGCGCGTAGCGCGGCATGAGCAGGATTTTCTTCTTCCCCAACGCTGTCGTCGCTCCCCGCTGCCGCCTCCTCCGCGGGCGGGTCTGTGTCCTCGACCTGATTCGGCGCTGCAGGCTCGACCGAAGTGCGCGAGGCGTCGGCACCGAGCCGCAGCTTGGACAAGAGCCGCGTCGCTTCCAGAAAGCCGCTCCGGGCGGCAGGCTCGAGCGCAAACGCAGCGTCTTCGAACTGACCGGCTGCGATGTAGGCGCGCGCCAGCGCGACCCGGCGCTCCTGCGCCAGATCGCCGTCGGGATTGTGCGCGAGATAGGCGACCCAATACGCCGCCAGCGTGTTGCGCTCCGCTTCGGGCGTCATGCTCTCGAGCTCGTACAGCGCGCGAGCGTGCCAGGGCGCGTGCCCGAGCGCGGAAAACAAGAACTTCCTTGCTTCGTCTGGCGGTAGCGCCAGCGCGACATCACACAGCAGGTCCGCCACCCGATCCAGGTCGAGGGCTCTGCTGGCCTCATCCATCTGCGCGCTGCGCTCGAGCAACGCCGCGGCGAGCGCGTGCGAGAGCCGGACGTCTGCGGGCGCCAAGGCGCGCGCGCGCTCGAGCGCGTTCACGACACCTTCAGGCTGCCCGCACTGCCTACAGACCTCTGCCAGCTGGTTCCAAACTTCGAGCTGCTCCGGCGTACCCGGAGCCGCGCTCGCGCGCCCCTCATACAGCTCGAACAGCGCACGCAACGCCTCGCGGTCTCCGGGATCACCGATGAGCTTCTGCGTGAGCTCCTCTGTCCGTTTGGCAGCGTCGTCGCCGGCTAGCATCACCATCGCCGCGTATCGTTAGCTAAGCGGACGCCAATGATCAAATGGCGCAGGCCTCGCAGGGCCTGTTCTACTTGCCATGACAGCTCTGCTGGATCTGGTCTGAGGGCTTGTCAGTGATCTCGACCGCGGCCGCAACGAGCTCGTTGATTTGCGCCCAGGCGTTGCAGGCGGGGAGGCCGCTGTCTTCTCGCCCCAGCGGATCACAACACTGCCCTTCGGTCGTGCCTTTGTCCGGATCGATGTCCCCGGGAGGATCCTGGCTGCAATTGAGCTCGATCGGATCGTTGTCAGGATTCCCGCCGTAGCCCAAGTGACAACCCCACTTGCCCTTTTCGTCGTCGGTGACAGGGCAGAGGCTGTCGGGCAGACGCTGCCACTTGCAGTCAGGCTGTCCGGGCATGCAGCGCGCGGACGTGCAGCTGGGGGCGTCAGCCCGGGCGCCGAAGGCCATCAACCGGCAGAAGCTGATGCCGAGCACGTCGATGATGCTGTCATCATTTTGGTCGAGTCGCGCGAATGCGAGGCTCTTTCCGCCGGGCTTCCACTTGGTTCCATCGCGCGAGCCGACGCAGTCGTAGTTGTCGTCGCCGATCGGCAGCTCGAGGAAGTCGAACCCTTGGCTCTTGCCTTCCCAATCCAATGCGAAGCTGGGCGCGGGCGCGAGATAAGGCAGCGACGACGTGCGATTGCTAACAGCGAGCGACTGTTTGAACGGTGCAGCTACCAGCGTCCGGTCTTTCGCCTCGGGATTCGTGACGTCGAGCTCGATCTCCGGCACAAACCAGCGATCCGCAGCGCCGCTGTCGGTGGGCGCAGCTTTGTCGCTGTAGAAGCTGTAAGTGCCATCGCAGTTGTAGCGACCGGGACCGATCTTGAGCTTGCCTTGGCCCTTGGTCAGCTCGCCATTCTCTTGCGGCAACACAAAGCGGATCAGCAGGTTTTGCTCTTCGTTCTCGAAGCGCTCGATCGTCGTCGCGCCGAACAGCGCTGGATCGATCGTCTTTTTGTGGTTGACCAACATGAAGTACGGCAGCCGGAACTCGAGCGTACGTTGCGACGCTTCCTCATCGATGCGCGCTTTGTTCGACGTGCGGTAGCAACACGCGCCCTTCATCGCATAGGGACCGTCGTTCGGCCCGACATCGTTCAACGGACACTCCTCGTTGATCGGGTCAGGGTTCTCGTAGTTAGGCATGCCGGAGTCAGGCGTACTGTTAGGCTCCGAAGGATTGCCTTCGTCCGAGCTGTCGCAGCTCCACACGACCAAGCACACACCGCATGCGAGGAGACAGCTCAACCACCGGTTGGTCCGCATTCCGCTCTCCTTCATCGAGCACGAGTGACTAATAACTAGCTAGGTAATCGTCACGCGCGGCAGCCGTCAAACATGTTCAACGCAAACAACGCGTTTCGCAGGTGAGCGCGAGTGCGCTTAGTGCGGTGACTGGAGGTCACGCTTGATCCGGATCACCACGCCGCCAGGCGCTGCAGTCGCCTCGTACTGCGATAGTACGCTATTCACATACACCCGCAGTTGTGTCACCCCGCCGGGTCGACCCACGCTCAAGCCTGCGACACCTTCCGCCTGCAGGTCGTAGCGACGACGCGGCAGCGCGACCGTCCCGCGCGGAATGTCGACCGCGACCGCAGGCGGATCGGTCCAGAGCTTGGCGTCGAGACCTGACAGTGATCCGCTCACCGGCACAAAGATCTCGGTTGTGTCCTTGGTGGTCGTGACCTGGGGGGCTCGGCGGGATGCAGCTGGTCGCGGCGCGGGTGATGCGATCTCCGGCTGGGCAGTTGTGTCAGCTACCGGTGTTGTGTCAGGCACAGGCTTTGGGACTTCTCTTGCAGCCGGGAGGGGCGCCGCTGCGCTCGCAGGTGCGATCATGGGCGGCAGGGGTCGAGAGGCTTGCAGATCGGTCTCGGTTGCAGGCGGGGCTTCGGCTGTTCCCGATCCAGTGATCCGCGCTACCAGCCAGATTGCAGCTGCCAGCGACAACCCATAGCCCACGTTCTTGAGCGCACGGTGTTTCGGAACAGTGAGAGACTCCGGGCTGCCGCTCTCAGCGGCGCCTGCATCCGGCACGACGACGGGCGGCACTGGCGCCGCGTCGTATTGCACGAAGCGCCGCTTGCGGGTCTCGCTGCACGGCTCCACCAGGAGCTCGACCCGCGTCTCCGCGCCGGTGCCGCCCGCGTAGACGTGCGTGCGAACGACGCGCGCAACCTCGGCTTCCGCGTCGGTCGGCTGAAGCGTCACGAAGGTGCCTTCGCGCAAAAAGGGCAGGGCAAAGCTCAAGCGCATGCCTTCGTCGGTGCGGACGGCGCTCGCGCGCACCGGATCATCGCTGCCCGGAAGTTGAACGATCACGCTCGTGCCCGGCCGCTTGCTCGCGAGCGCGCGCAGTTCCTGCTCCGCAGCCGTGGGCAGCGGGTCGAACGCGATGCCAGCGCGCGTCTGGGCGGACCCATCCGTCCGATCCGCGGTCACCCAGCAGACTCGGCCCGTTACGGCCAGCGCCGCTCCTGGCGTCGGAAGCTCCGCACGAATCGTGTTGCCAGCATAAAGCTTCACGGGAACGACGATTTGCATCCCGCGCTCGCTGAGATCGACGAGCTTCGCGGGCAATACGTGGCCGGTGGCGGTAAGCCTAAGCTCAGCGGGATATGCGAAGCGCTCCCACTGTCTTCGGTTCACGTGCGCCATCGGCTGCCTCGCACCCTCTGTGAGCGGATCAGACAATGTCTCCGAAACAACCTAGCAAAATCGCAGTGGTGCAGCGAATTTCTGACCTGATGACAGGTCCAGGGCTGCACACTCAAACGGGGATCATTGGGATGTTTGAGCCGGTGCCATCCCGGCTCGGTACATAGGTGGCAAGTGGCACAAGCGAAAACCAGTCAACTGCACGCTCTCCCCGGGCCGACCGACACCACCTTGGTGTTGGCGGCGCGTTCAGGTGAGAAATGGGCGCAGGAAGCGCTGTTCAAACGACATGCGCGCACGGTGAACGGCTTGGCCTACCGTCTGCTCGGTCGCGACGAGGAAGTCGATGACCTGGTCCAGGAAGCCTTCCTGGCCGCGTTCCGAAGCCTGGACCGCCTGGAAAATCCCCAGGCCTTCTCGGCTTGGTTGTGCTCGATCCTCGTGCGCACCGCACACAAGACGCTGCGCCGTCGCGCCATGCTCACGCGCTTGGGCTTGCGCCGCAGCGCGCCCATCGACCCGGATGTCGTGATGTCTCGCAACGTTCCGCCCGATGTTCGCGCGGAGCTCGAAGCCATTTACTCGCTGCTCGACCGCATGCGGCCCGAAGTTCGCGTCGCGCTGATTCTGCAACGAGTCGAAGGACTTTCCGTCCCTGAGATCGCCGAACGCATGGCGCTCTCGGTGTCGACGGTCAAACGCAGGCTTGCCGTCGCGGAGCGCCGGCTGGAACAATACTTAAAGCAAAGTGGAGGGGTGTCGTGACGGTTGAACCGCGCGACCTCGCGGCACACTTGGTGCCCGAGATAACGGAAGGACGCCTAGCCAGGCAGTGGGCGTCTTTGGAGTCGAAGCTGCCGCGGCCACAGACGGGCCCGGGCTGGCGCAGTGCTGCGCTCGCCGTGTCGGCGCTCGCTTTGGCTGCAGGGCTTTGGTGGATGCCTGCGTCGCGCCCCGAGAGCGGTGCCCTCGTCGAGAGCTCCGACACGCCGGTTGGCGTGCAGCTGAGTGACGGTTCGAGCGTGGAGCTCGCCGCACAAACTCGTCTGCGTGTGCTGCGCGATCAGCCCACCGGTGTAGAAGTCGAGCTCGCCGACGGTCGCGCTAGCTTCGATGTGACGCACGTCGATGACCGTTCGTTTACCGTGCTCGCCTCGACAGTCGCAGTGCATGTGATCGGAACGAAGTTCGAGGTTGTGCGCGTCGCGCGTCCCGAAGGCACCGAGGTGCAGGTCTCGGTCGAGCGCGGCATCGTAGAAGTCGAGCGCACGGATCGTGGTGATGCGCGCCGCCTGACAGTGGGCGAGCGTTGGTCGGTGTGGATCCCGGCTGAGCCCGAAGCGGAAGAGACCGACACCGCGCAAGAGGACGATGTCGAAGCGGATGAGATCGACGGCGCGCGCCCGTCGCTGCGAGCGGCACAGCGGCGCAAAGGTCGCGCGCACGCGGCGCATCGACCCGCTCGCGCTCACGCCGAGTCCAGCAAAGCCGATCGGATCGAAGAAGAAGACAAGGACGAAGTGGTCCGCGACATGTTCGCGCGCGCCAACGTCGCCCGTCGGGCAGGCATGATGGCTGAAGCAGCCAAGGCCTATGCCGACGTCATTGCGCGCTTTCCGAACGACGATTCGCGTGCGGCGATCGCCGCGTTCGAGCTTGGCCGCATCCGCATGGATGCGCTGGGCGACCCACGCGGTGCGATCCAAGCGTTCAATCGTTCCCTGCGCGTGCGCAGCGCAGCGAGCCGTGAAGATGCGCTCGCGCGCTTGGCCATCTGCCACAACACGCTCCGCGACAACAACGCGTGCCGGAAGGCGCGTCAGCGCTATCTGACCGAGTACCCAGGCGGGGTACACGCGAGCGCTCTCGCTGCCTTGTGCGGCGCCGAGCCAGTCGAGCCTTGAGAAGGCAGAACCATCGTCTGGCGCTCTAGTTCCAGTTTAGCGGTTGCTATGCGACGCGCGGGCTTGCACGATTTGAGCACGCCGTGACGCTTCACACATCTCTAAGGTCGAGCGCGTCCCGCGCGCGCCCGAGCCGAGTGGCTGCGCGATGGCGGTGCTCAGCCGGTCTGTGGGCACTGCTCTTGTGTGCGCAGGTCTCATCCGTGCGCGCCGAGGAGTCGGGTGCTGTGGCCTGCGGTAGCGAAGCTTCCGTGCTTATCCGTTTCCTCGGCGAGGGTTGGCCAGCGGAGTTGGCTCGCGACACACGCGACGATCTGCGGGCTGGCCTGCGCGTGCGCGGCATCGGTCTGTGCACCGCCGAGGACACGATCACGACGCCGCCGGTCGCCACCGTGGTGCTGCACTGGAATCCCTTCGATGCGCCGCTCGTCAGCGTCGAGGTGCAAGACGAGCTCACCAACAAGCGTGTGCTGCGCGACCTGCGCCTCGCGACGATCGCGCCCGATGCACGCGCTCTCGCGCTCGCCCAGGCTGCGGACGAGCTCCTGCGCGCGAGCTGGGTGGAGCTGCGGTTGCAAGATGCGCCCGAGCCCGCGCGTCCCGCGCCGCAAGTGGTGCAGGAGACCGTCCAGCTGCCAAGTGTCGGGAGCGCACCGCAGCCGCAGACCAAAGTGCTCGGGGCGCGCTTCGCAGGCGAGATCTACGGAGGCGGCCTGCGGTTGCTCGGCGCTGACGCGTTCATCACGTTTTGGCTCGCAGATCACATCGCCCTGAGCGTGGCCATCGGTGCGCGTGCGTCGGAGCGGATCCAGGCGCCTCATGGCAGCATCGACGCGAGCGCACTGACCGCAAGCGCAGGCCTGATGGTGGCGCTGTGGCCACGCGATGCTCGTTTCAACGTGCTCATCAACGCAATCGCGCATGTCGGTGAGCTTGCGCTGACCGGTCGTGGGAACATGGTCAACGTGCGATCGCAGAGTCAAATGGCATTCATTGCCAGCGGACGGCTGGATGTCACTAGCGTGCTGCGTCTCACGGAAGGCTTGCAGATCGAGCTCGGGCTGGGGCCCGGTGCGTCGCTGCGCGCGGCCAGCGCGTTCGACACAGAGAGCTCAGTGATCAGCACGCGCGGCCTAGAGCTGCACGGCACGCTCGGCCTGGGAGGTCGGCTGTGAGCCGCGCGCGCTGGCCGCTCCTCTTGTGCGCGCTCGCCGCTCTCAGCTGCGACGTCACGTACGAGGTGTTGACCTACGACCGCGACGATGCGGGTCCCATGATGCAGCCGACGCTCAATCCCTGTGATTGCGGTGAGCAAGAGATCTGCGTGTCTGGCTCGTGCATCTCGTTGCCCTCGGTCAGCACGATCGCAACCGGCGATCGCCACACCTGCCGCATCTACCAAGGTCAGCTCTGGTGTTGGGGCGACAACGGGAGCGACCAGCTCGGTCTGGCCGATGACGCGCCCGACCTGGTCATGCGCCCCGAGCTCGTGGGCAGCCGATCGGACTGGTTCGCTGTTGCCGCAGGCTCGCGGCACACTTGCGCGCTGCGCGTACCGGGTGTGCTGCGCTGCTGGGGCGACAACTCGCAGGGACAGCTCGGCAGCTCCAGCGGACGGTCACGCGAGGAGCCGCGCGTGCCGTGGTCCGACTTCACGCAGATCAAGTGTGGAGGCGACACCTGCTGCGCGCTGCGCAGTGGCGGCGCCTTGTACTGCTGGGGCGCAAATCGAGACGGCAACCTCGGCACGGGCAGCGACGATCCCGGCAACGTCGCGGTACCGACCGAGGTCATCAGCGAGCAGATCTTCTTGCGCGCGTTCAGCGTAGGCAAGTCACACAGCTGCGCGATCGCCAGCGACCGCACCCTCTGGTGCTGGGGCAGCAACATCTCGCGCCAGCTGGGCTTCGCTGAGCCGGACAAGGTGCTCGTGCCCACGCAGGTCGGCGCAGACAGCGACTGGCTGTGGGTCGCAGCGGGTGGCACGCAGACCTGCGGCGTACGCAAAGGCAATGTGCTGTATTGCTGGGGCGACAACAGAGAAGGTCAAGTTGGGATCGAGCGCATCGGGCCCGACGGAGAGGTGGTGATGACCGAAGAACCGGTGATCGTCACGATGGCCAACGACTGGGTGCGGGTCGCAGCAGGGGACAAACACACCTGTGCGATCAAGCGTGAGCAACCGCTTTCGTGCTGGGGTCGAAACGACGCTGGCCAGCTCGGCCTCTCCGGCAGCGATGTGATCGAGTCGCCGGCACGCGTGCACGAAGCGCTGCGATTTCGCGAGCTGGCATTGGGTGCCGCTCACAGCTGCGGAATCGACGCGACCCCAGGGCTCGGCATGTACTGCTGGGGTCAAAACGATCGCGGCCAGCTGGGCTCCGGCAACACAGAGCCGCGCACCATGCCAGTGATGATCGACTTCTGACTGGCGCTCAGCGGCGCACTGTCGGGCAGCCGTGGTAGAACAACGCCTCGAAGTCGCCCTCGCGCAGCACATTACACGTGCGCGGACAGAGCTCTGCTGTGGTCGGGTTATCGGCCCCCTCGGGGCTGAAAAAGAAGCCATGGTCGAGCCGACACGCTGCGCGCGAGTCCGCTCGTTGGATGAAGTTCTCGAGGATCGAGAGATTGATGTTCTGCAGGTCCGCGTTGGGCGGTAGCTCGTAAGCACATGGCTGTGCTTTGCGACGGATCTCAGTCAGCATGCTGTGCATCGTCTCGGGGTCGTCGTTGACCTTCACGCTCGACGCAGTGTTGCTGCCGCCATCGCGCGCGACCGCATTGAGCACATTGAAGCGAGACAGGATGTCGTCCGCGATCGGATTCATCGTATCCGGCGCGCCGAACCCGATGACGTGCGTCTCGATCTGCGGGTTCGAGTTGAACCCCTCGGACGCCTTGTCTTGGACGTCCTGCAGCGAATAGCGGCATTGCAGGTCCTGCGTGAAGCCGTCGGTGATCATGACGACAACCTGCTTGCGATCAGGGTATTGCTCGGCGCGCTCCTTCTGATGCCGGATCCCACCTTCGAGCGCTGGAGCCATCGGCGACGCAGAAAACTCGGCGTCCATCATGGTCGCCGCGACGAGATCCTCTTCGTTTGCGGGCAACTCCCGCACTTCGACAGTCGGTTCAATGTCGTAGGGCTCCGCCTCGCATTCGCTGCCGTAGTAGCGCAGGCCAACGCCGATGCCTGCCGAGGCCGGATCCTGCGCGAACAACCGGATGCCTCGGGTCGCGATCTCCCATGAGCCTGAGTAGGGGAGCGTCACGTTGGCATCGACCACGAGGTACATATCGAGCGGTTTTCGCGTCGCCCGCGTCGAGCCCTCGAGACACATTGCTGGCAAAGATCTCACATCAGTCATGCCAGACGGCGCGGGCTCGGAGCCGCTCGCTGCTTCGCTCGGGAAGACAGGGTTCGGTAGAGAGTTGTTGATAGGATCGAATTCTTCGGAGGAGCTCTCGGCGTCCGTGCTCGATTCGCTCGTGCGATCGGGCGCGTTCGGTGTTCCTGACGAAGCGCCGCTCGCTGCACCCGCTGTGTTGTGCGAAGACCAACGCGTCGTCGAGGCGCGGTACTGCCCGATCGGCTGGTCCACCCGGCCGCAGCCAGAATCGACCGCGCCGAGTGGACAAATCGCTACGATCGCGAGAAGTTCCACAACGCGCATGGGGTGCTTGGGTCGTAGCCCGCAATCGCTGTTTCGACAAGCCGGGCGGCGGGTTGCAGCGGCGCGGCGCGGGCTCGTGTGGCTCGCTGCTGTCTCAGTTTTCTGGTGGCTCGGTACCGGAAGGCTACAGGCTCAAGAGGCGCCAAGCAGCGTCGAGGCACAAGAAGCCACTGTTCAGGACAGTATGACTTCCGGAGTGTCTGGACTCGACGGACAGCTGACGCTCGACAGTGGTGCGACCTGCTTGGAGCGCAAGCGCCTTATCTCGCGCATCATCCGTTGGCGCGAGACCGAAGACGTCGATGCGACCTTGAGAGTCCAAGTTTGGGGTGATCCCAAGGTAGCGACGCGTGTGTTCTTTTCGGTGGCACGCGACGGCGTAGATCCAGCCGAGCGCACGTTGGCCAATGCACCCTCGGACTGCGACGAGCTGCACTCGGCGGTCGCATTGTCGATCGCGCTCGCGATCGACTCGCTGTTCGCCGGTCGACCGACCACGCCGCTGACGGCTGCACTCGACGAGCTCGAGGAGAAGCAAGAGGCCAAAAAAGACACCGGGCCGAAGTATCGGCGCTTCTGGGAAGCGGGCCTCTTGGTCGGGGCGACCCTCAGTGTCGTTCCCACCAACGTGGCGATGGCCGCGCTGCCGCGCGTGCACTACGCGATCTTGCCCTGGCTGGCGATTGCAGCTGAGGGCGTCGTGACGCGCGCCGAACGATTGACCTTCCTCGCGGGTCCCGTGACGTACGACGCGATGGTGGTGGGCGGCGGCTTGGACGCCTGCGTAGGCGGTGAAACTGCCGAGCGCATGAGCTTTTACGTCTGTCTGGGCGGTAGAGGAGGCGCGTTTCTGACGCAGGGTTATGGGACGGGTGAGAACACGAGCACCATCGTCACACGGCCGTGGTGGGCGCTCGCAGGCTCGGCTCAGGCGCGCGCCTGGATCCTGCCCTCCTTTGGCATCGGGATCGGCATCGAAGGCATGTTTGCGCTGTTGGAGCGCGAGCTGTCATTGGTGACCGAACAAAGTCGCCAGACGCTGCCGCTGCAGCCATTCGGGCTCGCCGTCTCAGGCGGGCCTGTGTTTAGGTTCTTCTGACATTCCGCGCGGATGGACACGCCGCCCGGAACGGTGAGCGAAGCGACTTAGCCAGCTGTACGAAAACTGTAATGATTCGCCACGCTGCCGGGTGGACGTGAGTTGCCGTATGTGATGTGTTTAAGCCGAATAAAACCGCGAGCGGCTATCACAGATGAGTGAGCGGCCCGCATTAAGGGAATAGGAGTCACCTGTTGTCAGAGTGGAGCCATCTTGACTCTGCGGAGTTGTTCCGCCGTTACGCACCGTTCGTCGCCAACTTCTTGGCGCGCATGGGTGTCGCGCGGTCTGACGTAGATGACCTGGTACAAGAAGTGTTCCTCGTCGCGCATCGGGGAGGTGGTTACGCACCCGGCCCCGCAAAACCGACTACTTATCTTGCGAGCATCGCGTTCCGCGCTGCTACGACGCATCGTCGTAAGCGTCAGACGCGCTCGTTCGTCAAGCTGGCTGACGATGTCGTCTCGACAGCGGGCGACGACCGCAATAGCCCTGAGCGCGACGCCGATCAGCGTCGGCAGCTTGCGCTCTTGGACCGCGTGCTCGACGCGCTCGACAACGACAAGCGTGTTGTCTTCGTCATGGCCGAGCTCCAGGGGGAGAGCGTCGTGGCGATAGCGCAGGTGCTAGGCATTCCGGTCGACACCGCTTACTCGCGACTGCGCGCAGCGCGCAAAGTGTTCCGCGAGACCGCAGAGGCGCTGCGGCTCGAGCCCAACTCGATGTTCGGTGAACGACTCCAGCGGGTGGGCGCATGACCGACAACCACGACACGCCGATGTGGGACGATCCGCAAGAGTCCTCGGCGCTTCGCCAGCTCCTGCGTGCCGGTCGCGTCGAGAATTCGGATTACGACGTCGAGCGTGGCCTCGCGCGTCACCTCGCGCAGCTTCATTCTGGCGCACAGCTCCCTGCTTGGGCGGCGCAGACCACATTGCAGAAGTCGGCGAGCTGGTCGCTCTTGGCTTGGCTCGTTCCGCCAGTCATCAGCGCCGGTGTTGTCGGTGCTTGGCTCGCACTGCAACCGGCGGCCCAAGCCCCGGCGAGTCTTGGCAACTTGGTGCCCGCGCCAGTCAAGGCGCCGACGACTCAGCTGATCGAGCCTGCCGCCGTCACGCCTGCTTCCGACGCACTGGGCCGAACAAGTGAGGCGAAAGAAGTAAAGCGCGTCCTCGAAGATCGCGAAGCTGTTCGCGAGACGGTCGAAGCGAACGAACACGCGAACGTTGTCACGCGGACTGCTCGTCCAGCCGCGCGCTCGAACGCTGGTCGCCGCGCGCGTGCCACGCGCCTCGACGATGCGCCGCCAAGCGCTACCTCCTACGCAGCCGTCGCGCAGTCCCGTGACAGCAGCGGCAGCACCAGCGTAAGTGGTGGCGTGACGAGCGCGAAGAGCGCGAACGAAGAATCCGTCGCGACCAAAGCCGTCGCAGCGGTCAGCCCTGCCGCGCAAGAGCCCGCGCCCAGTCCGGCACCTGTCGAAGAAGCGAAGGCCAAGCCAGCCGAGCGCCGTGCGAAAGAAGAAGAGAGCGCAAGCGCCAAGGAAGACGAAGTCAGCGGCGCACGCTTGGAGCGCGAGATGCGCATGCTCGCCGTCGCCCAGCGCGTCCTGACCGAAGACCCCGCCCGCAGCCTGCGGTTGTGCCGTCAGGGTGAGAGCGAGTTCCGCGGCAGCATGTTCTCGGCGGAGCGCAAGCAAGTGGCGCTGCTCGCCCTCGTTCAGCTCGGCAAGGTGGAGCAGGCCCGCCGCGAAGGCATCCCCTTCTTGCGGGCGTATCCCAATGCTCCGTGGAGCGCGCGCCTGCGCGTAGCGCTCAGCACGGGCAAGCTACCCAATCCGTGATCTCAGGCTAGCCAGACAAACTGGCTTGTTTTTTCTCTGCAGCGCGCCACGGCCTTTCGTAAGAGGGTCGTGGCGCACTCGCATGGGCGACAGAGATGCTCGGTGCTCCAAGCATCGCGCACGCAACGCGGCGGTGCAGCAGCCATCGAGTGTCCTCGTACGCAATCGCTTTGGCGACTAGAGCAACAACAGTCGCGAGCGAGACGGAAAGGAAGAAGCCGCCTACAGCAACGAGGGGAACGCGGTTCGTGCTGCAGACGGCTTTCGAACTAGTTAATGCTGGCGCCTCGAGGATCCGTTAGACCGACGTGCGCTTTTTCCTCTGCTGTGTGTCCCGCTAACAGCTTTTAGTCATCGAACCGAGCGGACACTATTCGATAGCAATTCAGCTGTGCCCGCTGCAGAGCTGAAGCGTGCGTCGAGCCCCGTAGCAGATGCTGCGATTGCGCCCGAGCTGCTTGGCTTCGTAGAGGACGCTGTCAGCGCGGGCGTCCAGCGACTCGCCTGATTCGACACCATCCCACGCTGCCACGCCGATCGAGATCGTGGCGCGTACGGACACTCGCTCATCCAACACAAACGGGCTCGCAGCGATCTGCGTACGGATGCGCTCCGCAGCGATCAGCGCGCAACGTTCGTTGGTGCGCGGCAAGATCAATACGAACTCTTCGCCTCCGCGCCGCACGAGCACATCCGTCCCGCGCACGAGCGCTCGCACGCGGTCCGCAAACGAGCGCAGCACTGCATCGCCGATCGGGTGCCCATGCTCGTCGTTGATGCGCTTGAAGTGATCGATGTCCATCAGCAACATGCTCAACGATGCGTTGCGCGATCTCGCCAGCTCCATCTCGCGATTGAGGCACGGGAACAGATAGCCGCGATTGAACGCGAGCGTCTGCGCGTCGGTGATCACGCGCTGCTCGAGCTCCGATGTGATCAACGCCTGAGCCGCAGCTTGTGCCAGCAGACGCGCGAGCAGCTGATCGCGATCGCTGAAAGCGTTGCGCGACTCGGACGACAGCGACAGCACACCCAACGTCGCTCCCCGCGCCTTGATCGGGACCTCGACGCTCGAGCCCGCGCCTCGACGCCCCTTGCTCCGGCTCAGGTTGCGCGGCTTTTCAGCCACCCACGATGAGCGCGGCCTGCTGATGCGCCGGCCGCTGTTGGGCTCGCCCGTGCTGCAGCTCGATCGCATCGCCCATGGCGTCTCGCTGCAAGACAGCCGAACGGAAGCTTGGTTGGCCGCCGGCGACAGGCGCAACGCGAAGTCTGTCACGAGCTGCAGGCGCGTCTCGCAATCTCGAGCCTCGAGCATGTCTTGGGTCAGCGCCGTCAGGACATTGAGCGAATCGTGCATGCCGACGATTGTAAGAGTGGTCTGCGCCGCAAGTCGCGCTTTTGCACAAATACTACAAGTTTTGTCTGAGACTCGATTCGAAGGCGGTCTGCCTGGATTTCGCCAATCATGCTGTCGTTTTCGCAAGTTAGCGGCGCGATCGGAGTATCGCGATCGCGTCATCGGCTCGAGCCCGTGTGCGCAAGCTGACGATCTGACGCGATCGTCTGCGCTGATTTTTTGACTTCTCTGAACGGTCTGCGCGCTCGATCGCTCGCCTTCCGACTTCGAAACTTTGCTGTGTTGCGAGTGTGTGACACCATCCGCGCCGCATGACGGGGCTTTGGATCGGAAGCAAGAGGCACAGGTACACCGCGCTGTGTTGGACCGCTGGGCTGGCCCTCTTCGCGGGCTGCTCTGCGATCGTCGACACGGATAAAGAGAAGCTCGGGCCGGTTCCGGTGCCTTGCGAGCCCGGCCAAGTAGCTACCTGTCCCTGCCGCGACGGCTCGATGAGCACGCAGACATGCAACGCGATGGCGCGCTTTGACCGCTGCGCGTGCGCGGGCAGTGCAGGGCGGGGTGGCAACACGGCAGGCTCTGGAGCCAGCGCTGCCGGTCGCGCGGCAAGCGCATCGACGCGCTCGCCCTGACGCTAGCTCCTGGCCAGCTTGAACTCCCACGTGAACGTGGCGTCGCCGTTGCGATCGTCGGGTGGCGCGAGGATCAGATCGCGCATCGCATCTAGAACACAGCCGCGCAGCGTACGGTTCGGCGTGCTCAACAGATCGTCGATGCGTGGATTGAGCACGCGACCCGTGTCGCGCTCGACGGTGAAGTGCACGATCACTTTGCCGGTGGCGTGCGCATGTGTCTGCAGCTCCGCGTCGTAGCAAGCAGCGAGCACCGAGCGCTTCGTCGTGAGCAGCTTGCGCGTGTCGTCGCGGTACATCTCGGGGCTGCGTACGGCACAGCCGCCGAGCGCTGCGAACAAGAGCAGCCCGATCACTGGGCGAGTGGTCATGGTGGAGGCGCTCCTTCCGCTGCAGCGTCGCTCGTTGCCGCGCTGCCAGTCTGCTCGACGATCACGAACTCGACGCGGCGATTTTCCTCGCGACCGGTCGCAGTGCTGTTGTCACCGATGGGCTTGCTCTTGCCCCAGCCGCGCGAGCTCAGACGCTCGGCCTCTACGCCGTGCTGCACGAGATGATCACGCACTGCAGCTGCGCGCTGCTCCGACAGCTTCTGGTTATGCTTATCCGCACCGGTGCTGTCAGTGTGACCCTCGATCGACAGACGCGTGATCTGTGGGTTCCCTTTGATCACCTGGGTGATCTCTTCGAGCAGCGAGCCAGACTCTGGCTTGATCGCCGCCTTGTTCGTCTCGAACTGGATCTTCTCGTGGATCACGATCTGATCCCGTTGCACCTCGACCCGCTTGGGTGCCGGCGGCTCCACAGGTTTGGGTGGCTCGGGCGGCGGCGGAGGTGCGGGAGGGGCAGGTGGATTGCCTGTGATGACGATCGGCGACGGATCGCTGAACACCAACGTGTGCGTGCACGCTGCGAGCGGCGACAGCGCGACGCCGAGCGCGGCACACCACACAGCCCGCGTGGATTGAGACGAATAGCGTAGGTCTTGCTTGGACATGACCGCGACTCCAACGCGCCGCCATCCTGCCACGCCTTGCGCCGCGTCGTTGCATTTTCGACGTCTTTCCGGTCAGCACTGCGTGTCGCGCGCGTCAGCGGCGTTTCGAGGTCGAGACAGCCCTACACACGATCGAGAACTGGCCCGCGTCTCAGTCATTGGGTACAAACACCTGACTATGTCGATCGGCAGTGCAGTGACTGAAGATCGCATCTGTCACTCGCGTCGCGCGAGGTCTATGCAGTGTTAGCTGCTGTGATCGTCGGCGTAGTGATCGGATACATCGGCTCGATGCCCGTCGCGGGTCCGATCGCGTTGCTCGTGCTGGGACGCGGCTTAGAGAACCGCTCGCGCAACGGTCTCGCCCTGGCGCTGGGCGCAGCGATCGCCGAGAGCATCTACGCTTACCTTGCGTTCTGGGGCTTTGGCGCCGTGCTCGAGCGCTATCCGTGGATCGAAGAAGGCGCGCGCTTCGCAGCTGCGATCGCGCTCGTCGGATTGGGCGTGCATTTCTATCGGCGCCGTCACCAGGCCGCAGCACCTGCGCCGCCGCCGTCGAACACGGGCAACAAGCGCAACTTCATGTTGGGCTTCGTGATCACGCTGCTCAATCCCACGCTGATCGCCACCTGGACTTTCACGGTCACCACTGTCTACTCCTTGGGCCTGCTCACCTTTGAAGCTGCGAAAGCGCTGCCGTTCTCGCTCGGTGCGTTCTCGGGAATCGTGGGCTGGTTCGCCACACTGCTGTACCTCTTGAAGCGCTTCCGTACGGTCGTGACGCAAACGGGCCTGCAGCGCGCGCTCAAGCTCGTGGGCGTCGTGCTGGTCGTCATCGGGATAGGCATAGGTGTGGCGGCCACGCGCCCCTACGTGGCGCACTGGCTTGGCTGAGGCGGAGCCTCTTCCCATCGCGCCAGAGGCGTCTATCTTGGTGATGTGAGCACGCAGCTTGTAGAGAGCCAGTCCCGCCTCGCAGTGGTGCACGCGGTGACGTACGCCGTGGGCTTGGTGCTGTTGATCGCGGGCATCTTCGCGCGCGCTCCCGTGCTCTTGTTGCTCGCCGGACCTTGTCTGGCCGTGAGCGGCGCGCTGATCTGGGTCGGCACCCATCACTCGCTCGCGGGTCCTGTCGGCGGCATGCTGCGCAAGTTGTTAGGGCCGTCGCGCGTCGTTTCCATGCACCTGCGTGCGGTGTTCTGGATCCTGGCGGGTCTGCTCGTGATGGCTTGGGGGCTCGCCGGCCTGCGCGGACGCGGCACGCAGGTCGCACCGCAAGATCCCGTGATCGGCTCGTATGCGCCGAACGCTACGCTTGGCCCGGGCGCGCCGGCTGTGAGCGCAGATAGAGCGCCACTTGCTCGGCAAAACCTACTAAGCGCTCCATCTCACCGCGCAGCTTGATCTCCGCTGTGTGCACGCGTTCCTGCGCCTCGGTCTGATCCACGCTCGAGCTTGCATTCAGGCTTGCCAAGCGACCTTTGAGCTGCTCGATCTGAAAGCGGACATCTTCGAGCGATGCTTGCTTGGCCGTGTGCTCGCGCTCCAGCTTCTTCGCGTGCACGTAAATCGGCCGCACCTTCTCTAGGATCATGCTGAGGCCCTGCAGCAGCAGCGCATCTTCGTCGCTCAGCACGGCGCCGCGCTTCAGCGCGATGTGTCCGATGCTCGGCCGCGCGAGCAAGGCATTCATCAGGTCGCGCTCCGCGGCTTGCGCGCTTGCCAGCGCTTCTTTTTCGGCTTCGTAGCTGCGCGACAGCTTCGACTCGTCGCTCGCGAGCTCGTCGAGCGCACGCCCGATGCGCAGGCGCATGGCTCGCAGCTCGTCGTGTGTGGTCGCCTGCTTCTGCGCCGTGTCAGCGAGCGTCCCGCGTAGGCGCGCGGTCTCGGCGACGATGTGCTCCATGGCGGCGATGGCGTCTCGTACATGCCCAGGCAGCTTGCCGTCCGGATGCAAGTCCTGCAGCTGCTTGCGGTAGTTCGCGACGCGCTGCGACCAATCATCGCGCTCCGCCGGGATGTACATCGTGAGCTTGCCGGGATCGAGCGCGGGCGGACGTGTGGACTGCGACGTCGGTGGCTCGGTGAGCGTGGCAGCGGGCTCGGATGTGCTCGGCTGGATGCTGTCGAGCAGCGCGCGCAGCTCCTCGACCAAGTGGTACGCATCGCGATGGCGCTGCGCGGGATCCTTGCTCAGCATCTTGAGCAGCAGACTGTCGATACCTTTTGGCAGCGCTGGATTGAGCACCGAAGGCGTCGGCGGTGTGTCGCGCAGTTGCTTGACGAGCACCTCGGTCATGTTCCCCTGAAAGGGCGGGTGACCGAGCAGCATCTCGAACAGCACACAGCCGAGCGCGTACAAGTCACTGCGCGGCGTGAGCTCCCCGTTCCGAAGCTGCTCCGGCGCGATGTACTCCGCCGTGCCGAGCAGCGCGCCGTTGTCGGTGATGCGCAGCTCGCGCTCGAAGCGCGCGACCCCGAAGTCGAGCAGCTTGACCTGGTCGCCGTCACCGCGCCGACGCACCAAGAACACATTCGCAGGCTTCACATCGCGGTGGATCACGTCGAGCTCGTGCGCGCGGGCCAAGCCAGACGCCACCTGGATTGCGATGCGCAGCGCTCGCGCTGGCGCGAGCGGTCGCTGCGAGATCTCCTGATCCAAGCTGCGACCGTTCAGGTACTCCATCACGAGATACACCAGACCATCTTCAGTCTCGCCGAAGTCGGTGATGTCGATGATGTTCTCGTGGTTGATCTGATTGGCCGCGCGCGCCTCGCCGAGGAAGCGCTTGCGGCTGGTGGCGTCGCGCATGTAGCGCTCGTGCAGAAACTTGATCGCGACGTCGCGCCCGATCACCTGGTGGGACGCGCGATACACCACGCCCATGCCTCCGCCACCGATCTTGTCTTCGATGAGATAACGCCCGGCGATCGTGCGGCCGAGCATCGGATCCTGCAGCCGGACCAGGTTCTCACCGTCGACGGGACAGACCTTGATTTCTCCACGAAAACGCGTTCGACAACGCGGGCACTGGTTTATCTCCATGCGCCCTCCTGACAGGCGCTCAAAGATATAGCCCAAAAGCGAGCATCACCAAAGCAGAGAGCGCCCGCTTTGGGGATCGGGACCGTGGTGGCGCGCACACCACCTGTCGGGCCGCGTGGGCGTTAGCGCGCTTCTGCAGGTTTGATGATGATCTCGACGCGCCGGTTGTTGGCGCGGCCTTCCGAGCTCGCGTTGTCAGCGATCGGACGAACCTGTCCGATGCCGACGCTCGTAATCGCGGTGTGCGGCACCCCGCGCGAGATCAGGTACTCCATCACAGCACGCGCGCGATTTTCGGAGAGCAACTGGTTCGAGCTCGGCGTGCCCTTCGAGTCGGTGTGACCTTCGACCACGATCTCGTGGCTCTGCGCTTGCGGGCGCAGCGTATCCGCGATCATCGCGAGCTTGGTTTGTGCTTCCGACGTCAGCTTGTACTCACCGGAGGTGAACAGCACGCTGCCCGGCAAGACGATCACCGTGCCGCGCGGCTCTTCTTTGACGCTGAGGGCGGCGGCTTGAGCAAGCCTCTGCAGCGCCTCACGCTCGCGACCTTCTGCGGCTTCGCGCGCTTGGCGCTCGCTCGCCAGCTCACTGCGCGTGCGCGCAAGCTCGCTGCGCGTGCGGGTGATCTCTTCCGCTTCGAGCCGATCGAGCTCGCGCTGGGCTTGATCGAGATCAGCCTTGTGCGCCTTGGTCTCGGCCTGGATCTTCACCAGCTCGGAAGTTCGCAGCGCGACGTACGAGAGGGTGTAGGTCTCCGCTGACTCTGGGTCGTCCTGAAACGCTTGCTCGGCCTGGTTCAGCGACATCTTCGCCATGTGCAGCTCGGCCGGCGCCAGCTCGGCGGCTTTGCCCAAGCGCGCTTCATTGTAAGCGGCACGCGCGTCGATCAGCTGACGGGGCGGTGGCGCGGAGGCACAGCCTGCGAGGAGCAGTAGGCAAACAAAACGGTAGTCTCTCATAGTGGTTTTCCAGAGCGCAGCCTGTCCACCTTGGAACGCGCCGCCTCGGCTCGCTTCTTCATTTCCTCGTTGCGAGCCAGTGCGATCGCAAGCTCAGCGTCGGCTTGGGCTTGGCGCAACGCCAGCTCGGCGCGTTCGTTCAGCCCGTCCGCGATGTAACGCTTGGCCTTGTCGACCTGTTCCTGCGCGAGCTGCAGATGCAGCGCCGCGCGCGGCGGGGAGACGTTCGCGTTGATCTCGACGGCACCGCGGATGGCTGCTTCGGCGTTGACGAGCCGCTCACTCGGTGGCGCGCCACCGCCGCAAGCCGCCGCAGCCAGGGCGACGCTGATCAGAAGTCCAGCAGCGTGCCGGCGCGCCTTGCCACATCTCACCATCGCTCGCCTCCCTCTCTCAGTTCCAAGCTCAGCCCAGCCGAAGAATGCGTGGGAATCGCGCTGTGTTGCGCGCGTTGGAGCATAACAAACGGCGCCCAGCTTGGGAAACTCGCTGCCTTGTGGAGAACGGGTCGGACCGCGGCTTGCGGCGCACGGATCGCCGACTGGCCAGACGCGGCGGCTGGTGTCAGAGTCCCCGGGAAAGTTGAGAAGCAGACACGGCATGCTGAATTCTACTGACGACGTTCGCATCAAGAATCTTCGACCGCTTTTGCCTCCAGCCATCCTGATGGAGGAGATCCCCGCGCACGCCGAGGCGTGCAAGACGGTGGCCCAAGGTCGACGCGAGGTCGCCGAGATCCTGCGCGGAGAGTCGGATCGGTTGGTGGTCGTCGTCGGCCCGTGCTCCATCCATCATCCCGAGGCCGGGCTGGAGTATGCCCGCCGCTTGCGCCGTGCCGCCGATCAGCACCGGGACGACTTGTGCATCGTGATGCGGGTGTACTTCGAGAAGCCGCGCACCATCGTCGGCTGGAAGGGTCTGATCAACGACCCGAACCTCGATGGCAGCTACGCGATCAATGAAGGCTTGCGCCAGGCACGTCGCTTCTTGCTCAACGTGGTTCAGCTCGGCTTGCCGGCTGGCAGCGAGTTCCTCGATCCAATCACCCCGCAGTTCATCGCTGACCTCGTCTCGTGGGGCGCGATCGGCGCGCGCACGGTCGAGAGCCAAGTGCACCGCGAGCTCGCATCGGGCCTGTCGATGCCGGTCGGCTTCAAGAACGGCACGGGGGGCACAGTGCAGATCGCGATCGATGCTGTGCGCTCCAGCGCGCATCCGCATCGCTTCCTCTCGGTGACGAAACAAGGGCTCGCCGCGATCGTCTCGACCGCAGGCAATCCCGAGTGCCACGTGATCTTGCGCGGCGGTTCCCAGGGCCCGAACTTCAGTCGCGAGCACGTGCATGCGACCGTCGAGAAGCTCAAGGCCGCAGGCGCGCCGCCGAGCGTGATGATCGACTGCAGCCACGCGAACAGCAACAAAAAGCACGAGAACCAGCCGAATGTCGTGAAGGACATCGCAGCCCAGCTCGCGAGTGGCACACAGGAGATCTTTGGCGTGATGCTCGAGAGTTTCCTGATCGACGGGCGTCAGGACCTGGAGAAGGGCAAAGAGCTCGTGTTCGGCCAGAGCATCACGGACGCGTGCATGGGTTGGGAGCGCACCGAAGCTGTGCTCGCAGAGCTGGCAGCAGCGGTGCGCGACCGTCGCAAGGTCAGAAAGTAGCAGTCACTTGCTCACTTGGGTTGAGCGCTCTCCACGACGCGCTCGACCTCGCTGCGGATCTCCTGCAGACGTGCCTGGGTCGCCGCTTCGAAGCGCAACACCAACGCGGGCTGCGTGTTGGAGGCGCGCACCAGGCCCCAACCTCCATCGAAGGTGATCCGTGCTCCGTCGACATCCAAGATGTCGTGCGTGGGACGGTAGTGATCTAACACTTTCTTCACAACGTCGAACTTCACCTCGTCGGCACAATCCACGCGCAGCTCCGGCGTCGAATGCGTCTCCGGAACATCCGCGAGCAGCTCATCGAGCGGCTTGTTGCTCTCCGCCACGATCTCGAGCAAGCGCAGCGACGCATAGATCGCGTCGTCGAAGCCGAAGTAGCGATCGGCAAAGAACACGTGACCGCTCATCTCACCGGCCAGGAGCGCGTGCTCCTCTTTCATCTTCTTCTTGATCAGCGAGTGACCGGTCTTCCACACGATCGGTCGACCGCCGTGCTTCGCGATGTCGTCGTACATCGTCTGCGAGCACTTCACCTCGCCGAGGATGGCCGCGCCCGGGTGACGCTTCAGGATCTGCCGCGAGAGCAGGATCATCAGCCGGTCGCCGAACACGATGTTGCCTTTGTTGTCGACCACGCCGATGCGATCCGCGTCGCCGTCGTACGCGATGCCCAGCGCGAGCCCGTCATTCTTTACGCGCTGGACCAACTCTTCGACGTTCTCTGGCAGCGAAGGATCGGGATGGTGGTTCGGGAACGCACCGTCCATCTCGCAGTACATCTCCACCGGCTCGAGCCCGACGGCTTTGAACGCCGCGAGGGCCGCGGGACCACCCGCACCGTTGCCAGCATCGATCGCGAAGCGCACCTTGTTGTGCGCCAAGCGGATGTTGCCGCGCATGTAGCCGGCGTACGCTTCGATCGGATTCCACTCCTCGATCTTGCCGCCGCTGCTCAGCGAGAAGTCGCGGCGCTCGATCAGCGTGCGCAGCTCGCGCACTTCCTCGCCCGCCAGCGTGCCTTTGCCGCTCATGAGCTTGAAGCCGTTGTCCTGCGGCGGATTGTGACTGCCCGTGATCTGCACGCCGCCGTCAGCGTCCAAGTGGAACACCGAGAAGTACATCATGGGCGTCGGCCCGACGCCGATGTCGATCAGCTCGAGACCGGTCTCGAGCAAGCCGCGCGTGAGCGCTTTGTGCAGGCGCGGTGAGCTCAAGCGGCAATCCCGCCCGACGATGATGCGCTTTTGGTTGCGACGCTTCAGGAAGGTGCCGAAGCTGCGACCGAGGTCCGTGGCCAAGTCATCGGTAAGGTCGCGGTCGGCGACGCCGCGTACGTCGTATTCGCGAAAGATCAACGGATTCATTCAGGCTCCCTCACAAGTACTTTTTCGCGTCTCGCTTGGTCAAGTCATCCACCACGCGCCGCACGTCCTGCGCGCGCTCGCGCGGCATGATGAGCAAAGCATCCTCGGTGTCCACGACCACCAGATCCTCGACGCCGATCAGCGCGACGAGCTTGCCTGCGTTCGCGCGCACGTAGCAGTTCTTCGCTTCTACGAGGCTGGCTTCAGCCAAGACGGCGTTTCCGTCAGCGTCCTTCGACGCCAGCTCCCAGGCCGTGGTCCAGCTACCGATGTCGTACCAGCCGAACGCGCCGGGCACCACGCGCACGTCTTGGGCCTTTTCCATGATGCCGTGGTCGATCGAGATCGAGGTGAGCTCGGCGTAGCGCGCGATCACGTAGCTCTGCGCGACCGACGCTGTCGCTTGATCACGGTACCCGACCGCAAACGCATGCAGGTCGGGAAGATGACGTTGGTACTCCTCTAGCACCTTGTCCGCGCGGAAGAAGAACATGCCGCTGTTCCACAGGAAGCGCTTGTCCTGCACGAACTCCCGCGCGCGCTCGAGGTCTGGCTTCTCCACGAAGCGCTGCACCTTGTACACGCCGCCGCCGACCTCTGTTTGGACCTGATCACCGAGCTCGATGTAGCCGTAGCCGGTCTCGGGGCGCGTCGGCGTGACGCCGATGGTCACGAGCCCTCCCTCCGCGGCCGCCGCGCTCGCGCGGGTCAGCAGCTCGCGATAGGCCGCTTCGTCGCCGATGTGCGGATCGGCCGGCAACACCATCATGACGGCGTTTGGGTTGCGCGCACTTACATGTGCGGCCGCCCACGCGACACAAGGTGCAGTGTTGCGTGCAGCTGGCTCGGCGAGCACGTTTTCGGGCGGGAGGTCCGGCAGCTGCTGGCGCGTCGCTCCGCTGTGCCGCTCAGAAGTGACGACCAGAATGCGCTCGCTCGGGACGAGGCCCCGGATGCGGCGCACGGTCGCCTGCAGCAAAGATTCATTCTGCTCGGCCAGGGAGAGGAATTGCTTCGGCCAGACGCGCCGCGACAGAGGCCAAAAGCGTGTTCCGGAGCCTCCGGCCATGATGACCGCGTACACGTCTTGCATCGTCGAGATCCTCCAACACGAGAGCCAAGCTGGCGAACCCTATGCAGTCCGTCTCCGGAGCGCAAGGCTCTGGTCCCGCGTGGTTAAGTACAGCTTACAGGGTCGCGCGCAGCTCCAAAGATAGCAGCTGGGCCAAGGTATTCGGCACTTCCGCGCGATCGTAGTGAAACTCGTCGAAGAACGAGCGCAGCAAGTCGCCCTTCAGGACCAGGGCGAAGCTGGAGAGGAAGCCGAGTAGGCGGCCGCTCTCGTCGGTCGGAAGCTGCCAGCGAAAGGCGACGCCAAAGAGCGCGCTGCGCATGGCTGACAGCTCGCGATCACCCGTGAAGTAACGACCCTTCGGCGCGAGCATGTAGTCGTCGCTGTAGAATGCTGCTCGACCCTGCGCGTAGTAGCGCAAGCGCAGTCGGAGCCGCACGTCGCCGAAGAGCTTCTGGTCGTACGACAGCTCGCCCGAGAACGAGCTGATGCCCCAGCTGTCGCGGTACACTCGCGCTTCCAGTCCGAGTGCCGCGCTCAGCGGCACGAGCCAGTAGCGCCCAGAAGCACTCAGCGCGTAGCGCGCGCGGTCGGTCGGCGCGTGCTCCTGCGCGGCCGTTTTGCCGATGCGAACCGCGCGGTAGGGATTCACCTGAAAGCCATGAAGGAGCTGCGCGAGCACGCCGAGGCGCGTGGTGAACACCGGCGTCCAGACGTGCGTGATGCCGGCTTGCAGCGTGTGGATCGCGAGCTCGCGCGTGCTGCGAGTCTTGTCGTCCGAGAAGCAGCCCTTGGAGCTGTCGAGCCGCGGTTTTTCGACCGGCTCGAAGGTCCCGGCGACGTCGCACACACGGTCGAACGCGCGAGCGTAACCGAGCTCGAAGCCCGTGTTGCGATCCCGCAGATCGGTGCGCGCGGTGACCGCGAAGTTGTCTGAGCGGTAATCGTTTTCGAACGCGTGATGGTAGGTGACATCCACCGAGCCTTGCGTGTCACGCAGAGTGAGCCCGCCTGAAAGTTGGTGGCGCGTGTCGCTGACCGTGGCGGTCGTGATCGCATCGACGCGATCAGCCGGCGCATCGACGACTGCGACGCTCGCGCCGCTCACGATGTCCGCCATCCAGCCGACGCGCAGCTGCAGCGGCTCGGCGACGTCCACAGCGGCGTTGACGGACGGCATCACCACGTCCATGTGGAGCGGCCCACCTTGCTCGCGAAACAAGCTCGAGCCTGCGGTCAGGGCGACTTGTGCGCGCGCGCTGTTCACGGCAGCGAACAGGAGCAGCAGCGCGAGCACGCACAGCCTGGTCAGTTGCATCCGCATCCGCCCCCGCGTGTATCGCCGCCGCCTGTCGAGCCCTCGCGGTTGTCTAACACGTGCTGCTCGTGCTGCTCGGACATGCCTTCGTCGCCGAACGTCATGGCGGGCTCGGCGAGGTGCTCCTTGTCCTCGGGGCGCACGCTCACGCAGGCGCTCAGCACTGCCGCCATCAGCAGCATGCAAAGCTTAGAGGAACACGCTGAGTCCAGCACTGAGCTCCTCCTCTCGCACGTAGCGATCCGTCTCGAAGAACACATAGCTGCGCGCTTCGAGCCGCAACGTCAGCCGATAGCGAAACCCGATGCGAAGCCCTGCGCCAGCGCTCATGCCGACCAGGTTGCTCGACTGCAGCAAGAACGTGTCAGCGTTCGGGCTGCTCGCGATCACGCCGCCTGCGACGTTGAAGAACGGAACGATCGGCGCCTCAGGAAACAGGTTCACGAACGGTCCGAGCATCGCGATCAGCAGGCGACCGCCTTGTGCGACCGTCGCAGCCGCCGTGGCCTCGAAGCCAAAGGTCGGTGACAACAGCCAGCTCGGGCGCAGCGCGATCAGACCACCGCCGCCCAGCACACCTGCGACGAGCGCGACCTCGCCGTGCGCCTCCAGCAGCGGCGGCGGTGCGAACACGCGGGGCAAGAAGCGTCCACGCTGTGCCTCTTCGTCCGAGATCGTGGTGACATACACTGCTTCCCCGCGGATGAAGCCGGTGGTTCCATCGGGCAGCTCGACTTCCAGCCAGTAGCCGCGCGCCGCGCGCGAACGCACAGCAAACAGTGCATCGCGCCGCGCTGACGCGATCTTGCGGTAGGTGCTGTCTGGGCCAGCGAGGATCGGCGTCGTGTCGACGAGCACGCGCGCGTATGCGCTCGTGTCGTCTGCAGCAACGGCGCGCGCATTCAGCAGCTGATAGCTGCAAGCGAGTAGACCGAGCACTCTGCCCAACCGCTTGAGCCTCGAGCTTCTGGCGGACGCTTCGGGGTCAGTTGGCACCAGCAGAGATCCATTCTGCAATCAGCCTGGCGGCTGGATCGGACGCGTCGAAGATGCGGCGGGGATGGGAGGCTTGGTTCGTAGGCCGTAGGTAAAACGGGCTCGACAGTGGATCAGTTTGAACAAAGTACTGAATCGCCTCTAGATCCGCGCGATAGGTATCGGGCGCCGCGGACACGAGCCGGCCCGCGCTGTCACACGGGGAGGTCTCTGTGCTCGCTTGCAAGCGCAGCGCGGAGCGACTGTCGTGGCACGTTCCTTGTTCTCCAGCAGCTCCACTTGCACAGCTGTGCCGTTGGAGGACCTCGGGCTCGATCCGACAGAAGAAAAAGCGCTCGTCCAACGTCAGGTCAGGCGCGACGAAATTGTCACCTGGGTCGATCGTCCCAGTAAAGCCATTCTGGGCTGAGCACGCCTGCGCCAATACGATGCCAAAGAGCGCAGACCTTCTCATACAGTCTCAGGTTGCCAAAGCGAGGGCTTTCAGATCAATTCACGCTGCAGCGGCTGGCCCAAGTTTGGGGTGACGATGCATGTGTTAGACCTACGTAGTTAGCGAGTGAACGACGTACTTTCGCGTTCGCTTGAGCGAGTCAGCATCCTCGGTTAGTGTGTCTGCGCTTGTGGGAGAACAGGCTAAAGCCTGCGTGTTTTAGCTTGCGACGGTCTGAGATGATCTCGAGCAAAGGAACTTCGATGAAGCGACGGACTATTGGTCTCAACCTGCTGTGCTCGCTGTTTTTAGCGATGGGCCCAGCGCTTCACGCGGCTCCTGCGTACGCGTCCCCGAGCAAGAAGGCCGCAAAAAAGAAGTCCAAAAAGGGCGAGGATAAAGTTCCCACGAGCGCCGAGATCGCAAAGTCGATGGAAGGCTTTAGCTGGGGCATGTCCAAGGACGACGTGCAGAAGAAGCTGATCGACGGCGTCAAAGAGAAGTACCGGCCGCAAGTCGCAAAGACCAAAGACGCTGTCGAAGAAGATCGCCTGCGGAACGCGGCGAGCGAAGAGATGAAGCGCATCCGCGACAGCTACGTGGAGTTCAAAGGCACATCGACCGGTTGGGATGTGAGCTTCCTCAAGGGTGAGTTCACGCACGGCAACAACGAGTCAATGATCGTGCAGCGCGACAAGAACTCGCAGAACTTCTACTTCTTCATCAACGGCAAATTGTGGAAGTGGTACAAGGCTTTCGACGCCGAGGTGTTCAAGGCAGGTGACTTCGCCGGCTTCGCGGATGCCGTGCAGCGTCGCTTTGGCCCTGCGAAAGATGCCTCGGGCGAGCTCGCCCCAGGCGCAGGCAATCGTCACTGGCTGGAGTGGCAGGACGAGAGCACGCGCCTGCGCGCCGTCGACCAGAGCGACTTCTATGGCTTCTACTGCTTGGTATTCGAGGAGCGCGCGACGGTGAACAACCTCGCGAAGCTGCGCTCGAACACGCGCCAGGTCGCGAGCAAACAGAACTCTGTGATCGATGCTGTGACCACGCCTGTCGAGCGCGATCCTGACGCGCAGCCAGATGTCGTCGACCGCATCACGGGCAAGAGCCGCGGCTCACGCGACACGGGCTCGGTGGCTTCAGGCGGTAAGGGTGGCAAGAAGGGCAAAGAGCCTGCAGCCGAGCCCGCAGCCCCCACCGGGGTGAAGACGGACGACGATCCGTTGCGTGGCTTGGGCCTGTAGCAGCACACCTCGTTCGACGCGCGACGCGCGCTCGGCCACCCGGCCGTGCGCGCGTTCTGCATTCTGCGGGCGGGGCGTCTCAGTCTTCGTCTGTCGTGACTTGTATGTCCGGGACCAAGCACTTGCGCGCGGCGCGCTCGACGATCTGCAGCACGTAGGGTCGGCCGGGACAACCGAGATAGCGGCCAGCCAATCGCACCACCATGCGCGCTTCCGTGACGCTCACGAGCTCGATCTGCCCGCCGTCCACCTGGATCAGCGGTCGCACGACCTCGTCGATCATCTGCTTTGCTTTGGCTTCCAGAGACGCCCCAGATTCGACGGCCGCGGTCACCACCGCACCACTGCCTTGCCGTTGAGCCATGCTTCGAGGGTATCAGAACGAGCGCGCGGAGGCCGAGCCGATCCGCGCCCGCCCGGGCGCGTTTGCAGCGGCGGCAAGAGCCGATCTGCGTCGCGCTGCTCCCTCAGAACGCAACGACGCCCCGTGCCTACATGGCAGGGGCGTCGGGCTGTGTCAGTTCGCGGAGCGTGCCTAGTCGCTCACTCACTCACTCACTCACTCACTCATGGCTGCGATCGGGCTCAGGTCCTTGGTCAGGCGACCCTGGGCCTCGACGGTCTTGTCCATGCGCGTGTTGAGCTCCATCAAGTCAGCGCGATACTTGGCGAACAAGTTGGCCGACTCGCCGAGGATGTTTGCGCTGCGCGCCTTGTCGATCGCGAACACGAACTTCTCGGGGGACTCGCCCACCTCGGGCTGACCCGTGAAGAGCTGACGTTCGACCTCTTGACCACCCTGGGCCGAAGCAACCTTCGCCATGATGGCAGGAGCGGCGTCTTTGCCCTTCTTGCCTTTGCCCTTCTTCTTGCCCTCTTCTTCGGCAGCTGCAGGCGCGGGCGGTTGCACGGTCATGAACACCAAGCCACCAGCAAACGCGTTGCCTTGCTTCGCCAGCACGACGCCGTAGTCGGTGCTGACCAGGCCATCCGCTGCAGCGGCAGACTTCGCGAGCGCTTCGCGCTTCTTGTCGCCCGCCGTCTTCGCGCCGAGCGCCGTGAAGCCGTCCCAGAGGAGGTTCACGTTGTTGTAGTAGTCGAAGAGCTCGTCCACGACGTTGTCCCCGAACGCGCGGTACAACCGGCGGTGGAACTCATTCGCTGTGAACGGACGCTTGAGCTGGACGAGCTGCTCGATCGACGCGGTGTCGACCTTGGGCTGAGCGCCCGAAGCTGCCTCGACCGTCTTCTTCACGAGATCTTTCGCGGTGTCGACCGACTTCGAGACCTCTTGAACCTTGGCGTAGATCTCTTTGCCGTCGCGCACGGCCATGGAGTACTGCGTGCGCTTGTCCATGGTGTTGCCGACGCCGAAACCGATGGCCAAGCCGACGATTGCGCCGGTCGTGGCGATCGCGATGGCCTTGCCGGCGGACTTGCGACCGATCTCGCTCTCCTTCACGGCAGAGTCATCGATCACCAAGGTGACGCGCTTCTGAGCCGCGGCTGCCGGAGCGGCCGACGCTGCAAACGGATCGACGCGCGGCGCGGCGCCTGGAAGGCTGGGTCTGCCAGCACCGGTTGTGCCGAGAGGATTCGCAGGCGCGGCTGGCGCACTGGGCCCGCTCGGCCCACCCAGCGGCGAACGCGATGGCTGAGCACCCGCCGGACGACCGTATGGGGATGGAGCGCCACCTTGCGGCGCAGGAGCGGCTGGTTGCCCTGGTACGCCGGGGAATCCCCCGCCCACCACTGGGGGCGGAACGGATGCGCCTGGAACTGGACCAGGGGCACCGGGAATCCCGCCAGGAGCTCCAGCCTGTCCGGTCTGCCCGGGCGTGATCGTGCGACCGAGTCGCGCTTTCAAGTTCTTGATATCCCGGGGTTTGTTACTCGGAGTTGCCATGGGTCGCCCTGTCGATGGTGTAGACTGCTCTCAGCTCGAAGCTAGGGGTGGTCGAACTCGCGCGGCTGTGTTGAACCTGCGTACACCGAGGCGACCAGCAAGCTCAGCAAGCTAGACGCGCGGCTTGAAGGATGTCAAGCACGTGATCGTGCAAGTGTACGAAAGTACCCATGTACCTAGCCTAGGGGTAATTCATGCATCTCATGAAACCCGCCCGCCATGCTAGAGGTTCTGCTTTTTGTCGAAAAGTTTCTGCACCTGCGTGCCACGCGCACATCCGGCGCACGAACGCTGCAGCACCCAAGTCGAGAACGTGTAGAGTGCGTCCTCGACTTCAATGAAGGCTTTGACCTGGGAGACGAAACGCTTCGGCCTCGCCGACGAGCGTGAGCTTGTCTACAACGTTGTGGGTACGGGCATGCCCGTGCTGCTGCTCAACGGACTCGGTGGATCGAGGGAGATCTGGGCCGAGCTGGTCGAGCATCTCCAGGACCGCTACCGCTTCATCACGTTCGATTACAGCGGGCTGCGCGACGGCATGAATGGTCCGGCGCAGGCGCACACGATCTCGCTGCACGCGCGCGATGCCCAAGCCATCCTGCAACAGGAGTCGGTCGCGCGCTGCGCAGTGGTCGGCTGGTCGATGGGCGTGCCGGTCGCGCTCGAGTTGTTTGCGCAAGCGCCGAGCGTGGTGGCGTCGCTCGCGTTGCTGTGCGGTGGCGCGCGTGCATCGTGGTCGCGCAGCACGCTGCAGTCGCTGCCGGCAGTCTGGGTGTGGCGCATCCTTCGGGTGCTTCGGCGCAGGCCCCGCGTGTCTCAGCATCTGCTCAAGCTCGGCTTGCAGTCGCCCGAAGCTTTCACCTGGGCGCGCCGCCTCGGCCTGATGGGCGAGCAGATCTCAGAGGATCTTTTCGCGCGCATGGCCGCCGCGTTGCTCGAGTATGACCTCACGAGTTACGTCGCGACGCTCGACGGGCTCACTGAATATGACGCAAGTCACGTGTTGCCGTTGGTCGACGTGCCGACGCTTGTGATCGGCGGAGGACACGATCCGTTTACATCGCGCGCAGGGCTCGAAGAGCTCGCGCAAGGCGTCGCCGGCGCGGAATATCTGTTTATGCCGGAGGGCACGCACTATCTGCTGCTCGACCAAGCGGAATGGGTCAATTTGCGGCTGGAGAAGTTCTGGAACGAGCGCGGCTATGCCGCTACTTGATCCATCCTGTACCGTGGTCAGCGGCAACGACCCATGATTTTAGTCATCGATAACTACGACTCGTTTACTTACAACCTGGTGCAGTACCTGGCGGAGCTCGGGGCACTGGTCGAGGTGCATCGCAACGACCAACTCAGTCCCGAAGCGCTGTTGGCCCGCAAGCCCGAGGCGATCCTGATTTCACCCGGGCCAGGCACGCCAGACGAAGCCGGAGTCACGCTGGAGCTGTTGTCGAAGCACGCTGACGCGTTGCCGATCCTCGGCGTGTGCTTGGGGCACCAAGCGATAGGTCAAGCCTTTGGAGCCAAGGTCGTGCGCGCAGAACGCTTGATGCACGGACGCACTGGGCAGATCTGTCATGACGGCAGCGGCGTGTTTGCGGGCTTGCCGAGCCCGTTCACTGCGACGCGTTACCACTCGCTGATCGTCGAGCGCGCGACCGTGACCGATGCGCTCGAGATCACGGCGTGGTCCCCCGAAGGCGAGATCATGGGCCTGCGACACCGGCATCTGCCGATCGAAGGCGTGCAGTTTCATCCCGAATCTTTTCTGACAGAGCACGGGCACGCGATGCTGGAGAACTTCCTCAAACAGCTGCCCGAGCGCGGACGTGCAGTGGCGGAGGCTGTGTGAAAGAAGCGATCGCAGGCGTGGTGGACGGCTCGGATCTCTCTGAGGAGCTGGTGCGCGGCGCGTTCACGCAGATCTTACAGGGCAAAGCCACTCCTTCGCAGATCGGCGCGTTTCTGGTCGCGCTGCGCATGCGCGGCGAGCAACCGGATGTGCTCGCCGTCGCCGCTGCGGTGATGCGTGAGCATTCGGTGCCGGTGAAGCTGTCGCCGAAGCCGGTGGTGCTCGACACCTGCGGTACGGGCGGCGATGGCTCGAACACGTTCAACATCTCGACAGCGGCTGCGCTCGTGATCGCCGCGTGTGATGTGCCCGTGGCGAAGCACGGCAATCGCGCTGCGACCTCCAAGGCGGGCAGCGCGGATGTGCTCGAGGCGCTCGGCGTGCGCGTCGAGCTCTCCGCGGAACAAGTGGCGCGTTGCATCGAAGAGGTGGGCATCGGCTTCATGTTCGCGCGCACGCATCATCCCGCGATGCGACACGTGGGGCAGGTGCGCGCGGAGCTCGGCGTACGTACGATCTTCAACTTGTTGGGTCCGCTCAGCAATCCTGCCTCCGCGTCGCACCAGGTGATCGGCGTGCCGAATCCCGCGCTGCTTTCGCCGTTCGCGCTCGCCTTGGGCGCGCTCGGCTCGACGCGCGTGTGGGTGGTGCACGGTCACAACGGTTTGGATGAGATCTCGCTGGCCGGTCCGACCCAGGTGGTCGAGCTGGACAACGGCGAGCTGCGCGAGTTCGTTGTGGAGCCGAAAGACTTCGGCCTGCGCGCGCAGCCGAAGGCAAACTTCGCTATCGACGGCGTCGCGCAGAGCGCGGAGATTGTCCGTGCGGTGCTGCGAGGCGAGGGCGGCCCTGCGCGTGATGTGGTGGTGCTGAATGCTGCGGCAGGCCTGGTGGTCGCTGGGCGCGCGGCGTCTTATCCGCAAGCGGCGCAGCTGGCAGCGGAGGCGATCGACAGCGGTGGTGCGGCTGAAAAGCTCGCGCAGTGGGCATCACTCACGCAGGCGGTATGAGACGCGATGACTGACTTCCTCACGCCGATCCTGGAGCGCAAGGCGCGCGAGAATGTGCGGCGCGCGCGTCATACACGTGCGTCCGCCGCTGCGCCCGATACGACGGGTCGCGCCGAGCTCGCGTACCGGGCGCTGCAACGCCGGGCGGGCGAGAAGCCGCGGATCATCGCAGAGATCAAGCGCGCCAGCCCGAGCGCCGGCCCGATCAGGCCGTACGTGCGCGGCGACATCGCGTGGTTGGCGGAGGAGTATGTGCGCGGCGGCGCTGCGGCGGTCAGCGTGTTGTGCGACCGCAAGGGCTTCGGCGGCTCGGTCTTGGATCTGCGACGTGCCGCACACGCGATCTCCGCGCCGCTCCTGTTCAAAGAGTTCGTGCTGGACGACCAGCAAGTGCAGCTCGCGCGGCGCGCGGGCGCGCACATGGTGTTATTGATCGTGCGTGCTCTGCCGCAACAGCGGCTCTATGCGATGTGCGAAGCGGTGCATGCTGCGGGTCTCGCGCCTGTCGTCGAGGCTGCGAACGCAGCCGAGGTCGAGCTAGCGCTCCGCACGAACGCGCGCATCGTCGGTGTGAACGCTCGTGATTTGAGCACGTTCAAGGTCGACCCGCGCGTGGCGCATGAAGCGTTGCGCATGATCCCGGAGGATCGCATCGCCGTGCACATGAGCGGCGTGCGTACGCGCGACGACTTTCGCGAGATCGCGAACGGTCGCGCCGATGCGCTGCTCGTCGGCGAGAGCCTGATGCGCGCCGAGCAACCCAGCGCAAAGCTGCGCGATCTGCTTGCCTAGGGCGCTGCCCCTGCTCACGCCGCTGGTGGCTGCGCAGACATGCGATTCTCTTGCTGTGCAGGGATGCTGACCACGAATGTCGCGCCGCGCCGCTGCTCGCTGATGATGTCGATGCTGCCGCCGTGCGCGTCGATGATCTGGCGCACGAGCGCGAGACCGATGCCCGCGCCGTGCGTGCGCTCCGAGTGGAACATGTCGTAGATGCGCTCGCGCTGGCGCTCGTCGATGCCGCGTCCTTCGTCGATCACCTCGAATACGGCGGCATGCTCCTCGGAGCGTGCGCGCAGACACACGGTGCTCGCATGCGGCGAAGCTTGCAGCGCGTTCTTCACCAGATTCCAAAGCACTTGCCTGATCTGGTCCCCATCGACCCACGCGTACACCGGCTCATCCGGCAGCTCGGTCGTAATATACACACCGGAGTCGCATGCGGGCCCGCGCCGAGCCATCGCCACCACTTCCTCGACCAACTGTCGCAGGTCGTGGCGGCGGCGTAGCGGCTCGCGCGGCTTGCCCACGAGCAACATGGTCGAGACGAGATCGTCGAGCCGCTCCACCTCCCGCAGCACGATCCCGAGCAAGCGGCGGTCGTCCTCCTCCAGCAGCTTGGAGCTGCGAACGAGCTCGACCGAGCCCGAGATCGAGCTGAGCGGGTTTCGGATCTCGTGCGCCAGCCCCGCCGACAAGCGGCCCAGCACCGCCAAGCGCTCGGCGCGCGTCGCGGCCTCGCGCAGCCGCACGATCTCGCTCAAGTCTTGGAAAGCCACGAGACCACCGCGCAGCTGGCCCTGACCGTCGGTCAGCGTCGTGAGCGAGAAGCCGACTGGAAACTGGCTGCCATCGGGACGCGTGGCTTGGCCTTCCATGCGCGCGCTGACGTTCGCCGCTTGCAGCTGCACCTGCGCGATGTCCACGGGCAAGTAGCGCGACACCGGCTCGCCGACCACGGCTGCCGCCTCGACGTGCAGCATGTCGGCGCCCGCCGGGTTGATGGTCTGAATATGGCCCGCGAGGTCAGTGGTAAGCAGTCCAGAGTTGAGCGACGCCACGATGTCCGTGTTCAGGCGTGCGAGCGCAGCCGCGCTAGCCTCGGCGCGCTTCAGCTGACCACCCTGCGAGATCAGCCGCTCGGCCAGACCTGCAGCCAAGAGCGTCACAAGCAGCAAGCCGAGCACGTTCAAGAGCGACGCGTAGATGAGCTCGACCACGGGCATGTGGTACGCATCCGCCGGCTGATCCGGAGGTGCGGGCACGAGCTCCCATGACAGGGCGGCGGTGAGCCCGACAAACAGCACGACGGCGCTGCCGCCGGTGAGCTTCGCCGCCAAGGGCCCGATGACCATCGCCGCCATCAGCACGGCCACACCGTACAAAAATGTAAAGGCGCTGCCCGCGCCGCCGGTGATGTAGACGAGGTTACTGGTGAGAATCAGGTCGAATGCCACGAGCGCGACGGCCGCGGAGCTGCGCTGCTTCTGCCGCATCATCCACAGCGAGAACACGATCGAGCTCGAGTACATCGCCGCTATCAGCAGCATCAGGTAGCGCGGCGTGAACGAGCCCGTGCCACCCCTGCTGCCCAGCGTCAGCAGGAGCGTGCCACCGAGCAGCAGCGTGGCCACGCCGAGCCGCGTGCCGATGAATAGCTTGATGCGCTGGGTGGCCAGCTCACTGACGTACTGATCTGCCACCGTCACGGCCGGTGCGAGCCTTACTCGGCCTTGACCGCGCCGGCGATGTCGAAGATCGGCATGTACATGGCGATCAGCATGAAGCCGACCATGCCGCCGATGCCGACCATCATGATCGGCTCCATCAACGCCGTGAGCGAGGATACGGCCACGTCGACTTCTTCTTCATAGAAGTCAGCGATCTTGTTGAGCATGACGTCGAGCGCGCCTGTCTGCTCGCCGACGCCGATCATTTGCACCACCATCGACGGGAACACCTTCGTCTCCGCGAGCGGCTCGGCCATGGTGCGGCCTTGCGTAATCTTGTCAGCCACGTTGATCAACGCGGTCTCGATGATCACGTTGCCGGCCGTCTTCGATACGACGTTCAGCGCATCGAGGATCGGAACGCCGGATGCGAGCAGTGTTCCCATCGTGCGCGTGAAGCGCGCGACTGCGATCTTACGCATCGCTGGACCGATCGCTGGAAAGTGCAGCGCCATCCAGTGCCAGAACCATTTGCCTCGCTTGGTGCTGTACGAATAGCTAATGCCGAAGAACGCGGCGACGCCCACCACTGTGATCACCGGCAGCTGATCGACGACGCTGTGAGACATGCCGATCACGAACTTCGTGAGGGGCGGTAGTTTGTCAGTGCCCCCGAAGTCCGCGAACATCTTCTCGAACGTCGGTACGACCATCGTCAGCAGCACGCCGAGCACCGTGATCGCGATGACGAACACTGCGATCGGATAAACGAGCGCACCGCGCACCTGGCGGGCGAGCTTGACGCGCTTTTCGATGTACACGCCCAAGCGATTCAGGATCGTGTCGAGGATACCGCCCATCTCACCGGCTGCGATCAGGTTGACGAACAAGTCGTCGAACACCTTCGGGTGCCGCTTCAGCGCGTCCGAGAAAGTGGCACCTTGCTCGACCGTGGCTTTGATGTCCTTGAGGATCGCGTTGAACTCTTTGTTCTCGCCCTGACTGCTCAGAATTTCCAAGCATTGAACGAGCGGCAGGCCGGCGTCGATCATGGTCGCGAACTGGCGAATGAACACGACCAGCTCTTGCGGCTTCACTGGCGAGCCGAACTGCATCTTGAAGCCGGCCAGCTTCTTCCGGACCTTGAGCGGGTTCATGTTCTGCGCGCGAAGACGCTGATTGACCGCCTCTTTGTCCTCGGCGTCCATCACGCCTTTGCGGACTTCGCCGGTGCGTGCGCGCGCTTCCCAGACCCACTCGGCCATGCAACCTCCT
>Ga0190269_10000134_pt1 | contig 36784 bp, 34 predicted proteins | sample Popmic249IS_FD_133749 | JGI IMG/M metagenome (GOLD analysis project Ga0190269, IMG submission 133749) | Populus adjacent soil microbial communities from riparian zone of Blue River, Arizona, USA - 249 IS | ecosystem: Environmental > Terrestrial > Soil > Riparian zone | place: USA: Arizona... | reverse complement strand
GCGCGTACTCCTTGATCTTCTCCCGCCCAACCTGGTAGGTCGTCGCGGGCCATTCCTTGCCTACCGCATCGGTCTTGAGTGCCATGGGCGGGCACTCTAACTGGCCGCCTGGCCAGCGCGCTACTCGTCGATCTCGAGCACCGCCAGCAACGCCTCCTGCGGCACTTCCACCCGGCCCACGGCCTTCATCCGCTTCTTCCCCGCTTTCTGCTTCTTCAGCAGCTTGTTCTTGCGGGTGACGTCGCCGCCGTAGAGCTTCGCGGTGACGTCCTTACGCAGCGCCTTGACGGTCTCGCGGGCGAGGATGTTCGAGCCGACGGCGGCCTGGACGGGGACGTCGAAGAGCTGGCGCGGGATCGTCTTCCGCAGGCGGCCGACCAGGCGCTTGCCCTGGTCGTAGGCGAAGTCGCGGAAGACGATGATCGAGAGCGCGTCGACGCGGTCGCCGGCAAGGAGGATGTCGACTTTGACCAGGTCGGAGACGCGGTTGCCGATCGGCTCGTAGTCGAGCGAGGCGTAGCCACGGGTGGAGCTCTTGAGGAGGTCGAAGAAGTCGAGGACGATTTCGGCCAGCGGCAGGTCGTAGCGAATCTGGACTCGCTGCGGACTGAGGAAGTGCATGTCGACGTGGGTGCCGCGCCGCTGCTGGCAGAGCTCCATCACGGCGCCGACCTGCTCTTTCGGGCAGATGATCGTGGCGCGGATGTAGGGCTCTTCGATCGTCTCGATCGTGCCGGGGTCGGGCAGCTCGGTCGGGCTGTGGACCTCCTTCCGCTCCCCGTTGGTGAGATTCACGAGGTAGCGTACGTTCGGCGTCGTCGCCAGCAGGTCGAGGTCGTACTCGCGCTCCAGCCGCTCGCGCACGATCTCCATGTGGAGGAGGCCGAGGAAGCCGCAGCGGAAGCCGAACCCGAGCGCCTCGGAGGTCTCCGGCTCCCAGGAGAGGGCGGCGTCGTTCAGCGAGAGCTTCTCGAGCGCGTCGCGGAGATCTTCGTAGCGGTCGGTGTCGATCGGGAAGAGGCCGCAGAAGACCATCGGCCGCACCTCGCGGTAGCCCTCGAGGGGCTCGGCCGCTGGATTTCCCTGCGTGGTCAGGGTGTCGCCGACGCGCAGCTTGGTCACGTCCTTGATTCCCGTGATCAGGTAGCCGACGTCGCCCGCGTCCATCCCCTCGACCCCGATCATCGTCGGCCGGAAGAAGCCGATGTCGTCGATGTCGGCCTGCGTCCCGTTCTGCATCGCCAGGATCCGGTCGCCCTTGCCGAAGGAGCCGTCGACCATCCGCACGTAGGCGATGACGCCGCGGTAGGGATCGAACTCGGAGTCGAAGATGAGGGCACGGGTGGGAGCGTCCGCGACGCCACCGGGGGATGGGATCCGCTCGACGATCGCCTCCAGGACCTCCAGCACCCCCTCCCCGGTCTTGGCCGAGATCGGCAGCGCTTCCTCGGGGCCGCCCCCGAGCAGGTCGGCGATCTCCTGGGCGACCCGCTCCGGCTCGGCGCCGGGCAGGTCGACCTTGTTGATCACCGGGATCAGCTCGAGCCCGTTCTCGATCGCCAGGTAGGTGTTGGCGACGGTCTGGGCCTCGACGCCCTGGGCGGCGTCGACGACCAGCAGCGCGCCCTCGCAAGCGGCGAGGCTGCGCGAGACCTCGTAGGAGAAGTCGACGTGACCGGGGGTGTCGATCAGGTGCAGGTGGTAGGTCTCCCCGTTCTTCGCCGTGTACTCGACCCGCACGGCCTGGGCCTTGATCGTGATCCCGCGCTCGCGCTCGAGGTCCATCGAGTCGAGCAGCTGGGCCTGCATTTTCTTCGGGTCGACGGCGCCGGTCAGCTCGAGGATGCGGTCGGCCAGGGTGGACTTGCCGTGGTCGATGTGGGCGATGATCGAGAAGTTGCGGATGTGGTCCATGGTGCGGGTGGGGAGTATGAGGGACGGGCGTGGTTGGCCGGCGGGTCCTGTCACGGCAGGGGGACCCACCATGTCTTCCGGTAGCTAAAGCTTCCTCAGACATGGTCCCCCCTACCGTGCCACCCGCCGGAGGAGCGTCTCACTTACACGCCGAAGGACGGAGCGGGTCGTTGAGCTTGAACACGACCGTGGGCGGCGTGCGTAGAAGAGCTCTTCCTCCGGCGGCTTCGGTCCACTTTGCCGCAGGGGGGTATGGGGGCTTGCCGGGCTCGATGCGGTCGTAGGTGGCTACTACGTAGTCGTAATCGCCTTCGGCGAGGAGCCGGAGGTATTGCTGGCAGTTCTCGGGGGCTTTGAAGCCGCCGTGGGGTTGCTCGAGGCCGAGGTATTGGACCTGGTTGGAGAGGTCGGTGCCGAAGAGGGGGTACTGGCGGGTGCTGGTGGTGGCTATGCGGGCGTCGGTGATGTCCCGGGACCAGGCGAAGGCGGCGTTGAGGCCGGGGGCGGTGAAGGTCGGGGCCTTGTACCGGGACTGCAGGTAGTGGCGCTGGACGGGGTAGCCGGCAACTACGGCAAGAGCGACTGCCGCCACCCCGGCAGCCACACCCCACCAAGGCCGGATGGTGCGCCTGCCCTTTTCACCGCTATGCGAAGCAAAGGTCCGGCGGACCTTCTGAGGGAGCAGGTTAGGGTGCCCAGTCAAGGCCGTGGGAAGCACGGCGAAGCCGAGAACCAGGGCGGGCGCGAGGTAGCGGAGGCCGGACTCGAAACCGCGGGGGATGCCGTCGGGGCCCGAGGCGGAGGTGGGCGCAACGAGCCACGCCAGCGCGGTCGCGAGCCCCACCGCCCCCGAGACGGCTAAAACACCCGCCGACGGGACAATTTCGGTCCTATTTGGACCGTTTTCGGTCCGTCGGCGGAGGAGAGCCAGGAGCGGGAGGAGAAGGCCGGCTAGGGCTGCAGTGAGCAGGAGGGGCCAGATCAGCCAGAGGCCGCTGTGGAGACCTGGGAGGAACCAGTCGGACCAGACGCTGCCGTCGCCGAGGTAGCCGAGGACGGAGTGGGCTTCGCGGCCCCCGAGGGCCTGCTCCGGAGCGGGCAGGTCGATCGGGCCGAGGTGGTGGATCCAGGGCAGCGGGTTGCCGCTGTGGGCGAGGTTGCGCAGGTACCAGTAGCCACCACCGGCGAAGGCGGCCAACGCCGCCAGTCCAATCGCGCGGCCTCTTGAGCCGCGGGGCGCGACGAGAGCGAGGCCGAGCACGAGGACCGCGGCCGGCAGCAGGAAGTTCAGCTTCGTCCCGGCCGCCAGGCCGGCGGCCAAGCCGACGACGAGATAGCCACCGACGGCCGTGTTCCCTCCCTCCCCACCCAGCTTCTTTTGCGTCCCGCTATCGCCGCCACAGGCGTTCACCATCACGGCCACGGCAGTCAGCAGGAAGAAGATCCCGACGACGTCGTTCCTCGCCTCCCCGGCCTGGTCCGCCAGCGCCGGCACGCTCAACGCGACCGCTCCCAGCGCCAGCGACCAAGGCGCCACCCGGAACGGGCGACCGATGCACCAACAAGCCACGAGGCACCCCACAAACCACCCCAGGTTTAGCAGCGGCGAGAGCACGTCGCGTCCGAACGCCAGCATTCCGGCTGCGTGGAAGATTTCCCCGTTCGCGGGATAGAACCAAGCCAGGAACTGCGGAGCTATGAAGTGCAGATCCCAGGTGTCGCCGGTCTGAAAGAACCCCGCCGCGAACGGCCCGTGGTACCAGGTCGAATCGAACCCGGTCATCCCGGTCGAGAGCTTCGACTTCGCTTCCAGAGCGAAGAGAGCGAATGCGATCCCGGCAACCAGCAGAACCACCAGCGTCGGGAGGGGGGCCGCTCCCACCCTTATTTGCTGAGGAGGGTGGGAGCGGCCCCCCTCCCCCTCGGACGGCCGCGGCAGAAACCTCCACAATCCAAGCCCAGCGGCAGCGACCAACAGCAGGTACGGCACCGGGTCCCACCAGCCGAAGCTCCCGAGCAGCTCCGCCGCCCAGATGAGCAGGGCCAGCGCGATCACCGCGCTCGCCAGATGCGCCGGCGCGCCCTCGAACCACGGCAGGAGCCACCGCCGCACCGCCGCCCCGCCAAGCCAGGCGAACCCGCCCAACAGCAGGATCTCGAGGACCCCCAGCAGGTACCGCCCCAGGTCGAGCATCCGCCGTTAGCGGCCCCGCCGCAGCAGCAGCCGGCTCATCTGCTCCAGCTCCGCCACCCGGAGCAGTTTCGCCACCGAGAGGTAGACAGCGAGGCCAGCTCCCAGGCCTGCGCTCAGGGAGACGATCTGTTCCACCAGCCCGCGTCCGAGTGCCTCGTCGAGCACGTCCCAGACGATCCAGCTGATCGCCGCCAGTCCGGCGGCCGCAACGCTGATGCGAATCGTCGCCGAGAGCAGGCGTCCCAGCTCGATCCCAGCGAGGAGCCGGCGCAGAATCACACCTTGGGCGACGACGCTGGCGACGGTGGCGATCGCGGTCGAGGCGACGATCCCGCCGACCCCTAGGTCGTAGAGCGCCCACGCTGCGCCTGCCGTGAGCACGAGGTTGCCGAGCGCGATCCAGGTCGGAACCCAGGGCCGCTGCAGGCTGAAGAAGGTCCGCGTCATCAAGAGGAAGAGCCCGTTGGCCGGCAGGGAGAAGGCGAACCAGAAGAGCGCCGTCGCCACCACCTCGGTTTCGTCGGGATCGAAGGCGCCGCGCTCGTAGATCAGCCGGATCATCGGCTCCGAGAGGACAAGGATCGCGGCCGCCGCCGGGACCAGGACGAAGAGGATCTGCCGCATGCCGTTGGCCATCGTCGCCCGCAGGTCGTCCGTCGCGCCGGCGTTGGCGTACCGCGCGAGGGTCGGGAACAGCACCGTCGCGATCGCCACCGAGAAGATCCCCTGCGGCAGCTGGTAGATGCGAAAGGCTTTGTCGATCGCCGCCGGCGCCTGCTCGGATACGAGGCTGCCGAAGAAGCTGTTGATCAGCAGGTTGAAGTTGATCAGGCCGAGGCTGATCGTCACCGGCAGCATCAGCACCAGCACCCGCCGCACCCTGGGGTTCCGCCAGTCGAAGCTGAGGCTGAACCGGAACGGCGTGTTGCGCAGGTCCCAGCCGGGGATCAGCAACTGGACCCCGGTGCCGACGAGGATGCCGATCGCGTAGGCGTAGATCCGGTCCTGCCCGTCGAACATCGGCTCGAGGACGACGAGGACGAGGATGATCGTCAGGTTCCAGAAGAGCGGCGAGATCGCGAAGGCACCGAAGCGGTCGTAGCTGTTGAGGATGCCGACGACGATGCCGCTGACCCCGAGCAGGACGAGGATCGGGAAGAGGACCTGCGAGAGGGCGACGGTGAGGTCGAGTAGCTGCTGGTTGTCTTTGAAGCCGGGCGCGAAGAGCGGCATCACCACCGGCGCCAGGAGGACGAAGAGGGCGGTGATCGCGCCCAGCACCATCGTCACCAGCAGCAGCATCGTCGAGGCGAGCCGGAACGCCTCCTTGTATGCCTTCTTGCCGAGCAGTTCGGTGAAGACCGGGACGAAGGCCGGCTGCAGAGCCGCATCGGCGAAGAGGGCGCGGATAAGGTTCGGGACCTGGAAGGCGATCGTGAAGGCCGACATCGGCCCGCTGATCCCGTAGTAGCCGGCGGCGACCACTTCGCGGGCGAGGCCGGCGACGCGCGAGGCCGCGGTGGCAATCGAGAAGAAGGCGGTCGAGCGGGCGAGCCGCCCGCCCTGCCTGCCGGGCGCCGGCTCGGCGCCGAATTCCTCGCCCGGATCGAATCCCTCGGCCTCGCGAACGCCGACGTCGGAGGCGAGCCCGGCCTCGTCGGCGTTGATCGGCCGCTCGTCGGGATTCGGGGTGTCAGGTGCCCTGGGCGTCTCCAAGCTTCGTCTCAATCGCTATAGTCGGCGGCCGCCCGGAGCCGGCAAGGCGCCCGCTCGGGAACTTGACATGGCCAACATAGCCTCACAGAAGAAGCGGATACTGCGCAGCGAGCGCGAGCGGACCGAGAACCGCCTGCTCACGAGCACCGTGAAGACGCACTTCCGCCGCCTCGAAAGCGCGGTGGAGTCCGGCGACGCCGACTCGGTCGCCGCCGAGCAGCGCGATCTCGTCTCGAAGATCGACAAGGCCGTCCAGAAGGGCGCTCTCCACAAGAACACCGGCGCCCGCAAGAAGGCCAAAGCAGCCCGCATCGCCTCCGGCGCCGGAACCGCCTAACCGGCGCATCTCGGCGTCCTCGGTCGCTCGCGTGCAGAGCACGCCACGCTCCCTGCGTCCTTGATCTGCTTGGTTATGCGGCCCCGGAGGCTGCCCTTTTCAACGCCAGCGTAAACGCGAGCTCGTCGCCGTAGTCGGCGCCTCCGCGGCACCAGAGCTCGAGGTCGGCGAGGGTCTCCGTAGCCGTCCGCAGGCTGGCCAGATCGGTGCCCTGCAGGCGCTTGACAAGCTGCTTCGCCGCGTAGGGGTGCATCTTCAGCGACGACTCGACCTGCTGGGGCGAGATCCCCTCTTCGAGCTGGGCCGCGGCGGCGCAGGCGCTGCGCAGGCGCGAAGCGAGGCCGTAGATCAGACCGGTTACGTTCTCGCCCTGGCCGATCAGGCGCTCGCCGATCCGCAGGGCGGCCGCGGCGTCGCCTTCGATCAGCGCGTCGGAGAGCGACCAGACCGCGGCTTCAGAGGTGTCGGCGATCATCTCCGCCAGATCGGCGGCATCCACCTCTCCCCCGTCTCCCGCCCAGAGCGCGAGCCGCTCAAGCTCGTTGCCGAGCCGCACCGGGTTGGCTCCCATCCGGTCGACCAGCATCCGCGCCGCCGGCGCGTCCAGGCGGAAGCCGAGCCGCTGCGCTTCGCCGACCAGGACCCGCGGCATCTCGCGCGCTTTCGGGGCCTCGAATTCATGCACCTCGCCCTTCGCCGCCTTGACGGCTTTCAGCAGCTTCGCGGCCGGCTTGTCGCGGCAGATCAGGACCAGGGTCAGGTCGGGCGGCAGCTCCGCCAGCGCTGCGACCACCGGCTCGAGCTGCTTGTCCCGCCAGCGGTCGATCCCGTCGGCGAGGAGATAACGGCGCGAGTCCATCAGCGACATCGCCGGAATCGCCGCCAGCAGCGCCTCGTGATCGGGCATCCCCCTCCCCTCTGCGGCCTCGAAGACCTCCAGCGCTGCCGCGCCGCCCTCGCGCTCGGCCCGCGCCCGCAGCCGGGCCCGGGTGGCGTCGATCTTGGCCCCGTCGCTGCCGGCGATCAGGTAGAGCGGCTTCATCTCCTCGGCCATTTAGCCGAGTCTAGATAGAGGTGCTACTTGCTGTGACCTAGCGCTCTGCCGCTGCCGTTGCCCGGCGAGGGTTCGGGGCTGCTCGTGTCGCTGGCGGTAACGCCGGAGGTGGTCGCTTCCGGCGTCGACCTCGAGGACGCTTCCACCCCGCGATCGCTGGCGTGACTGGACGCGGCAGAGGACTGCGAATTGCCGGGTGCCGGCGGGGGAGTCGGAGTGGCAGGCCGAGCGGGGGTCGGAGTTGGTTTCGGGACCGGGGCGGGATCTGGCGCAGTCGCTGCGCCTCCATCCCGCGGGGGTTCCGGGGTGGGTGCAGGTGCCGGAGACGGGCTGGCGGAGGGCGTCTCGATCGCCTCGCCACCCGAGGTTCCCACGCCCGGATCTGGAGCGGGCGACGGGGGGGTAACTATGGAATCGGGGTCAGAGGTCGAACCATTGCCCCCACCGCCGACGCCGTCGCCTGCTTCCGCGCCGGCGGCCCTGGGACCCGAGTTGCTCGCGCGCGGGTCTGCGCCCTCGAGCGTGCCGGGGCTGCGGCCGAGGGCCACCGCCTTCGACACCGCGCTGCCATCAGCCGGTCCGCTCGGCAGCGGCGCCGGGGAAAGCAGCGGGAAGCTGAGCTGGGCGAAGATCGCGACCAGGGCGAGCCCGGCGGCGGCCGTCAGCCCGAGGAAGGCGAAGGCGGTGCTGCGCATCCGTTCCGGCAGGCCGTCGCCGGCGAAGCTGAACCGTCGTAGCCGGCCGAGGAGCCTGGTGTGGAGGTCGGGGAGCACTAGTTCGTGCATCGGCATCCCCGGAGGAGCCGAGAGCGATTGGATCGGCTTCCTCGACTATCGATTCGGTCATCTGTCCAGGCGCACCGAGTGCGGCCCTACCTCGATCGCGATATCGCCGGCCTCGTCGGTGCGGAGCGTCGGCACCCCGTGGCTGCGAAGCACGGCCAGCGTGCCCGGCGTGGGATGGCCGTAGGGGTTGTCCGGGCCGACCGAGATCACCGCCAGCCGCGGCCTGATCCGGTCCAGCATCGAACCGAGGCCGGCGTCGTCGCTGCCGTGGTGGGCGACCTTGAGGACGTCGATCGGGCCCGGTTCGAGCGGTACCGCCTCGGCCTCGGCGTCGGCCGTCAGCAGCATGCTGAAGTCGCGCCAGCGCGCCTCCATCACCAGCGCCAGCTGGTTGGGGTCCGAGCCGGCCGTCGACGCCCCCAGCAACTCCGGCGGCGGCCAGAGGACGTGCAGTCGCAGCCCCCCGACCCGCACCTCGCTTCCCGCCGCGATTCGCTCCGGATCCGCCCCCGCCGCCGCGGCTCGCGCGCGCAGGCCCCGGTGGAGCCGGGCGAAGAGCAGCCTGTCGACCGGAAAGGCGCCGAGCAGCTCTTCGATCCCGCCGGCGTGGTCGGACTGGTCATGGGTGACGATCGCCGCGCCAAGCCGGTCGACCCCCGCCTCCGAGAGCTTGCGCGCCAGTCCGGCTCCCGGCGGTCCGCCGTCGACCAGGACGGCGGGGGCGCCCGCCGCCTGGAAGAGGATCGCATCGCCCTGTCCGACGTCGAGCACCTCGACCCGCAGGCCTCTAGCAGGAGGCTCCGCGGCCGCTCCCCCCGGCCAGGGCAGCGGCAGCCAGCAGGCAAGCCCGAGGGTGATAAGTGCCGCCGCGGGTCGCGGCCAGCGCCAGCAGACCAGGATCCCGGCTCCGAGGCCCAGGTAGGCGGCCAGCAACCCACCGGTGTCCAGATGCACCTCCAGCTCGGCCCATTCAGGCGCCGCGCACCATTCCGCCACCTGGGCGACGTAGGCCAGAAGCAGGGCGTCGAGGCCGTTCAGCGGCGCCAGCGGCACGCCCGGCAACTGCGCCAGAGCGGCGCTGCACATTCCGAGCCACATCGCCGGCGCCACCGCCGGCAGCGCCAGCACGTTCGCGACCAGCGTCGTCGTCGAGAAGGTTTCGAAGTGGAAGGCGATCAGCGGCGCGGTTGCCAGAGTCGCGGCCACCGTCATCGCCAATCCCTCCGCCAGCGCCCGGCGCCAAGGACCGCGGCCGAGCGCGCCGAGCAGGCGCTCCCGCAGCGGTGAGGCCAGCAGCAGGATCCCGAGCACGGCGGCGAAGCTGAGCTGCCAGCCGACGTCGCCCGCGATCCCGGGATCGACCGCCAGCGTCACCAGCGCCGCCAGAGCCAACGCGTAGAGTCGCGAGGTGCGGCGCCCGCCCAGCGTCGCCAACAGGCCCACGGCCCCCATCACCCCCGCCCGCTGGATCGAGGGGCCGGCGCCGGCGACGGGGACGTAGACGGCGATCAGCGCCAGGACCCAGACCAGCCGCTCCCGCAGCGGGATCCCGAGCGCTCCCAGCAGCGGCATCGCCAGCAGCGCCAGGAGGGTGACGTTCTGCCCGGAGACCGCGAGCAGATGACTGAGGCCGGCGCGGCGAAAATCTTCCTCGGTCTTCTCGTCGATCCGGTCGTCTTCGCCGAGGACGAAACTGCGGGCCAGCGCCGCCTCCCGGGCCGGCATCCCCTCGCCGAGCCCCTCGGACCCCCGCTGCCGGATCTCGCCGCTCTTCCCGAGTGCGACCAGGACCAGGACGGCGACCCCCAGCAGGACCGGTAATGCTGGGCGCGGCGAGCGCACGGCGGCCTAGGGCTGCAGGCGCGACCGCAGCGAATCCATCGTCGCCGGACCGATCCCGGGCACCTGGTCGAGCTGGTCGACCGAGGAGAGCCCGCCGTGTTCGTCGCGGAACTCGATGATGTCCCCGGCGGTCACCGGCCCGATTCCCTCGATCTCTTCCAGCTGCTCGACGGTGGCGGTGCCGAGGCTGATCGGTCCTTCGTCGGCGCTCGCGACCCCGGCGGTCGAGGCTCCTCCCGGCGCCCGCCTCGGCACCACCACCTGCTGCCCGTCCGCCAACCGCGCCGCCAGGTTGATCGCTTCCAGCTCCGCACCGGGCGCGGCACCTCCCGCGCGAGCCACGGCATCGTTCACCCGGCTGCCCGCCGGCATCCGGTAGACGCCGGGATCGCGCACGGCCCCGGTCACGTCGACGACCACCTCGCCCCCCGAGCCGCTGATCGAGAAGCTGCTCCCGACGGCGCTTCCGCCGTCGCTCGCCGATGCAAACGAGCTCTGGGTCGCCCCCTCCCCCCTGATCGCCCGCGCTCCGACCAGCAGCAGCGCCACCGCCACCGCCGCGTACACGATCACCTGGTTCCAACCCATCTCCGGCATCGCCGCCGATGCTGCCGAGAGAAAGCGCACCGGTGGCGCGCGCAAAGCAAATTTTCAGGAGAAAGAGGTGCGCAGAAGCGCGACTACGGGCTAGTAGTCGTCCTCGTCGTCATAGCCGCTTACCTCGGCGAGCTGGTCGCTGTAGAGCTCCGCTGCTGCCACGGGGGGCGACTGGATCGAGACGCAGGCGAGCTCGACGTCGCCCTCGTTTCCGATCGAGTGCTCGGTCGCGGGCGGGACCAGGATCAGGTCCCCCACGGCCACCTCCTGGGTGTCGCCGGCGACCGACATCGTGCCGCTGCCGCGGACCACGACATAGGCCTGCTCGGCCTCGCCGGAGGAGTGCAAGGTCTGCTTCGCGCCGCCCGGCACCGTCACCCAGGTGACGGAGAGGTTGCGCGAGCCGAGTTCGCCGGCGTCCATGAGGACGTGAGCCCGCAGGCGGTGCCACTCCTCGACAGCGGCTTCGTTCAGTCGTCTGACCAGCATTTCGCGGCTTTTCTAGCAGAACCCGACCGGACCGCGGAGGGCGCTACCGGACCACGAGGTTGACCAGCTTGCCTGGAACTACAATTTCTTTGACTATTTTTCCGCCGTCGAGATGACCGGCGACTTTGTCGCTGGCGCGGGCCAGCCGCAGCAGGTCCTCCTCCGAAGCCTCGGCCGGGACCTCGATCCGATCCCGCAGCTTGCCGTTGACCTGGACGACGAGCGTCACCGTCTCGCTGACCAGGAGCGCGGGGTCGGCCACCGGCCAGGGCTGCTCCCAGACCCGGCCGCCGGCGAGCCGGGAGAACACCTCGCTGGCGAGGTGCGGCGCGAAGGGGAAGATCAGCGAGGCCGCGGTGGCGGTGGCGAAACGGACCGCCGCGCCGCCCTCGGGGGTCCCGTAGAGCCCGTCCTTGAGCCGGTAGGTGTCGTTGACCAGCTCCATCACGGCCGAAATCACGGTGTTGAACTGGAAGCCGCGCTGGAAGTCCCGGGTCGCCTTCTCGATCGCCCAATGGGCCTTCGCCAGCAGATCCCGCACCTCGCCCCCGGCAGCCGGGTCGGGCTCGCCCGCCCCGGTCCGGCTCTCGGCCTCCTCGCAGAGCCGCCAGAGGCGCGAGAGGAAGCGGTTGACCCCCTCCACTCCCTCGTCGGTCCAGTCGCCGCCGCGCTCGGGCGGGCCCATGAAGCAGACGTAGGTGCGGGCGGTGTCGGCGCCGTAGCGATCGACGTAGTCGCCGGGGCTGACCGTGTTGCCCTTCGACTTCGACATCTTCGCTCCGTCGCGGGTGATCATCCCCTGGGTGAAGAGGTTGGCGAACGGCTCCTGCACGCCGACCTGGCCCAGATCAGAAAGCGCCTTGGTGAAGAAGCGCGCGTACATCAGGTGCAGGATCGCGTGCTCGACGCCGCCGATGTACTGGTCGACCGGCATCCAGTGGTCGACCGCGGCGCGGTCGAAGGCCGCCGCCGCGTTGTGCGCGTCGAGGTAACGCAGGAAGTACCAGGAGGAGTCGACGAAGGTGTCCATGGTGTCCGTCTCGCGCCGCGCTGCGGCGCCGCAGCGCGGGCACTCCGTCGCCACCCACTCCACAGCCGCCGCCAGCGGGCTCTTCCCCTGCGGCGCGTAGTCCTCGATCTCCGGCAGCTCGACCGGAAGCTGCTCCGCGGGCACCGGGACGATCCCGCACTCGTCGCAGTAGACGACCGGGATCGGCGCCCCCCAGTAACGCTGGCGCGAGACCAGCCAGTCGCGCAGGCGGTAGTTGACGGCGGATTCCCCGCGCCCCTCCGACCGCAGCCAGTCGACGATCTCCCCGTAGGCCTCGCGGTTGTTCTTCCCGTCGAAGCGTCCGGAGCCGGTCATCGGCCCGTCGCCGCTGTACGGCAGGCCGGCCTCGTCGCGCGCCTCCTCCTCGTCGCTCCCCTCGATCACCCGCACCACCGGCAGCCCGAACTTCTGGGCGAATTCGTAGTCGCGGCTGTCGTGACCGGGGACCGCCATGATCGCCCCGGTCCCGTACTCCATCAGCACGTAGTCGGCGACGAACATCGGGATCTCCTCGCCGTTCACCGGGTTGACCACAGAGCGGCCGAGCGGCACTCCGGTCTTCTCGCGATCCTCCGCACCGCGCTCCTCGGCCGACTCGCGGCCGACCCGGTTGACGTACTCGCGCACCTCCGCCTCGGCCGGCGTCCCCGACACCAGCCGCTCCAGCTCGGGGTGCTCGGGGGCGAGGACGAAGAAGGTGGCGCCGAAGAGGGTGTCAGGGCGGGTGGTGAAGACCGGGAAATCGAGGTCGACCCCTTCTTCGCACCGGAAGACCACTTGTGCCCCCTCTGAGCGACCGATCCAGTTGCGCTGCATCGTGATCACGTGGTCGGGCCAGGACTCGAGTGCCTCGAAGTCCTCCAGCAGGCGGTCGGCGTACTCGGTGATGCGGAAGAACCACTGCTCGAGGTTGCGCTGGACGACCTCGGTGCCGCAGCGCTCACAGCGGCCGTCGACGACCTGCTCGTTGGCCAGCACCGTCGCGTCCTTCGGGCACCACTGCACCGGCGCCTCGGTCCGGTAGGCGAGCCCCTTCTCGAACAGCTGGAGGAAGATCCACTGGGTCCAGCGGTAGTACTTGGGAGTGTGGGTCGCCAGTTCGCGCGACCAGTCGATCGAGATCCCCCACTCGCGGAACTGGCGCCGGAAGGACTCGATAGAGCGCTCGGTCGCAACCCGCGGCGGCTCGCCGGTCTTGATCGCGTTGTTCTCCGCCGGCAGGCCGAACGAGTCGTAGCCCATCGGGTGGATCACCTCGAACCCGTGGCGGCGGCGGAAATGGGCGATCGCGTCTCCGACCGCGTAGCACTTGAGATGGCCGACGTGGGGCTCGCCGGAGGGGTAGGGCAGCATCTCCAGCACATAGGACTTCGGCTTCGAATTGTCGAAGCCGGGCTGGCCGGGGTTGGCGACCTCCCAGGTCTTCTCCTCCGCCCAGACAGCCTGCCACTTGCGCTCGATCTCTTTCGGCTCGTAACCCGCCATCGCGGCTGCGATCTTACGAGGGGCGCCCGCGGCGGCGCGTCACCCTAGAACGGAACCGAGTAGGTGACCGAGCTCAGGTCTCGCAGGATCTGGGGCCAGAAGTAGACCTCGATCGCCGCCGCGATCAGCAGGACCGGGATCGCCAGGGCTACGGTGATGAAGGTCGCGGCGAGGAGCTGGTTCCACTCGCCGCGGCGGCTGGCGATCAGCCAGGCGGCGAGCGGGAGGAAGAGCGCAGTCAGCTCGGGGATCGCGTGCGGGAGCACGCTGAGGATCAGCTCGAAGCGGGAGATCTGCAGCTGGTAGGAGATCGACGAGCCCTGGAAGCCGAGGTAGAGCGCCTGCGTCGAGAGCGAGAAGAGGGTGACCGCGCAGACGAAGAGGATCGCGAACTCGCCCGCCTTGACGTGGATCCAGCGGTTGAACCCGGTCCGCTGGGCGGCGGCGATTGGCATCGAGGCGCCGGCGATGAAGCCGGCGACGCAGGCGGTGCCGTGGAGGGCGAGAACGAGCGAGTTGCGCCAGAGGATCGGCAGCAGGTCGCCGGGCTCGCTCGGGTGGGTGAGCCCGGCGATATGGACCGGCGTCAGGTCGGGAGTGATCAACCCGGCAACGAACCAGGTGGCCGTCAGCAGCGCCAGCGCGATCGAGAGGCTGAGCGCCAGCCAGGCCCGCAGCACCTGCCAGGGGCGCTCGCCCCAGGACTCGAGGGTGGCACGCGTGTCTCGCATGCCGTGGCTGAAGACATGCTGGTTGGCGCCGCTCATCTTCCGGGCACATCGGCAGCGGGGGCCGCTGGGTTGAGATCTCAGCGCTTGGCCGGCTCGGCGCCGCCGAGCTCGCGCTCGAAATCCTCGGCGAGGGCGGCGAGCTTCTCCAGCGGCACGTCCAGCCCCCCGGCGATGCGCCGCACGTTCCCCCAGGTCGGGTTGATCCGGCCCGACTCGATGTGGGAAATCCAGGTCGGGTGGATCTCCGCTTTGTGACCGAGCGCCTCCTGGCTCAGCTTTTTCTCCTGGCGGAGAGTGCGGATAGCCTTCCCGAGGCCGATCTGGGGGTCGTCGCGCCGCGGCATCTAGCGGAGGGAATTGGGCTCCCGGCCCAAGGTCCATAGAGGTGAACTCAGATCGCCGGATAGATCCCGCGACATGCGCCTTCCGGTACGTCTGGATTCGCCCACGGCGAAGCCGGGCTGGGCCCGAACGACTCGACGATGGAAGGCGGCTAGAGCTGCGTCAGATGCAGCCGGCGCCGCCCAGCTGGTGGGCAGAAGACGGCAGTGGAGCTGAGGGGGCTCGAACCCCTGACCTCATCGCTGCCAGCGATGCGCTCTTCCAGCTGAGCTACAGCCCCATTCACAGGGGTCAGTTTAGCGACGCTCAGGCGGCGCGTTGCTCCGGGCCCTGCTCCTCGTCGACGTCGAGGATCAGGTTGTCCGGTGCGGTGTGGCGCACCTTGAAGTCGAGGTTTGAGAGGTCCTCGAGTTCGCGCACCAGATCGGTCGGCTGGTCGAGGTTCATCGAGAAGGTCGCGCGGCCCTCGGAGAAGCGCTCGACAGAGATCTCGGAAGCGCCGATCTGGCCGACGGCGTCCTCGAAGCCGACCAGCTGGGAGAAGTCGTCGAGGGGACCGATCTCGAGCTTGACGCGGCCGGCGTAGAGGCCCTCGTCCTCGTCCTCGAGCGGCGGCTCCGGCTCGGGGGCCCGCTGGAGCGCCGGCTCGGCGTCGGTCAGCGCCTTCACCTTCTTGCTCACCTCGACCGCCTCGCGCAGTGCTTTCATCCGGATCCTGGTCGCCTGGCCCCGCGCCTGCGCCTCCAGCTCTTCGAGCCGGGAGGTGATCGCATCGAGCGAGGCGATACTGCGGTCGTGGCACTCGTTGGCCTCGCGCAGGCGCTGGCCGAGGACCCTGATCTCGCGCTCGCGCTCGAGCACCATCCCGGAGAGGACCTGCGTCTCACCCTCCAGCTCGTCGAGCTTCCCGCGCTGGGACTCCGACGTCAGCTCGAGGCCGAGGATGCGGGCGTCGCGGAGGGAGATCGCATCCTCCACATCCGTGCGCCGATAGCCGAACAGCGAACGCCTGAAGCCACTCATTGCGCGGCACCGTATGGGGGCGCTCGGACGTTACTTCGTCACATAGCCGCCGAGGAGGCCTCGGGAGCTCCGAAGTCGAGCTCCAAACGGGGCGCGTCGCGCCACAGCTCCTCCAGCCCGTAACGCTCGCGGGCGTCCGGGGTGAAAACGTGGAGGACGCAGTCGAGGTAGTCGAGAATCGTCCAGCCCGCTTCCCCTCCTCCGTCGACCCCGCCCGGCAGCAGGCCCGCCTCCCGCTTCACCCGCACCCGAACCTCGTCGACGATCGCCCGCGCCTGCCGTTCGCCGCGGGCGGTGCAGATCGCCAGGAAGTCGGTGTAGGCGACGAGGCCCCGCATGTCGAGGACGACGACGTCTTCGGCTTTTTTCGAGTCGGCGACCGCGGCCAGATGCCGCGCCAGCTGCTCGGACTGCGCCTGGTTCACCGGTAGATCCCCTTCTCTTCGATGTAGTCGGCGACGGGCTGCGGCACGAGGTAACGCAGCGGTCGTCCCTGCTTGGCCCGTTCCCGGACCGCCGAGGAAGAAACCCCGAACTGCGGCATCGCCAGCATCGTCGCCCGGCCCTCGCAGCCGAGGCTGCGCATCACCGCGTCGACCTCGGCGTCGGAGACCCCTTCGCGGCGCGCGACCGCGATCCGGGCCAGCTCGACCACGCGCTCCGGCCGCCGCCAGCTCTCGAGCCCGACCGCAGCGTCCGCCCCCATCACGAACACCAGCTCCCTGTCGGCCTGTTCCTCTGCAAGCGCCTCCAAGGTCTCATACGTGTAGGACGGCCCCTCTCGCTCGACCTCCAGCGCCGAGACCGAGAAGCGAGCGTCTTCGGCCGCCGCCAGCCGCGTCATCTCCATCCGCGCCTCCCGCCCCGGGTCGTCGGCGATCCGCTTGTGGGGGGCGCGGCCGGTCGGGACGAAGACGACCTCGCCGAGGCCGAGTTGCCAGAGTGCCTCCTGGGCGAGAGCCAGGTGGCCGAGGTGCGGGGGGTTGAAGGCCGACCCCAGCACGCCGATCGCGGCGCCGTGGTCGTCACTCACGAATCTGGCCGTCGCCGCGCGCCACGTACTTGAAGGTGGTCAGCTCGCGCATCCCGATCGGGCCGCGGGCGTGAAGCTTCTGGGTCGAGTTGCCGATCTCGGCCCCCATTCCGTACTCGAAGCCGTCGGTGAAGCGGGTCGTGGCGTTGACGTAGACCGCGGCGGCGTCGACGCCGTTGACGAAGGCCTCGGCCGCCTCGGAGTCGGCGGTGACGATCGCCTCCGAGTGGCCGGTGCCGTGGCGGTTGACGTGGTCGATCGCCTCCTCGACGCCGTCGACGACGGCGACCGCCATCTTCAGGCCGAGGTACTCGCTGCCCCAGTCCTCCTCGCCGGCGGGCCCGACGGGCACCTCGCCGGCGGCGGCGCGTGCGCGCTCGTCGCCGACCAGCTCGACCCCGGCCGCGCTGAGGTCGGCGAGGACGGCGGGAGCGACGCGGTCGGCGACCGCGGCGTCGATCAGCAGCGTCTCGGCGGCGTTGCAGACACCGGGGCGCTGAACCTTGGCATTGACGGCGATCCGCCGCGCCATCTCCGGATCGGCTTCGGCGTGGACGTAGACGTGGCAGTTGCCGGCGGCCGCGTACATCACCGGCACCGTCGCCACCTTCTTGATCGCCGCCTTGAGGCCTTCGCCGCCGCGCGGAATCAGCAAGTCGACCAGCCCCTCCTGGGTCGCCAGCTCGGCCAGCTCCTCATGACCGCCGCCGCCGAGCGAGAGCACCGCGTCCTCGGGCAGGCCGGCCTCGGCCAGCGCCTCGCGGACGATCGCCGCCAGCGCGGCGTTGGAGCGCTCGGCGTAGCTGGAGCCGCGGAGGACTATCGCGTTGCCGCTCTTGATCGTCAGCGCCGCGCAGTCGATCGTCACGTTCGGGCGCGCCTCGTAGACGACGGCGACGACTCCCAACGGCACCCGCACCTTGCGCAGGTCAAGGCCGCTGGCGAGAGTTTTCCGTTCCAGCTCCTCACCCACCGGGTCGTCGAGCGCCCCTACTACCCGCACCCCGTCGGCCATCGCGTTGACCCGATCGAGAGTCAGTCGCAGCCGGTCGCGGAGGGCGTCGGTGAGCCCGGCGGCGCGCTCGTCGGCGAGATCGCCCGCGTTCGCCTCGAGGATCTCTGCGCCGCGCTCTCTCAGCAGGCGCGCGGTTGCCTCCAGGGCGGCGTTCTTCGCCTCGGTGCCGGCGGTCGCGATCGCCCGCGCCGCCTGCTTCGCGGCGGCGCAGCTCTCTGCGACGGTGGTCTCGGTGGCGGCCATCGTGTAAGGGTAGCTGGGGCCTAGAACAGGACGAAGCGGTCGCGGTGGACGACCTCGTCGGCGGCGTGCGGCAGCAGTTCGCGAACCTGGGCGCTCTGCATCCCGATCACCCGCTGCAGCTCGCGCGAGGAGTAATCCGTGATGCCTTTGCCGATCGTCTCTCCGTCGCTGGCGACGTCGATCGCGTCGCCGGCCTCGAAGCTGCCCTCGATCGCGGCGATCCCGACCGGCAGCAGGCTGGAGCCGCTCTCGCGCAGCACGCGGGCGGCGCCGGCGTCGACGATCAGACGACCGCGAGCCGGCTTCGCGTACTTGAGCCAGAGCTTGAAGCTCGAGGTCCTGCCCTGGCCGGGCGCAAAGCGGGTCCCGCAGGCCTCGCCGCCGGCGGCCGCGCACAGGGTCCCGCCCCTGGTGCCGTTGCAGATCACCGCCGGGATCCCCGCCTGGCTCGCCATCTCCGCGGCCGCGACCTTGCTGCGCATCCCGCCGGACCCGAAGACCGAGGTGCGGTCCCCGATCTCGAGCCGGTCGAGCTGGGCGAAGTCGGTCACCTCGGCGATCAGCTCAGCCCCCGGATCGGTGCGCGGATCGCCGGAGAGCAGTCCCTCGACGTTGGTGAGGAGGACGAGCAGGCGCGCATCGAGCAGCACCGCCACCTGGGCGGCGAGGAAGTCGTTGTCGCCGAAGCTGATCTCGTCCGTGGCAGTGGTGTCGTTCTCGTTGACGACCGGCACCACGCCCCAGTCGATCAACCGCCGCAGCGTCTGGCGCGCGTTCAGGTAGTTGGTGCGTGCGCCGATGTCGGATGCCGTCAGCAGCACCTGGGCGGCGCGGGTGCCGTGCGAGGAGAGCCGGCTCTCGTAGGCGCGGAAGAGGTCCCCCTGGCCCACTGCCGAGGCGGCCTGCAGCTCGTCCATCGCCCGCGGCCGCGCCGGCAGCTCCAGCATCCGCATCCCGCGGGCGATCGCGCCGGAGGTGACCATCACCACCCGCTCTCCCTCCTGCTCCAGCCGCGCCACCTGCTCGCAGACGGAATCGAGCACATCGGTGCGCAGCTCGCCGTCGTCGGCGGCGACGATCGAGGATCCGAGCTTGACGACCAGGGTCATGGCGGGGAAAGTAGCCGAGATGGGGTCCGCAATCGGCTGGGGCGCGCTGGCCGCAAGCTCGCTGGTCATCGGCGCCGCGCTCAGCTTCGCCCGCCGCTGGCCGCAGCGGCAGGTCGGCTACGTCCTCGCCTTCGGCGCCGGCGCGCTGATCAGCGCCGTCAGCTTCGAGCTCGCCGCCGAGGGCATCGCGATCAGCGGCGCCGGCTACACGGGCGCGGGCCTCGCGGTCGGCGCCCTCACCTACTACCTCCTCGACGGCCTGATCTCGCGACGGATGTCGACCGCGACGCCCGCAAGGACGCCGGCCGCAGCGCCGGCCTTGTCACCGTCCTCGGCTTCGCCGTAGCCGCCGGCCTCTCCAGCCTCGACTAGCCGGCAGGATCAGCGCCTGCGACTTGCCGAAATCGAAGCTTCCCCTGTCCACCAGCCGACCAGACCAGCGACGACGGTCGCGCCAGTGAGCTCAGAGACCAGCTCACCAGCGAGAGCAGGACTCAAACGCGAATGGGACAGGACCAACGTAGTCCTGGGAAGCGTCCGAAGCCGCGATCGGCAGTAATGAGCTCGCTCCCGGACTCGATGGCTAGCGCAGCAAGATATGCGTCGGGGACGTCATTTCCTCGCGCGCCGACGGCCGAGCAAAGATCAGTGAAGAGCGGCCAGTGCCTTGCGCCAGGGGTCAAGTGGGTCGCGCCAGGCTGCCCCCGAAGGTCTTCGATCGCTTGGAGGGCAACCTGCCAAGGAGTTGGTTCATCGAAGATGCGCCCGTTGGTCACGATCCTAAGAAAGCCAGTGAGGCTGGCATCGCAAAGGGCATAGCTGCGACCCGATTCGATCTCTTCGCTGAGCCAGGTAGAAATGCCATCGTGCTGAGGAAGGTCCTCTCGATGGGCATAGACGAGGACGTTGACATCGGCGAGGATCACTTCGGGTGGGTCACTCTTCGGGGTGCAGCGGGCACATCTTCGTCCATCAGATCCCGGGTGGCGCGGTTGTCGTCGAGATCGACCCCGGGTCGGGTTCCGCCTTCTCCATACGTGGTCAGCCGGAAGGGCTTCGTTCTGCCCTGGCGCGGGCGAACAGCAAGACGCTCACGAAGGGACTCGTCGATGAGCTGAGTCAAGGTAATTCCTTGCGCTGCCGCGTGCACCTTTGCTTCTTTGAGGAGATCGTCCTCTAGCCGCACAGTAGTTCTCATATGTCAAAACATACCATCTAGACATATTTATGTCAGATGTGAAGCTCGAACTCGTGCTCGCCGATTCTCACGTCGTCGCCCGCTTCGAAGCCGGCGCGGTCGAGAGCGGCGAGGACGCCCATCTCCTTCAGCCGCTGCTCGAGGTAAGCGAGCGCCTCCTCGTTTTTGGTGTCGTGGCGTTCGAACAGCATCTCGACGCCACGGCCGAGGATGCGGAAACCGCCGTCCTGCTCGCGCTCGACCCAGTAGCCGCCCTCACCGGCGGGGCGGTAAACGCGGTGCTCGGCCTCGAATTCCTCGGCGGCGCTGGCAGCCGCTTCCAGGCTGGCAGGGGCCGCCTCGGGCAACTCGACGAGGATCTGCCGCCGCAGCTCGTCGAGGCTCTCGCCGGTGGCCGAGGAGATTGCGAGCACTCCCAACACTCGATCGCCCAGGCGCTCCCTCCAGGTCAAGACCGCAGCATCGACCTCCTCGGGCCGCAACAGGTCCCGCTTGCTGAGAGCGACCAGCTCCGGCAGGCGCTCGAGCCCGGCCCCGTGTGCCGCCAGCTCCCCCCGCACCGTCTCGTAGTTGGCGACGGGGTCTCCCTCCAGCGGCGCCAGGTCGACGAGGTGGACCAGCATCGAGCAGCGCTCGACATGGGCGAGGAATTCATGTCCGAGGCCGGCGCCCTCGGCCGCGCCCTCGATCAGCCCGGGGATGTCGGCGATCACCGCCTGACGATCCTCGCCCTCGATCGTGCCGAGGGCCGGCGAAATCGTCGTGAAGGGATAGTCGGCCACCTTCGGCGTGGCCCGCGTCAGCCGGCTCAGCAGGGAGGACTTGCCGGCATTCGGCAGTCCCACGAGTCCGACATCGGCAAGCAGCTTCAGCCGCAGCTCGATCCAGTCGGCTTCGCCGGCGCTGCCTTTCTCGGCGAAGCGCGGCGCCTGCCGGGTCGAGTTGGCGAAGCGGCGGTTGCCGTGCCCGCCGCGTCCGCCGCGCGCGACGACCGCCCGCTGCCCAGCCGCCACCAGGTCAATCGAGCTGCCGTCGACCGCCCTCGCCTGCGTTCCCGGCGGCACCGGGATCGCCATGTCCTCCCCCCGGGCCCCGTGGCGGTTCGACCCTTCCCCGTGCCGCCCCCGCTGCGCCCGGAAGTGCTTGCTCCCCTTGAGAGCCCCGAGGTCGCGCCGCGACGGGTCGCAGACCAGCACCACGTCGCCTCCGTGTCCGCCATCCCCGCCGTCAGGTCCACCCCGCGGCACGTGGGCCTCGCGCCGGAACGAGATCGACCCGTTTCCACCGGCGCCGCCCTCGACCCAAATTTTCGCCTTGTCGTACACGACGAGGAGGTTTTCAGGTCTCAGGACTGATTGATGAGCGCGAAGATCATTCCCCCGAAGCCCAAGACCAGGGTAAGGATCATCCCGGCAAAGAGCTGGAACGTCATTCTGTGCAGAGCAGCGATCTCAGAACGAACCGCGCGGAAGTCCTCGCGGGTTTCCTTGAACCCCGCATCGACCTTCTGGTTGAGGTCATCGAGGCGCTCGTCGGTCCAGCCTTCTCTTGCCATCACCGCCATGGTGCCAGGCTAGCGGACCAGATGCAACGTTTTGTACGCGCATCGTAAAAATTGCGCGCCAAGGGTGTGAAGAAAAGGATGCCGGAGCGCTAGTCCTGCAGAACCGAGATCGTGCGTCCCCTGCGGGACGGCTTGAAGTCCACGACGCCTTCCCGGGTCGCGAAGATCGTGTGGTCGCGGCCGATGCCGACGCCGTCGCCGGGCCAGAAGCGGGTGCCGCGCTGGCGGACGATGATCTCGCCGCCGGAGACGCGCTGGCCGGCGAAGACCTTGACGCCGAGCATGTTCGGGTTCGATTCGCGGCCGTTGCGGCTGGAGCCGAGACCTTTCTTGTGCGCCATGCCTAGCCTTTCCCTTTCAGTTTCGTCACCTCGAGGCGGGTCAGCTCGGAGCGGTGGCCGGCGCGCCGCCGGTAGCCCTTCTTCGCCTTGTATTTGAAGACTTTGATCTTGGGGCCGCGCAGGTGCTCGGTAACTTTGGCCTCGACTTTGACTTTCGCCAGGTCTTTGGCCCCGGCGACGACGTCTTTGTCGCCACGGAAGAGGACCGGGCGGAGGGCGACTTTGTCGCCCTCTTTGGCCTCGAGCCGGTCGACGAGCAGGGACGTGCCCTCCTCGACTTTGTACTGCTTGCCGCCGCTCTCTATGACTGCGTAATCGCTCATTCGTCCTTGCTGCCCTGTTTGGCGCGCGAACGCCCACGACCGCCCCGGCGGCCACGACTGCGTTTGCGCGAGGAAGTCGAGGATTCTAGCTGGGAGCCGTTTTTCTCGTCTCCTCCGGAGCCGTTGGGCGACTCCCCTCCTCCTCCCAGCAGCGAGGCGATCGCCGCCGAGCGCTCGACCTCGTCGATCCGCACCAGCTTGCGCTCGCCGACGTAGGGACCGCCGCCGGTGACGCTGACGATGTAGGAGTCGATCCGGGCGACGGCGTCGTCGGCGTTGTACATGTGCGGCTCGTCGATCTTGACCAGCACCTCCTCGCCGACCTTGAACGGCAGCGCCCGCTCCTCGATCTCGCTGCGGCTGCCGGACTCGACCAGCTCGAAGGTGCCGATCGGCAGGGCGTCGCCGCCCTCGAAGTGGAAGCGCTTGCCGGTCTCCTCCTCGAGCTCGGCCAGTCCGCTCTCGTCGTCGGTCAGCTCGTGCGCCACCTTCGGGTTGACGCGGATCAGGAAGGCCTCGACGTCGCCGTGCTCGGCGGCGATGTCCCGCAACCTCGAGATCCCTTCCAGCGCCACCGTCTCGGCCGAGAGGACGACCCCCTCGCCGTGGCAGGTCGGGCAGGGGGCGGTGAGGATCTCCCGCACCCCGTCGGTGACGTTCTGGCGGGTCATCTCGACCAGGCCGAGCGGCGAGACCTCCACCACGTAGCTCTTCGACTTGTCGGCGTCGAGCGCTTTGCGCATCGTCTTCAGGACCTTGTCGCGGTTGCTGGCCCGGGCCATGTCGATGAAGTCGACGACGATGATGCCGCCGATGTCGCGCAGGCGCAGCTGCCGCACCGCCTCCTCCGCGGCCTCGGTATTGACCTTGGTGATCGTCTCCTCCAGGCCGCCTTTGCCGCGGCCGGTGAAGGAGCCGCTGTTGACGTCGATCACCGTCAGCGCCTCGGCGTAGTCGATGATCAGATAGCCGCCGGAGGGAAGGTCGACCCGTCGGTTCAGGGTCGACTCGATCGCCTCGTTGACCTTCCATTTGTCGAACAGCGGCTTCGTGCCCTCGTAGAGCTCGACGCCGCCGACCAGCTCGGGGGCGGTGCGCTGGAAGAAGCTCGTCACCCGCTCGAACTGCTTTGGCGAGTCGATCACCGCCTTCTCGAACTCGTTGAGGAAGACGTCGCGGAGGACGCGGACCGAGAGGTCGGCCTCCTGGAAGACAAGCGAGGGCGCCTTCGTCTGCTCGGAGCGGCGCTGCAGAACCTCGTTCAGCTTCTGCAGGTAGCCGATCTCGCGCACGAAGTCGGCTTTTTTCGCCCCGTGGGCGGCGGTGCGGACGATCAGCCCGCCCGGCCCCTTGTAGGTGCGGTCGACCATCTTGCGCAGGCGGTCGCGCTCTTTGTCGGCGAGCCGGCGGCTGACGCCGACGCCGCTGCCCTGCGGGGAGTAGACCAGGTAGCGGCCGGCGATCGAGAGGTTCATCGAGAGCCGGGCGCCCTTCGTCTTCAGCGGGTCCTTGACCACCGCGACGAGGATCTCCTGTCCCGGCTTGATCAGCTCGTTGATGCGGCGGCCGCTGCCGCGGCCGCGCTTCGGAGCCTGTTCACCGTTGGGGAGGACGATCTCGTCGACGTGGAGGAAGCCGTTGCGCTCGAGGCCGATGTCGACGAAGGCGGCCTCCATCCCGGGCAAGACGTTGTCGACTTTGCCCTTGTAGATATTGCCGACGATCGAACGCCGGCCGCGGCGCTCGATGTAGAGCTCCGCGACGTTGGCTTTGCCGCCCTTCTGCTTTGCCTCGAGGACGGCGACACGGGTCTCGCCGCGCTCGGCGGAGACCAAAATCGTTTTTTTCATTTGTCTTTCAGCTCAGTTCAAGTTGGAACGCAATGCCGGATCTCTCATTTCCAGAGATCACCAGGCGAACCTTCCCCTCTGACTGAGATGCGCTTGGACGTTGATGCTCTGAAGAACTCCGATTGCCAGGAAAGTAGCGAGCACGGAGGACCCTCCGTAACTCATCAACGGCAGGGGGATCCCGGTGATCGGCATGATCCCGAGGTTCATCCCCACGTTGACGAAGGTCTGGAACAGCAGCGCGACGGCGATGCCGCCGGCCACCAGGGTTCCGTAGGCGTTCTTCGAGAGTGTCGTGATCCGCAGCGCCCGCCAGAAGAGCAGGGCGTAAAGGGATAGGACGAACGCGGCGCCCATGAACCCGTAGCGCTCACCGATCACCGCGAAGATGAAGTCGGTGTGCCGCTCGGGAACGAAGTCGAGCCGCGTCTGGGTGGCTTTGTCGCCACGGCCGGTGAACTGACCGGAGCCGGTGGCGATCACTGATTGGTTCTGCTGGTAGCCCGCGCCGCCTTCGTGCTCGTGGGGGTTGAGGAAGGACGTCAAACGTTCCTCCTGGTATCCCTTGAGCAACGGGAACCCGGTCGCCGGTGCGACGACCAGGACGACCGCGACGAGCGCGGCGAGGGCGCCGCCGATGACCGCGAAGTGCGTCCATGCGACGCCCCCGAAGTACATGACGGCAAGGGTGGCGACCACGTACACCAGGGAGGTGCCGAGGTCGGGTTGTAGGAAGACGAGCCCGGCCGGGGCCAGGCCGAGGCAGAGGTAGCGGACGGTGCGCTGCACCGCCGACCCCCGCCTGGCGCCGTCGATCACGAACCCGGCAAGCGCGAGCACGAGCAGGAGCTTGCCGAGCTCCGACGGCTGGAAGCTGAAGAAGGGAAGTTCGAAGGCGCGCCGCGAGCCGCGGGCGGCGAAGCCGAAGAAGAAGACGAGGGTGACGCTGGCGCAGAGGAAGGTGTAGATGCCGACCCGCAGCTCGCGGAAGCGCGAGTAGTCGATTCGCGTCATCAGCACCATCCCGACGATCCCGAGGGCGGCGTAGATCGCCTGCCGCTCGAGGAAGTAGTTGGGGTCGCCGGGGATGTCGTTCTGGGTCGCCTCGCCGAGGACGAAGACGCTGAAGGCGATCAGCGCGAAGGCCGCGATCGTCAGCGGCCAGTCCAGGTGGGCGAGGCCGAGGCGCTCGGCGATGCCGACGCGGACCGCGAAGGGCTCGGGCCGGGCGTTCCTGGTGCGGGTTGCGTAGGTGTTCATTCGGCTCCACCGCCGCTGGCGACGGCTGACGCCTGCTTGTCGTAGATGGCTTCGAGGATGTCGAGCACGACCGGGGCCGCGGATTCGGCTCCGAAGCCGCCTTCCTCGACGGTGGCAATCGTCACGATACGCGGGTTCGGGTACGGAGAGAGCGCCGCGAACCAGGATTGGTCGCCGTGGCCTCGCCGTTCCGCGGTTCCCGTCTTCCCTGCGATGTCGATCGGGAAGCCGCCGAAGACGCCGGCCGCGGTGCCTTCGCCTTCCTGCGCGGCCGCGTGCAGGCCTTCGAGGATGGCCGTACGGTAACCGGGGTCGATGTGGACCTCCCGCTGGGGTTTGAAGTCGAATTCCTTCACCACCCGCCCGGCCGCGTCCTCGACTTCGAGCCCCACGTGCGGGGTGACGATCTTGCCGCCGTTGCCGAGCGCCGCGTAGGCGAGCGCCATCTGCAGCGGGTTGGTCTGCAGGTCCCCCTGGCCGGTGGCCAGCTGGATGTTGTCGCCGGAGGACCAGGGGCGGTCGGCCAGTTCTTCCTGGTAGAGCTGGTCGCGCCAGGCTTTGCTCGGTAGCAGGGTTTCGCCTTCCTCCGGAAGGTCAAGACCGGCCGGGCGGCCGATCCCCAGCTCGTGCGCCTCATCCTGCAGCTCGTTCGTCTTCCACATGTCGAGGCCGAGCAGGTAGAAGTAGACGTCGGAGGAGACCTGGAGGGCGCGGCGCAGTTCTACCGGCCCGTGGGCGACGCCGCCGGCGTTTTCGAAGGTTTCGCCGCCGACTTCGATCTGACCGCCGTCCTGGACCACCTCGTCGGGCGTGATGTAGCCGTTTTCCAGCGCCGCCAGGGCGGTGATGATCTTGAAGATCGATCCCGTCGGGTAGGCCGCTTCGGTCGCCCGGTTGACCAGCGGCGCCAGGACTTCGTCCCGGTACAGTTCGTCTACCTGCGCCTGCGTCGGTTCGATCAGGTCGGCTGGATCGAAGGTGGGGTTTGACCCCATCGCCAGGATCTGGCCGTTGTCGATGTTCATCGAGATGAACGCCCCCGGCAGCCCCCGCGCCGCCAGTCCGGCTTCGCCGGCGCTCTGGACGTCCCCGTCGATCGTCAGCTTGAGGCTGTCGCCCGGCGTCGGCGGGATCGAAACCAGCTGCCCGCCCGGCGTCGGCTGTCCCAGCGCGTTGACCTGGACCCGGGTCAGCCCCGGATCGCCGCGGAGGAACTGGTCGTAGGCATACTCGGCCCCCGACTGTCCGATCTCGTCGCCGGGCTCAAGTCCTTTGTACTGCGGTTCCTTCAGCTCTTCTTCTTCGATCTCGCCGACGCTGCCGAGGACGTGCGCGGCCCGGGATTCGTCGGGGTAGTGGCGGACGAAGACCCTTTGCACCGCCACGCCGGGGAATTCGTCCTGGTTTTCTTCCACGTAGGCGACGAGGTCGAAGCCGACGTCGCGCCGCAGCGTCACCGGCGCCCCGGCGGCAACTTCTTCGCCCTCCGCGATCGCCCGCCGGACCTTACGCAGGGACATGTGGGCCAGCTCTCCCAGCCGCGCCAGCTCGGCCCGTTCCTCGGCCGGATCTGAGGGCAGTTTCGCGGTGTTCAGCTGCAGCGCCAGGCTGGTGCGGTTGTCGACCAGGACTTCCCCGTTGCGGTCGAGGATGTCCCCGCGAGGGGCGATCACTTTGAACTCGCGGGTGCGGTTGTTCTTCGCTTCGGCCAGGTACTCCTCGCCGGAGAGGACCTGCAGGTTCCAGAGGCGGAAGAAGAGGACCACGAAGAGGACCACCCCGGCCCCGCCGACGACGGCGACGCGGAGGGAGAGGCGGCTGCCCTGGGGCATGTGGTCGTTGCGGGCGAACATCGCTCTCTAGGCTCCCAACACCGAAGGTCGCCGGTTGCGCCGCAGCATCGGCTCCTCGACCAGGGCCGGCCGCAGCGCCCGCCGCACCCCGATGTAAATCGCCCAGCCGCCGAAGAAGGCGAAGATGCTCTTCAGCAGGACGTCGCGGACGATCAGGGCGCTGACCGGGGCGTCGAAGCCGAGCATCATCTCGACCGCGCCAAACCCGAGCTCGGCGAACAGGGTCAGACCCATGCAGAGCAGCGGCGGCACCAGCGGGCTGTGGATCTCGAAGCGCTCGCGGAAGAGCCCGGCGAGGTAGCCGACCGCGATTAGCACCAGGGACCCGCCGCCGAGCGGCACGATCAGCAGGCAGTCGAGCAGGAAGCCCGCGGAGAAGCCGCAGACGGCGCCGGTGAGGGAGCCGCCGAGGAGCCCGAGGACGACTACGAGGGCCGGAAGCAGGTCCGGGCTGACGTGGAAGAGGGCGACCTGGGAGAAGAAGGAGAGCTGCAGGATGACGCCCCCAATCACGATCGCGACGATGCGGACGACGATGTTCGGGGTAAGGATCACCCGCGAGATCCTCCGGTCAGGACCTGAACGAGGTCTAAGTTGCGGAGGTCGGCGAAGGGCCGGACGTGGACCTGCTGCTGGGCCTCCTGCTCGAGCACCGGCGCTTCGACCACTTCGCCGAGCGGCAGGTTCGGGGGGTAGTCCGACTCGTATCCCAGGGCGCGCCAGCCCGAGGTGACGACGTCCTGCCCTTTTCCGATCAGCTTTTCGGCGCTGAGGAAGTCGAGGACGAGGTCGCCGGGGTCGCCGACCACCGGTTTCACCAGTCCCTGAACGCCACTGGGGACGATTTTCGACGCGACGGCGCTGGAGTGGTCGGCGATCAGCGTCACCCTCGCCGAGGCGCCGGTGACCGCGGAGACCTTGCCGACGAGGCCGTCGCCGTTGACGACCGGGTCGTCGACCTCGACCCCGTCTCCGGAGCCGACGTCGATCGTCACGTCGGCGAACCAAACCGTTGGCGAGCGGCTGATGACACGACCGGTCACCGGCGTGTAGCCGCCCGGAATCGCGCCGCTGCCGTCGAGCTTGACCAGCTTGCGCAGCTGCTCGTTTTCGGCCAGCGCCGCCTTCGCACCCACCGACTGTTCCCGCGCCGCTTCCAGTTCGCGGTGCAGGCGTGCGGTGCGGCCCTTGGCGTCGAAGGTCTCGTCGAACCAGTTGACAAGGTCGCGGGCGGGCTTCAGCGCCCGGTCGGCGACCGACTGGATCGGGCTGAAGACGGTGCTGACGCCGCGCTGCATGCCGTTTGAGCCCTGCCCGTAGGTGAGGGTCAGCAGGGCGAATGAGCCGACTATCAGCAGCGCGAGCACCGCCCTGCGGCGGCGTACTTGCTTTCGATACACGTTGTGGACCTGAGTTCTCGGGTGGTTCGCATCGGGGCCGCGGCCGGCTAGCGCCGGGGTCGCGCTCCGTTGTTCTGACCGGCGCGGTGGATCGTCTCGACCTCCTCGAGCGAGATGCCCGAGCCGACCGCCACGCACGTCAACGGCGACTCTGCCAGTTGGCAGGGCATCTGGCACTCGTCGCGCAGTCGCTGCTCTAAGCCTTGCAGGAGCGCGCCCCCTCCGGCCAGAGTGATGCCGCGGTCCATGATGTCACCCGCCAGCTCCGGCGGGGTGCGGTCGAGGGTCTCCTTTACGGCGGCGACGATGTGACTGACCGGCTCCTCCAGTGCCGCTCGAACCTCCTCGGAGGTCAGCTCGATCGTCTTCGGCAAGCCGGAGACGAGGTCGCGGCCGCGGATCTCGGTCCGCACCTCCTCGGGCAGCGGCGAGGCGGAGCCGGCCTCGAGCTTCACCTCCTCCGCGGTCTGAGTGCCGATCGCCAGTTTGTAGTTCTGCTTGCAGTGGGCGACGATCGCCTCGTCGAGCTCGTCGCCGCCGACCCGGATCGACTGCGAGACGACGATGCCGCCGAGGCTGATCACCGCGACCTCGGTGGTGCCGCCGCCGACGTCGACGATCATCGAGCCGGTCGGCTCGGCGACCGGCAGACCGGCGCCGATCGCCGCCGCCATCGGCTCCTCGATCAGGTAGGCCTGGCGGGCGCCGGCGGAGAGACAGGCCTCCTCGACCGCCCGCTTCTCGACCCCGGTGACGCCGGAGGGAACGCAGACGACGACCCGGGGGTGGGCGAAGCGACTGGAGTGGACCGACATGATGAAGTGACGGAGCATCTGCTCGGTGACGTCGAAGTCGGCGATCACGCCGTCCTTGAGCGGCCGGATCGCGGTGATCGTCCCCGGCGTTCGGCCCAGCATCCGCTTCGCTTCGACCCCGACGGCGTGGACCTGGCCGCTGAGCGAGTCGATCGCGACCACCGAGGGCTCGGAGAGGACGATTCCGCGCCCGCGCACGTAGACGAGCGTGTTGGCGGTACCGAGGTCGACGGCCATGTCGCGGCCGCCGAGGCGGATCTTGCCGAAGATGCCCATTTCCAGGGCCGATGATGGCAAACGCGTCTTAGCGTTCTGTGAGCCTCGTTTAGGCGCGCTCGAACAACTCCGGGGCCAGCTCGGCCAGCAGCCCGACCGGCAACCCCACCACGTTGGAAACGCTCCCCTCGAGCCGCTCCACTAGGCTCGACCCGAGCGTCTGGATCGCGTATCCCCCCGAGCGCCCCTCCCACTCCCCGAACCGAACGTACCGCTGCTTTTCCGCCTCAGAAAGCCGTTTGAACACCACCGTCGTCTCCTCCACCCCAACCCGCTCCTCCCCATCGGCAACGACCACCAACCCACTCATCACCGTATGGGCCCGCCCACTCATCCGATCGAGGTAACTCCGCGCCTCCGAAGCATCCGCGGGCTTCCCGAGTACCTCCCCCTCCAAGACCACGTCCGTGTCACAAGCGATCACCAGGCGCTCCGGTTGGGAGGGCGGGGTGCCGAGCACGTTTTTGGCGCGCGCAGGTACCCCGCCCTCCCCCAGCGCCCTCGCCTTGGCAAGAGCGTTCAAGCGAACCAGCTCCTCAGCGTCCCCGCTGGCCAGCTCCTCGACACCAGGGACAACGACGTCGAATTCCAACCCCAGCTTCTGCAGGATCTCCCGCCGCTGCGGAGACCCGGATGCAAGCGTGACCCTCAGGACAGCTCGGGGAACCAGATCCCGATCTCGCGCTCGGCCGACTCGTCGGAGTCGGAGCCGTGCACCATGTTGAAGGTCACCTCGAGCGCGAAGTCGCCGCGGATCGAGCCGGGGGCGGCCTCGACCGGGTTGGTGGCGCCGATCAGCTGGCGCGCCGCCTTCACCGCTTCCTCCCCCTCCAGCACCATTGCCACCAGGGTGCCGCCGGTGATGAAGGAGACGAGCTCGCCGAAGAAGGGCTTGTCGGTGTGCTCGGCGTAGTGCTGGTTGGCGATCTCCTCGCTGGCGCGCATCGACTTCAAGGCGGCGATCCGCAGCCCCTTGCGCTCGAAGCGGGCGATCACCTCGCCGGTGAGGGCGCGTTCGAAGGCGTCAGGCTTGACGAGGATCAGGGTCCGGCTCACGGCGGGGGCTCCTTTGCTCTTTGGTTTCGGGGTCCCCTTGCTCCGCCTCCGGCGGCGCTTTCCTGCGGCGCGGCGGCGACTGGCGCTGCTGCGGCGGGCGCTCTTCGGGGTTCCTACGTTTGCGGCGCGGCCGCTCGCCGCCGCCGAGGCTGGTCTCGCAGTAGGGGCAGAGGCCCCAGCGAGGGTCGACCGGCTTGCCGCAGGTCGGACAAGGGTCCTTCAGCCGCTGCTGGCAGTTGGGGCAGCGCAGGTAGTTTTTCTCGACCGGGTACTCGCAGTTGGGGCAGCTCTGGTCGCGCAGCTGCCGCACCCGCAGCTCGGCCGCTTTGATCTCCAGCTCCCGCTCGTGCGCGTCCTCCAGGTACTCCGGCGGCCGCACGATCGCGTAGACGGCCGTGCCGATGAAGGGGAAGAAGGAGGCGACGGTGGCGCAGGCGACGAGGAAGGGATCGGAGAGGCGGCGGCGGGCGTCGAGGTAGGTGTAGACGATGAGCGCCAGCCAGAGCACTACCAGCATCAGCAGGAAGAGGGTGGCGACCAGATTGAGGCCGTCGTTGGTGATGCCGAAGATCGCTAGAGGCATAGGCAGGGGTTTGGGCTGGGGGGCGCGCCGAAGGGGCGGCAGTCTACTTCGCCGTAGGCGACGCTAACCCTGTCCCTAGAGGAAAAGCCTTCCGAAGAGGTAGCCGACGCCGAAGAAGACCAGGATCACGATCGCGACGACGGCGGCGACCAGCCCCATCATCGAGAGCAGTTCGGAACCGGCGCTGCGAGGGCGATCCATGCCCGAATCCTCGCACAGTCAAGCCGCCATCAGAGCCCGCGCGGGGGCGATTGCATAGTGGGAACCGGCGACGAGGAGGGCGCCTTCCGGAGGGCCGGCGGCGAGAGCCCTCCCCCGCTCCAGCGCGGCCGCGAAGTCGGCCACTGCCTCCGCCTCCAAGCCGGCCGCCTCGCAGGCGGCGACCAGATCCGCCGCGGGGCGCGAACGGGCACCGGGACGGCCATGGCCTTCCAGCGCGCTCGAGGGCAGCTCGGTGCAGACGGCGCGGTCGAGGACGGGTGCCAGCGCCGCCACCATCGCCGTCGCGTCCTTGTCGGCCAGGACGGCAAGGACGGCGACCACGGGCTTGCCGTCGGCGATACCGGGCAGCGAGCTCGCCAGAGCCGCGGCCCCGGCCGGGTTGTGGGCGGCGTCGAGGAAGACCGGCGGCCGCTCGGCGATCCGCTCGAGGCGGCCGGGGACTGTGACCGCAGCGGCGGCAGCGGCGACCCGAGCGGGATCCAGCGGCCGCCCGAGGAAGGCCTCGGCCGCCGCGCAGGCGATCGCGAAGTTGCGACGCTGGAACTCGCCCGGCGCCCGCAGCCGTACCTCGGGGCCGGGATCGGCGGGGGCTCGGACCAGGCGCGCCCCCCGCTCGCGCGCAGTCGCCTCGGCCAGCGCCGCCACCTCCGCCGAGACCTCGCCCAGCACCAGCGTCGTCTGATCGCGCAGCACCGCCAGCTTCTCGGCCGCGATCTCGAGCTCGGTCTCCCCCAGCCACCCGGTGTGGTCGAGGCCGATCGAGGTGAGGACGGTGACTTTGGAGGGGATCGTGTTGGTTGCGTCGAGACGACCGCCGAGGCCGGCCTCGATCACGGCCACCGCGACCTTCGCCCCCGCCAGGGCGACGAAGCTCGCGGCGGTCGCCGCCTCGAACTGGGTCACCGCCTCCCCCTCCTGCAGGCTGCGATCGACCCCCTCGGCGGCGCGGGCGACCTGCTCCACCGCCTCCGCCCACCGCCTCGGCTCGATCTCCTCGCCGCCGATCAGGGTCCGCTGCGACCAGCGCTCGGTGTGGGGGGACACCAGCGCCCCCGTGCGGAGTCCGTGCGCTTCCAGCAGCGCCGCGGTCATCCGCGTCGCCGAGGACTTGCCGTTGGTGCCGACTACGTGGACGGAGGCAAACCGGTGCTGCGGCAGGCCCAGCGCCGTCGTCAGCTTGCGCATCCGCTCGAGCCCAAGCCGCCAGCCGACCGGTTCGAGGGAGTCCAGATATGCGTCCGGGTCCAAGATCAGTCGGCGGCGCGTCCGCGCCGTCTAGCTCAGCTCGGCGAGTTCGTTGCGGTAGCGCTCCAGCTTCCCCCGCTCCTCCTCGACCACCTCGGCCGGGGCCTTGGCGACGAAGCCCTCGTTGCCGAGCTTGCGCTCGCCGCGCTCGACCTCGGCCTGCAGCTCCTCGCGGCGCTTCGCCAGCCGCTCGGCGACGGCGGCGGCGTCGAGCGCTTCGGAGTCCAGCACCCGCACCGGGCCAACGGAGGCCACCGGCTCGGCCCCGACGCCGTCGAACTCGAAGCGCGAGAGGCGCGAGACGAAGTCCGGCGGCTCGACCCCGTCGATCACCGCCGGCAGGGTCGCCGCCGCCGGCACACCGGCGAGGTCGCGCCAGGCGCGCAGGCGCTGGGTCAGCCGGATCCCGCTCTCGACGTCCTCCTCGGCGGCCGGGTCGACCAGGGACTCGTCGGCGACCGGGAAGGGGTGCATCGCTAGGTGACCCTCGCGGGCCGGGTGGTAGCTCCAGATCTCCTCGGTGACAAAGGGCATCAGCGGGTGCAACAGCGCCAGCACCCGTTCCAGCGCGTAGAGCAGCGTCGCCGCGACCTCCTCCTCGCCGTCGTAGAGGCGCGGCTTGACGATCTCCAGGTACCAGTCGCAGAGGTCGCGCCAGAAGAACGAGTAGGCCTCCTGGACGGCGTGGGCGAAGTCGTAGGTCTCAAGCTTCGCGGTCACCGAGGCGATCGTGCGCTCCAGCCGCGAGAGCAGCCAGCGGTCCTCGACGCAGGTCGGCCGCGGCGCCGGCGCCGTCTCTGCCGCGTTGAGGAGGATCAGCCGGCTCGCGTTCCAGAGCTTGTTGGCGAGGTCGCGGCCCTGCTGAACCTTGGCGTCGGAGAAGCGCACGTCCTGGGTCGAGGACATCGCCAGCAGGCCGAAGCGCAGCGCGTCGGCGCCGTGGACGTCGATTTCCTCCAGCGGGTCGATCCCGGTGCCGAGGCTCTTCGACATCCGCCGCCCGTCGCGAGCCTGGATCACCGAGTGGACGTAGACATCGCGAAAGGGGATCGCGCCCGGGAACTCGAGTCCGGTCATGATCATCCGCGCCACCCAGAGGAAGAGGATCTCGCGCGCCGTGGTCAGGAAGCTGGTCGGGTAGAAGGCGCGCAGCTCCGGGGTCTCGTCGGGCCAGCCGAGCGTGGCGAAGGGCCAGATCGCCGAGCTGAACCAGGTGTCGAGGACGTCCTCCTCCTGGCGCAGCTCGCCACCGCAGGCGTCGCAGCGCTCGGGCGCCGCCGCCGGGTCCTCGGCGACGAAGACCTCACCGCAGGCGTCGCAGTACCAGACCGGGATCCGGTGCCCCCACCAGAGCTGGCGGGAAATGCACCAGGGGCGGATCTCCCCCATCCAGTCGAGGTAGACGCGCTTCCACTGCGAGGGCGTGATGCGGACTTCGTCCCGCTGGACGACCTCGATCGCCGGCTGCGCCAGCTCGTCCATGCGGCAGAACCACTGCAGCGAGATCAGCGGCTCGATCCGCTCGCCGGAGCGGTGCGAGAAGGGGACCGAGTGGGTGTAGGGCTCCTCGGCGCGGAGCCGGCCCTCGGCTCGCAGCGCCTCGACCACGGCTTGCTGCGCCTCGGCCGCGGTGAGGCCGGCGAACTCGCCCGCCTCCTCGGTCATGCGACCGTCGGGACCGATCACGCCGATCTCCTCCAGCCCGTGCTTACGGCCGATCTCGAAATCGTTGGGGTCGTGGCCGGGGGTGATCTTCAGCGCCCCGGTGCCGAACTCGACGTCGACGTGGTCGTCGGCGATGATCGGGATGCGGCGGCCGACCAGCGGCAGCACGCAGTGCTGGCCGACCAGGTCGGCATAGCGCTCGTCGTCGGGGTTCACCGCGACGGCGGTGTCAGCCAGCATGGTCTCCGGCCGCACGGTGGCCACGGTCAGGACCCGATCGGAGCCCTCGACGGGGTAGTCGATCGAGTGGAGGGCGTCCTCGACCTCGCGGTTCTCGACCTCCAGGTCGGAGATCGCCGAGTGCGAGCCCGGGTCCCAGTTGACCATGTAATTGTCGCGGTAGATGTAGCCCTTGTCGTAGAGCTGCTTGAAGACGCGGTAGACGGCCTTGACGTAGCCCTCGTCGAGGGTGAAGCGCTCGCGCTCGTAGTCGCAGGAGGCGCCGAGCCGCTTGTACTGCTCGACGATCCGCGAGCCGTACTCGGCTTTCCACTCCCAGACCCGCTCGACAAAGGCCTCGCGGCCGAGGTCGTGGCGGCTCACGCCTTCCTTCTTCAGCTCTTTCTCGACCACCGCCTGGGTGGCGATCCCGGCGTGGTCGGTGCCGAGGATCCAGAGCGTGTTCTTCCCACGCATCCGGTTCATCCGCACCAGGGCGTCCTGCATCGACCCGTTCAACGCATGCCCCATGTGCAGCGCCCCGGTCACGTTCGGCGGCGGGATCGCCACCGAGAAGTTCTCCTCCGCCGTCCCCTCGGCCTCAGGGTGGAAGTACCCCCCCTCGATCCACTCCGCAAAGATCCGCCCCTCGACCTCCGAGGGGTCGTAGCGAGTCGTGCTCTCGAGTTTCTGACGGTCCCCCGCGCTCACGGGGGCGAGTCTAAAGACGCTAAGCGGATTCCTCGCTGAGCCCTTCGTCAACCGGGCCGATGTCCTGCTGGACGGCCTCGGTGACGAGGGTCGGGCGGCGGCCCTCGGTGATCGTCTCCTTGGTGACGACGCACTTGGTGACGTCGCGGCGGGAGGGCAGCTCGAACTGGACGTCGAGCAGGGTCTCCTCGAGGATCGAGCGCAGGCCGCGGGCGCCGGTCTCGCGCTCCAGCGCCTTGTCAGCGATCGCCTCCAAGCTGTCCTCGGAGAAGACGAGCTCGATGTCGTCGAACTCGAAGAAGCGCTGGAACTGGCGGGTGAGGGCGTGGCGCGGCTCGGTCAGGATCGTGGTCAGGTCGTCGCGGCTGAGCTGGTGGATCGCCGTGATCACCGGCAGGCGGCCGATGAACTCGGGGATCAGGCCGTACTCGATCAGGTCCTCGGGCAGCACCTGCTCGAACCACTCGCCCGCGTCTTTCTTCTCGCGCGAGGAGATTTCGGCTCCGAAGCCGATGCCGCGGTCGCCGACCCGGCGCTCGATCACCTTGTCGAGCTCGGCGAACGAGCCCCCGCAGACGAAGAGGATGTTGGTGGTGTCGATCGTCAGGAACTCCTGGTGGGGGTGCTTGCGCCCGCCCTGCGGCGGCACCGAGGCGGTGGTCCCCTCGAGGATCTTCAGCAGCGCCTGCTGGACGCCTTCGCCGGAGACGTCGCGGGTGATCGACGGGTTGTCGGCTTTGCGCGCGATCTTGTCGATCTCGTCGATGTAGATGATCCCGGTTTCCGCCTTCTTGACGTCGAAGTCGGCGGCCTGGATCAGCTTCAGAAGGATGTTCTCCACGTCCTCGCCGACGTAGCCGGCCTCGGTCAGCGCGGTGGCGTCGGCGATCGCGAAGGGGACGTTGAGGATCCGCGCCAGGGTCTGCGCCAGCAGGGTCTTGCCGCAGCCGGTCGGGCCCAGCATCATGATGTTCGACTTCTGCAGCTCGACCTCGGTCTCGTCTGACTGGGCGATCTGCACCCGCTTGTAGTGGTTGTAGACGGCGACCGAGAGGGAGCGCTTGGCGGCGTCCTGACCGACCACGTACTCCTGCAGGACGTCGAAGATCTCCTGCGGCTTCGGCAGGTTCTCCAGCTCGAAGGCGGGCGGCGCCGTCAGCTCCTCGTCGATGATCTCGTTGCAGAGGTCGATGCACTCGTCGCAGATGTAGACGCCGGGGCCGGCGATCAGCTTTTTGACCTG